>Ga0193745_1000080_pt1 | contig 16839 bp, 14 predicted proteins | sample L1a2metaG_FD_145899 | JGI IMG/M metagenome (GOLD analysis project Ga0193745, IMG submission 145899) | Soil microbial communities from a riparian zone of the East river system, Colorado, United States - L1a2 | ecosystem: Environmental > Terrestrial > Soil > Riparian zone | place: USA: East River... | reverse complement strand
GACGTTGCTCAGCCAGCGCGCGCTCGAAAGTCCCTCGAGCGCGCGCTGGCTGAGCAACGTCGGCATCGGCCTGCGCTTTCTGAGCACGCGCTCTTCCTTCGGGAACGTTCTGCACATCGACTTCGCCTTCCCCCTGAACCGCGATCCGAATATCAAATCGTTCCAGTTCCTGGTCCAGACCAAGCTCTCGCTTTGAGGCGTTCGGGTGCCTGGCGCCCTGCGCTCAGAACGAGCGCCCGAGACGCACATAGCCTTCCGTCCTGCCGGGTGCTTCGAACCCCTTTGCCACGCCCGCGCGCAACTGCACGCCCAACTGATAGCCGAAGCGCACTTCCGACAGCAGCTCGATACCCGCGCTCTTGTACCAGCGCTGCGGATCGTTGTCCCAGGCCGCTCCAGCCTCGGTGAATACGCTCATCGAGATACGGTTCAGTCCCACCGGCGGCACCATGTAATGCCGGTCTACGTCGGACAGCGGAATCCGCCACTCGAGCGTGACGAGGCTCGCGCGATGCCCGGTGAGCACCGCCTCGCCGCTCCGGTAGCCGCGCAGCGGGAACTCACGCTGATTGAGCACGGGAAGCGCAAAACTGGTCTCCGAGAAGCTCGCACCTGCACCGCCCAGCTGGATCGGCTCAGCTTGCGGCTGCGAGTATGCCTGGTTCCAGCGCAGCGACACCACTGTCTTGCCGGCAGGCAGGTGAGCGCGCCAGTCGCCCCGATAGAAATTGCCCGAGTAGGCACCGCGCAATCCATTCGAAGTCTCGGCGAAGAGCCGCAGCTGCTGTCCCTGGCTCGGCCCTTCCGAAAGGAACTGCTGGCGGCGAGTATCGACTCCGGCGACCAGCCCCGCCACCCGCTCGTCGCGCGTTGCCAGGCCGCCGGTGTCCACCTGATGGAAGGTCTCCCGGTCGAGCGCGCCGCCGAGCCCCCAGTAGTAGCGCGCGTTGAAAGCCAGATGGCGCCACAGCGATACCCACTGCGCCGTTTCATTGACCGTGTAGGCTTTGACGTCGTTTGCAGAGGAATCGCTCGCCTTGACCGTCATCCAGCGGTCGAGCAGCAGGCCGTGCCGATTGTCGTAGATGTAGGTCGCGCTTCCCAGCGCCTGGCTCTGAGTGACTTCATACATGGGCGCAAGCGAGTACTGGTGCAGCCCGAGCGCGTCCTGGCCGTCGGTCTGCACACCGAGCGCCAGGGCGCCGCCGTCGGAATAAAGCGCGGGGAACCACCAGCGCGGCCGGAGCGAAGCCCACGGCGAGTAAGTCCGGTCGGTGCCGGGCGACTCGCCGGCGCGGCGCTCCGAAGGGGAGAACCCGACTGGGGCAGGCGCTGCCGCTTCGCGAATCTCCAGTGGTGCATCCGGCAGGCTGTGCGCTCGCAGCACGTCGCCGTCGGCTTCGATCGTCGTCAACAGCATTTCGCCCGCGACCGGCGCGCTGATTTCCTTGACGCCGCTCCGCGCTTCGGTCCAGCGCGCGAGGCTGCGGTCTCCGCGCCGCCAGGACCAGACGTTGTCCACGTTGCCGTAGTCGGCGACGAAGTAGATCTCGTCCGGCGAATCGCCGAACCTCGGTGAATGCTTGACCGCCCGGTCGGTGACGAGCACGGAGGATTTCTCCCCGGCGATCTCCACGAGCGACCAGCGTTCGTTGCGCAGGCTCGTCACGACCACGGTCTCGCCCCTGGCGGCAAGTCCGGTGAGCGCCTCGCCCGGCGCGGCGCGATAGAGCGAGCGCTCCACGGCGCCCTCGCGATTCAGGACGACGACCTCCGCCTCGCCGTTCACCACGCGGATGGCGACGATGCGGCCATCGTCGAGCGGCGCGGCAAAACGGAACCGCCCGCACTCGGTGACGCGGGTCAGGCCCCCACCCGGGCCGAGCCGGTACAGATCGTAGTAATAGTTGTAGTTATTGCAGATCTCGGGCTGCGAGAGCAGCAGCTCTCCGCCGGGCAAGGCCGCGAGCCGCGTGCCCGGCTCGACGTTGCGAACCGCTTCGACCTCGCCGCCCAGGGCCTGATGCATCAGCTTGGGACGAGTGTAGCCGTTCCCCTGCACGTACCAGCGGTCTCCCCCGCGCGTGCGAAGGGGACTGGTAACCGACCAGTCGCGGAGGACGATATTCCCGCCCTCGTCGGGCGCTTTGCCGGGCTCCACGGGTTTCCCGGCAAAGCGCGCGTTCAGCCAGTCGTGGTATTCGACCCACAGCTCGTCCATCGCCTTGCCGGTGACGAGGCGCGGGGTGCTGTGAACCCGGAACGGAAACCAGCGACCGCTGTAGATCTCTACATACCTGGGGATCGCGTCCGGGCCGTAGCGCTCGGCGAGGAAAAAGAAGAAATAGCTGCCGTAGAGATAATCCCGGTTGAGCGGAAAGCCGCGTCCTCCGGCGTTCACTTCGCGAAGAGAGCGCAGTCCGCGCGCGCTTTCAGCGCGCATCATGCCCTCGAAATGGCTTTGCCCGAGGCGTCCGTATTGCCTGTTCCAATCGGACTCCGAGTAGACCGCGAGGCCTTCGATCATCCAGTCGGGCTCCAGCAGATTCGGAAATCCGCCGGGAAAGAAAAACGTGAAAGGGAGCGGAAGGACGAGATAGCGGCCGAAGATCCGCCGCAGCACGCCCGCCGGGCCCCGCGCCTGGTCGAGGTGAACGATGTGCGTGAACTCGTGCGTGAGCACCAGCTCCAGCCACTCGCGGTTCTGCAGCAACTCGCCTTCGTCCGGCGGCGACAGGATGATGCCGATGAAGTTGAACGGGAACGGCGAGGCGTACCCGTTGGAAAAATCGAGCGAGTCCAGCACGACGATCTGCGTGCGCGACTCGGGCCTCCACTTCAGCCAGCCGGTGACGCGCGGATAGACCGATTCGGCGACCTCCGCCAAGACCTGCGCCTGAGACCGGTAATGCTCGGCGAAATGCACCGAGAAATGCTCGGTGTCGAGCGTGCGCCAGCGAAGCGACGGGTCCACGAATTGCGCCTCGGCCCTGAGCCCCCACGCGAGCAGGACCGCTACCACGGCGTGCAAAAAAAGTTTCATGTCTCCGGCAAAGACTCGATCCCGCCGGATGATACCGGATTGCACTACAATTGCGACCACTCCCAAAGCGCTTCGGATTCCACATGGAACTTCGACGACTCGGCTTGCTGATCCTCGCGCTCGCGTGCCTGTCGCAGGCCCGGGCGGCGCCCTTCGCCTATGTCCCCAACGAGAGATCGGGCACGGTGTCGGTGATCGACACGGCGAGCGACCAGGTCGTGGCCACCATCAAGACCGGCGGCAAGCCGCGCGGCATCGCCGCCAGTCCCGACGGACGGCGGCTCTACGTGAGCGACCAGCCGGGCGGTTCGCTCGTAGTCGTGGATCTCGCCGCGCGCGAAGTATCGGAGCAGATCCCGGTAGGAAAATCGCCCGAGGGCGTGGGAATCTCCCGCGACGGCGCATGGATCGCCGTGGCGGTGGAGGAAAACAACAGTGTCGCGCTGATCCGCGCCGCGGCGCCGCGCGAGCTGACGAGCGTGAGAGTCAGCGGGCAGAACCCCGAGCACGCGGTGTTCAGTCCCGACGGCAAATGGCTGTACGTGAGCGCGGAAGACGGCGCGGCGGTGGACGTGATCGACGTCGCGAAGCGCAGCGTGGTCAAGTCGATCAAGGTCGGAGAGCGCCCGCGCGGCATCGGCTTTCTTCCCGACAGCAGCCGCGCCTACGTGGCGGCGGAGAATTCCGATCGCGTCTACGTGATCGACTGCGGGCGCGGCGAAGTGATCGCCGTCATAGCCGCGGGCAAGCGCTCCAACGGAATCGCGGTGCGCCCCGACGGCAAGGTCGTGTTCGTTTCGAACGGCGGCGACGCCTCGGTCTCGGCGATCGACGTCGCCTCCGGAAAAATCACCGCGACCGTTCCCGTCGGCCAGCGCCCCTGGAACATGGCGTTGACCCCGGACGGAAAGAAACTCTACGTCGCCAACGGCCGCTCCAACTCCGTGTCGGTGATCGACGCCGAGGCGATGACCCGGCTGCGCGATGTCGCTGTGGGCGAAGCGCCCTGGGGCGTGGTGGTCCGCTGATTCATCGCTGGACGGCCTTGCGGAGCAGTTGCTCCGTTTCCTTGTGTCCGCCCTCGATCGCCATCGCGAGCGCGGTCTTGTTGCGGTTGTCGCGCGCGCCTGCATCGGCGCCGCGCTCGAGCAGCAGCTTCACCGTCCCCGCGTGGCCGTAGGCTGCCGCCCACATCAACGCGGTGAGATCGTTGTGATATACGGCGCGGGGATTCTCGCCGCGGGCGAGGAGCAGCTCGACCACCCCGGTGTGCCCGAGACCGGCGGCATAGACCATGGCCGTTTTTCCGACCCGGTCCACCGGCGCGCGTTCCGCGCCTTTTTCCAGCAGCACTTTCACGAGCTCCGCGTTGCCCGAGAAACTCGCCGCCATCAGCGGAGTCACGCCCGAAAGGTTCGCAAGATTCACGTTCGCGCCTCTTTCGACGGCGAACCGCGCCATGTCCTTGTGGCCGTTCTTCAGCGCGATCAGGAGCGGCGTGTCGCCCAGCCGGTTGCGCGAGTTCACCGCCGCACCGCCCTCCAGCAGGCGCTTCACCGCGGCAAGGTCGCCTTGCCGCGCTGCAACAAGAAGCTGGGCGTTGGGGGTAAGGTCCTGGGCCCCTGTCGAAACGGGGGCGAGCAGGCAAAGCGAAAAAGCCAGCTTGCGAATCAACGTCTGTCTCCGGATTTCATGTCGATGGCGCGCCCGGCGATTGCCCACCTTGCCTGATCGTACCTTTGTTCCTATAGTAACTATCTATCCCGGTTGGTGCCACGCAGCCGTTTCGAAAAACCCGAACAACACTCAACAATCGCAAGGAGGATTCATGCGCACTCGTCCCGGTTTCTTTATTGCCGCGAGCCTGTGTTGGCTCGCGTTCGGCAGCGTTCAGGCCCAGGAAGTCAAGGGCGGCGCCACCACCACCGCAGCGCCGATGTCGGCGTCGCTCGCGCCCGTGACCCAGGCGATGCTCGATGCTGCCGCCGGCGACGGCCTGAATCACCTGCATCCGAACAGCAACTACGAGCAGACGCGTTACTACCCCGCGACGCAGATCGGCGCGAGCAACGTGGACAAGCTCAGGCCCGTGTTCACGTTCCAGACCGCGGTGCTCGAGTCGATGGAAACCTCGCCCCTGGTGGTGAACGGCGTGATGTTCCTCACCACTTCCTTCAATCATGTGTACGCGATCGACGCGGCGACCGGGCGTGAATTCTGGCACTACAAGCACAAGATGGGACCGATCACCACGTTCTGCTGCGGCCCGAACAACCGCGGCGTGGCCGCATACGAGGGCATGCTCTACATGGGCACCCTCGACGCCAAGCTCGTGGCGCTCGACGCCAAGACCGGCAAGGTCGCCTGGGAGATCCAGATCGCCGATCCGGAGAAGGGCTACTCCGAGACCATGGCGCCGACCGTGGTGGAGGGCAAGGTGCTGATCGGCACCAACGGCGGCGAGTACGGCATCCGCGGCTTCCTCAAGGCGTTCGACGCCAAGACCGGCAAGCTCCTGTGGACGTTCTATACGATTCCCGACAAGGGGCACGAAGGCGTGTGGGCGGAGAACGACGCCACCGGCCGCAACATGAAGCGGGACATCGCGGCGGAGAAGAAGCAGCTTGCCGCGAAAGGCGGCGTCTTCTACCAGACGCTCGGCGGCGGCGTATGGATGACGCCCGCGGTCGACCGCAAGACAAAGACCGTGTTTTTCGTCGCCGGCAATCCCTCGCCCGACCTTTACGGCGTGGAGCGCCCCGGCGACAACCTGTATACCGATTCGATGGTCGCAATCGATCTGAACACCGGCAAGTACAAGTGGCATTTCCAGTACATCGCGCACGACGTGTGGGACCTCGACGCGGTCAGCCCGCCGATCCTGACGCAGGCCAAGGACAAGGACGGCAAGATGGTCGACGTCGTCATCCACGGCGGGAAAACCGGCCACATCTACGTGCACGATCGCGCCACGGGCAAGCTGATCCGCTTCTCGGAAGCGATGATCCCGCAGGAAAACATGTGGGTGCTGCCGACCGCGAAGGGCGCGCGCATGCTGCCGGGCGCGAACGGCGGGGTCGAGTGGTCGCCGATGGCCTTCAGCCCGAAGACGCGGCTCGCCTATGCGCTCAACCTGCACCAGCCGATGACCTATCACGTCGAGGCGGCAAACTATCCCGGCGGCAGCAAGCTCTGGCTCGGCGGGGCATTCAAGGTCGTAGCGAACGAGAAACAGTGGGGGCGGCTCTCGGCGGTCAACGTCGATACCGGCAAGGTGGCGTGGAAGTACGACACCGAGCAGCCGTTGATCGGCGGCGCGCTCGCCACCGCCGGCGGCGTGGTGTTCTTCGGCGAGGGCAACGGGCTTTTCAAGGCGCTGGACGCGGCGACCGGGAACCTGCTGTGGCAGTACCAGGCTGGAGCCGGCGTCAACGCACCCCCGGTGTCCTATACGGTGAAGGGCAAGCAGTACGTCGCCGTTGCCGCGGGCGGTAATACGCAGATCGACTTCAAGCGCGGCAACAGCGTCGTCGTATTCGCCCTGCCCTGATCTCTCCGCCCCTGAAAGGCCGCCCTCGGGCGGCCTTTTGTTTTTTGCCTTGATTCGATGAAGCGAGCTCTCGCCTTGGGATTTCTCTTCGCGTTCCTGCCCGCGGCGCACGCCGATCTCGCCGCGGGCAAGCGCAAGGCCCAGGCCTGCGCCGCCTGCCATGGCGCCGACGGCAACCCCGCGGTCGCCCAGTTTCCGGTGCTGGCGGGCCAGACCGCCCGTTATCTCTACCTTCAGCTCAGAGACTTCAAGGAAGGCCGGCGCAGCGACCCGTCGATGCAGCCGGCCGTGGCCAAGTTGTCGCGGCAGGACATGCTCGATCTCTCCGGATACTTCGCCGCGCAGAAACCGAAGCCCATCGCCTTCCGGCCCGACGCGGCGCGCGTCGCCCGCGGCAAGAAGAAGGCCGACGAAGTCCTGTGCACCATGTGCCACCTGGGGGGATTCTCCGGGCAGAACGAGATTCCGCGCGTCGCGGGCCAGCACCCCGAGTACGTGATCAAGCAGCTCAAGGCCTTCAAGGCGCGCACGCGCGCCAACGATGCCGGCAGCATGACCAGCGTCGCCCAGACCATCACCGAGCGGGACATCGAGGATCTCGCGCATTACATCTCGAGCCTGGACTAGGGGCCCGATGCGAAGGCGCGGCGCTCCGCTGATCCTGTCCCTGGCCGGCTTCGCCCTCGCTCGAGACGCGGCCTGCGCCGAGAACCCCGCGGAGCAGCTCGAGACACCCGTCATCGAAGTGATCGGCGTCACGCCCCTGCCCGGCTTCGGCGTTCCCGCCGCGCAGGTTCCCGCGAACGTCCAGGCGGTCACGGGAGAGGAGATCATGCGGCAACACCCGCTCAACCTCCCCGAATTCATGAGCCAGCGCCTCCCCGGTGTGAACGTCAGCGACAACCAGAGCAATCCTTTTCAGCCCGACATCAGCTACCGCGGTTTTGCGGCATCGCCGCTGCTCGGCACGCCTCAGGGAATCTCGGTGTACCAGGACGGCGTGCGCATCAACGAGCCTTTCGGCGATACGGTGAACTGGGACTTGATCCCGACCTCGGCGATCTCGACGATCAACCTCATCCCCGGCTCGAATCCCCTGTTCGGCCTGAATACGCTGGGCGGCGCGCTGTCGATCCGCACCAAGAGCGGCGCGCAGTACCCAGGAACGGCGGCAACGCTCTACGGGGGATCGTTCGGACGGCGCTCGGTCGATGTGCAGCGCGGCGGCACGAACGGCGAGTTCGATTACTTTGCGAGTGCGAGTGTATTTCGCGAGGACGGCGCTCGCGTGCAGTCGCCTTCCGACGTGCGCCAGTTTTTTTCCAAACTCGGCTGGCAGGACGGCACGACCGACATCGACTTCAGCATCACCCACGCCGAGACCGATCTCAACGGCAACGGGCTGCTGCCGCAGAGCATGCTCCGGGCCGATCCGAAGCAAGCTTATACGCTGAGCGACAACACCCGTAACCGGATGACGCTGCTCTCCCTCAACACCACGCGCTGGCTCACCACCGACTTGCTCTGGTCGAGCACCGCCTATTTCCGTCAGAGCGAAAAGCACACTTCCAACGGCGACGTCAACGAGGTCAGCGATCCGCGCGATGGTAGCGTCGTCTCCTACGACGACGGCGGCGACGCGTCCTCGACCAATCGCACCCGCACCAACCAGCGGGGTTACGGGTTCTCCACGCAGGCCGCGCTCACGAGCGAGGATCCATCCGGCCGGCGCAACTTGCTGATCGTGGGCGGCGGCTACGACCGCAGCGTGAGTGATTTCCGCCAGAGCTACCAGCTCGGCGGTTTCAACGCAGACCGCAGCGCGATGCCCACCGGAGGGGAGACCGAGATCGTGAATCTGGAAGGCGGAAGCGCGACGGCAAGCCTGTTCGTCACGGACACGAATTCGCCCAGCCCGCGATGGCATCTCACCGGGAGCGCTCGCTACAACTTCACGCGGGTCCGCACGGTGGACGGGCTTTCGCCGCCTTTGCCTCCGCCCGCTGTGGGACTGGGAAACGACCTGAGGTTCGCGAAATTGAATCCTGCCGCGGGCGTGTCCTACACACCCGAGGGCGCGCCCGGCTTCTACGCTGGCTTCAGTCAGGGCAACCGCCCGCCTTCGCCCGTCGAGCTGGGCTGCGCGGACCCCAACAGTCCCTGCCATCTGCCGAACGCCATGGCCTCCGATCCGCCGCTCAGGCAGGTCGTGTCGCGCACGCTCGAGGCCGGAGTTCGCGCGCGGACTGCTTCGGGACTGCGTTGGAATGCGACGCTGTTTCGTACCATGAGCTACGACGACATCCTGTTCGTGAGTTCCTCGGCGAGCTCCGGCTTCTTCACGAACTTCGGAAAGACGCGCAGGCAAGGCCTGGAAGCGGCGCTCGAGCGCTCGGAAGGAAAATTCTCCTGGGCGCTGAACTACAGCCTGATCGACGCGGCCTACCAGTCGTCCGCCGTGCTTTTTTCCCAGGCGAACAGCACCGCGGACGCGAACGGCGACATCCAGGTTTCGCCCGGCAACCGCATACCCGGGATCCCGCGGCAGCATCTGAATGCCGCCGCGAACTACGATCTGACGGACAGGACGACCGTCGGCGCCAGCGCGGTCGCGGTGTCCCGGCAGTTCGCGCGCGGCAACGACAACAACCGGCATCAGCCCGACGGGGTGAATTTCCTGGGCCCGGGCGAGATCGCCGGCTACGCGCTGCTCAATCTGAACCTCGACTACAAGCTGGATCGGGGCTTGCGGCTCTTCGCGAAGCTGAGTAACGTCTTCGACCGGCGCTACGCCACCACCGGCGCGCTGCAGCAGAACTTTTTCCCGGGCGGCAATCTGGCGGCGCCGGGCGCCCAGGTGAACGAGACGTTCTACGCACCGGGCGCGCCGCGCGCGCTCTGGGTCGGGATCCAGCTCGTTCCCGATGCCCCCGTCCGGGCGGCGCGATGAGCCCCGATTGACACTGCCGCGAAGCCCGGCTTATCGTTGCCGGCAAAGATAGGAGCAGTCACCATGCCTTTTTCCTGTAAGCCGGTCCTTGCGATTCTATTCTGCAGCCTGCTCCTGGCGCCGGCGGCGCAGGCGCAACCGGCCAAGCCGCCCGCGTTCCCCGACGCGCCGGGGAAAGAACTCCTCGTCGGCAAATGCTTTCAGTGCCACGCCCCGACGATGTGGCAGGACCATCGACAGGACCGCAGAGGCTGGGAGAGCACGCTCTACCGCATGGTAGGGCGCGGCGCCCTGTGGACCGAGGATGAAGTGAGGACCATGGCCGACTATCTCGCGGCAACCTACGGACGGCAGGCGGCCGCATCGCAAAAATAACCCGACCCGGGAACAGGAGAACATCATGAGAGAACTGGTCGCGCGCTATCTGTCGCGCTCGATTTCACGGCGCGGGTTCCTGAAAGGCCTGACCACTGCAGGAATTTCGCTCGCCTCCGCGGAAGCCATCCTTGAATCGCTCGTCCCGATCGCCCACGCTCAAGGAACGCCGCGCATCGCACCCGATGCGATCAGGATGGTCGAGGGAACGGGCGGGGAGTGCTTCGCCGAGCAGCTGATCGCCTCGGGAGTCAAGTACGTTTTCGGCAACTCGGCGAGCGAGGACGCGCAGTTCTACGAAGCGCTGGTCGACCGGCCGCAGCTCAAGTACATCCTCACGCCGCACGAAGGCCCGGGGGCCGCGATGGCCGCGGGCTACGTGAAAGCTTCCGGCGAGCCGACCATCGTGATGCAGGCGGCGGTGGTCGGCCTCATGAACGCCATGGGGCAGATGTTCAACGCGTTCAAGGAGCAGACTCCGCTGGTTTTCTACAGCTACCGGACCGACCAGAGCCGCCGCGCCGGGCGCGACGGCTTCGAGGAAGTCGCCAACCAGGAGCAGATCGTCCAGCCGATGACCAAGTACTCGTGGCTTGCGCGGCGCGCCGACATGATTCCGGAGACCGTGCGCCGCGGCTTCAAGGCTGCGTGGACGCCGCCTTACGGGCCGAGCTATGTTTCCTGGCACTCGGACCTGAACGACGAAAAGACCTACGCCGAGATCATCGTCCGGGAGAAAGTCGACCCGCGCATGCGCGTGCGGCCCAACCCGGCCGAAGTCGAGCGCGCCGCGAAGCTCCTCGTCGAGGCGAAAATGCCGCTCCTTATCGCCGGGGACGAGATCTATACGGCCAAGGCGTCGGCCAAGGCGGTGAAGCTCGCCGAGCTGCTCGGGATGCCCGTGACGCAGGCGCGGCAGATCTACGCGAATTTCCCCGAGACGCATCCGCTCTGGGTCGGCAGTCCGCCCGCTGCGCGGCTCGCCTCGCTCGATTTCCCGAAGAACCCGGACGTCGTCATCAACGTCGGCAACAAGCTCCAGCACAACAGCCCGCAGCCGATCGTCGCGCGCGAGGCGAAGTTCATCGACATGCGCATCGACAGCTGGAGCATGGGCAACGTCATGAACACCGAAGTTCCCCTGGTTGCGGACGTCGCCTACGGTCTTGACGACCTGATTTTCGCGGTCGAGGGAATCATGACTTCCGCGTCCTACAAGAAGGCGAGGGAACGCGCGCAGGAAGTGCAGCGCTTCAGCGAGAAGGCGAGGACGCTGCGAGCCCTGGTGTCGAAGAACCCCGAGTGGGACCGCAGCCCGATGCTCGCCGACCGCGTGACCTGGGAAATCGCGCAGTTTGCCGACAAGGACGCGATCATCGTCCACGAGGCCGGTTCGGTGGTGCTGCACGGCTTCGATTTCAACCCGGAGGGCGGGCGCGAGCTCTTTTTCTACTACGGGGCGCACCTCGGCTCGGGGGTGGGCACCGCGGCGGGCGTGAAGCTCGCGCGCCCGAACCAGCAGGTGATCTGCCTGGTGGGCGACGGATCGTTCATTTTCGGGCCCACCGCGCTGTGGAACATGGCGCGCCTGGAGCTGCCGGTCATCACCGTCGTCTACAACAATCACGCCTACGGCGGTCCGCACAGCCGCGTCATCGAGAAAACCGCCGGCGGAAAGATGGTGCAGAGGCGGCAGTTCGTGCACGACTATCTCGGCAGCCCGGACATGAACATGGCGCAGATCGCGAAGGGGTTTGGCGTCGACGGAGAAGTCGCCGAGTCGCACGAGCAGTTCAGGGCGGCGCTTGCGCGCGCGCGCAAGGCGACCGTGGAAGGCCGGCCCTATCTCATCGACGCGCAGGTGGCGCGCGTGGGCGTCGCCTGGGCGGACAAGCCCTGGATTCCGCCGATCAGCATCGCGCGCGAACGCACCACGAAAGTCTAGATCGCAATGCCGCGATGACCCAAGCCGACGATATCCAGTCGCGGTTCCGGACCGCCGGGCACTTCACCGAGGCGCTGAAGAAAGGTTCGTTCACGCTGTTTTGCCAGCCGATCGTGCAGGTCGAGTCGGCGAAACTGGATTACAAGCATCTGGAGATCTTCGTCCGCTTTCGCGAGGAGGAGGACAAGCTGCTGCCGCCCGGAACTTTTTTCCCGATACTCGAGGCGAACCATTTGACGGCGCTGCTGGACCGATGGGTGGTGCGCGAGGTCTTGAGGTGGACGGCCGAAAAACAGAGCTCCCAGCCCAATTGGCACCTTCCGCGCTTCAACCTCAATCTGGCCGACGACACGATTTGCGACAAGGATTTCGGGGGCCAGGTGCGCGATCAGCTCAAGGAAACGAAAATTCCGCCCAACAGGCTGTGGTTCGAGATGTCGGCACGGCAGATGGCCAAGTTTCCCGACGCCGCGAAGCAGACGATCACCCGCCTGAAGTCATTGGGGTGCGCCATCGTGGTCTCGGATTTTTCCAGCGTCGAGGTGATCGCCCGGGGCTACAAGGACGCCGGCGCGCAGGTCATCAAGCTCTCGGGAAGCGTCGTACGCAACATCCACAGGAATCCGGAGGCCTTGTCGAAACTGCTGGAACTCAACGGCTGCTGCCAGAAGCTCGGCATGCAGACCATCGCCGAATTCGTGGAGCACGCCGATACCCTCCCGATGCTTCGCAAGGTCGGCGTCAACTTCGCCCAGGGCTTCGGAATCGCCGAGCCCAAGCCGCTCAGCCTGGTGGCTTGAAGGCGGGGCCGCCGGATCGGCGGATCGCCCCCGGGTGGGGAATCAGAAGCCCACCATGCTGAAAACGATCCCGAAGCCGCTGGCCCTGGTGCTTGGCGCCAGCGGCGTCGCCGAGATCGAAGGTGTCGTTTGACTGTGCAGCTTGTAGTCGACGCTCGTGTAGCGCACGCCAAAGTTGAATCTCTTGTCCAGCACATAGTCGGCCTGCAGCACGTAGCCGAGGGCATCGTCGTATCTGGCGTTCAAGCTGCTCGCCGCCTTCCTGCCCTTGAGGGTCGGATCCAGGTGGTACGTCAGGCCGCCGCCCAGACGAAAGTTGGGGAGGCGATAGAAGACCAGCGCATCGAGCGGGAACACGGTCCAATCGATGTCGGCGTTCTGCGCGATGATGCTCGAGAACTTGTACGAGAGCGAGACCTCCGCTTCGAGCACCCTTGAATCCATGAGAATCGAGGCTCCGAGGCCGACGAAGCCTCCTTGATGGGCCTTGACCGATTTCGAGGAGCTGCCTCCGCTGCCGCTCAAATCCACCGAAACCACGGTGTCTCCCCCGAAATCGAAGCCCCCCTTGACGATCGGGCTGACGTCGGCGGCGTGCGATCCCAAGGGGGCCATCGCGGCCCCGGCAAACATCAATGCCGGCAAGTATCTGAAAATCATTCTCCGCATCGTCCTATTTTCCCACTCGAGCACGCCGGCGGCGCGACTCCTCGATCGCGCCGCCATGAGAGGATCAGAAGCGATAGCCGGCCGTGATACCGACGCCGCTGGCGTCGACCGACGTCCCGCCGATCTTGTATTTCAGACTGGTGTAGCGCGCGCCCACGCTGGCCTTTTGGGTTATGAGGTAGTCCGCCTGCAGCACCAAACCGAGGGAATCATCGAAATTGCCGTTTATGTTGCTCGCGATTCCGCTGCCGCTAAGCTTGGGGCCGAGGTGATAGGTCAGGCCGCCGCCGAGGCGAAACTTGGGCATCCGGTAAAAGACCAGCGCCTCGAGCGGAAACCGCGTCCATTTGATGTCGCCGTTGGTCGCGCTGATGTTCTTGAACTTGTACGAAAGGGTTACCTCGACTTCGATGTCCTTGGAATCCGTGATGATCGAGGCACCGCCGCCAAGGTATAGCAACTCGTTGGCCTTGATCGATTCCGAGGAACCGTTCGAAAACTGCGCGGTAACGAGGTTGTCCCCTCCGAAGTCGAAGCCAAGCTTGGCTACCGGCCTTACATCGGCCGCGAGCGACGCTGCGGGGACCGCCGCCGCCAGCATCAACGCCATCGCGGGCACGGCTTTGAACATTGCGCTCCCTGTCATTTTATTTTCTCCTTTGGTTTGGGCGGCCGGGGCCCGGACAAAAAAACGGCCAGGTCAATAGCATACCGATTCGAGTGGATTCCGCAACGTGCCGGGCACGCCGACGAGCTCGCACGAAAATCTCTTGCTCTATCTGCGCCCGAAGAAGAAGCTCAAACCCACAAAGAGCCCCCTGCTGGAGGCGTCTATTCTTTCCCCGTTGTTGTCGGCCACGCGGGCATGAAGGTACATGTATTCCACCCGCATCCCGACCCTGTCCGTGCGCAGCAGCATGCCGAGCACACCCTGGTACCCGAGCCCGTCGGCAAATCCGTGGATCGGGCCCGAGAAATCATGCGCCCACACCGTTCCGATCCCGCCGCCCACGTAGGGCTGCAAGGCTTTCCCCAACCTGAAGTAGTACTTCGACTTGACGAGGAACGCATGCGTGTACATCGTGTCCTCGAAACCTGCGCCGGTGGCGCTCGTTCGCCTGAAGAGGTTCCTGTAACGCATGATTTCCCCGCCGAGCGAGAGATTCTCTTCCCGCTCCAGCCTCCCTTCGCCTTCGATCGCGAAGACGCTGCCCGCGGACCTGTCGAAGACTCTGTCGTTGCCGGAAATCGTCTGCGAATCGTCCACGAGCGTCAGGTCGCCCGTCTTGATCGTCAGGGCGAAAGTGTTGGGCTGCCTCCGCTCCGTTTCCTCCGGCGATTGGCCCATGGCCGGCAGCGCGGTCCCCGCGAGCAGCAAGACAAGAAATGAACGGTTCATGGCGTGATCATGCGCGCGCGAGCCGCCTCGGGTCAAACCCGGAGCGCCCTGGCGCTTGGTCGCGGTTCGGGTACCGTGCCATACTTCGCCGCATCAATCCGCCCGCTGCAATGGCAGAATGAAGCGAGCGACGGCGGCGGCTCTCATCGCCTGCTCGCTCGCCCTCGCCGCACCCGCGTTCGCGCAGGCGAGGATCATGCGCATCTCGACCCCCGCGGTGCCCGACGACTGGCACGTGAAGATGCTCTACGTCTTCAAGGACGAGCTCGCGAAGACGGCGCCCGGCCGCTTCGACGTGCAGGTGCATCACTCGGGTACCCTCTTCCGCCAGGGCGCGGAGGCCGTCGCCATGCAGCGCGGCAATCTCGAGATGGCGCTCCTCTCGATGCAGGATATCTCGCGGCAGATTCCCGAGTACTCGATCTTCACCGCCGGCTATCTGATCCGGGACCCCGACCACCTCGCGAAAGTCTACGGCGGGCCGATCGGCGAGGAGGTCGGCCGCAGGATCGCCGACGCGTTGGGCATCCAGCTGCTGCAAGCCGTCTATCTGGGCACGCGGCAGCTGGGCCTGAGCAAACCCAGGCGCGTCAAAGTCCCGGCCGACCTCGCCGGGGTGAAGCTGCGCATGCCCGGTTCGAAGGAGTGGCTGTTCCTCGGGCAGGCGCTCGGAGCGAGCCCGACGCCGCTCGCCTTTACCGAGGTCTACCTCGGCTTGAAGACCGGCACCATCGACGGCCAGGACAACCCGCTGCCGACGGTGAAGTCGGCGAAGTTCTATGAAGTGACGCGGCAGATCGTGCTCACCGGCCATCTCGTGGACGTGCTGCAACTCGCCGTCTCGGCAAAGACGTGGAGCACGCTTCCGGCCGAGGACAAGGCGAGGATCAAGGCGGCGGCGGCGAAGGCGGGGAAGTTCAACGACGAGAACCGCGCGCGCGAGGAAAAGGAGTTGCTCGAGTTCTTCCGCTCGCAGGGCATCGAAATCACGACGCCGGACGTGGAGACGTTCAGGAAGACCGTGCAGGCGGCGTACCTCAACTCGGAGTACGCGGAAAAGTGGCCGCGAGGCCTGCTCGAGCGCATCAATGCAGTCAGGTAGGGAGCAGGCCATGCTTTCGCGGAAAACGTGGTCTGTCCCCGGTTTTCGGCGATGGGCCGATCTGATCGGCTCCGGCATCTTCGCAGTCCTGTTTCTGAGTCTGGTCGTGCAGGTGGTGCGCCGCTTCGTGTTCGGCGCGCCCGCGGCGTGGACCGAGGAGCTCGCGACGATCGCGTTCGTCTGGGTGATTTTCTGGGGGACGGCGTTCACCGTGCCGCTCCCGACTCACGTGGCGGTGGACTTCGTCGTGCCGCGCTTTGCGCCTTCCGCACGGCGCGCGCTCTACGCGCTCGGCCTTGCCGCGCTCGGCGGATGTTTTCTCTGGGCCCTGCCCGGCATCGCCGACTATCTGGGCTTCATGCTGCGCGAGCGCACGCCGGTGCTCGACTGGCCTTACGGCGTCGTATACAGCATCTTCCTCGCGGCCGCGGTCATGGTGGTCCTGCGCTGCCTGGCGGCGATCGTCCGCCCGCCTGAGCGTTCCGAGCCCTCCGCCGAAGCATGAGCGGCGCATTCCTGCTGATGCTCGGAGTATTCGTCGGTATCGCGCTCCTGCGCGGCCCGATCGGCCTCGCGATGATCGCGGGCGGCATCGCCTACCTCGGCGCGACCGGCCAGGACATGGGCCTTGCGGCCGAGCAGATCCTGAACAGCCTCTTCGGCAGCTTCGTGCTGATCGCGGTGCCGATGTTCATCTTCGCGGCGAACGTGATGAACGCGGGCTCCCTGAGCGAGCGCATCTACGCGCTCGCTCACGCGCTCATGGGGCGGTTTCGCGGCGGCCTCGCGCACGTCAACGTGCTCGCGAGCGTGATCTTCTCCGGCATGAGCGGCAGCGCGATCGCCGACGCGGTCGGGCCCGGGATGGTCGAGATCGAGATGATGTGCAAGGACAACCGCTACTCGCGGCCTTTTGCCGTCGCGGTGAGCGCGGCTTCGGCGACCATCGGGCCGATCATTCCTCCTTCGATCCCGATGGTGCTCTACGCACTCGTCTCGGGCGCGT
>Ga0193745_1000079_pt1 | contig 16872 bp, 18 predicted proteins | sample L1a2metaG_FD_145899 | JGI IMG/M metagenome (GOLD analysis project Ga0193745, IMG submission 145899) | Soil microbial communities from a riparian zone of the East river system, Colorado, United States - L1a2 | ecosystem: Environmental > Terrestrial > Soil > Riparian zone | place: USA: East River... | reverse complement strand
TCGTGTGGCTCACGTCGAAACATTCGATGCGCTGCGCGGTTTCGGGCGCACCGAGAGCCTCGCGCAGCGCCGCGAGCCGCGTTCCCTGGGTGCTGTGCTCGGCGAGCTTCGACTTGAGGGCCTGAAGCGCGTTTTGCCGGGCCATCTCGAGCCAGGCGCGGCGCTCGGCCGTGGGCCGCGTATGGATGTGCACGCTGCGTTTCGCGTGTTCCGTGAGCGTCGATTCGAGCTCTTCGATGTCGAGATCCTCGCCGACGACCAGCGCTGGCGGTACCGGCCGGTCCAGGTAATGCTGCGCGATGAATGCCGCAAGCACTTCCTTCGGGTCGCGCTCCTCCGCATTCTGCGGAAACAGGCTGCGGTCTCCGAGTTGCCTGCCGCCGCGCACCATCATCAGGTTGACGCAGGTGAAACCGTTCTCCATGGCGACCGCGATGATATCGACGTCGACGTCCGCGCCGGTATCGGCGTACTGGCGCTGGCTGACCTTGGCGAGGGATTGGATCTGGTCGCGGTATACCACCGCCTCCTCGTAGCGCCGCGCGTCGGAGGCCTGCTGCATGCGGACCTCGAGCCGCTTGAGGGCGGTGTCGCTGCGTCCCTCGAGGTACAGCTGCGCTCCCTTGACATCTTCAGCGTAAGCGGCCGCGGCGATCTGGCCCACGCAGGGCGCGGTGCAACGCCTGATCTGGTAGAGAAGGCAGGGCCGCGAGCGGTTCTGGAAGACCGAGTCTTCGCAGGTGCGCAGCCGGAACACTCTTTGCAGCAGCTGGATGCTCTCGCGCACGGCGCCCGCGTGCGGAAACGGACCGAAGTAGTGATGGGCCTTGTCCATCGCCCCGCGGTGAAAGCCGAGACGCGGGAATTCCCCGCCGCTCACCATCAGGTAGGGATAGGACTTGTCGTCGCGAAACAGGATGTTGTAGCGCGGCGCGAGCGACTTGATGAGATTGTTCTCCAGGATCAGCGCCTCCGCTTCGGAGCGGGTGACCGTGATCTCGACCGCTGCGACCTGCGTCAACATCATGGCGATGCGCGGTCCTTGCTGCGTTTTCTGAAAATAGGACGAGACGCGCTTTTTCAGGTCGCCCGCCTTGCCGACATAGAGCACCGCCCCTTCCCCGCCGATCATGCGGTACACGCCCGGCAAACCCGGCAAAGTGGCGAGCAGCGCCTGCGCGTCGAAAGCTGCCGTGACCGGCATGCTAGCAGTACCTACCGAAAAGCTTCGTCACCGGGGCTTTTTGTTATAAAATGCCGCGCCTTTGCTTCCGACCACCTTTGCTTCCAACCACCTTTGCTTTCAGCGCGTCCAAACCATGGCCAAAGTCCTCGCTACCGAAATCCGCGTCGGTCATCTGCTCGAATGGGAAAAGCGGATCTGGCGCGTGATCAAATGCTACCACGTGCACGTCGGCGGGCGCGGCGGCGCCTTCATGCAGGTCGAGATGAAGGACATCGAGAGCGGCACCAAGACCAACCAGCGGATCCGCACCGAGGACAAGGTCGAACGCGCCTTCGTCGATCCGCGCGAGATGCAGTACCTCTACAACGACGGTACGGGCTATATTTTCATGGACAAGGAGAACTACGAGCAGCTGACCCTGTCGGGAGACATGCTCGAAGGACAGACCGGTTACCTGCTGCCCAACACCGACGTCAAGGTAATGTTCTACAACGAAAAGCCGATCGGGGTCGAACTGCCGCCTTCGGTCGTTCTCACCGTGACCGAGACCGATCCCAACATCAGGAACGCCACCGTGACGACCTCGTTCAAGCCTGCAAAGACCGAAACGGGCCTTATCGTCCAGGTTCCGCCTTTCGTCAACTCCGGCGAGAGAATCAAGATCAATACCGACGACGGCGCGTACATCGAGCGCGCTTAGGTTTTGACTTATCCCCTCCTTTCAAGGAGGGGTGTCGCCGCAGGCGACGCGGTGGTTCACTTCATGGAGTGCAGGCCAAACATGTTTCCCTCGGTATCGACGACCAGGGAGATGAAGCCGTACTCGCCGATTGAAAACTTGGTCTTGTGGATGCGCCCACCAGATTTTGTGACTCGCCCTTCTTCGACCGAGCAATCCTCGCAACCGAAGTAAACAATGGTGCTGCTGCCGCCGGAGGGGACGCCCTGCATTTTCACCAGAGCGCCGCCGGCGCCCGGGCCGTTCATCTCCATCGGAAACGCCAGCATGTCCATTCCCGGGCTGTTCAGCCTTTCCAGCTTGCCCTGAAGCACCGATTCGTAGAATTTCTTCGCGCGATCGAGGTTCTGCACATAGATTTCAAACCAGACAGCGGGATTGGGTTTCATCGCGACTCTCCTTTGTTGATGGCGGCGCTCTAGCGCCCGCTGGTGTGCTTCACCAACTGCCGCGGGCCGACCTCCCCGCCGTACACGTTACCTTTCGCATCCACGGCTACACCCTCCGCCGCACTGGTTCCCTTCATTTCGAGCGGGTCGGGAATTCGGTACTGGACTTTGCCGTCTTTGAGGCTGCCGACGCGGATGCCTCTCTTCCATCCCGGGTGAGCCGCAACCCCGTTGGATTCGGAGTCGGCGGCATAGATCATGTCGTTGCGCAGGGCCACGCCGCTCGGGCGGCCGAACTGCTTCCATTCCGCGATGAACGTCCCGTCCTGCTCGAGGATCTGGATGCGCATGTTTCCCCGGTCGGCGACGAAGAGCCGCCCCTGCGGATCCATGGCGATGTCGTGAGGAGTCCGGAATTCAACCGGCCCCGATCCCCATTTGCCGAAGGACTTGATGAACCTGCCATCCTTCGTGAACCTTGAGATCCGCGCGACCGTATCCGGGGTCGCCTTCTCACCCTGCCCCGAATGCCCCTCCGTGACGAAGATATCGCCGTTCGGTGCCACGACGACGCTGCACGGCTCGGTCAGGGCCTCGGGCGGGTTTCCGGCGACCCCGGGCTTCCCGAGCGTGAGCAGCACCTTTCCCTCCGGACTGAACTTCACGACAGTGTGGCCCTTCCCTTTCGCATCCGGACTCTTCTTCAACTCCCGTTCGTTCGCGCCGCGCATGTCGACCACCCACACGTTGCCGTCGCGATCCACATACATCTTGTGGGGAAAAATGAACATCCCGGCGCCGAAAGTCTTCAAAAGCCTGCCGGAAGAATTGAACTTGAGGACCGCCGGCACCGATGAACCCGCGCAGCTGTCGTACGTGAACGGCGAAACCCCCGGTGGTACATCCGGATTCGCCCCGCACCGGTCCGCCACCCAGACCGATTCGCCGTCATTGTCGATCGCGACTCCGTTCAGTGCCCCCCACTTCCTTCCCTCGGGGAGATTTCCCCACGGCGCGATGGTTTGGTACGGATTGGGCAGGTCATTGGTCGGCTGGACATCAGCGTTGGTTTGGTACGGTACGGTGATAGCGCAGGAGCCGCACAGCGTCATCGCGGCAACTGTTACGAGCAGCAACAATCCCAATCGATATGCGGAAGCCATTGGACCTCTCCTTGCAGCTCAGGGCTTTCGGAAATGTATTCGACTGACCATCAGCGAGCCTGAAGCCGCGAAAAACAATACCATCGGATGGAGCGTGAAGCCGGCAAACACGACCTGACCGAACCAGAGGGACTCGCGCAACGCGCCCTGTGAGGCGGCCACAGCCATCAACATCACCAGCAGCAGCGACGACGGGATGGGAGTTCCCTCGAAGTACTTCACTTTGTCTCCGCCTTCAGACAGCGCTTCGGCGGTAATGTTGTAGCGCGCCAGGCGGGATACTCCGCATGCAACAAAATAGACCAGGACAATACGGTCGTACAAGCCCTGCATGCCGCAACCGTATCCGATAACCGCCGGGGCCACGCCGAAGGAGATGAGATCCGCGAGAGAGTCGAGCTCACGGCCCATTGCGGAAGTCTTCTGCCGCCACCGGGCAACCCGTCCATCCAGCACATCGAAGACGCCGGCGGCAACCACCATCCCGCACGCAAAATAGACATGCCTGACCTCGGTCGTTTGCAGGTACGTCATCATGGAAAACACCGCCCCCGTGCCGCAGGCCGCGTTCGCCAGCGTAAACCAGTCGGCAAGATGGAACTCTCGAATCATCGAGAAGGGCTTGTGCAGTCTGGGTATTGCCATGGCGGACGTTCCCCCTACACCACGTGATCCGGCGCCAGCTCGCACGGCTGCGCACCGGTCTCGATCTGGATGGTCGCGTGATGCACGTGATAGCGCGCCCGCAGCTCTTTGCACGCTTCCGCCATGAACTCGTCGCCGGGATGCCCGCCGGGAATGACCAGATGCACGGTGAGCGCGGTCTCGGTCGTGCTCATCGCCCAGATATGCAGGTCGTGCACCTCGGCGACGCCCGCGAGCCTCGAGAGGTAGGTGCGCACCACCCGCGGGTCGATGTGCTCGGGGACCGCGTTGAGCGCGAGCGCGACCGAATCGCGCAGGAGGCCCCAGGTGCTCCAAACGATCGCGACCGCGATGACGAGGCCAGTGAGCGGGTCGAGCCACAGCCACCCGGTGAAGAGGATCCCGATTCCCGCGACGACGACGCCGAGCGACACCGCCGTGTCGGCCGCGAGGTGCAGGAACGCGCCGCGCATGTTGATGTCGTGCCGGCGATCGCGGGCGAACAACATCGCGCTCGCGCCGTTGATCAGTATGCCGACGAGCGCCACCCAGATCACCGTTTCACCGGCGACGGGCGAAGGCGTCGCCAGGCGATTGATCGCCTCCCAGGCGATGCCGCCGGTCACCACGAGAAGGAGCGCCGCGTTCAGCAGCGCGACCAGGATAGACGAGCTGCGCAGGCCGTAAGTAAAACGCTCCGAGGGCCCGCGCCGCGCCAGCGTGCTGGCGCCCCATGCCAGCGTCAGTGCGAGCACATCGCTCAGATTGTGCCCGGCGTCGGCGAGCAGCGCCATGGAGTGCGCGAGCACTCCGTATACCGCCTCGACCAGCACGAACGCGAGATTCAGGCCGATTCCCAGCGCGAAAGCCCGCCCGGCATGTCGCGGATCGTGCGCGCCGTGGTGGTGGTGATCATGTGCCACTCTCGAATTCTAAACTGATACACCCTGAATCGCTGCAACCGCCGACGCGTAGCGCGTATCCGAACCAAGGGGCTTCAACGCGCCCCTGCCGCGCATGCGCTCGGCACGTGCGCGATCGACCGGACGGGCTTTCAGCCCGTCCAGCACTTCGGCCGCTGCCCGCGGCGCGTTGCATACGAGGATCATGTCGCATCCGGCTGCGAGCGCGGCTTCCGCTCGCTGCAGCACCCCGCCAGCGACGCTCGCGCCTTCCATCGACAGATCGTCGCTGAAAATCATGCCGCCGAAGCCGAGCCGGCCGCGCAGCACCTCCTTCAGCCACACCGGAGAGAATCCGGACGGCCGTTTGTCCACTTTCGGATAAATCACGTGAGCGGGCATGATTCCGTCCAACCCGTGCCTGATCAGCTCGCGGTAAGGCAGCAGGTCGTTCGCTTCGATTTCATCGAGGTCGCGCTCGTCCACCGGAACATCCACGTGCGAGTCCGCCTTCACATAGCCGTGACCGGGAAAATGCTTGCCGACCGATGCCGCGCCGCCGGCCGTCGATCCGGCGACGAACGCGCCGGCGAGCGCAGCGATCACCGCGGGCTCGTCCGAGAAAGCACGATCTCCGATGATGCTGCTCGAGCCGAAGTCCACGTCGAGCACCGGTGCGAAACTGAAATCCACTCCGTGCGTCCGCAACTCCACCGCCACGATATAACCGGTCGCTTCCGCAAGGGACCGGGCCTGCGCCGCGTCGGTTTCCCAGCGCTCCCCGAGCAAACGCATCGGCGGGATGCGGGTGAATCCTTCCTGAAAGCGCTGCACCCGCCCGCCCTCGTGGTCCACGGCGATGAGCACCTCAGGCTGGCGCAGCGCGCGAATCTCGGCCGTAAGCGCAAGGAGTTGCGGGGGGGAACGGAAGTTGCGAGCGAAGAGGATCACGCCGCCCACGCCGGGGTGGCGCAGGATCTCCCTCTCCTCCGGCGTCAGCCGCAGCCCGGCTACATCGAGCATCACCGGGCCGAGCGTCATGTTTTCCTCCGAATCTTCGCAGTGGCTCCCTCGACGACGACAAACGCGCACGCCATGCCTGTTTCGTCTGTCAGGGATACGTACACGTTCGCGATGCCGCGCCGTTTGAGAAGCGCAGCCAGCGGCTTGGAGAACTTGAGCGAGGGCTTGCCCGAGCGTTCGTTTTCCACCCAGACGTTGTGCCAGTTGACGGGGAAGCGGATGCCGGTTCCGAGCGCCTTGGAAAACGCCTCCTTGGCGGCAAAGCGCTTGGCCAGATAGGCCGCCCCCTTGCGGTGGCGGCGAAAGCGCTGCAGCTCGCTTGCCACCAGGATTCTTTCGGCGAAGCGCTCGCCGAAGCGCTCGAGCGCCCGCTCGATCCGGCCGACGTCGCAAAGGTCGGTCCCGATTCCGAGAATCACGATGTCCTCTTCTCCGGGCTCGCATTGCCTTGCCGAATCGCCTCGAGATACCGGCGCACGGCTTCGGCCAGGCCGCAATCCAGGGCGTCGGAGATCAACGCGTGTCCGATGGACACTTCCAGTACCTTGGGAACCGAGAGCAGGAAGAGCGGCAGATTACCGAGATTGAGGTCGTGGCCGGCGTTGACGCCGAGGCCGGCAAGCTGCGCGGCGCGCGCGGCTTCCGCGTAGCGTCGGAGCACGGCGTCCTGCTCCACGGCGCCGAAAGCGCGGGCATAGGGCTCCGTATACAGCTCGACCCGGTCCGCGCCGAGGCCGGCCGCCGCCGCCATCGCTTCCGGAACCGGATCCATGAACAGGCTCACGCGCACGCCCAGCGACTTGAGTCCCGCAATGACGGGCTTCAGGCGCGCGCCATCCCTGCCCAGATCCCAGCCGTGGTCGGATGTAAAGGCACCGGTTTCGTCGGGAACGAGCGTGCACTGCGCCGGGCGCACCTCGCGAACGAATTCGAGCAGGCCGTGAAACGGATTGCCTTCGATGTTGAATTCCGCGCCGGGCCGATCCCGCAGCACGACGGCGAGCTCGCGCACGTCCTTCGCCCGAACGTGCCGCCCGTCCGGGCGCGGATGGACCGTGATTCCGTGAGCGCCCGCGCCCAGCACAATGCGCGCCGCGTGGACGACGCTTGGAATGCCGATGGTGCGGGTATTGCGCAGCAGCGCGATCTTGTTGAGATTGACGCTCAAGAAAGTCATGCGGATGCCTGCCTCACAGCGCGAGCAGATCCCTGAAGATCTGGCGGCTCTTCAGCGGCTGGTAATCGAGCCGGTGATTGATGAGCGTGCGCATCAGTGCCTTGGCCTGTTGCTGAGTCTGGGGATCGGCATAGTCGTCGCGCGCCATGTCGAGAAGCGTCCGGCCGGACACGCGAGGCTCCGGCCCCGAGTCCTTGACCTCGATCGGCCCGCGCTCCGGATCGTACGCATAGCTCTTCGCCGGGTCGATCGCGCCACCGCTCGCGCTGTCGCGCTCGAGTGTCATGGCATACCCGAGCTCTTTGAGCAGAGCTCTCTCGAACGAACGCAGCGCCGGGGCTGAGCCGGCGTTCGGCGCGAGTTCCCGGAGTGTTTCCCGGTATCGCGAAAACAAGGCGTCGTGCGCGTCTTCGCGGGGCAGCAGCCGCAACAGAAGCTCGTTGAGATAGAACCCGCACATGAGCGATTCGCCGTGAAGCAGCGGTTGTCCGCCGACCCACTCGGCGCGTGCGAGCGTCCGCAGTTCGCCCTTGCCGAACCAGGACAGGGCGAGCGGCTGAAACGCGAGCAACACCCCGCGCAGAGGCGAGCGCGGGCTGCGCGCTCCCCGCGCCACCATCGACACCCGTCCGAATGCACGGGTAAACGTTTCGAGCAGCAGGCTCGTCTCGCGATAGGGGTAGCCGTGCAGGATGAAGGCTTCACGGCTTTCCTGTCTGGTGCGCTCAACCATAGCCCATGCGTCTCAGCGCCGCCTCGTCGTCCGTCCACCCGCTGCGGACCTTGACCCAGACTTGCAGGTAAACCTTGCCCCCGAAAAGCGTCTCCATGTCGAGACGCGCTGCGGTGGCAATCTGTTTCAGCTTGCCCCCGCCCGATCCGATGATGATCGCCTTGTGCCCCTCTTTACCCACGACGATCGAGGCGTGAATGCGCCGCATGCCGCGCTGCTCCTCGAATTTCTCGATTTCCACGCCGATGCTGTAGGGAAGCTCCTCCCCCAGAAGGCGAAACAGCTTCTCGCGCAGGAATTCTGCGGCGAGAAACCGCTCGTTTCGATCGGTCAAGTCGTCCTCGGGATGGATCGCCGGCTGCGCCGGCAGGTGGCCCCTGAGCGCCCCCAGCAGCTCATCGAGCCCCTTGCCGCGGCTTGCGCTGACCGGCACGATCTCATCGAACTCCGCTTCGCCTGCGGCCTTTTTCAGAAACGCGAGCAAGCCGGCGGGCCGGGTTGTGTCGATCTTGTTTACGACCAGAAGCAGCGGCAACCCCGCCGGCGTCAGCTTCAGAAGCGCGCGATCTTCGGCACCGAAGCGCTCCGCCTCCACGACCAGCATCGCCGCATCGACAGCCTCGAGCGCAGTGCGAACCGCGCGGTTCATCGCCCGGTTGAGCGCACCGCGGTGCCGGGTCTGGAAACCGGGGGTGTCGACGAGGACGAACTGCGCCGTCCCGGTGGTGAGCACCCCGCGAAGGGATTGCCGCGTTGTCTGCGGCTTGTGCGAGGTGATGCTGAGTTTCTGTCCAAGCAATGCATTGAGCAAGGTGGACTTGCCGACGTTGGGACGTCCGATCAGGGCGATCGTTCCACAACGAAACGGCTCGACGGCCATCACGGCACGGCCGCTCGACGGCGGATCTGCTCGAAGGCGCGCATTGCCGCTTCCTGCTCGGCGTTTCGCCGAGTGCTTCCATTGCCCATGGTCCGCACGGAGAGCTGGGGAATCAGGCACTCGACCTCGAAATCCTGGCTGTGCGCCGCCCCGTGGGTTGCCACCACGGAATATTGAGGCAGCGCGATCTTTCTCGCCTGGAGCAGCTCCTGCAGCAGCGTTTTCGGATCCTTTCCGAGCGCCTTCGGATCCAGGCTGGCGAGCAGCGGCTCATACAAACGCCGGACGGTCTCCCGGGCCGCCGAAAAGCCGCCGTCCACAAAGACCGCGCCTATCAGCGCTTCCAGCGCATCGGCCAGGATCGAGGGCCGCGCGAACCCGCCGCTCTTCAGCTCGCCTTCGCCCAGCTGCAGGTGATCGCCCAGGCCGAGCGTCTGCGCCACCTGATGCAGGGCTTCCTCGCGCACGAGATGGGTGCGCACCCGCGACAGGTCTCCCTCGGGAAGCTCGCCGAAGCGCTCGAACAGCTCGGCTGCGACGACGCAGTTGAGGATGCTATCGCCCAGGAACTCCAGCCGCTCGTTGTGAACCGAGCTGCGACTGCGGTGTGTGAGAGCCTGCGACAGCAGATCCGGCCGCGAAAAACGGTATCCGATATGCTGCTGAAGGCGCTCCCGGTCGACGGACCCCGTCGAAGTGCGGGCCGAGCGTGCGGCGGGACCCGATCCCGGTACGTCGTTAGTTATTGCTGCTCGCGGCAAAATCGATCACGACGCTGATGTTGCCAAACAGGGAGATCCGTTTCGGGTAGGAAAACGAGATCACGATATCGTTGCCCTCCTTGGTGATCTCGAGGTCCTTCGGTCCGATCACGTCGATGTTGTCGATCGCAGAGCGCCGGTCGAACGCCGTCCGCACTTCCCCCACTGTGGCCCGGGGGTTGGACTGCGCTATGGCGGTGATCGCTTTCTTGACCGTGAAGTATTCGATATAGGCCGGGGCGATCTTCAGGCCGCCGATCGCGACGATAACAATGGCGATGCACGCCAACACCATTCCGATCAGGGTAACGCCTCGCTGGTTCTTCATGGATCCCCCTTCACTGAAATTTGCCGAAGCGCCGCGGCTCGCTGAAATTGAACCAGATGAAAAACGCCTTACCGACGATATTCTCGTCCGGCACGAAACCCCACACGCGGCTGTCCGCGGAGTTGTCGCGGTTGTCGCCCATCATGAAATAATGCCCGGGAGGCACGGTGCAGGCTACGCCCTCGCTATTGTAATTGCAATTTTCGCGAAACGGAAACGGTCGCGTGAAGGGGACCGCCGGCGGCGCATCACCCTCGAGGAGAATGGCGTGTTCGACCCCGCCCACCGTCTCGATAAACTGTGCCGAGTAGTGGATCCGCTCGCGATTCAGATAATCGGAGACCTGCTTTCGCGGTTGCACGACGCCGTTGATGAGGAGTTTCTTGTTCTCGTAGACGATCTTGTCACCGGGAACGCCGATCACGCGCTTGATGTAGTCGAGCGACGGATCCTCAGGGAAACGAAACACCATAACGTCGCCGCGCCTGGGCTCGCCGATACCGACGATCTTCTTGTTGATGAGCGGGATCCGGATGCCGTAGGCGAACTTGTTGACCAGGATGAAATCCCCTACCACCAGGGTCGGCACCATCGAGCCTGAGGGAATCTTGAAGGGCTCGACCAGGAACGAGCGCAGCAGGAAAACGATGAGAATGACCGGGAAGAAACTCTTCGGATATTCGATCCACCAGGGTTCCTTGTCCTCCTTGCGGCGCTGCTTGCGAAAATAAACGGCGTCGGCAAGGGCAAATACCCCGGTGGCCACCAACAGGACGAACAGGATCAGGGCGAAGTTCATTTACTCTCCACCTGAAGTATCGCCAGGAACGCCTCCTGCGGTATTTCCACCGTGCCCACCTGTTTCATGCGCTTCTTGCCGGCTTTCTGCTTCTCCAGCAATTTCCTCTTGCGCGACACGTCGCCGCCGTAGCACTTCGCCAGCACGTTCTTGCGCAGCGCCTTGACCGTTTCGCGCGCGATGATGTGCGAGCCGATCGCCGCCTGTACGGCCACGTCGAACATCTGCCGCGGGATCAGTTCGCGCATTCGCGAAACCAGATCGCGGCCGCGGTATTGCGCGTTCTCCCTGTGAACCATGAGCGACAGGGCATCGACCCGCTCTCCGTTGATGAGGATGTCGAGCTTCACCATGTCGGCGGCGCGGTATTCCTTGAATTCATAATCGAGCGAGGCATAGCCGCGGCTCGCGGATTTGAGCTTGTCGAAAAAATCCATCACCACCTCGTTGAGCGGCATCTCGTAAGTCAGCATCACCTGGCGTCCGTGATATTGCATATTTTTCTGGACCCCGCGCTTTTGCGTGCACAGGGTCATGATCGCTCCGACGTACTCCTGCGGCACGAAAATGATCGTTTCGATGATCGGCTCGCGAATCTCTTCGATTTTTGATGGATCCGGCATTTTCGCCGGGTTCTCGATGCGCGCGACCGTGCCGTCGTGCAGCCGAATCTCGTACACGACGGTGGGAGCGGTGGTGACCAGCGCCATGTCGTATTCGCGCTCGAGGCGTTCCTGCACGATATCCATGTGCAGCAGGCCCAAAAACCCGCAGCGGAATCCGAAACCGAGCGCCTGGGAGGTTTCCGGCTCGTAGTGCAGCGACGCGTCGTTGAGCTTGAGCTTCTCAAGCGCGTCGCGCAGCGCTTCGTACTCGCTCGCTTCGACCGGATAGAGCCCGGCAAACACCTGCGGCTTGATTTCCTTGAACCCCGGCAGGGCCTCGGCCGCCGGACGATTTACCAGGGTAACCGTGTCGCCGACGCGCGCGTGCTGGAGTTCCCTCACCCCGGCGGTGACGAATCCCACCTCTCCGGCCGAAAGCTGCTCGCGGACTTGTGACTTGGGCGTGAACACGCCGACCTGCTCGCACAAATGGACCGCTTGCGTGGACATCAGCAGCAGCTTGTCTTTCGGCCGGATGACTCCGTCCACCAGGCGCACCAGCATGATCACGCCGACGTAATTGTCGAACCACGAATCGATGATAAGCGCCTTGAGCGGCGCAGCCGGGTCGCCTCTCGGGGGCGGAATGCGATGGATCACCGCTTCGAGAACTTCCTCGACCCCTTCGCCGGTCTTGGCGCTCACTAGCAGGGCATCGCTTGCCTTGATGCCGATGACGTCCTCGATTTCCTGTATGGCGCGCTCCGGATTGGCCGAGGGCAGGTCGATCTTGTTGAGCACCGGCACGACGTCGACGCCCTGCTCGATGGCGGTATAGCAATTGGCGACAGTCTGCGCCTCCACTCCCTGGCTTGCGTCCACGACCAGCAGCGCCCCTTCGCATGCGGCAAGCGAGCGCGACACTTCATACGAGAAATCGACATGCCCGGGAGTATCGATGAGGTTCAAGTTGTAGGTCTTTCCGTCGCGCGAAGTGTATTGCAGCGCTGCGGTCTGCGCCTTGATGGTGATGCCCCGTTCACGCTCCAAATCCATGGAATCGAGCACCTGCTCCGACATTTCACGCTCCGACAATCCGCCGCAGCGCTGGATGAAACGGTCTGCGAGCGTCGACTTGCCGTGATCGATATGGGCAATGATCGAAAAATTGCGGATGTGCTGCATTGGCACTGGCGGTTATAAAAAAAGGTGCCACCAAGCACCCTTTTAAACTACAACGCTTTGAATTTTAGCGTATTTTGGCGGCGTATGCAGCAAACTTCGCGGGATCGAAAACGTGACGGCAAAGCTCGGTATCTCCATCCACCAGAACCGGTACGTGTTCGCCGTAACGAGCGCTGAGCGCCGGATCGCTGTCCACGTCGACGATTTCGACAGGAAACCCCGCTCCCATTCGCGCCCGCAACGCAGCGAGCATCTCTTCGCAAAGCCGGCAGTTGGCGCGGGTGTACAGGATGGTGCGCGAGAGCCGCTCGTCCGGCCTCCGCAGCGGCGAACCCGCGCTAGCCGGGCGCACCTTCGCCCTTGACGGTTACGAACAGATTGCTTTCCCCGCGCCGTACATGGAGCGTAAGCGTGGTGTTGCGCTCCAGCTGCGCCAGCAGCTTGTTGAACTGCTCGGTGGATCTCACTTCGGTGGTCTGGCCTTTGCTGGTCACTGCGGTGATGACGTCGCCCGCGCGCACATCTGCGCGGCGATTGTTCCGGACTTCTTCGACGATCACGCCTCCTGCCAGCTTGAGGTCGCGTTTCTGCTCCGCGGTAAGATCGACGACGGCGAAACCGAGGCGATTGGCTGCCTGCTCCGGCGGTTTTCCCCGGCGCTCGCTGCGGCTCGCGACGCGGTCCTCCGGCAATTCACCGACAGTGACGGTGATCTCGCGGGTCACGCCCTTGCGCCACACTTCCATGCTCGCTTTGTTCCCGGGCCTGGTGCTGCCGACGATACGCGGCAATTCGCTCGAACTCGACACCGGCTTGCCGTCGAACTTGAGAATGATGTCGCCGGTTTCCACGCCGGCCTTTTCGGCAGGGCCGCCTTTCTCGACGGAATTGACCAGGGCGCCGGCCGCCCTGGAAAGGCCGAACGACTCGGCGAGTTCCTTCGAAACTTCCTGGATCACGACGCCGATTCGTCCGCGACTGACGCGGCCGAACTGGCGCAGCTGGCTCTGCACTTCCATGGCGACGTCGATCGGAATCGCGAAGGAAAGACCCATGAACCCGCCGGTGCGGCTGTAGATTTGCGAATTGATTCCCACGACTTCGCCGCGCATGTTGAACAGCGGTCCGCCGGAATTCCCCGGGTTGATCGCGACGTCGGTCTGAATGAAGGGAACGAAGTTCTCTTGCGGCAGGCTGCGGCCTTTGGCACTGACGATGCCGGCGGTAACGGTGCTGTCAAAGCCGAACGGAGAACCGATTGCGACGACCCATTCGCCGACCTTGAGCCGGTTCGGATCGCCCATCCGCACCGCCGGAAGCCCGGCCGCGTCGATCTTGATCAGCGCGAGATCGGTGCGTCTGTCCGCGCCGATCACGCGAGCCTTGAATTCGCGCTTGTCGGTCAGGCGAACGGTGATCTCATCCGCGGAGTCCACGACGTGCGCGTTGGTGAGAACGTAGCCGTCGGTACTGATGATGAAACCCGAACCGAGCGAACGGCTCTCGAAATCGCGCGGGCCTTGTCCGCCGGGCCCCGGCGGGCGTGGTACGAAACGCCGGAAGAAATCGTAGAGCGGATCGTCTTCCTCGAGATTCGGAATCTGCGGCGAAGTACGGCGTTCGCGTACTTGAGTGGTGCTGATATTGACGACGGTGGGGCCCTGCCTCTCGGCGAGCTCGGTGAAATCGGGCAGCTCGCGCCCCTGCGCGTATGAAGCAGATGGCAACCCGAGCAGCAGACAAACGAAAAGTACCCTCGCTATCAAGATGGTCCCGGGTTTTACTTGCGATATTCCACCGCGTTGGCGATGTATTTTACGCTCTCTGCAGGCGCTTCGCCCACTACCGTAACCCAGTAGCTGCCCACCGGGCGTGTGTACACGTTGATCGCCCCCTGCCGCAGCAGACCCGGCTGCGGCGCGGGCTGCTTGCTCGTCGCAGGCTCGATGAATACCGAGATCGCGGCAAGCCCGTCGGACAGCACGATATGTCCGACCCGTTCCGTGCCTCCCACTGTGCGAAGCAGCTCGGCCACGGTGCGAAAGCCCGCAGGGCTGGAACGGATTGTCCATCCGGCTTCGGCCAGATTGGCGCGGATGGCGCCCGAATCCTCGACACGCCAGTCCCGGCTTTCGCGGAAGTAGCGCGCCTTCAGCTGATCGCGGCCGATGGGGCCGCCGATCTTGAGTTGCGTGAACGCGAACTGCTCCACCAGCTCGTTCCTCTCATCGAAGGTTTTCGCCTTGAGCAGCATGCCGGTATTGAGATCCGCCCAGAGCCGGTGACCATATCGCATCCGGTCTTTGGGCTCCAGTGCGAGGACCTGGCAGCTGTAGCCCCCGACGCGTTCGATCTCGCCTTTCCTGATGGTGTAGTTCTCCGACACGTCCTTGAGTTGCTCCGAAAGGATCGCTGGAAACGGCCGGCGGCCTGGCTGCTTGTCGATTTTTACCGTCATGCTCCCCGGCAGGTAGCACACGACCTCGTCGCCGGTACGGATGATCTCGCGAGGCACCCCGTCCAGGGTTTCCAGCCGCTCTCGCGGTCCCGAAGCCTCGACGAGGTGGGTAATGCGGGAAGTTTCGACTTGCTGGCCCTGCTGGTATACGAACGTGCCGGAGTAGCTGAGTTTGTCGGTGGCGGCGTAGATGCGCTGAAGCCATTGCAGCGCGGAGGTGTCGGTCTGGGCTATCGCCGCGGATACCGGAAGCAGGAACGGCAGGATCCCTATCACCTGCCACCCGCGTAGCGCGAAAGGCGCCGTCATTTCGTCCTGCGCTCGTCAGCCACGCTGCGCGCGTAGGGAGCGATTCCTTGCATGGCGCTCGTATGAGAATAAGGCTGATGGGCGAGCAGGTAATTCTCGACTTCGGCGGAGGGCACGCTGGAGACCAGAGTTGCCGGGGCCGAGGTCGCGACCGTGGCCGCAGGACTCCCGGCGAGTTGCGACTCGACGCGCAAGCCGGGAGAAGCCGTCCAGACGACGAACCCCACCGCGGCGACGCTGGCGGCGGCGGCCATGGCGTACCAGCCAAGGCGCCTGGAGGGGCTTTTTTGCGGCTGCGGGGCGAGGACTGTGGGCTCGTCGCGAAGGCGAGCGACTACACGATGGGCGATCGCCGGGCTGATCTGGCCCCTGAGCGCATCGCCGATCAGGTGATAGGTATCCCATGCGCTGCGCAATTCGGGGTCCGTCCGGAGGCGTCCGAGATGCGCGCGAAGACCCTCGCCCTCGAGTTCGCCGTCAATCAGCGCCGACAGTTTTTCCTTCATGGTTACCACCTTTGGTCCTTGCGCGTGTCGAGCAGGGGTCGCAACTTCTCGGCGACCGCCTCGCGCGCGCGGAATATTCTCGAACGAACCGTGCCGATCGGGCAATTCATGATGGCTGCAATATCCTCGTAACTCAAGCCTTCGATCTCGCGCAGCGTGATGGCGTTGCGCAGCTCTTCCGGCAGTTGCGTCAAGGTGTCATTGACGGTGTTCGCAATCTCCTTGGACATCAACATGCTCTCGGGCGTATTGATGTCGCGCAATTGTTCGGCAACCTCGAATCCTTCCGCGTCCTCCGAGTCGAACTCGGTCGTAGTCGGGACGCGCCGCCCGCGCGCCACGAGGTAGTTCTTCGCCGTGTTGATGCCGATCCGGTAGAGCCACGTATAAAACGCGCTGTCGCCCCGGAACGAGGGCAACGCGCGGTAAGCCTTGATGAACGCTTCCTGCGCGACATCTTCGACCTCCGTCGAATCCCGGATGAACCGGGACAGCAACCGCGCCAGCCTTCTCTGGTATTTCGACACCAGCAGCTCGAAGGCATGCTTGTCGCCTCGCTGGGCTCGCTCGACCAGCTGTCGGTCGAGATCCCGCTCATCCATCCGCCGCCGTCCCTGACGAAGGGGTAGTGTTGTGCTTCTGTTCGAAGTTGGCCACAGGCGGCGGCCAGTATACCGCAGTGTGTCCGCAGTCTCGGCGCCCTGCACCTACAGACCCGTCCCTTGAAGAATAGTTCAGCTGCTTGCAAGCTATTCCGTGCTGGCCCGGGTCGGGGTCCCTCCGGATCCAGGCTCGCGGCGCCAGCGCAGCCAGACTCGAAGGCGCCGAAAGTCCTCAGAGGACGCCGAATCGCTCATGAGCACCAGCCATTTGCGGCCGCGCCCCGTCTGATCGAATCCCAGGACTACGAGTGCCGCCGAAACAAAATGGTCGCCGCCGAGCCCGCCTTCATGCCATGCGCCGTTGCGGTCGCGCCAGGAAGCGCTTCCGTCCTCTCGCAGCGCGAGCGCGACCGCCGCCCGGGAGGACCGGTGCAGGACCTCGGCTAGGCAGCCGGTGCCCGAGAGCAGCACGCCGAAACCGA
>Ga0193745_1000078_pt1 | contig 16937 bp, 16 predicted proteins | sample L1a2metaG_FD_145899 | JGI IMG/M metagenome (GOLD analysis project Ga0193745, IMG submission 145899) | Soil microbial communities from a riparian zone of the East river system, Colorado, United States - L1a2 | ecosystem: Environmental > Terrestrial > Soil > Riparian zone | place: USA: East River... | reverse complement strand
AACATCAATCGCGCCGGGACTCGAGGCACTGTCAAGGCGGCATTCACTTTCGAGGCAAACACCGAATTTCGTTGAAGCCAGTGCAATAGCAGTGAAAAAGATACACCAAGGAGAAAAAAAAGGAGTGAGAATCCCGGAATCTGTGTCGATCGTTGCCATAGTCGTGCTGCAGCTCTCGTTTTCAAGCGGCTGCGCGACATACAGAACGATTTCGAAAGCCGAGCAAGGGAGCCCGAAGGTATTCAGCGGCACACGCCTCGACGTAAGCGCAATTCGGGGCGACGAGATCGGATTGCGGAAAATCAAAGTCGATCCGCCGAAGTATCCGCTGGTCGATCTTCCTTTCAGTATCGGGTTTGACACGGCAATCCTTCCTTTGACGGTGCGCGCAGCAACAGGGGAGTTTCTTTCCAGGTAAGCCTCAGATCTCCACGATCAAATCCGGCCTGAACCCGGTCGGTTCGCCCGGATAGCCGCGCGGGTTGCAGATCACCCGCGTGCCGCGCACGCGGTAGTCGAAAAACGTGTGCGTGTGTCCGTGGATCCACAGCGCCGCGCTCCCCATCATTTGCCCGAGATCCACAACGAACCCGGGGTTGGCGGGATGGCCCAGATAGGCGGGCGCAATCGAGTGCGGGTGCGGCGCGAAGTGGGTGATGACGACCGTTTTTCCCGGGAAGGGCGTGGCGAGCGTCGCGGCCAGCCAGGCGCGGTGCCGGGCGCACAGCGCGATCGCGTCCTCAGGCGCGAATTCGCGGGAGCCGCGGCGAATCAATTGATAATCCGGATTGAGCTTGCGCGCGGCTTCGATCGCCGCGGGACGCTCGGCCTGCGGCGCAAGCGAGTAATCGGTCCATAGGGTGCAGCCCAGGAAACGAATATCGCCGACGACGACTTCTCTGCAATCGAGCAGCTCGACCGAAAGCTTGCGCGCCGCCGCTCCCATGGCCTCCTGCACCGCCTCGAACTCGCCCTCGTAATACTCGTGGTTGCCGGCGAGATAGAGCACGGGCTTCTCGAAGGTTTCCCTTGCCCATTCGATTCCCGCCGCGCCGTTCGCGATGTCGCCCGCGAGAACGATCAGGTCGGCATCCTTCGAAGGTGGCACGAACGGCGCGAATTCCAGGTGGAGATCGGAATAGATTCGGATGCGCAATCAGGCTCCCGCGGGCGGATGAAGGAATGGGCTTTGCTCGACGTTGGCGCCATTATCGCCAAGCCCCTGGAATCCGTTATGATCGCGCGTCTTCGGGCGGAGCGCGGGGCGCCGGAGGGCGCCCGCGGGCCGGCCGGCTCAAGGAGGTTTCATGGCAAAGTGGGTGCGCGTCGCCTATCAGGGGCGGGAATACTTCGGCAAGCTCGACGGCGACAACGTCCGGGTGCACTCGGGCAGCATGTTCGCGGGCCCGGAGGCGACGTCGCAGGCGATTCCTCTCAGCGCCGCGAAGCTGCTCACGCCGAGCGTGCCGGGCAAGATCGTCGCCCTGATCGACAACTATCACGAGCTCCTCGCGAAGCTCGACCACGCGGTCCCATCCGAGCCTCTGTATTTTCTAAAGGGCAACAACTCGTTGCTCGCGCACGGCGAGGCCATCCGCGCGCCGAAATCCTATGGAGGAAAGGTGGTGTACGAAGGCGAGCTCGGCATCGTCATCGGCAGGCGCACGAGCGGCGTGCCCGAGGGCGACGCAGCGAGGCACATTTTCGGCTACACCTGTGTCAACGACGTCACTGCGATCGAGATCATCGCAAAGGACCCGGTCTTTGCGCAATGGACGCGCGCGAAGAGCTTCGACACCTTCGGGGTGTTCGGCCCCTGCATCGAGACAGAGGTCGATCCGGGCAAGCTCGCCGTGAAGACCATCCTCAACGATCAGGAGCGCCAGAACTATCCGCTTTCGGACATCGTCTTTTCCCCGGAGAAGCTGGTGAGCCTGATTTCCCAGGACATGACGCTCGAGGCGGGCGACGTGATCGCCTGCGGCAGCTCGGTGGGCGTGGGTGCGATGACGCCCGGCAGCACGGTGAGCGTCGTGATCGAGGGCGTGGGCACCCTCACCAACAAGTTCGAATAGCTCAGCGGCCTTTCCGCCCTTTGCGCCGGTTCGCGGCGATGCGCATGCGCAGCGCGCTCAGGCGGATGAATCCGGAGGCGTCCGCCTGGTCGTAGGCGCCGCGGTCGTCCTCGAAGGTCGCGATCCCCGGATCGAAGAGCGAATCGCTTTTCGAGTCGCGGCCCACCACGAGCATATTGCCTTTGTAGAGCTTGAGCCGCACCGAGCCGTTGACGTTCGCCTGAGATGAGTCGATCAGGGTCTGCATCAGCTTGCGCTCCGGGCTCCACCAGTAGCCGTTGTAGATGAGCGAGGCGTAGCGCGGCATCAGGTCGTCCTTGAGGTGAGCGACCTCGCGGTCCAGGCAGATCGACTCGATCGCGCGGTGCGCTTTCAGCATGATGGCGCCGCCCGGCGTTTCGTAACAGCCGCGCGACTTCATGCCGACATAGCGGTTCTCGACCAGGTCGAGCCGTCCGATGCCGTGCTTGCCGCCGAGCTTGTTCAGCGCGGCGAGCACGGAGGCCGGGCTCATTTTCCTGCCGTTGACGGCCGCAACATCACCTTTTTTGTATTCGAGCTCGATGTATTCGGCGCGGCCGGGCGCTTTCTCGGGCGACACGGTCCAGCGCCACATGTCCTCCTCGGGCTCGCGCGAGGGGTCCTCGAGGATGCGGCCCTCGTAGGAAATGTGGAGCAGATTCGCGTCCATCGAGTAGGGAGACCCGCCCTTTTTCCTGCCCTCGATCGGGATGCCGTGTTTCTCCGCGTATTCGAGCAAGGTTTCGCGCGAAGTCAGGTTCCACTCGCGCCAGGGAGCGATCACGCGGATATTCGGCTCGAGCGCGTAGTAGCCGAGCTCGAAACGCACCTGGTCGTTGCCCTTGCCGGTCGCGCCATGCGCGACGGCGTCCGCGCCGGTCTTGCGGGCGATCTCGATCTGTCGCTTGGCAATGAGCGGGCGGGCGATCGAAGTTCCAAGAAGATACTCGCCCTCGTAGATCGCGTTCGCCCGGAACATGGGAAACACGAAGTCGCGCACGAACTCTTCGCGCAGGTCGTCCACGAAGATCTCCTTCACGCCCAGCTTCTGCGCCTTTTTCCGTGCGGGCTCCAGCTCTTCGCCCTGGCCGATGTCGGCGGTGAATGTGACGACCTCGCAGCCGTAGGTGTCCTGCAGCCACTTGAGGATGACCGAGGTGTCGAGCCCGCCGGAGTAGGCGAGGACGACCTTCTTCACCTTGTTTTTCACCTCTTCACCTTTTTGCCCTTGCCTTTCATTACCTTGCCGAGGAGGAGAAATTCCATCAACGCCTTCTGGGTGTGCAATCTGTTCTCAGCCTCGTCCCAGACGGCGCTGTTCGGGCCGTCGATGCTGTCTGCCGCGACTTCCTCGCCGCGGTGCGCCGGCAGACAGTGCATGAACAGCGCGTTTTTCCTGGCCACACGCATCATCTCTGCGTCGACTTGCCAGTTCTCGAAATCGCGCCTGCGTTCTTCCTTTTCCGCCTCGAATCCCATGCTCGTCCACACGTCGGTGGTGACGAGATCGGCGCCGCGCGCGGCGTCCATCGGGTCGGCGAAGCTCTCGTAGTTCGCGTCGTCGTAGATCCCGGCGCGTTCGGCCTCGACTTCATAGCCGGGTGGGGTCGAAACGTGCACGTTGAAATCGAACACGGTCGCCGCCTGCAGCCAGGTGTTGCAGACGTTGTTCGAGTCGCCGATCCAGGCCACCGTCTTCCCCTTGATCTGGCCGCGCCGCTCGGTGTAGGTGTAGATGTCGGCGAGCACCTGGCAGGGGTGGTACTCGTTGGTGAGTCCATTGATGACCGGGACGCGCGAATGCGCGGCGAAGCGCTCGATTATCTCCTGATCGAACGTGCGAATCATCACGATGTCGCACATGCGCGAGATCACCTTTCCCGCATCCTCGACCGGCTCGCCGCGCCCGAGCTGCGTGTCGCGGGTATAGAGATAGATCGCCGCGCCGCCGAGCTGATGCATGCCCGCCTCGAACGACAGGCGCGTGCGCGTCGACGGCTTCTCGAAGATCATGGCGAGCGTGCGGTCTTCGAGCGGCCAGTAACGCTCGTAGCGCTTGAACTTTTCCTTGATCCAGCGCGTGCGTGCGAACAGATGCTCGTACTCCTCGCGCGAGAAGTCCTTGAACTGCAGGTAGTGCCGCAGCCGGGCCTGCGCTTTTTTCATGCGCGCACGGCTGCCGCCGCGGGGGCTTGAGCGAGGAATGCGCGCACCAGCGGCACCAGGATGGAAAGCACCTCGCGCGCTTCGCCTTCGTTCATGATGAGCGGCGGCAGCAGCCGAATGATGTTATCCATCGTGACGTTGATCAGGAGGCCCTTTTCAAGCGCGCGCTTGACGAGATCTCCGCAGGGCAGGTCGAGTTCGACGCCGATCATGAGGCCGTGGCCGCGAACCTCTTTCACCCCGGGACGTCCCGCGAGCGCTTCGCGAAGCCCGGCGAGCAGAATCCCGCCGACGCGCTCGGCGTTCTTCATGAGATCTTCTTCCTCGATGGCGGCGAGCGTCGCGAGCGCCGCCGCGCAGGCAAGCGGATTACCGCCGAATGTGGAGCCGTGAGTTCCCGGTTTGAACACCTCGGCCGCCGCTCCGCGGGCAAGGCACGCTCCGATCGGCACGCCCGAGGCAAGGCCCTTGGCGAGCAACACCACGTCGGGCTGGATTTCAGCGTGCTGATAGACGAACCACTTTCCGGTGCGGCCCAGGCCGCACTGGACTTCGTCGGCCATGAGAAACCAGCCCTGGCGGTCGCAGAGCTCGCGCAGATCGCGCAGGTACTGCATCGTGGAAATATTGATTCCGCCTTCGCCCTGGATCGGCTCGACCAGTACCGCGACGACGCTCTTGTCGTGCGAAGCGACCTGGCGCACCGATTCGATGTCGTTGAACGGCACGCGCACGAAGCCGGGCACCAGAGGCTCGAATCCCTGCTGCACTTTGCGATTGCCCGTGGCCGAGAGCGTCGCGAGCGTCCTGCCGTGGAAGGCCCTGTCCATGACGACGATGGCGGGACTCTCCACTCCCTTGCCGTGGCCGTACAGACGGGCGAGCTTGATCGCCGCCTCGTTGGCTTCGCAACCCGAGTTGCAGAAGAACACGCTATCCGTGCCGCTTATCGCCGCGAGCTTGTCGGCGAGTTTTTCCTGTTCGGCGATACGGTAGAGGTTGGAGACGTGGATCAGACGCGAGCTCTGCTCCGCGATCGCCTGCGTAAGTTTCGGGTGGCCGTGGCCGAGCGTGTTGACCGCGATTCCCGCGAGCGCATCGAGGTACTTCTTGCCGGATTCGTCCCACACCCACACGCGCTCGCCGCGGGTAAAGGCGACCGGAATCCGGCTGTATGTGTTCATCGAATGAGACATGAAATCACCCGTTTGTTTTTACGGCGAACGTGACACGCACGCCAAAGCCTATGGAACGCGCCGTACGGCGCGCGCGATTGCGCTTTATTGCCGCGCTCGGCGTCGTCGGGTGTCGGGCCGAATGGGCGAAGCCGCGGCGCCTGCATGACGCGCTGGCCGGATAAAAGTCATCTCTTCGCCCCGTGCGATAATTGAATTTCTCTGAAGAGCCAATAGCTTAGCACAATGAATTCGGCATGGGAACGCGCTTGACGGTGTTCAACCAGAAAGGCGGGGTCGGCAAGACCACGACCGTGCTCAATCTGGGCGCGGCGCTCGCGCGGCGAGGAGCCGTGCCGCTGCTCGTCGACCTCGACGCGCAGTCGCATCTCAGCTCGATCCTCAACCCGGGAGCCTCGAGCGGGGAAAGCCTGTTCGCGTACTTCAATGCAGGCAAGCCGCTCAAGGAGATTGCCCGGCCGATTCGCTTCGGCGGCGAGCTCATCCCGGCGCACATGGAGCTGATCAAGGTGGATTCACTGTTCGGCAGGGGGCCGGACATCCTGAACAAGCTCAAGCAGGGGCTGGATGCGGGCTGGGACGGCAAGCGCCCGGTGCTGATCGATTGCTGCCCGATGCTCGGGGTGCTGTCTCTCTCGGGGATCTTCGCCTCCGAACGGGTTCTGATCCCGATCTCGACCGACTACCTCGCTCTGAGAGCGGCGCTCGCGCTCGAAAATACTTTGCGCGCGCTCGAACATGTGCTGAAGCGGCGCGTCGAGCGTCGCTACCTTTTGACGCGGTTCGACTCGCGTCGGCGCATGTCGCACGACATTGCCGGACAGCTCGCCTCCCGGTTCGGGGCGGAGTTGTGCCGGACACGCGTCACCGAAACCGTGAGCATCGCGGAGAGTCCGTCGCTCGGCAAGGATATTTTCAGCCACGCGCCCAACAGCCGCGGGGCGCAGGATTACGCAGGCCTGCTGGAGGAATTGCTGTCTTCGGGATTTCTCGAAGCGTCGTGAGCGCCCGGCGCTACTTGCTGATCAGGGAAACGATCTCTTCGAAGCTCGTTCCGACCGGGTTCGTCGACGCGGGCGTCGGCTGCATCACCGCGGGCTGCAGGACGCTGCGTTCCAAGACTTCGCAGTGCAGGTACATCTGCCGGAGCTTTCTCTCGGCGTCGGCTTCGTCGCGTCCGTGGATCATGAGGTGTTCGACGATCAGCCCTTGCCGCGTGCGGATGCGGAAGCCGAATTTCGTCGTGTTCGATGACGGCAGCATAATTTTCCCGGAACTGCCTGTATAACATACCGTTTTTCGGGTTGCAAGGCGAAGAACGCCGGGGAGCGGCCTTTGTTGCCCTAGCCAATCCGTCGCAGCCCCCTCTCCTCGGCCGGCTTCAATACCCTCAGGCAGGGTAGATAACCGTCATAAACGATCCCGTGGAGCTCCACCCGCTTCTGGGACCTCAGCAAACTGACCAGATAGTGGACGATTTCCCGTGTGATGACCTGTCCGGGGACGAGCACGGGGATGCCCGGGGGATAGGGGACGATCTGGTCGGCGCACGCCCGATCGAGCAGGTCCCGCCGGATGCCGTCCTTTTCGTCGACCAGGGGCACCAGCTCCCCGCCGCAATAGAAGGCGTCGCGCGGAAGGTAGCGCAGCCGGGTGAAGCCCGGGATTTCCGGGAAACGGTACAGGCGGCGCGGCGCCCGGCCCTCGCGCGCGATGCGCATAAGCGCGTCATACAGCCGTGAAACCTTGCTCCGTGTTGTGCCGATCGTGAGCAGCAGGGTCAGTGTGTTGAAGGTGGATTTCTCGACTTGGATGTTGTAGCGGTCGAAGAGCTCCCGCTGCAAATCCTCCACCGTATAGCCGCAGCTCGAGATGTCCACGGTCACCTTGGTCGGATCGAGAAGGATATTGTCCCGCCTGACCTCCTCCGGAAGAAGCTGGTCGAGATCGAGCACCCGGAAGACGCCGGTGGAATTGATCTGTGCGCGCAATACCTGCGAGAGCGCGAGCGTGCGCGAAAGCAGCTTGTAGCCTTCCATCATCGCTTGTTTCCGCGCCACGTCCAGGCTCGCGATCATGCTGTACTGAGGGCTGGTCGAAGTGTGCATGTTGAAGTTCTCCCGGAACAGGTGCTCGTTGAAGCCGGGATCGTTCACGTGGATCATCGAGGCCTGCGAGAAAGCCGAGAGCACCTTGTGCGTGCTTTGCGTGGCGTAATCCGCGCCGGCCTCGAGCGCGGTAGGCCGGAAGGCGGGATGAAAGCGCGCGAAACCGTACCAGGCTTCGTCCACGATCACCTTGATGCCTTTCGCGTGCGCCGCCTCGACGATGGGGGCGAGGTCGTAGCGCAGCCCGTCGTAGGTGCAGGAGGTGAGGATGATCGCCTGCGCGTCCGGATGCCTGCGGATCGCGGAAAGGATGGTCTTCTTCGGCACCGGACCGTAAAGGCTGTACTTGGCGTTGATCGAGGAATCGAGATAAATCGGGTGGCCGCCGGAGAGGACCACGCCGTGGTGCACCGACTTGTGGCAATTGCGGTCGAGCAGGAGCTTCTCCCCCGGCGCGAGGAGCGTCTGAAAGATCACTTTGTTGGCAGTGGAGGTGCCGTTGGTCGCGAAGAAAGTGCGGCGCGCGCCGAACGCCTTTGCCGCGATGGTCTGCGCCTCGGCGATCACGCCGGTCGGCTCCATCAGCGAGTCGAGCATCTTCACCGATACCGAGAGGTCGGCATCGAAGATGTGCTCACCCATGAAGTCGTAAAAGTCGTTGACCCAGGGGCTGCCGCGCAGCGACTCGCCCGACGAATGGCCCGGCGTGTGCCAGGAGTCCTTCGCCATCCAGACGTAGTTCTTGAGCTGGTCGTAGAAAGGCGTTCGCGAACGCTCCTGGACCTGCGCATTGAGAATCCGGTACATGCCGCGGTAATCGCGCTCCTCGCGGTAGAAGTATCCGTCGACGGCCTCCGCGAACAGCGCATCGACGATCTCATCCTCGTGCTCCTGCGCAATCAGAATGTAGACGTCGAGCTCGGGTCTGAAGCGCGTGACGCGCTGCACGAGCTCGAGCGCCGACATCTCCTTCTTGGCGCTCTTCTGATTGAGGGTGTAGAGCTTGTCGTCGACCACGACGGCCTGGAGATCGCCGTCTTCCTCGATCGCGGCGAGCGCTTCGCGCGCGGTGGTGACGCCGGAGAACGTGATGCCCAGCGGATTGTCGAGGGAGCGTGCGGCCGCGTTCAGGCCCTTGACGAATTCCTTGAGCACGAGCGGCTCGTCGTTGATGATGAGGACCCGGCTGACCGGTTTCTTCATGAGGCGGCGCGAAAACGAAAGTCGGATTGTTGCGGGAAACGGGAGTGGAGCGCAAGAAGGGGGTGCTATACTTTTTTCCCTCGCGGCAATGACATGGGCGAACAGACCGACGAGTTCATAATCAGGGGCGTGACGCTCGGAGGCAGGCCGTTCCGCCCGAGCGACTGGGCCGAGCGGCTGTGCGGCGTGATGTCGGCTTTCGGCGGGGACGGCCGCATGCAATACTCCCCTTACGTGCACCCCATCACTTCGGCCGGCGTGAAATGCGTGGTCGTCGACAGCCGGCTGAGGGACGTCGAACCGATGGCCTACAATTTTCTAATGAACTTCGCGAAGGACAACGAGTTGGAAGTTCGTCCCGGACGCGGTGTGAAACGGCCTGAAGGGCCTGAGGCTATCCCGCCATTGCCTTGAGTCGCGCGGCAAGCCGGCTCTTGTGCCGCGCTGCTTCGTTCTTGTGGATGACGTTCTTGTCGGCGATGCGATCCATGATTCCCGAGGCCTCGCTGAAAATCTTCCGCGCGGCGGCCTTGTCGCCGGCTGCGATCGCCTTGCCGACGCTTTTGATCGCGCTGGTCAGCGCGGAGCGCAGGCTCGCGTTGTGCTTGCGCCGCTTCTCGGCCTGGCGGGCCGCCTTGCGCGCGCCCTTTGTATTTGCCATGTCAATTCCCGAACGAAAGGGCGCAATTGTAATCGGTGCAGCAATGCGGCGCAAGGTTTCCCGCGGTTGAAAGCTATAATTCCCGCATGAATCTGCTGAGGGCGCTCGCGACCGTGAGCAGCATGACGCTCGTATCGCGCATCCTCGGATTCGTCCGGGACGTCCTGATCGCGAGGCTGTTCGGCGCGGGCGTCGCGACCGACGCCTTTTTCGTCGCCTTTCGCATCCCCAACCTGCTGCGGCGCCTGTTCGCAGAGGGCGCCTTCTCGCAGGCCTTCGTCCCGGTTCTCTCGGAATACAGGACCCGCCGCGGCGACTCGGAAACGAAACTGCTCGTCGATCGCACCGCGACCCTGTTGACACTTGCGCTCCTTGCCGCGACGGCGCTCGGCGTCGTTGCTGCGCCTATCATCATCTACGTGAGCGCGCCGGGGTTCGCGGCGGCACCCGCCAAGTTCGAACTCACGGTGGCGATGCTGCGGATCACCTTTCCTTATATTCTGTTCATTTCGCTCGTCTCGCTCGCCGGCGGCATCCTCAACACCTGGAGCCGCTTCGCCATACCTGCGCTCACCCCGGCGCTGCTCAATCTCTCCTTTATTTTCGGGGCGCTGTTTTTCGCGCCCTATTTCGATCCGCCGGTAATTGTCCTCGCCTGGGCGGTATTTGTCGGCGGGGTGTTTCAGCTCGGGTTCCAGATCCCGGCGCTGGCAAGAATCGGCATGCTGCCGCGGCCGCGCCTTGGCTTCACCGACCCCGGAGTGCGGCGAATTCTCCTGTTGATGGGGCCGGCGGTGCTCGGCGTGTCCGTCGGGCAGATCAGCCTCCTTATCAACACCATATTCGCTTCGTATCTCGAGGACGGCAGCGTCTCCTGGCTGTACTATGCCGACCGCCTCATGGAGTTCCCCACCGGGCTCCTGGGGGTCGCGCTCGGAACGGTGCTGTTGCCGAGCCTCTCCAAGTATCACTCGGAGTCCTCCGACGACGAGTATTCGAAGCTTCTCGATTGGGGCCTGCGCCTGACGGTCATTCTCGCTGCGCCGGCCGCCGTTGCCCTGGCATTGCTTTCCGCGCCCCTCGTCACGACGTTGTTTCACTATGGGCAATTCGGCGAGCGGGACGTATGGATGACCCGCCAGGCGCTGATCGCCTACAGCGCAGGGCTGCTCGGGCTCATTCTCGTCAAGATACTGGCGCCGGGCTTTTATGCGCGGCAGAATATCGCCACACCCGTGCGGATCGCCGTGTTGACCCTGATCGCCACCCAGCTGATGAACGCGGTGTTCGTCCTTTCCCTGAAGCAGGGAGGACTCGAGGCTGCGACCGGCATCGGCCCGCACGCGGGTCTCGCGCTCGCCATCGCGCTGGGCGCCTGTCTGAACGCCGGTCTGCTCTACCGCAAGCTGCGGCAGCACAGGATTTATCGACCCCAGCCGGGTTGGGGAACATTTGCCCTCAAGGTGGCGGCGGCCCTGGTGGCCATGACGCTGGCCTTGTGGCTCGCGATGGGCCCGGCGCCCTGGTGGCTGGTCGCATCCGGGGCGGCGCGAGCCGCCGCGGTCACGGGACTGGTGCTCCTCGGGGGAGCGGCGTACTTCGCGAGCCTGTGGCTGCTTGGTTTCCGCCTCGGCGATTTCTCGAGACGCGCCGCGTGACCGCGTGAACACCCGGCTCGAGCATTTCGCGGAAATTGTTTCGCGAGACCAGTTCAATCTCGCCGAGGCGAGCCTCATGCTCGCCCAGGACATTTACCCGGACCTGGACATTCCCGAGTACCTGAGCAAGCTCGACGGTATCGCAGTCGCCATCAAGAGACGCATTGCAGGCGACGCCTTCTCCGAGCAGAGGGTGCTCGCCCTGAACTACTACCTGTTCAACGAAATGCGCTTCTCGGGCAACCTCGTGGATTACTACGACCCGCGCAACAGCTACCTGAACGAGGTCATGGAGCGCCGCACCGGGATTCCCATCACCTTGTCCATTCTCTATCTGGAAATCGGCAAACGCCTCGGCCTCAACCTGAAAGGTGTTTCTTTTCCCGGGCATTTCCTCGTCAAGCTCGCGGTCAAGCGTGGCCAACTCGTGCTCGACCCCTTCACGGGAGGGGAGGCGCAATCCGAGTCCGATCTGCGCCAGCGCCTGGCGCAGGTCCTGCCCACCGGGAAGGCGGAACAGGCGCAGCTCGACCAGTATCTGGAGCCGGCCACCCCGCGCCAGATCATCGCGAGGGTCCTGCGTAATCTGAAGAACATCTATACGCAGACCGGAAAGCTCGAACAGGCGCTCGCAGTCATGCACAGGATGCTGCTGGTGATGCCGGAGTCGGCCGAGGAACTTCGAGATCGGGGGCTGGTGTACCAGCAGCTCGAATGCTTCCGGCCGGCGCTGTCGGACCTGCAGAATTACCTGCGGCGGCGGCCGCAGGCGCCGGACGCAGCGGAAATCCACGAAAAGATCCTGGAGCTCAAGCAGGCGGCTACGCGCCTGAACTAGCCGGCCAGCTTCTCTTCGATTTTTTTCAACACGTCGCGTTTCAAGCCGAGAGCGAAGAAGAGCTCTGCCACGAGAAAGATCGGCGCGATGAATATCTGGAACAGGTTGTCCGTGAGCGCGGGCTTGCGGCCTTCGAACACGTGGCCGGCGAGCTGAAAGATCCACCCTCCGACGAAAAATACGCCGAACCAGATCCACCCCGATGCGATCCCCGTTCCGGCGGCGGCTTTCGCTGCGAACAGGAGCGCGGTGACCGCGACCGTGGTGGCGAGCGCAAGAGGTGCGTCCAGCAGAAAGTAGTAGGCAAGGACGACGCCGACGAAGACGTGCGCGAGGGTCACGCCTTCGCCGAAAGAGACCCAGCTCATCGGGATCAGGATAGCGAAAATGATCGCGGGGACACCGATGAAGTGGGTGAGCCTGTTCCAGCGATTGCGATGGTAGGCGGCGTAGACCGCCATCTGTTCCTCGAGAGTTTTCACGCTGCCCCCGGTTCTGCAATGAGCACATCTTAATCCCTGTGGGGCTTGCGCTCGGGCCGGATTCAAACGTTCAAGCGGCGTTTCCGGGATTCTGGAGCCGTCAAAAGCCGCTATAATTCAAAACCTTGTGTTTATTCTTGGCGCTTCATGCTGCTTACCCACGGCAGTTCCGATGCGGTCCTGCCTGCGGTCGCGCTGACCGTCGGCAATTTCGACGGCATCCATCGCGGACACCAAGCAATGCTGCAGCGCCTCCTCGCCGGGGCGCACGAGCGCGGGCTGGCGGGCTGCGTGCTCACGTTCGAGCCTCATCCGCGCGAATTTTTCGCGCCGCAGGCGGCGCCCACGCGCCTGACCTCGCTGCGCGAAAAACTCGAGTTGCTCGCCGCGCACGGAGTGGAACGCGTGCACGTTCAGCGTTTCAGCCGTTCGTTCGCGGCGCTTGCGCCGGAAGCTTTCGTCGAGCAGGTGCTCGTGAAACGGCTCAGGGCTCGCTGGCTCCTGATCGGCGAGGACTTTCGTTTCGGAGCGAAGCGCGCCGGCGACCTCGCTTTGCTGAAGAAGCTGGGCGAGCGCCACGCATACGAGGTCGAAACCATGCCGACGGTGATACACGCCGGCTCGCGGGTATCCAGTTCGGCCGTGCGCGCCGCCCTTGCCGCGGGCGATCTTGTCGCTGCCGAGACTCTGCTCGCACGGACCTACAGCATCAGCGGGCGCGTGATCCATGGACGAAAGCTCGGGCGCGAGTTGGGATTCGCCACGGCCAACGTGCAACTCAAGCACAATCGCCCTCCGCTCACCGGCATCTACGCGGTGAAGGTGCGCGGCATCGGGGCCGGCGCCCGCCCCGCCGTCGCGAGTCTCGGCGTTCGCCCCACCATCACGGCGAGCGGGCGCGCAGTGCTCGAGGTGCACTTGTTCGATTTTTCGGGGGATCTCTACGATGCGCACGTGCGGGTCGAGTTCCTGCACAAGATCCGCGACGAGGAAAAATATCCCGATCTCGAGACCTTGAAGACCCAGATCGCGCGCGACTGCGAAGCCGCCAAGAGCTTCCTCATGGATCACCGCAATGCCTGAAAACAAGACCGACTACAAGAAAACGCTGAATCTTCCGGATACGTCCTTTCCCATGCGCGGCGACCTGGCCAAGCGGGAGCCGCACTGGGTCGAGGAATGGCAGGAGAAGAAAACCTACGAAAAGATCCGCGAGGCGAGCCGCGGAAGGCCGAAATTCGTGCTGCACGACGGGCCGCCGTACGCGAACGGCGACATCCACATCGGCCAAGCGGTCAACAAGATCCTCAAGGACGTCGTCGTGAAGTCGCGCAACATGGCGGGCTTCGACGCGGTATACGTCCCCGGGTGGGACTGCCACGGGATGCCGATCGAGGTGCAGATCGAGAAGACCTACGGCAAGAGCATTCCCGTGGAGAAGACCCAGAGCCTCGCCCGCGCGTATGCGGCCGAGCAGATCGAGCGGCAGAAAAAGGACTTCCGGCGCCTAGGCGTGCTGGGCGACTGGGACAACGCCTACACGACAATGGCGTTCAAGAGCGAAGCGGACGAGATCCGCACCCTCGGCAAGCTGCTGGAGAAAGGCTACATCTATCGCGGCCTGAAACCGGTGAACTGGTGTTTCGACTGCGGCTCCGCGCTAGCCGAGGCCGAAGTCGAGTACATGGACCGCGTCGATCCTGCCGTCGATGTCGGGTTTCCTTTCGCCGAGCCGGGGAAAATAGCGAATGCCTTCGGGTTGAAAAAGCTCCCGACGGAGAAAGGCTGGATCGTCATCTGGACGACGACTCCCTGGACGATTCCCGCGAACCAGGCGCTCAACGTCCATCCGGATTTCACCTACAACCTCGTTGAGACCGAGCGCGGCCTGCTGATCCTCGCGGCCGACCTGGAGGAGGCCTGCCTCGCGCGCTACCAGCTGAAAGGCAGGACGCTCGCCTCCTGCAAGGGCGCGAAGCTCAAGCTGATCGCCTTCCGCCATCCCTTCTACGATCGGCTGGCGCCGGTCTATCTCGGCGAGTACGTGACGCTGGAGCAGGGCACGGGCATCGTCCACAGCTCTCCGGCTTACGGCGTCGATGACTTCATTTCCTGCCGCCGCTACGGCATGAAGGACGAGCAGATTCTCGTCCCGGTGATGGGCGACGGAAAATACGCTTCTTCGCTGCCGTTTTTCGGCGGACTGGATATCTGGACGGCGAATCCCAGGATCGTCGAGAAAATCCGCGAAGCGGGCGCGCTGTTTCATTCGGAAAAGCACCCGCACAGCTACATGCACTGCTGGCGCCACAGGACCCCGATCATCTACCGCGCCACGACCCAGTGGTTCGCGGGCATGGACGAGGTGCCGGGATACAACGGCAGGAAACCCGCTGAAAACCTGCGCGCCACCGCGCTGCGAGGCGTGGAGGCGACCCGCTTCTATCCTTCCTGGGGCCAGGCGCGCCTGCACGGCATGATCGCCAATCGTCCCGACTGGACGCTGTCGCGCCAGCGCCAGTGGGGTGTGCCGATGCCGTTCTTCATCCACAAGGAGACCGGCGCCCTGCACCCGCGGACCCTGGAACTGCTGGAAGCCGTTGCGAAAAAAGTGGAACTGGGCGGCATCGAAGCCTGGCAGCGCATCGAGGCAGGGGAATTGCTTGGTGGAGGGGCGGAGCAGTACGCAAAGGTGAAGGACACGCTCGACGTCTGGTTCGATTCGGGCTCGACGCACCAGACCGTGCTGAAAGGCTCGCATGCGAAGGAACTGAAGTTTCCCGCGGACCTCTACCTGGAGGGGTCGGATCAGCACCGCGGCTGGTTCCATTCCTCGCTCCTCGTGTCGTGCATGTTGAACGGCCGGGCGCCTTACGAAGCCTTGCTCACCCACGGCTTCGTGGTCGACGGCGAAGGCCGCAAGATGTCGAAGTCGCTCGGCAACGTCATCGCCCCGCGGAAAATCTTCGAGACGCTGGGCGCCGAGATCCTGCGCCTCTGGGTGGCGGCGACCGACTACTCGGGCGAGCTTTTCATCTCCGACGAGATCCTGAAGGGAGTGGTCGAGTCCTATCGCCGCATCCGCAACACGCTTAGGTTTCTGCTCGCGAACATCTCCGATTTCGATCCCGACCGGGACGCGATGCCGGTGGAAAAGTGGCTCGAGATCGACCGCTACGCGCTCGCCCTCACGACGGAGCTGCAGACCGCGGTCCTCGTCCACTACGAAAAATACGAGTTTCATCCTGCGGTCACGAGGCTTCAGACGTTTTGCTCGGAGGATCTCTCGGCGTTCTACTTCGATGTTCTCAAGGACCGCCTCTACACCTGCGGCGCGAATTCGCCCGCGCGCCGCGCCGCGCAGAACGCGCTCTACCACATCAGCCAGAGTCTTCTCAGGCTGATGGCGCCGATCCTCAGCTTCACAGCGGAGGAAGCTTGGAAGGTGTTCCGGCCCGGCGACGACACCATCTTCGCGCATCCGTACTATCGCCTCCCCGAGGTCCCCGGAGCGCAGGCCCTGCTCGAGAAATGGCAGGCTCTGCGCCAGATCCGCTCCGAGGTGCAGAAACTCCTCGAGAATCACCGCGCCGCGGGCAGAATCGGCTCGTCGCTGCAAGCCGAAGTCGAGATCGCCGCGACCGGCGAGAAGCTGAAGATCCTGCGAAGCCTGGGCGACGACCTGCGCTTCGTGCTCATCACTTCGCGCGCCGAGGTGACTGCGGCCGGAGGCGATGCCGAGTCGGCGATCCGCACGTTGCCGAGCCCGCACCCGAAATGCGAGCGCTGCTGGCATTGGCGCGCGGACGTGGGGGCCGATCCGAACCATCCGGGGATCTGCGGGCGCTGCGTGCAAAACCTTTACGGTTCCGGCGAGCCCCGGAAATTCGCATGATCCCGGCGAGCCTGAAACGCATCGCGCCGTGGCTCGCGCTTGCCGCGCTGCTCGCGCTGGCGGACCAGGCGAGCAAGGTCGCGATCAGCTCGAGCCTGCGCTACGGCGAGGTGCGCGAGATCGCTCCGTTCTTCAATCTGGTTCTCGCGCACAACCGCGGCGCGGCGTTCAGCTTTCTCGCCGACGCGGGTGGCTGGCAGAGGGCGCTTTTCATCGGGATCGCCGTCGCTGCGACCGCCGCCATCGTGTTCCTCCTCGCCAGGCATTCGAGCGAGCGCCTGTTCTCCGCGGGACTTGCTTTGATACTCGGCGGAGCGCTCGGCAATCTCTGGGACCGGGTCGCCCTCGGCCACGTGGTGGATTTTCTCGACTTCCACGCCTTCGGCTGGCATTTCTGGGCTTTCAATCTCGCCGATTCGGCGATCACCGTGGGGGCGGGACTGCTGATCCTGGACGGGCTGCGTTCGTCCGGCGCCGCGCAAAAGCCCTAGAATAGACGGGCATGGAAGTCCTGCTCGCCAATCCACGCGGTTTTTGCGCCGGTGTCGAGCGCGCGATCGGCATCGTCGAGCGGGCGCTCGCCATCCACGGCGCTCCGATCTACGTCCGCCACGAGGTCGTGCACAACAAATAC
>Ga0193745_1000077_pt1 | contig 17210 bp, 16 predicted proteins | sample L1a2metaG_FD_145899 | JGI IMG/M metagenome (GOLD analysis project Ga0193745, IMG submission 145899) | Soil microbial communities from a riparian zone of the East river system, Colorado, United States - L1a2 | ecosystem: Environmental > Terrestrial > Soil > Riparian zone | place: USA: East River... | reverse complement strand
GCCGACCGAAGCCGAGCGGCGCCGTGCCGATCCGCAGGTCCTCGCCGCGATGAATGATCTGCAGAAAATCCCCAAGGAAATGCTTCCGGACCGGGTGGCCAAAGCCATGAGCCAGCCGGCGCCGCCCAAGCCCTCGGACATCGCGCTGCAAAATCTGCGCAAGGTGTGGGATGCGGGGATTCCTGTCGTCATGGGAACCGATGCCGGCAACATCGGAACCTTGCACGGGCCATCGGTATTCCGGGAAATGGAAATCATGACCCGGGCAGGCCTTACGCCATTGCAGGTATTGCGCTCCGCGACGTCGAATGGAGCCAGGGCCATGGGCATGGAGCGCGAGATAGGAACGCTCGCTCCCGGTAAACTCGCCGACCTGGTGATCCTGGATGCGGACCCGCTCGCCAATGTGATGAACCTCGAAAAGATCCATCGCGTGATCAAGGACGGCAGGGTGTTTGTGCCCGATGAACTGATCCGGTCGATCGCGTCCAAGAGCGGACCCTCGTGAAGGCGCCGCCCGCGAAGGATCAATACCATTTGGCCTCCCCCGGAGGTCGCGTCTTGAAGCGCTTGTGGGTCCAGAAGTATTGCTCCGGCATTTCGCGCACTCGCTCCTCGATGAATGCGTTCATGCGACGCGCGTCCGCGGCATCGTCGCCGCTCGGGAAATCCTCCCAGACCGGATAGCACCGCAGCTCGTATCCGTCGCCGCCCGGCAGCATGCGCGTCACGCAGGGGAGCACGCGCGCGCCCGTGAGCCGGGTCATGCGCGAAAGTCCGGTGATGGTCGCGGCCGAGGCGGCGAAGAACGGCACGAAAATCGCATCGCGGGGCCCGTAGTCCTGATCGGGAAGATAGTAAAACGGAATCCCCTCCTTCAACGCGGCCAGCGCCGGGCGCACGCCTTCCTGGCGGGAGATCGCGCGCTGGCGCCCGAAGCGCGTTCGCCCGGAAAGAAGCAGCGCGTCGAAGAAAGGGTCCTTCTGTCTCGCGTAGATCCCCACCATGTCGATTTCGCAGGTGAGGCGCGTGCAGCCCGCGTCCAGTCCGACGAAGTGCGGTGCGAGCAGGATGAGCGGCTGTCCTTTGAGCGCGTGGACCCGCTCGAGTCCGACAATTCTTGCGAGCCGCATCACACGCTCGCGCGACGCCCACCACAGAATAGAGCGTTCGAGCACGCTCCGGCCGAAAGCGCGGAAGTGCGCCTTGGCAAGCGCGACGCGCTCCGCCTCCGGCAACTCCGGCAGGCAGCGCGAAAGATTGGTCAAACAGACGCGGCGCCGCTCGCGTCCAAGGACATACAGCAGCGAACCCAGAGCGGAGCCGATCGGAGCAAGCAGGGCGAGCGGCAGGAAGTGCAGCATCCAGACAATGGCGACGGCGATTCGGGTCAGCAAGGCCGCCCCTTTACCCGGCACCCGGCGGCAGTACCCCCGCCGGAACCTTGTAGCGGTTATAGCCCCACAGGTACTGCTCGGGGTGACGGCGAATCAGCCGCTCCAGAGAGCGGTTGAGAGCCCGCACCGGCGACTCGGGCGGCCGCGGCGCGAGCATCGGTTCCGCAATGAAGCGATAGCCGCGCCCCCGGGGCAGACGCTCGGCGCAGCACAGCAGCACCGGAGCCCCGGTCTGCTCGGAAATCCGTCCGACGAGCGTCATGGTATAGGCGGCCCTGCCGAAGAACTCGACCCATTCGCCTTCACCGACGCCGGGCACCTGGTCGGGCAGCATCCCGATCGCTTCTCCGCGCCTGAGCGCCTTCAACATCGAGCGCACACCCCGCAGATCGGCGGGAATGCTTTTCATCGCGGGGCCGCGGCTGCGGCCGATCCGCATGAGCGGCTCGAGGGCACGAATCTTGGGTGGGCGGTACATCACCGTTATCGGCATGCGACTCGCGACATATTGTCCGACCATTTCCCAGCAGCCGATGTGGGGCGTAACTACGATGACGCCCTTTCCGCGCCTCGCGCCGTCGTCAACGTGCTCCCATCCATTCACCTCGACCACCAGATCGGCCACCCGAGCGAGCGGACGCATCCAGACAGCCGGCACTTCCATCACGCTCTTGCCCGCCTCCGAAACGGCGGCCCGGCGCACGCGAATATCGCTCAGCCCCGCGGTGGCGAGGTTGCGCTTGAAGTCCCTCCGGTAACGCGGTGAGCAGAGATAGACTATCCAGCCCAGCGTCGCGCCCAGAGCGTGTAACAACGGCAGGGGGAGACGCGCCGCCAGCCGCAGCAGGAATAGCATGGGCCGAAAGTGGGATGGTGTGGGTTGGGTGGGCGAAATCGCTGTGCTAGACTGGCAAACCTTTTTTCGCGGGGAAAACCGCCAGCATGAGCAGCTATCTATTTACGTCCGAATCGGTGTCTGAAGGACATCCGGACAAGGTCGCCGACCAGATTTCCGATGCGGTTCTCGACGCCATTCTAGCGCAGGACAAAACCTCCCGAGTCGCCGCCGAGACCCTGGTCAAGGACAATATGGTGGTGCTCGCCGGCGAAATCACCACCGGCGCGCGGGTCAATTTCTCCGAAGTGGTGCGCAAGACCGTCAAGCGCATCGGCTACAACGATCCGACCATCGGCTTCGATACCCACACCTGCACCGTGATCGTGGCCTACGGCGAACAGTCCAAGGACATTGCGCAGGGCGTGGACGAAGGCAAGGGTCTCGACCTCGATCAGGGCGCGGGCGACCAGGGCCTGATGTTCGGGTATGCCTGCGACGAGACGCCGCAACTGATGCCGCTGGCCATTCATCTCGCGCACCGCCTGGTCGAGCGCCAGTCGGAGATCCGCCGCGACGGCCGCCTGTCCTGGCTGCGCCCGGACGCCAAGTCCCAGGTCACCATCAAATATGTGGATAACAAGCCCGATTCGGTCGAGACGGTGGTGCTATCCACCCAGCATCAGCCCGGCCTCACCCACAAACAGATCGAGGAAGCGGTAATCGAACAGATCATCAAGCCGGTGCTGCCGAAAAATCTCATCAAGGGCCAGATAAAGTACCTCGTCAACCCGACCGGCAGCTTCGAGATCGGCGGGCCCAAGGGCGACTGCGGCCTCACCGGCCGCAAGATCATCGTCGATACTTACGGCGGCTCGGCTCCGCACGGCGGCGGCGCGTTCTCCGGCAAGGACCCGTCCAAAGTCGACCGCTCGGCGGCCTACGCAGCGCGCTACGTCGCCAAGAACATCGTCGCAGCGGGACTCGCTTCGAGATGCCTGGTTCAGGTTTCTTACGCCATCGGCGTCGCACGCCCGACCAGCGTCTGGGTCACCACGTATGGAACGGGGAAGATCTCGGACGAAAAGCTCGCCGAGATCGTCCAGAAGCATTTCGACCTGAGGCCCAAGGGCATCATCCAGATGCTCGACCTGCTGCGCCCGATCTACGAGAAGACCGCCGCCTATGGGCACTTCGGGCGCGACGAGCCCGGGTTCACCTGGGAAGCCACCGACAGGGCGCGCGCGCTCGCGGCCGATTCAGGGATCAAGCAGCCGGCGATGGCCTGAGAACCGCCCGCCCCGGAAATCGGCCCGGCCCGCCGCTGCGGTATAATTCCGCCTCCCCGAGGAGCGTTGCAACGAACCGCCAGGTTCGCCAGGCTCGGTGGGCTCACATTGCAACGGCGCTCGCAAACTCTTTGAACCAAGGAGGGCGCGAGATGAGCGCCGTACTCAAATCTAAGCACGACTTTCACGTAGCCGATCTTGCGCTGGCCGACTGGGGCCGCAAGGAAATCGCCATCGCAGAGACCGAGATGCCGGGCCTGATGGCGATCCGCGAGGAATTCGCCGCGACCCAGCCGCTGCGCGGGGCGCGCATCTCCGGCTCGCTGCACATGACCATCCAGACCGCGGTGCTGATCGAGACGCTGCAGGCGCTGGGCGCGCAGGTGCGCTGGGCCTCGTGCAACATTTTCTCCACCCAGGACCATGCCGCCGCTGCGATCGCCGTGAAGGGCACGCCGGTGTTTGCCTACAAGGGCGAGTCGCTGGAGGAATACTGGGACTACACCCACCACATTTTCGAGTGGCCCAATAACGCTTGCTCCAACATGATCCTGGACGACGGCGGCGACGCGACGCTGCTGCTGCACCTGGGCGCCCGCGCCGAGAAGGATGCCTCCATCGTCGCCAAGCCGGCGAGCGAGGAGGAAAAATTCCTTTTCGCCGCGATCAAGGCCAGGCTCGCCCGGGACCCGAAGTGGTATTCGACCCGCCTAGCGCAGGTAAAAGGCGTCACCGAGGAGACCACCACCGGCGTGCACCGGCTCTACCAGATGCACAAGGAAGGGCGGCTCGCCTTTCCGGCGATCAACGTCAACGATTCGGTGACCAAGAGCAAGTTCGACAATCTCTACGGCTGCCGCGAGTCGCTGGTGGACGGCATCAAGCGCGCCACCGACGTGATGATCGCCGGCAAGGTAGCGGTGGTCGCCGGCTACGGCGACGTCGGCAAAGGCAGCGCCCAGGCGCTGCGTGCGCTCTCGGCCCAGGTGTGGGTGACCGAGATCGACCCGATCAACGCATTGCAGGCGGCGATGGAAGGCTACCGCGTGGTGACCATGGACTACGCCGCCGACAAAGCCGACATCTTCGTCACCGCCACGGGGAATTTCCATGTGATCACCCACGATCACATGAAAAAAATGAAGAATCAGGCCATCGTATGCAACATCGGCCATTTCGACAACGAGATCGACATCGCCTCCATCGAGCAATACAAATGGGAGGAAATCAAGCCGCAGGTCGACCATATTATCTTCCCCGACGGGAAGAGGATCATCCTCCTCGCCAAGGGGCGGCTGGTGAACCTGGGCTGCGGCACCGGGCATCCGTCGTATGTAATGAGCTCGTCCTTCGCCAACCAGACCATCGCGCAGATCGAGTTGTGGACCGAATCGCAAAAGGGTTCCGGCAAGTATCCGGTCGGCGTGTATGTGCTGCCCAAGCACCTGGACGAGAAGGTCGCTCGGCTGCAGCTGAAGAAGCTCAATGCGCAGCTCACCGAGCTCACCGACGCGCAGGCGCGCTACATCGGGGTGTCCAAGACCGGTCCCTACAAGGCCGACCACTACCGCTACTGAGCGTGGCGGCGATGGGCGCGATTCTCGGAGCCTGGCGATGAACTCGATCTGGAACGACAACTACGCCGCGATCGCCCTCCACCTGGTGATCGCGCTCGCGGCGGGCGGAATCATCGGCCTGGAGCGCAGCTATCACGGCCGGCCCGCGGGTTTCCGCACCCATGCGCTCGTATGCCTCTCTTCCTGCATGCTGATGGTTCTTACCGTGTACCAGGACACCTGGTTCTCGGCCTATTCGCTCGAGCGCATCAGCGTCGATCCGACCCGCATGGCGCAGGGGATCATGACCGGCATCGGTTTTCTCGGCGCCGGGGTGATCATGAAAGAAGGGTTGACGATTCGCGGCCTCACGACTGCGGCCTCGATCTGGATCACCGCCGCAATCGGCATCATGATCGGCGTGGGGTTCTACTTCCCCGCCGGCATAGGAACGGCGCTGACGCTCGTCGTGCTTTCGGGCTTTCGCTGGATCGAGCGACGGATGCCGATCGAATTCTACGCGAACCTTACGGTGGGGTTTCTTCGCAACGCCGCCATGCCCGAGCCCGAGTTGCGCGCAATGGTGGAACGGCAAGGCTTCGTCGTCGCCAACATGAACTACAGCGTGACGGGGGACGGGAAGGTCTTCGAGTACCACATGGTGATCCATTCGCCCGACCGCAGCAACACCCGCCCGCTTTCCGAGGCCCTCAACGCCGTACCTTCGGTCACCGCATTCCGAATCGCGCCGACCGGGGATTAGACGGCCGACAGGCCACCCGGTTCTTGCGGTTACGCCTTCTACAGCTCGTAGGTTTCGGCCTTGCCGGCCAGGGCAGTCTCGATCAGCTTTCGCGATAGCCGCGGCGAGAACAGCTCGATGAAGGTGTAAGCATAGCCGCGTAGCGCCGCGCCGCGGCGCACCGCAACGCGGGTCGTCATGGTGCCGAACAGGTGTCCTGCCTCCAGTGAGCGCAGGTGCCGGTCGCGCTTCTCGTCGAAAGCCATCGCCGCGATGATGCCGATGCCCAGTCCCAGCTCCACGTAGGTCTTGATCACGTCCGAATCCACCGCGGAAAGCACGATATCGGGCGCCAGCCCTTGTGCCTTGAACGCCTCGTCGATATGGCTCCTCCCGGCGAAGGCGGGGTCGTAGGTGACGATCGGGTATCGCGCCAGCACCTCGAGGGTCAGCCGCTGCTCTTTCGCGAGCGGGTGCTTCGCCGGCACCACCACGCAATGGCGCCATTCGTAGCCCGGCAGCGCGAGGAGCTTGGGATAGCTGTCCAGCGCTTCGGTGGCGATCGCCATATCGGCTTCGCGCGCGATCACCATTTCCGCAAGCTGCGGCGGGTTGCCCTGCTTGATCGTGAGGTGCACCTTCGGATAGCGCCGCTTGAATGCGCCCACCACCTTGGGCAGCGAGTAGCGTGCCTGGGTATGGGTGGTGGCGATGGTCAGCGTACCTACGGCCTGGTCCTTGAATTCGCGTCCCACCTGCTTCAGGTTCTCAGCATCCTGTAGCAGTCTTTCGATTACCTCAACCACCGCTTTGCCGGGTTCGGTCACGGCGATGATGCGCTTGCCGTGACGCACGAAGATCTCCACGCCCAGTTCGTTCTCGAGCTCGCGGATCTGCTTCGACACCCCGGGCTGGGAGGTAAACAGTTTTTTTGCCGCTACCGTGAGGTTCAGCCCCTGCCTGATCGTCTCCCGGACATACCTTAATTGCTGGAAATTCATGACCTTACATCATATGTTCTATGGTTATTAAATTCTAACACAAAAGTCTTTTGAGGTATTAGGTGCGGACGCTAGGATGCCTTCCTGTCGCGCAACATTCGCATAGACCATGTTCTCGATTGACCCCGGCACGATCGCTCTTATCGCCATGACTTTTTTCGCGGCCTTCGTCAACGGCGCGCTCGGTTATGGATTTTCCTCGCTCACCGTACCGGTGGGACTGTTCTTCTATACCAACCGCATCCTCAACCCGGCGCTGGTTCTGATCGAGGTCTTCATCAACCTGTATGTCCTCTTCATCAACCGGGCGAGCGTTCCGGCAGTATGGAAGAGGGTCTATCCGATACTCATCGGATTGCTCCCCGGCGTTGCGGCAGGCAGCTACTTTCTTTCCTTGATTCATCCGGGCTGGCTGAAATTCGCGACCTACGCTTTTCTCCTTCCGCTCATTCTTTTTCAGGCGGCCGGGGTGCGCAGGCCGATCCGGGCGGAAAAACTGATCGGTGTTCCCTTCGGAGCGGGGCTCGGCTTCCTGTATTCCGTCACGACGATATCCGGTCCGCCCCTGGCGGTGCTGTTCAATAATCAGGGGCTGGTAAAACAGGAGTTTCGAGCCGGCCTCGGACTGATTCGAGTGGCCGAATCGACCTTGACTGCCATTGCTTATTACCACTTGGGGCTGTTTGCGGTCGACAGCCTCGGAATCGTTTCCACGATCGTACCCAGCGTCCTTATAGGCATTCCACTGGGCGCCTACCTCATCCGGCGACTCGACGCGGAAACGTTTCGCCGCGTGTGCATGAGTTTTGACGTCTGGATCGTCGGTTTCGGTCTTTCACGGGTGCTGATCGATCTGAAATTGGCGCATGGCGCGTTGGCGTACGCTCCGATGGCCGTCGCGATTGTGCTCGATGCCTGGCTGTTGTACGTCTTTTTCAGCAGCAGGGGAGCGGCGAAAGCGGCCCTCGCCCGCGCCTGAGCCGAGCATGTATATCTACGAAGAAATCGATCAGAAGCTCGTCGACGAACGCGTCGTCCAGTTCCGCGACCAGACGCGGCGGTTTCTCGCCGGCAAGCTCTCCGAAGACGAGTTCCGCGCGCTGCGCCTGCGCAACGGCCTCTATATCCAGCGCTACGCGCCGATGCTCCGGATCGCGATTCCCTACGGGTTGCTGTCGACCAAGCAGCTGAGAAAGCTCGCGCATATCGCCAGCAAGTACGATCGCGGCTACGGCCATTTCAGCACGCGCCAGAACCTCCAGCTGAACTGGCCGAAGCTCCCGCAGGCTCCCGACATCCTCGCCGAGCTCGCCTCCGTGCAGATGCACGCGATCCAGACCTCGGGCAATTCGTTCCGCAATATCACCACCGATCATTTTGCCGGCGTCGCGCAGGACGAGATCGTCGATTCCTTCGTCTGGTGCGAGATCATCCGCCAGTGGTCCACATTCCATCCCGAGTTCTCCTACCTCCCGCGCAAGTTCAAATTCGCGGTAAACGGCGCAAGATCGGACCGCGCCGCGGTCGCAGTGCATGACATCGGACTGCACGCGCTCAAGGATGAGAAGGGCGAGGTGGGGTTCCGCGTGCTGGTCGGAGGAGGCCTGGGCCGCACACCGGCGATCGGATTTGTCATCCGGGAGTTTCTGCCCTGGCGGCACCTGCTCACATATATCGAGGCAATCCTGCGGGTTTATAACCGCTACGGGCGGCGCGACAACATTCACAAGGCGCGAATCAAGATCCTGGTCAAGGAGCGCGGCCCGGAGAAATTCCGCGAGGAAGTCGATGCCGAATGGGCGCACCTGAAGGACGGCCCCGCGACGCTCATCCCCGAGGAGATTGCCCGCATCGAAAACCGGTTTACGCGCCCGAGCTACCTGCGGCTGCCGGCAACTGATGCCGGACTCGAAGCCGCGCTTGCGTCCGATCGGGCGTTCGCGAACTGGCACAAACGAAACGTCCACCCGCACAAGAAAGCGGGTTACGCCGCCGTCACGCTGTCCCTCAAGAAAACCGGGGTGCCGCCCGGCGACGTCACCGTCGAGCAGATGGAAAAAATCGCCGACCTCGCAGACTGCTATTCATTCGGAGAGCTGCGCGTGTCCCACGAGCAGAATCTGATTTTCGCCGATGTGCAGCTGTCCGATCTGCACTCCCTGTGGCGCGAGGTGAAGGCGCTCGGATTCGCCACGCCCAACGTCGGCCTGCTCACCAACATCATCTGCTGCCCGGGCGGGGACTTCTGCTCGCTCGCCAACGCCAAGTCGATCCCGGTGGCCGAGGCCATCCAGCAGCGCTTCGACGACCTCGACTACCTGCACGATATCGGCGAGATCGACCTCAATATCTCCGGCTGCATGAACGCTTGCGGCCACCATCACGTCGGCCACATCGGCATACTCGGCGTCGACAAGAGCGGCGAGGAGTGGTACCAGATCGAGGTCGGCGGCAACCAGGGCGAAATCCGGCCCGGTCGCGGCGCATCCCTCGGCAAGGTCATCGGCCCGTCGTTCGCGCGCGCCGAAGTTCCCGACGTAATCGAAAAGTTGATCGAGTGCTACCTCGGGCACCGCGACAGCGAGGCCGAGCGCTTCATCGATGTCGTGCATCGCATCGGCGTCGCAGCCTTCAAGGAATCCGTATATGGCAACACTGATCAAAGAGCGGCGCATCGTCGCGGACAGCTGGCATCTGCTTGAGCGCGGGCCGAAGGGCGAATTGCCCGAGGTTTCCGCGCACGGCAAGGTCATCATCCCGCTCGCCTTGTGGCTAGCGCGGCGCGAGGAACTCCTTTCCCGCGCGGAAACGGGAACGCCGGGCGTGTGGCTCGACGCCAACGAAGGGCCGGAAGCGATCGCCGATGACGTGCAGCGCTTTCCACTTATCGCCGTGAACTTCCCCAAGTTCGGCGACGGGCGCGGCTACTCCATTGCGCGCCTCTTGCGCGAGCGCTACGGCTTCAGGGGGGAGCTGCGCGCCATCGGCGATGTTTTGCACGACCACCTGTTTTTCATGGAGCAGTGCGGATTCGACGCCTTCGCGCTGCGCGAGGACCAGGACGCGCAGGAAGCGCTCTCCGTATTCGGCACCTTCAGCGACGGCTACCAGACTTCCGTGCTGCGGCCGGTGCCCCTTTTCCGCCGCCGCGTGGGTGCGGGCAAGTCGTGACCGAAACGCTGAAGGACAAGACCGCCGAGCTCGAGAGCCTGCTGGTCCGGGTTGCGCTCGAGCACGCGCCCGCCGCTCTTGCCTCGAGCCTGTCCGCCGAGGACATGGTGATTGCCGACGCGATCCTGCGGCACAAGCTCGGCATCGAGATCTTCACTCTCGACACGCAAAGGCTGCACGCCGATACGCTCAACGTGGTCGCGGCGATCCGCGAGCGCTACGGCTACGGCGTGCGCGTATTCCGTCCCGACCCCGAAGCGGTCACGGAGTACGTCGTGAAATTCGGCCGTGACGCCTTTTACGAAAGCGTGGAACTGCGCAAGCGCTGCTGCCACATTCGCAAGGTCGAACCGCTCAATCGCGCGCTCGAAGGCAAGGAAGCGTGGATCACCGGTCAGCGCCGGGAGCAAGCCGTCACGCGCGCCGACCTGAAGGTCCGGGAATTCGACAACTCGCGCGGCATCGTCAAGTTCAACCCACTCGCCGACTGGAGCGAGGACGAGGTGTGGACGTACATCCGCGCCTTCGACGTCCCGCATAACGCGCTGCACGATCAGGGCTACCGTTCCATCGGCTGCGCACCATGCACCCGCCCCACCGTCGCGGGCGAAGACGTTCGCGCCGGGCGCTGGTGGTGGGAACAGGCGGAAGCGCGCGAATGCGGGCTGAACGTGGCGCCGGACGGGCGCCTCGTGCGCTCAACCGCGACGAACGAAGCATGAACGCGGTCCTGCAAGAGGCGCGCGCCGAGCGCGGCGCATTGCCCATCCGCAGCCATCTCGACTGGCTCGAATCCGAGGCGATTTTCATCCTGCGCGAAGTCGCCGGCGAGTGCGCGAACCCCGTATTGTTTTTTTCCGGAGGCAAGGATTCGATCGTGCTGCTGCGCCTGGCCGAAAAAGCCTTCCGCCCCGCGAAGTTTCCGTTTCCGCTCATGCACATCGACACCGGGCACAATTTCCCGGAGGTGATCGCCTTTCGCGACGTGCGCGCGGCGGAGCTGGGCGAGCGGCTTATCGTGCGTTCGGTCGAGGATTCGATGCGCCGCGGAACGGTGAAGCTTCGCCGGTCCGACGAAAGCAGGAATGCCGCGCAGTCGGTGACCCTGCTGGAGGCGATCGCGGAGTTCGGCTTCGACGCCGCAATCGGCGGGGCACGCCGCGACGAGGAAAAAGCACGCGCCAAGGAACGGGTATTTTCCTTCCGCGACGAGTTCGGCCAGTGGGATCCGAAGAACCAGCGCCCGGAGCTGTGGAACCTCTACAACACCCGCGTGGCGAGGGGCGAGCACATGCGCGTGTTCCCGATCAGCAACTGGACCGAGCTCGACGTGTGGCAGTACATCGCGCGCGAGCGGCTGGCCGTGCCCTCGATCTACTACGCCCACCGGCGTCCGGTGATCCGTCGCAAAGGCCTGCTCGTGCCGATGACCGAAATCACTCCGCCGCGCGAAGGCGAGAATGTGGAAGAGCTGTCAGTGCGCTTTCGCACCGTGGGCGACATCAGCTGCACCTGTCCGGTGGAATCCGTCGCGGCCACCGCTGCCGAGATCATCGCCGAAACGGTGCTCACCACGATCACCGAGCGCGGCGCGACGCGCATGGACGACCAGACCGCCCAGGTCCTCGACCGCCGGCGCAAGAAGGAAGGCTATTTTTAACATGACGCTCCTTGGCGAAATCGAGCGCAATGCGCCGGCGGTCGAGGACCTGGGCGTGCTGCGCTTCATCACGGCGGGCAGCGTGGACGACGGCAAGAGCACGCTCATCGGGCGGCTGCTGCACGATACCCGCGCGATTTTCGAGGACCAGCTCGCAGCAGTCGCGCGCGCCTCGCACAAACGCGGCCAGGAAGAGATCGACCTGTCGCTCCTCACCGACGGGCTGGAAGCCGAGCGCGAGCAAGGCATCACCATCGACGTCGCGTATCGCTACTTTGCCACGCCCCGGCGCAAGTTCATTATCGCCGACACGCCCGGCCACGAGCAGTACACCCGCAACATGGTGACCGGCGCCTCCACCGCAGACGCGGCGGTGATTCTGGTCGATGCGCGCAAAGGCGTGCTGCCCCAAACCCGGCGCCACGCCTACATCGCTCACTTGCTCGGCGTGCGACACATCGTGGTCGCCGTGAACAAGATGGATCTGGTCCGTTCCGACGAGACGACATTCGAGCGCATCCGAAGGGATTTTCTCGCCTTCGCCTCGCCGCTTGGCATCGCCGATCTGCGCTTCATCCCGATCTCCGCTCTGCGCGGCGATCTTGTCGTGGAGCGCGGCGAAAACATGAGCTGGTACCGGGGTCCCACCCTGCTTGCCGCGCTCGAGGAAATCGACGTGGCCGACGAGGCCGACGCGCTGCCGTTCCGTTTTCCGGTGCAGCTCGTGGTGCGCCCCGGAGCGGGGACCGATTTCCGGGGCTACGCCGGCAGGATCGAATCGGGCATGCTTGCCTCCGGCGACGAGGTACTGGCTCTGCCCTCGGGACGCCGCAGCATCGTCAAGGACATCGTTTCGCTAGGCAAATCGCTGCCGATCGCGGTCGCGGGCGATTCGGTGATCCTGGTGCTTGCCGATGACATCGATATTTCCCGGGGCGATCTGCTCGCGGGCCCGGGCAACCCGCCGCGATCGGCAAAAACCATCCAAGCGCGGATCTGCTGGCTGTCGTCGGAGTCGCTCGACGCCCGGGCCTTGCCTGCCGCCCGCTTCGTGCTCAAGCACACCACGCGCAGCGTGAAAGCCAGACTTATCTCGCTCGATGACCGCGTCGCCATCAATACGCTCGAGCCCCAGCTTGCGCCCGCCGGTCTCGCGATGAACGACATCGCGCGGGTCACCGTAGCTCTCGCACGGCCGCTTTTCGTCGATTCCTACGGGTTGAACCGTGCCACCGGTTCCTTTATTCTGATCGACGAAGTGAGCAATCAGACGGTGGCCGCAGGAATGATCGATGGGTAAAGTCTATCTGGTCGGTGCCGGCCCCGGTGCACCGGACCTGCTCACTCTGCGCGCTGCCGAAATCCTGAAGCGCGCCGACATCGTGTTTCACGACGCCTTGGTGCACCGGCAGACGCTCTCGCTCGCCGGGAGAGCGCGGAAAATTCTCGTGGGCAAGCGCAGCGGCCGTCGTTCGACCGCGCAGGCATTCATCAACAAGCGCCTCATTGACGCGGCGGGCAGCTGCGGTGTCGTGGTGCGGCTGAAAGGCGGCGACCCCACGCTTTTCGGACGCGCACAGGAGGAAGTCGACGCGCTGCGCAAGGCGGGAGTCGATTTCGAGATCATCCCCGGAGTCACCGCCGCCACCGCCGCCGCCGCCGAGCTCGGGATGTCCCTCACCCGGCGCGGCATCGCCCGCCACGTAGTCTTCGTTACCCCGCGCACCGCCGAGGGCGAACGCGAGAACGATTGGGCAGCGAGCGTGCTCGCTGCCGACACCGCCGTCATCTACATGGGCGCGGGACTCGCAGAAGCGATCAGCACCGAGCTGATCAACCGCGGCAAGCCGAAAGACACGCCGCTGGTTTTGGTGGAGAGCGCAACGCTCCCCGAGCGGTGCGTGCTCCACGGTACGCTCGCGGATCTGCCCAAGCTCGCGCGCCGGTCAGGGTCCGGTCCTGCGACGGTCCTTCTCGGCGAGGTGCTGAAGGCCGCGCTTGCGGATAGCCCTGTCGTCTCGATACCGGAAATCCAGGCTCATCTCCGGCGGGCCTGAGCGGTCGACGCCGCGGGGAACCCGTGGATCGAGAATCCCCGCCGCCACAAGGCGGGATCGCCTTCAGTCTCGCAGCGCGAGAAAAACCGCCCAGGCGGAGAGCGTCACGAACGCGGCGAGCGTCCACTCCGGAATGCTGAATGAGAGCAGCGTCCAGTCGACCGCACCGCACTCTCCCGACCCGCGCAGCACGCGGCTCAATCCCTCGATGGGCCCGAACGCCGAGAGCAGATAATCGAGCGCCGGGCCGCAGGCGGGCCGCTTCTCCGGCGGCAGGTGCTGCAGCCACACGTGCCGCCCCGCGACCGCGACACCGACCGCCGCGATGAAAGCGATGACCCCGCCGTAGACACCCGCGCCGGGCCTGCCCGCCGGGTGATGGAGGGCGGCAACAAGGAAAGCAACTCCGGCTGCGAAGAGGAGAAGCCGCTGGAGGATGCACAAGGGACAGGGCTCGAGCCCTGCGGCGAACTGCAGGTAATAGCCGAAGGCGAGCATTCCGGCGCAGACGAGAAATCCGGCGAGGTTTCCGATCCGGCGGGAAAGCAGGAGTCTGATCATGGAGGCAGAGCCTAGCATTAGAATGCCCGAGGCGGCGCCACATGCCCGCCCTTTTTCATGGAGCCGAGAGTTGAGAGCGCGCCTTGCCCGCCAGGAAGACCTGGGCCTTACCCGTGCCGAGTTTTCGGTTCTGGCCCGGCTTTCCACTCCGGAGAAAATCCAGGGTTTTCTCGACGCGCTGCCCGCCAATTTCGAAATCGGCGGCGAGACCTGCCTGCCGGTGCGCGAAGTGCTGCGCCAGCGCCGGGCTCACTGCCTCGAGGGCGCCATGCTGGCGGCCTGCGCCCTGTGGGTCCAGGGCGAGCCGCCGCTGCTCATGGATCTGCGGGCCGAGCGCGACTACGACCACGTGGTGGCGCTGTTCCGGCGCGGGAGATGCTGGGGGGCAATCTCGAAAACCAATCCGCCCGTGCTGCGCTGGCGCGACCCGGTATACCGGAGCTTGCGCGAGCTTGCGATGTCCTACCTGCACGAGTACGCAAACAATCGCGCCCAGAAAACGCTGCGCAGCTACTCGCGCCCTTTCGACCTGCGCGGGCTTGCGCCCAAGGTCTGGGTCACCAGCGGGAAAAACTGCTGGGAGGTGGGCGAAGCGGTCGACGAGATACGCCACTACCCGCTCGTCACGAAAAGACAGGCGCGAATGCTGCGCCTGCGCGACGCTTTGGAGCGCAAGGCCGGCGCGCTGCTCGAACACCGGCCGCCGCGAAAACGTTAGAAGGCTGCCGAAGAACGATTCCCCCGCGAAGTTCAGGGGGAAGCGTTCTTCTGTAGCCTCAAATCTGGGGGATCTAAAGGGGGCGCGCCCCCTTTTCAGGACCTGGTAGACCAGGGGTTCAGGCGATTTCCCGTGCCCGGCGCACGCTTTCGATGAGCGAGGTGCGCATCAGGAACTGCTTGTGCAACACCGGGTCGGCGACGGTGCGTTGCAGATGGTCGAAACCGGCCTGCCGCAGGCGCGGGTCGCGCTCTTCCAGCCTTTTCTTGTTCGCAACGGTCTGCTGTTGCACGTATTCGATATTCAGCGGCCGCCTGCGGCGTTCGTAGCGGCCGAGCAGTTCTTCGCCCGCCTGCCCGCTCGCGACGCGATGCAGCGTCTCGGCAATCTCCATCGCGTCGTGGATGCCGCAGTTCAGACCGAGGCCTCCGACCGGATTGTTGACGTGCGCGGCGTCCCCCGCGAGGAACACGCGGCCCTTGCGGAAGGATTTCGCCACGCGCTGGTGCACCCGGTAGATGTTCCGGTGCGCGACGAGCTCCATCGGGTGGTCTTCGCAGAGCTTTCGCAGCCGCCTGCGCACCGCGGCCTCCGAGAACGCTTCGTCGTCCGTCTCGTTCTCCCGGGCGGGAAACACCGCGCGCCAGCGTCCTCTCAGATCGTCGCCCATGACCTTGAAGAGGTTAGTCCACTCCTCCGGGTCGGAGATGTAGCTGCGCGGGCAGCAGCCAAGCGCCGCCTGAAAGTCGAACAGCGTCGTCAGCACGAGGAACCGCTCGGGCCAGGTGTAGCCCTCGAAATCGATATCCAGGCACTTGCGCACCGTGCTGCGCCCACCGTCGCAGCCTATGACGTAGTCGAAGACATGCTGCTCCGCACTCACCGTCGTGACGCGGACGTTCTTGGCATCCTGCGCAGCGTCGGCGATGGCCGTGCCGAGGCGTACTTCCACGTTCGCCATCGCGGCAAGGCGCCGCAAGCCGATAGCCACGAGCTTGTGCTGCTCGGTCTGAACGACGTAGGGGTAGGGTGTCTCGTCGCGTAGCGCCTCGTGGTCGAACTCCGCGACGAGCGTCTTCGTCGCGCCGTCCCAGAACTGGAAATGCCGCGCGACGAGGCCGACCGCCTGAAACTCTTCGAGAAGCCCCAATTCAGCAAGCATCTCCAGCGTGGAAGGGTGCGTGGTCGCGGCTCGCGGGCTGTGGTCGATTTCACGCTCCGCCTCGAAGAGCGTGACGTGCAATCCTTTTCTAGCACAAGCGATCGCCGCGACAACGCCGACCGGGCCCGCGCCGACGATACAGACCCGCGCCGTCATAGGACCGGGTCGGCGGTCAGTGCGTCCCGGCGTGTCCGCCTGCAGCCGGCAGCGCATCGCCCGCCGCCCGCTGCGAGTGGTCCTCGGCGAGCAGCAAATACATCGCCGGGACGACGAAGAGCGTGAACAGCGTTCCGATGGCGACGCCGGTTGCGATCACCAGCCCCATATTGAAGCGGCTCACCGCGCCCGCGCCGCTCGCGATGAGGAGCGGGACAACGCCGAGCACCATCGCGCCGGTGGTCATCAGGATCGGCCGCAGGCGGATTCCAGCCGCTGTTTCGACCGCTTCGCGCTTGGACTTGCCCTGCCTCTGCAGGTTGTTGGCGAACTCGACTATCAGGATGCCGTGCTTGCTGATGAGGCCGATGAGCGTCACCAGCCCCACTTTAGTATAGATGTTGAGGCTCACCGCGCCGATGCCGAGCGTGCCGAAAAGGTTTACGAAGATAAGCGCTCCACAAATCGACATCGGCACTGAGACAAGAATGATGATCGGGTCTCGGAAGCTCTCGAACTGCGCAGAGAGCGCGAGAAAAATGATGATGCAGGCGAACCCCAGCGTGAAGAGCAGCGCGCTCGATTCCTGGACGTACTGCCGCGACGGTCCGGCGTAATCCACCGAATAGCCCTGCGGCAGCGTGCGCGCCCCGAGCTTTTGCATATACTCGATTGCGTCGCCCTGGGTCACGCCGATGAAGGGCACCCCGGAGATCGTGGCCGCGTTCTGCTGCTGGAATCGGTTGAGCGATTGCGGGATCGTCTTGGTCGTGATGTGCACCACCGTCGCAAGCGGGATCGATTCGCCGCTCGCGGTACGGATATAGGTGCCGTTCAGCTGATGCGCGTTGAGGCGGTCGGTCTGCTGCACCTGCGGAATCACCTTGTACGCCCGGTCATAGAAG
>Ga0193745_1000076_pt1 | contig 17255 bp, 10 predicted proteins | sample L1a2metaG_FD_145899 | JGI IMG/M metagenome (GOLD analysis project Ga0193745, IMG submission 145899) | Soil microbial communities from a riparian zone of the East river system, Colorado, United States - L1a2 | ecosystem: Environmental > Terrestrial > Soil > Riparian zone | place: USA: East River... | reverse complement strand
AGCGCCATGGCGAGCGCCGACGAATCCGGCACCTCGCGGACGAGCGCCGGGATTTCCGCGAGACCGGCGATCTTCGCTGCTCGCCAGCGGCGCTCCCCGGCGATGATCTCGTAACGGTCGCTCCCGACCGGCCGCACGAGAATGGGTTGCATCAGTCCTTGCTTCCTGATCGAAGCTGCGAGCTCCTGAAGCGAGCTTTCGTCCATCTTCGTGCGCGGCTGGTAGCGGCCACGCTGCACCTGATCGATGCGAAGCGTGGCTTGCTGCTCGGAAACCGGCCTCCCCTCCCCATCCTTGTCCAGGAGAGCGTCCAAGCCCCTGCCCAGTCCCTTGAGCTTCACCGGCATTTCCCGCTCATGCCGTCACCGCGATGCCGTTCCGGGAGAGAATCTCGCCCGCCAGGGCGATGTAGGCCTGCGAGCCTTTGCATTCGCGATCGAGCGTCACGGCGGGTGCGCCGAAGCTCGGCGCCTCCGCGAGCCGTACGTTGCGCGGAATCACGGTCTCGTACACCTTCTTGCCGAAGTGCTCCTGCAACTGCGCCGACACCTGCTGCGCGAGCGCATTGCGTGGATCGTACATGGTTCGAAGCAGCCCCTCGATATCGAGCTTCGGATTCAGACGCTGGCGGATCTTCTTGATCGTGTTCACGAGATCGGAGAGCCCCTCGAGCGCGTAGTACTCGCATTGCATCGGGATCATCACTGCATCGGCTGCGACCAATCCGTTCACCGTGAGCATGTTGAGGGCGGGAGGGCAGTCGAGGAGGATGAAATCGTACTGCCCGGCGATCGATTTCAGCGCGCCTTTCAAGCGGGATTCGCGGTGCTCAAGGTCGACCAGTTCTACTTCCGCGCCAGCGAGGTCGCGGTTGGCGGGAATCAGGTCGTACCCGCCTGATTCCGACTTCTGCCGCGCCGATTCGGCGGTGGCCAGTCCCAGCAGCACCTGGTAGACAGAGACCTTCAGTGTCCCCTTGTCGATGCCGCTGCCCGTGGTGGCGTTGCCCTGCGGATCGAGATCCACCAGCAGCACGCGCATCCCGGACTGCGCGAGGCCCGCCGCGAGATTGACGCTGGTCGTGGTCTTTCCGACTCCACCCTTCTGGTTGGTAACGGCGAGGATGCGGGTCATGCGCGCTCGATCAGGACAAGGTGACGCTCCGCATCGAGCCCGGGAACTGCGAAGGCGTGCACCTGCCGCAGACGGAAACCGGGTTGCAAGCGCTCGATCTCCTCGAAGGGATAGACACCCTTCATTGCTGCGAGCACGCCGCCCGGCGCGAGCAAATGCCCAGTCAGGGCGATGAACTCGGCAATTTCGGCAAACGCACGGGAAATGATGCAATCGAATTTTTCGGCGGCGTGCCAAGCCTCGACCCGCTCGCATACCACGATGGCGTTTTTCAACTGAAGTTCCGCTACCGCCTGCCGGAGGAAGGCCGCTTTTTTGTGATTGCTGTCGAGCAATGCGACTTGAATGTCGGGTCTGGCCACCGCGATGGGAATGCCAGGAAATCCCGCACCGCTGCCGGCGTCGAGTACCCGGGTTCCAGTCATGTATGGGATCACGGCTAAGCAGTCAAGTAGATGACCACTAACCATCTTCTCCCCGCCCCGTATGGCGGTTAGGTTATATACCTGGTTCCATTTCTCAAGCAGTGCGAGGTACTGAAGGAGCTTGTTCCTGCCGTCACGACCCAGTGCGAGACCTAATTCCGCTACTCCTTTTTCGAGGCGTCGGCCCAATTCGGCCTGCGCAAGCCCCGCCACCAATGTCGTCATGCCGCCGATCTTTCTGGCGTGCCCATCCCACGCTTCAGGTGGACGAGCAGCAGCGAGATCGCGGCCGGGGTGATGCCTGAAATGCGCGAGGCTTGGCCGATCGTCTCGGGTTTGTGCTGGTTCAGCTTCTGCTGCACCTCGATCGACAGCCCACGCACGCTCCGGTAATCGAGATCGCGCGGCAGTCCCATCGTTTCGTAGCGCTCCTGGCGCGTGATTTCTTCATGCTGGCGCTCGACATACCCCTGGTATTTGGCTTGAATCTCGACCTGTGAGGCGACCGCCGCATCGCCGACGAATGCACCTCTATCAGAGAGCTCCGCCAATGAGGCGTAGCTCACCCCGGGACGCCTCAGAAGATCCATGAGGGAGTATTCGCGCTCGATCGGTTTGCCGAGCACACGCTCGGCAACGTCGGCAGGCAGCGACTTGGGAGTGACCCAGGTGGACTTGAGCCGCTCCTGTTCACGGCCGATCGCGTCACGCTTGCGGTTGAACGCATCCCAGCGGACATCGTCCACTACGCCGAGCTTGCGACCGGTCTCGGTCAGCCGCAAGTCCGCATTGTCCTCGCGCAGCATGAGGCGGTATTCCGCGCGGCTGGTGAACATGCGATACGGCTCCGAAACACCGCGGGTAATCAGGTCGTCGACCAAGACTCCGATATAGCCTTCGTCGCGTCGCGGGCACCAGGCCTGCTCGTCCCGGACAAAGAGCGCCGCGTTGATGCCGGCCAAGATCCCCTGTGCCGCCGCTTCTTCGTAGCCGGTCGTGCCGTTGATCTGCCCCGCGAAGAACAGGCCCGAGATGGACTTCGTTTCCAGGGACGACCTTAAATTGCGCGGGTCGTAGTAATCGTACTCGATAGCGTAACCCGGCCGCAGGATATGGGCCTGCTCCAGCCCCCGGATGCTGCGCACCAGCTCGATCTGCACATCGAAGGGCAGACTCGTCGAGATTCCGTTCGGATAAAATTCGTTGGTAGTGAGGCCTTCAGGCTCCAGAAAAATCTGGTGGCTTTGCTTGGCGGCAAACCGATGGATCTTGTCCTCGATCGAAGGGCAATAGCGGGGGCCGATCCCCTCGATCACCCCGGTGTACATCGGCGAGCGGTCCAAGCCCCCGCGGACGATTTCGTGCGTATGCGGATTGGTGTGAGTAATCCAGCAGGGTAATTGGCGAGGATGCATCCCCGGCGTTCCTCCAAACGAAAAGACGGGCACTGGCTCATCGCCCGGCTGTGCTTTCATGACCGAAAAATCGATGCTGCGACCGTCGAGCCGGGGCGGTGTTCCGGTCTTGAGGCGACCCACCGGGAGCTGAAGCTCGCGTAGTCGCGCAGCGAGACTGATCGAAGGCGGGTCCCCGGCCCGTCCGGCCTGATAGTTCGACAATCCGATATGGATGAGTCCGGAAAGAAAAGTGCCGGTGGTCAGCACTACCACGCGGCCGGAAAAACGAACGCCGAGTTCAGTGACAACCCCGGCAACATGGTCGCCCTCCAACAGGAGGTCATCCACGGCCTGCTGGAACAAAGTCAAGTTGGGCTGGTTCTCCAGCCGCGATCGTATCGCGCGCTTGTACAGGAGACGATCAGCTTGCGCGCGCGTCGCTCGAACCGCGGGGCCCTTGGAGGAATTCAGGATGCGAAACTGGATCCCTGCTTCGTCCGTGGCGATCGCCATGGCTCCGCCCAGGGCGTCCACTTCCTTGACAAGATGTCCCTTGCCGATACCCCCTATGGACGGGTTGCAAGACATCTGCCCCAGCGTCTCGATGTTGTGGGTCAGCAATAGGGTCCAACAGCCGGCCCGCGCGGCCGCGAGCGCGGCCTCGGTCCCGGCGTGGCCGCCACCGACCACGATGACATCGAACTGGGTGGGAAATTGCATCGCTTTGAGCAAGAAAATAGACGAAAACCAATCGAATCTTAAAGGTATTCGGCGACGAGAGACAGTGTTTCACGTGGAACTTCCAGAGTCCGGAGACGGACTGGATTCCACCGCGAAATAGAAGAAGGGGCAAGCCAATCTGCGGGCGAATGTTTCACGTGAAACATCCGGTTCTGCACCCGAATTACACAGCTTGTTAGCCTGCAAATATACAGCTTGCTAACAGGGTCCCCACCCGATATTCACAACGACTTTGGCTCGGTATGGTATAAACAATATCAATATAAACAATATCTTAAAACAGAAAGCCGTCCTGAGACGGCTAACCGCAATTCGGACCTTCGCAACCTCAGCCCAGGGAGCGCGCGAGCGTCTCGCGCCGCGCGGCGAGTTCTCGCGGCAAGCGGGTCCCCAGAAGCCGCAGCAATTCATCCTGCAAGTTCAGTTCGCGCTTCCATTCCCCGCCGTCGACCGCGCTCACGCGTTTGAACTTATCGCCGTCGAAGTTTTCCAGGCCCTTCCACTCCAGATCCGAGAAGCTGGGCACATAGCCGATGGGCGTTTCGACAGCATGCCCTTTGCCTTGGCAACGCTCTACGATCCACTTCAGTACTCGCATGTTTTCGCCGTATCCGGGCCAGATGAATTTTCCATCTGCATCGGTACGAAACCAATTGATGCAGAAGATGCGGGGGCGCTTGGGCACCGAGCGGCCTAGCGTAAGCCAATGGTTGAAGTAATCGCCCATGTTGTAGCCGACAAATGGGATCATTGCCATGGGGTCACGCCTCACCACGCCTACTTTTCCGGTCGCCGCGGCCGTGGTCTCTGAACCCATTGTTGCGGCCATATACACGCCCGAGTCCCAGTCTGCTGCCTCAGCGACAAGCGGCACGGTATCGGAGCGTCGGCCACCGAACACGAAGGCGGATATCGGAACGCCCTGCGGATTTTCCCAATCGGAATCGATCGAAGGACACTGCGACGCAGGAACCGTGAACCGTGCGTTTGGATGCGCCGCTTTCCTGCGGGAATCGGGCGTCCACTCCTTCCCCTGCCAATCGATGAGCTTTGCGGGAGGCGTATCGGTCATTCCTTCCCACCACACGTCTCCCTCCGGGGTCATCGCTACGTTTGTGAATATCGTGTTGCTCCTGATCATCGCCATGCAGTTGGGATTGGTTTTCTCCGACGTCCCCGGTGCAACGCCGAAAAATCCCGATTCGGGATTGATCGCGTAGAAGCGACCGTCCTTGCCCGGCTTGATCCACGCAATGTCTTCCCCGACGGTCGAGACCTTCCAACCCTTGAGCGCCGGGGGGGGAATCAGCATGGCGAAATTCGTCTTGCCGCACGCCGAAGGAAACGCCGCGCTCACGTAAAGTTTCTCGCCTGAAGGCGGCGTCACACCGAGGATCAGCATATGCTCCGCGAGCCACCCTTGTTCCCGCCCCATGATGGAGGCGATGCGAAGCGAAAAACACTTTTTCCCGAGCAATGCATTGCCGCCGTAACCGGAGCCGAAGGACCATATCTCCTTGGTTTCCGGATAATGGACGATATATCTGTGCTCCTTGCTGCACGGCCAGCGCACATCCTTCTGGCCAGGGGCGAGCGGCGCGCCGACCGAATGAAGGCAGGGCACGAAATGCCCGCTTTTGCCCAGAATTTCCCACACCTTTTTCGACATGCGCGTCATGACGTGCATGCTGACCACTACGTAGGGCGAATCGGTCAGCTCGATGCCGATATGCGCGATGTGCGAGCCCAGCGGCCCCATGGAGAACGGAACCACATAGAGGGTCCGGCCCCGCATACAGCCGTCGAAGAGCTTGTTCAAGGTCGTGCGCATCTCCCCGGGATCGACCCAGTTGTTCGTCGGGCCCGCATCTTCCTTTTTCTGAGAGCAGATGAAGGTCCGGTCTTCGGTGCGCGCGACATCGTTGGGATCGGAGAGCGCGAGGAAAGAATTCGGACGAAGCTCGGGGTTGAGCCGCTTCAGCATTCCCGACCTGACCATCTCGTCGCAAAGCCGGTCGTACTCTTCCTGTGAGCCGTCGCACCATTGGATCCGGTCGGGTTTGGTCAGTGCGGCAAAGCGCGCGACCCACTCCTTGACGCCGTGATGCTGAACGTAAGCGGGAGCACCGATATCAATAGCGGCAACGTAAGGTTGATTCATCCTCGGGGCCTCGCGATGACGACTTGGCAGCATGCAAGTCCAGGCTGCTCGTCGTGAAAGAACTGTAAGGCTGCAAACTTTATCACGATCCGCAGCGTGCCGAAAATACGGTGATAGAACCGGGGCTTAGGAGACAATCACCTCGTTACGCCCGCCAGTTGCGCCTGAGGTGTTTCGCAAGCCGGAACATCGGCGCGGTCATGGTCACGAGAATGATCACTCGCGTGACGTGGGCCGCCGTGACGAGCGGCACCCCGAGCTGGAGCACCTTGGCGGTGACGCACATCTCCGCCATGCCCCCCGGCGCCGTGGCGAGCACCATCGTCGAGATTGGGACCGACCCGGCGAGCGCGAGACCCCAGGCGAACAGGGCGGAAACCACAATGGCCAGAACCACGGAGGCGCACACCATGGCAACGAAGCGCGGCGCCGTGCTGAGGGATTGTCGATCAAATCCGGACCCCAGCGCGCATCCAAGCAGAAGCTGCGCCGAGTTGGACAGCCATACCGGAATTCCCGACAACCCCACCTCGGCAAGGGTCAGCGCGACCGCTGCTGCGAGTGGTCCCAGCATCCAGGCGTTCGGCACGCCCAGCCTCGCGAGCAGCGCACCGGCCGTCGCCGCCAGTACAAGCAAGGCAAGGAGCCCCGCAGCGTCCACGCCGACTTGCGCCGGGCGGTAGTCGTCCGCTCCGTGCACGCCGAGAAAAGTAAACAGGAACGGGACCACTACGACGACAATCATGACGCGCAACGATTGGGCGAACACCACGCGGTCGGGTCGGGCGCCAAAGCGCTCGCCCAAGATAGTCATCTCCGCGGCTCCTCCGGGAACGCTGGCGAAAAGTGCCGTCGTCCCATCGAGCCCCGTGCTGCGCGTGAGAAACCACCCGCTCGCGTACGCAAGCAGCACCGCGAAAACCGCCGCTGCGATCAACAGATACCAGTGTGCCACGACCTCGTGGCCAACCACCGGGGTAAAGTACAAGCCAAGCGCGCAGCCTATTATGAGCTGGCCAGTCGATCGGCCCCCTTTTGGAGGAGCGAGCTCAGCGCCCAGGAATCTCCCAAAGGCCATCGCAAGCAAAGGCCCGATCATCCACGGCAGAGGCGCACGCAGAGCGCTGAAGAGGGCGCCGCCTGCTGCGCAAATTGCGAGCGCCTTCAAGACCGGATAAGCTCTCTCGCGAAACGGGATCGGTTTCATTTTCCGACGCAAAAACGCGAGAAGATTTGACCCAGCAGGTCGTCCGCCGAAAACTCCCCGGTAATCGAACCGAGCTCGCGCTGCGCCAGACGAAGCTCTTCTGCAAAAAGTTCGCTCTGTGGCATCGCCTGTCCGGCCCGCTCGAGCGCCTGGGCGACGCGCTCGAGGGAAACGAGGTGCCGCTCGCGCGCCATGAACACATCTTCTCCCCCGGACTGCCAGCCGGCGAGCGTGAGCAGCGCGCGGCGCAGTGCGTCGAGGCCCTCGCCGGTCCTGGCCGAAACATGAACGTGCCAACCGTGCGCGCTTTCCTCCGCCCGCGGCGCATCACCGGAAAGATCGATCTTGTTGAACACTGTGACCGGCTTCAATTTCCCCGGCAGCCGGTCCACGATGGACCGGTCGGCTGCGGTAACGCCGGTACGCGCGTCGACGACAAGAAGCAGCGCATCGGCGTGTCCGATCACCTCCCAGGTGCGTGCGATGCCGATCGCCTCGACCTTGTCGGCAGTGTCTCGCAGACCAGCAGTGTCGATGATATTGACGGGCACGCCCTCAATCTGAATGGTCTGGCGCACTGCATCGCGCGTCGTTCCGGGAATTTCAGTGACGATCGCGAGGTCTTCTCCGGCAAGCCGGTTTAGGAGCGAGGATTTTCCTACATTAGGCTGGCCGGCCAATACAACCTGAAGTCCGCTCCGAAGGACGCTGCCCTGACGGCCGCGAGCAAGCGAACGGCTTACCTCTTCCTGAAGGTGCCTCAGGCGTCCGCGGGCGTCCTCCCGGTCCACCTGATCGATTTCCTCCTCGGGAAAATCCAAGGTCGCTTCGACCAGCATGCGCAGCTCGACGAGCCGCTTCACAAGGTTTCCGATCACCTCCGAGAATTCGCCGTGCAGCGAACGCAGCGCGCAACGCGCCGCAGCCTCGGTAGCGGCGTCGATAAGGTCGGCCACGCCTTCGGCCTGCGCGAGATCGAGCTTGTCGTTCAGGAAAGCGCGACGGGTGAATTCGCCGGGCTCGGCGAGACGCGCGCCAAGCTCCAGACACCGCCTCAAGATCATCTGCAGCACGACGGGCCCGCCGTGACCCTGCAGCTCGAGCACGTCTTCGCCGGTATAGGATGCCGGTGCGGGAAAGAAAAGTGCGATGCCGTCGTCGATCGGTTCGCCGGCGGCGCCCCGGAAGATCGCGCGCACGGCCAAACGCGGCGCCGGTACGGCGCCGAGCAGCTGTGATGCGAGGTGCTCGAGCTTCTTCCCGGAGACGCGCACGATGCCGATCCCGGCCCTTCCCCGCGCGGTCCCGACAGCCGCGATCACATCGGTATCGGACGGTCCTGCCATGGTTGCTTCCGGACGTTATCGTCTGCCCACTCGGGGGCATCTCAGCGTTTGGCGCTGGCGGCGGTCTTTTCTCCCCCGATCATGCGTGTGATTTGCCACTGCTGCAGGATCGACAGGATATTGTTGACGAACCAGTAGAGAACCAGGCCCGAGGGGAAAAAGTAGAACATCACCCCGAATGCAAACGGCATGATCATCATGACCTTGGCCTGAACCGGATCGGGCGGCGTGGGATTCATCTTGGTCTGAACGATCATGGAAGCCATCATCAGCGTCGGAAGCACGTACCAGGGATCGGGCGCCGAAAGATCCTTGATCCAGAGATAGAACGGTGCGTGGCGTAGTTCCACGCTCTCGAAGAGCACCCAATAGAGCGCGATGAAGACCGGAATCTGCACCAGGATCGGCAGGCAACCGCCGAGCGGGTTGATTTTCTCGGTCTTGTACAGGTCCATCATCGCCTGGTTCATCTTCGTCTTGTCGTCCGCATACTGCTCGCGGATCTTCATCAGCCGCGGCGTGACCAGTTTCATCTTCGCCATCGAGCGGTAGCTCGCGGCCGACAGCGGGAAAAAGATCAGCTTGATGACTACGGTAAGCAGAATGATGGCAAGGCCCCAGTTCCCCATCCAGTTATGGAAAAGTTTGAGGACCCAGAAGAGTGGCGCCGCGATCACCGTAAGCCATCCGTAGTCGACTACGAGCTCCAAGCCCGGGGCGACCGACTGCAGGTGGTCCTGATCCTGAGGGCCCGCATACAGCGGCACCACGACGCGGGTATCGGCACCCGGAGCAATCGGTCCAACGGGCACGATCACTCCGACCGAATAAAGGTCCTCTGCGAGCTTTCGCGTATAAAATTCGCGCGGTGACTTCTCCGGAGGAAGGAGTGCGGCGACGAAATAGTGCTGGATCATGGCGATCCAGCCGTTGTCGGCGGTCTTCGGATAAGGAGTCTTGCCCTTGGCGATGTCTTCGAAACCGACTTTCTGAAACTTGCTCTGCTCGGTGTAGACCGCGGCCCCGGTGTAGGTCTGCGCCATATAGGGATCGCCCCCGGGGGATTTGCCGTCGCGGATGACCTGGAAATAGGCGTGGGCCGTGAACGGCTTGGCCGTGCCGTTTGCGATTTCTTCGGCGATATCGATCCGATAGCTCGCAGGGTAGAACGTCAGAATCTTCGTTACCCTGATGCCTTCCGGCGTGCTTGCCTGGAGCCGCACATCGAGCCTGTCCTGACCCTGTTCGAGAGTAAATTCCCTGGCGGACGCATGAAACAGCGTCCGGTGGTTGGGCAAGCCCTCGCCGATCAAGCCGCTTTGCGCGGCGTAACGATGCTCGGGTCCAAACAGCACGAAATTCTTCGTCTCGTGGAGCGTATCTTTGTGCTTGAGCAATTCCAGATAGACGATGTCTCCGCCTTGCGTATCGATTTCCGCAAGCATGGTGTCCGTGTGAACCCGCAGGCGCTCCGGGAGCTTGCCTGCCGGTGCCGATGTCGGGGCCAGTGCATCCGCGCCTTTCACAGGAGTCCCTGCCCGGGTGCTCGGTGTCGGGATCGCCGTCTGCGTCGAAGGGGCAGCAGGCCCGGGAGGCCGATGCTCCTTCTGCCACGCTTCCCAAAGGAGCAGCAGCGAGAACGAGAACACGAAGAAGAGGATCAGACGCTGAGTATCCATTGGAGGAGCAGACAATTACGGGACCGGGTCATGGCCGCCCGGGTGCCAAGGATGACAGCGCCCAAGGCGCGCGAGGACCAGCCACATGCCCCGCGCTGCGCCGTGGCGTTCGAGAGCCTCCAGCGCGTATGCGGAGCAGGAGGGATGGAAACGGCAGTGCATGCCGAAAAGCGGGCTCAAAGCGTAGCTATAACTCCGGATCAAGATCGATAACAGTCTGCTCACGACGGTCCCACCAGGCATCGCTCGACTTCCGCCAATGCAACCGTACCCGCGGTCAAGCGAATCAGAATATCCCGACTTCCAAGCCGCGCTTGCTGGGCACGGAACAACTCCCGCAACAAGCGCTTCATACGGTTGCGGTCGACTGCGCGCGGGAAAACGCGCTTGGGAACGATGAGACCTAGCCTGGGAACACCGAGCAGGTTTGCTCTGAATAGCACGCTGAATCCGGGACGCTTGAGTGCCCGCCCGCCAGAAAGCAGCGATGCAATATCGGCCGTTCCGAGCCGCTGCCTTCGAGCGTAGCGCTTGTGAGCGCTCAAACGCTCAAACGGGCACGCCCCTTCGCGCGGCGTGCCCGAAGCACGGCCCGACCCCCGCGCGTGCGCATGCGAACTAGAAACCCGTGAGTACGCTTCCTGCGAATGACCGAAGGGTGGAAAGTACGTTTCATTTAGGGGATTCCCGATGCGGACAATAACCTTTGATTAGACGATATTTTAGCCAGAATTGTCAACGAATTACCTCTCTGGCAGTGAGCCGGTTTGTTGGACCTGCTACCTCTCTCCGGCTGTGGATAACTCTCCCGGAAACAGGTAAAATCACTGCGCTGTTTTCCCCGAACCGAACCATCATAAATATAAGTAAGTCTCCATGCAGGGTTTCTGGGCTTCGTGCCTAAGTCGCTTCGAAAAAGAGCTTCCCGCTCAGCAGTTTAATACCTGGATCCGGCCGCTCAAACTGGACGCCTCAGCGGCACCATCCGGGGAGTTGCGCTTGCTCGCTCCCAACCGCTTTGTGCTGCAGTGGGTGAAGGAGCGGTTCGTGCCTCGCATTGAAGCGATGGGGGCAGAATTCTTCTCGTCCCCAATCCGCGTATCTCTTACCCTCGATGCGGCAGGCGCACCGGAGCCTGTCAAGGCTTCCGCGCCCGCGGTCCGCACCGCGCGCACTCCCGCGCCCCGATCGGCGCACGCGGAGCGCTCGAGCCTCATTCCAGAATTCAGTTTCGACGGCTTTGTCGCCGGGAAAGCCAATCAGCTCGCGCGCGCCGCCGCACTGCAGGTCGCCGAACACCCCGGCACTTCGTACAACCCGCTGTTCATTTACGGTGGCGTGGGCTTGGGAAAGACCCACCTGATTCACGCGGTCGGCAACCTCGTTCTAACGCAGCATCCGAGTGCGCGGGTGCGCTACCTCCACGCCGCGCAGTACATCTCCGATGTCATCAGAGCCTATCAACAGAAGTCTTTCGATGAGTTCAAGCGCTACTATCACTCACTCGATCTTCTATTGATCGATGACATCCAGTTTTTCACCGGAAAGGACCGCACGCAAGAAGAGTTTTTCTACGCATTCAATGCCTTGATCGAAGCGCACAAGCAGCTCATCATCACCTGCGACACCTATCCGAAAGATCTCGCAGGAATGGACGAGCGCCTCAAGTCGCGCTTTTCGTGGGGCCTGACCGTGGCAATCGAGCCGCCGGAGCAAGAAATGCGGGTCGCAATTATCCTGAAAAAAGCCGAAGCGGTGTCGCTCAAGCTGTCAGAGGAAGTCGCCTTTTTCATCGCCAAGCACATCCGCTCGAACGTACGTGAACTTGAAGGCGCGCTGAAGAGCGTCATCGCATATTCGCGCTTCAACGGCCGAGACATCACGCTCGACACGGCCAAGGAGGCACTGAAGGACCTCCTGACAGCTCAAAACCGGCAAATCACCGTCGACAACATCCAGAAGACCGTCGCCGAGTACTACAAGATCAAGGTATCCGACATGCACTCGAAAAAGCGCAGTCGCAACGTCGCCCGGCCCCGCCAGCTTGCAATGGCGCTCGCAAAGGACCTCACCCAGATGAGCCTTCCGGACATCGGTGATGCGTTTGGGAATCGCGACCACACGACAGTCCTCCACGCGTGTCGCACCATCGCGACCCTGCGAGAAAAGAACCACGACATCAACCGCGATTACCACGTGCTCGAGCAAGTCCTGAAAGGGTGAACAAGCTACGCACAACCGTGGGACGAATTGTGAGCAAGTGTCGCCGCCGAAGGGTGGCGGGTTCTTGTTCATATGCTCCCCACGTTCTATCCTGCGCTTTACTAACAGCTTACAAACGCCGAAGCCTCGCGCAACCGCTGGCCCGGGCAGAGTTATCCACCTAGAAGATCGTGATCATCATCATCATCAAGGAAATAAAATGAATCTGTTAAAGACCCAACGCGAAGCGCTGCTCGAGCCTTTGCAAGCGGTCACCGGAATCATCGAGCGGCGCCATACGCTGCCGATCTTGTCCAACGTGTTGCTCTCCAGGACAGACACCCACATCGAGTTTGTCGCTACCGACATCGAAATCGAGATTACGACGAGCATGACAGTCGAGGGGGCTGGAGAAGCCAAGAAAATCACCGTAGGGGCGCGGAAGCTCGTTGATATTCTTCGTGCCCTCCCGGAGGGATCTGAGGTTACTCTTGCGTTGCAGGACAAGAGACTTCAGGTGAAGTCAGGGAAAAGCCGGTTCAACTTGCAAACGCTCTCGGCAGAGGATTTTCCGAGGTTGGCGCTGGTCGAGGCCTCGGCGACGAGTTTCTCGGTACCTCAGAAGTTGCTGAAGTCTCTCTTGGGGCTGGTTCAGTACGCAATGGCTCAGCAGGATATCCGTTACTACCTCAACGGCCTGCTCATGGTCATCGAAGAAGGGCAGCTGAAGCTGGTGGCGACCGACGGGCATCGGCTGGCATACGCAAGCCGGGAAGTCGGGGGAAAGAATCTCACCAAGCAGGAGGTGATCCTTCCCCGCAAGACGATTATCGAGCTCTCGAAGCTCCTTGAGGACAGCGACGACCCGGTTGCGATCGAATTGTCCTCGGCCCAGGCAAAGTTCAAGTTTGGCAACGTAGTGCTCGTGTCGAAGCTGGTAGACGGAAAATTTCCGGACTATGGGCGGGTGATCCCGCAGAACCATCCGAAGAAGCTGAAGCTCGAGCGAATTGCTCTGTTGCAGGCGCTGCAGCGGGCGGCGATTCTCACCAGCGACAAGTTTCGCGGAGTGCGCTGGGTTCTGGGCGAAGGAAGTCTCAAGATCAGCTGCAGCAATACCGAGCAGGAGGAAGCGCAGGAAGAGCTCGATGTGCCGTACAAAGGGGAGACCCTCGACATCGGGTTCAATGTCGGCTATCTCGTGGACGTGCTCAACAATCTGGACGTTGCGGAGGTCGAGTGCGGGTTGGGCGATGCCAATTCGAGCGCGCTGTTTACCCTGCCTGGGCGCAACGATTTCAAATATGTCGTGATGCCGATGCGGATCTGAGTGAAGAGAGAATAAATGTCCGAAGCAGAGAAGAACGATCCCGCGCGCGACCAATACGATTCTGACAGCATCAAGGTACTGAAGGGCCTGGACGCGGTCCGCAAGCGTCCGGGCATGTACATCGGTGACACCTCCGACGGGACCGGTTTGCACCACATGGTGTTCGAGGTCGTGGACAACGCCATCGACGAGGCGCTGGCCGGCTTCTGTAACGAGATCACGGTCACGATTCATACGGACAACTCGATCAGCGTCATCGATAACGGGCGCGGCATTCCAACCGGAATACACGAGGCCGACGAACGGAAGCGCTCGGCCGCGGAGATCGTGATGACCGAGCTTCACGCGGGCGGGAAGTTCGACAACAATTCCTACAAGATCGCCGGCGGTCTGCACGGGGTGGGCGTGTCCGTGGTCAATGCTCTCTCCGAATGGCTGCGCCTCAGCATTCGACGCGACGGAAAAAGCCACTTCATGGAATTCCGGCGTGGCGTGCCTGTGGCGCCTCTCAAGGTGACCGGCAAGACCGAGAGACGCGGTACTGAGGTGCATTTTCTGGCCAGTGCGGAGATCTTCGGGGTGGTCGAGTACCACTTCGACATCCTGGCGCGACGGCTGCGCGAGCTTTCGTTTCTCAACAACGGGGTCAAGATCCAGCTGGTCGACCAACGCTTTGGAAAAGAGGAGAACTTCGCGCACACCGGGGGCGTGAAGGGGTTTGTCGAATACATCAATCGCAGCAAGAACGTTTTGCATGGCACGCCTTTTCACGCGATTGCGCAAAAGGAAGGCATCACTGTAGAGGTGGCGATGCAGTGGAACGACTCCTACCAGGAACAGGTGCTCTGCTTCACGAACAATATTCCACAGCGTGACGGCGGAACTCACCTGACGGGCCTGCGGGCTGCCATGACACGCAGCCTGAATCAATACATCGAGGCGAACGAAGTCGCCAAGAAGGCCAAAGTCGAGACCACCGGCGACGATATGCGTGAGGGCCTGTCATGCGTGCTCTCGGTCAAAGTGCCCGAGCCGAAATTCTCCTCGCAAACGAAGGACAAACTCGTTTCCTCCGAAGTGGGGCCGGTGGTCCAGGAGCTCGTGGGCGAAAAGCTGAAGAATTTTCTCCTCGAGCGGCCCAATGACGCTCGCATCATCTGCGGCAAGATCGTGGATGCGGCACGCGCGCGCGAAGCAGCGCGCAAGGCGCGGGAGATGACGCGCCGCAAAGGCGTGCTCGACTCGTTCGGGCTGTCGGCGAAGCTCGCCGACTGCCAGGAGAAGGATCCAGCGCTTTGCGAGCTCTACATCGTCGAGGGCGACTCGGCCGGCGGTTCTGCCAAGCAGGGCCGCGACCGCAAGTTCCAGGCGATCTTGCCGCTGAAAGGCAAGATCCTGAACGTCGAAAAAGCGCGGTTCGACAAGCTGATCTCCTCCCAGGAGATCGTGACCTTGATCCAGACTTTGGGCACCGGGATAGGCAAGGACGAGTACGATATCTCGAAACTGCGCTACCACCGCATCATCATCATGACTGACGCCGATGTCGACGGGGCGCATATACGCACGCTGCTGCTTACGTTTTTCTATCGGCAGATGCCGGAACTCGTTGAGCACGGACACGTGTACATCGCGCAGCCCCCCCTCTACAAGGTAAAACTTGGCAAGCAGGAACGCTATTTCAAGGACGACCACGAGCGTGCGCAGTTCATGCTCGCACAGGCTTTGGTCGGAGCGTCTCTCACGCCCAAAAAGGGAGCGCAGGCGATCGAGGGCAAGACGCTCGAGCAACTCGCAAAGGCCTATTTATTTGCCGAGGCGGTGGTGGTGCGGGCCTCGAAGATCATCGACGTCGAGGCCTTGGCCGCGCTCATGCGTGGGGTGAAAGTCGATCTTTCCAGCGCGCAGTCCGCGGGGGCGAGCGCGCTCCGGCTCAAACAGGCCATGGCTGCCAAAGGGAATGGTGTCAATGTAAGCGCGCGCTATGACGGCAAGAACGAGCGCCACCAACTGGTGATCGAGCGGACCCACCACGGAAACGTCCGAACGAGCGTGCTCGACGATGACTTTCTGTCCTCGGGAGACTGCCAGCAGCTAAACAGGATAGCGCAGCTGCTGCAGGGGCTCGTCGGGCCCGGCGCCGTGATCAAGCGCGAGGACAAGGAAGAGGGGGTTGGCGATTTTCCGCAAGCCATGAAGTGGCTGCTGGGAGAAGTCGAGCGCAGCGCAGCGATCCAGCGCTACAAGGGCCTCGGAGAGATGAATCCGGAGCAACTTTGGGAGACTACGATGGATCCAAAGTCCCGGCGGCTGCTCAAAGTGCAGATCGAGGACGGGATCGCCGCGGATGAAATCTTCACCAAGCTGATGGGCGACGATGTCGAGCCCCGGCGGATGTTCATCGAGCAGAACGCACTGGTCGCGCGGCTCGACGTTTGAAGGTCGCCCGCGATGGCGGGCGCCGGTATCTAAGCCGCTTTCTTGCTTCGGACCGCCCGCCGGCGATTGGCAGGTCGCTTCGCGCGCGTCTTGCTCTCGGCTCTCGGCTTCGCCGGGGTTCTTTCGGGTGCTTCGACCGCTGCAGGCGGGCGCACGCCAGCTTTCGCTGCGCGAGGCGCGAACTCGAATCCAACCTTGCCGTCCGCGCCGCGCACCAGGAAAGCCGAAAACGGCCTGCCTTTCCGGGAAATGAATCGATGCAGAAGATCGGTCTTTCCCGTGGCGAGCAGCTTCCTTATCTCCTCGGGCTCAACGGGCCGCTGCAAGATGACGCGTCCTGAGCGAAAGTCACAGCGCCGCTCGGGGTTGACGCTGTTCTCGCAGACATAGGCCATCGGCTGCTCGAACACTCGGCCGCCGCATTTTGGGCAGGGGCCGAGCGGGGTCAGCGCTGAAAAATCCACCTTCGCCGCGGTGCCGTCGGCATCCGCCTGCCGCCCAAAGTCGAACTCGGCGCGAAACTCGGGCGTAAGCCGCACCATTGCGGCAAACGGCTTGCCGAGGCGGCTGCGGAAACCCGTCAAGGGCCCCACCGAGCGCTTGGCGATCAGCGTCTCGATTTCCTCGGGAGCGAACTCGCGGCTCGACACGACTTTCCAGATCGCAAAGTCGCACTTCTGGCACTTGAACTTGCGATAGGTCTCCTGAACCTTGCCGCCGCACTTGGGACACGGAGTCTTCAGAGTGAGGAAAACGGTGTCGGGGATGTCGCCGTGCTTGATGCGCGAAACCATCTCGCGCGTGAGATCGACGATGTGGTCCATGAACGCGCTGCGCGGAAGTTCCCCGTGCTCCATCTGTTTGAGCTTGAATTCCCAGTTCCCTGTGAGCTCCGGAGAGCACAGTTCGTTCACCCCGAAGTGGCGCAACGCGAAGAGGAGCGACGAAGCCTTCGGCGTCGGCTGGAGCTCGCGACCGATGCGGTGCACATAGTCCTCGTAAATCAGACCCTCGATGATCTGCGCACGGGTTGCCGGAGTGCCCAATCCCTTCTCGCTCATGGCTTCGCGCAGCTCCTCGTCCTCGACCAGTTTTCCGGCGCCTTCCATCGCCGAGAGCAGCGTGGCTTCCGTGAAGCGGGCCGGCGGCTTTGTCTGGATGGCGCGAACATCCACCTCGCGCGTGCGCACTCTT
>Ga0193745_1000075_pt1 | contig 17373 bp, 11 predicted proteins | sample L1a2metaG_FD_145899 | JGI IMG/M metagenome (GOLD analysis project Ga0193745, IMG submission 145899) | Soil microbial communities from a riparian zone of the East river system, Colorado, United States - L1a2 | ecosystem: Environmental > Terrestrial > Soil > Riparian zone | place: USA: East River... | reverse complement strand
GTCTTTGCTTGATGGCCGTTTTCGCGCGCTCCCTTGCGTGCCGCCGCCACTGTCTGAAAAATGGCTTCGGTCACCGGCAAATCCGCCACGCGGGTGGCAGCATTTTTTCTGCTGTAGAACGAAAGCTCGTGGGGAACGAAGAAAATGGCCTTCGAAAGCTTATCAAGAATCGACCCATCGCGAAACATTCCGTCGCCGCCCGGGACCGATTTCCCCCGCCACCCGACGTACACTCCGTAGAAACGGTGGCGGCCTTCATCGGCCTCGGCCAGATGCTCGAGGAGGCAATGGAATTTCCCGACATCGTGTCCGCGGATATCGCTCGCGTCGTTCTGCCAGCCATGCACATAGACTACCAGCACAACATCCTTTGCCCTGGCTGTCCGCTTGATGGCCTGCGCGGTCCAGCCTAGCTGGCGCCGGTCCCAATAGTCCCCTTTCTCGTCGAACTCGATATAGCTTAGATCGAAACGATGATTTGGAACCTCTGTTGTGTAAGGCTCGTATTGGTCTAACTGCACTCCCTGCACGAAACCCATTTGGGCCTGACTTGCCCATGGACGCGAATCGCGATCGCGATAGGCGCGGTTCGAAACACAACCAGTGACAAGCGCGGCAAGGGAACAGACCACGATCAATGTGTCGCGAACCGCTGGCCGCCGGCGGGCGACTGGAGCCTGACGCGGCCCCGGGGTGGGTGAGTGGGCAGGAGGGGGGACCATATTTGTGTTAGACGCTGGGAGTCACCGAAACATCTGGCGGCGGATCAAGTACCCTCGCTTTGGTGAGGGCTCGGGAAAAATTCTCCTCACGCTGCATTCTTGATTTCCTAACGAAAAAAGGTGGTCGCTGGCAAGTATATTCTCCGTTGACCGGCGGCGGTCCAATTCCGCCTGATTGTGCTTGAATCACCCCGCTCGTTATAGCTACACATTCAATCATGCTGACTTGCCTGGCCTCTCGGGTGTGCTTTACCGGGCACGTTTTCTCAAACCAAGTGAAGCTGACGGGACCGCAGCTTTTGCAACTACCCGATGAAGGGAAGGATGGAGCATGAGCAATTACCTTTACACGATCACTAACCGGCAAACCGCGAACGCGGTAGCAGGAATGGAGATCCTGAAAAATGGAGGGCTGCGCTTTGTCAAAGGCTCGCCTTTCCCGACCGGCGGCAAAGGATCTCTCTCGTCGCAGAGTCAGAACGGAGTCTGGGTTGATCAGGACCAGCTTTACGCCGTCGACTTTGGGAGCAGCTCCTTTGCCATCTTTCGCAGAAACACCGACGGCACTCTGAACCGTTTGAACGACAAGCCCATCCCTTCGCAAGGCAACAGCCCTTGCAGCGTATGTGTCAGCAACGGCATTTTGTATGTGGTCAACCAGGGCGTCCGGAGTTCCGGTGGCAAGGCTGAGCCCAGTCTTGCCGTTTTTGCCATCGAGGGCGAAATAGTTCGCCATCTCCCACGGAGCAGCTTCAAGTTTCGGCGCGGGGAATCACCGACTCAGGCCATCGTGAATCGCCAGGGCACGCTTCTGGCAGTGCCATCCGTTCGGACCCGTAGCAGCCTCGTCCACTTCTACAAGATCGCCGCCGGCGGCGTCCCGGGGACTGGGTTGCTGACTGAGCTCGAAAACAGTCCCTTCGCGATTACCGATAGCGGCTTTGGGTTTGGTTCGGCCTGGAAGTCGGACGGAAAAACCTTCTTTATGACCAACGCCACCGGCAGCGGTTCGGTGGTCCGGCTCGACGTCGATGCCAGCTCAGGCCGGATCGAGGAGAAGGCGCGGGCGACGACGCCGGGCAACGCCTGCTGGGCGGCCCTCGGTCGAGGTGAAAAAAAACTCTACGTGGCCAACCTCCTCTCCCTCATTGTCTTCGACGTCACAGGCAACAAGCTCGAGCAGGTCCAGAGCGTCGACGTGACCGACGTCCCGAAACCGGTGCTGAGAGATTTGATTGTGGGACCTGGTGGCAAATTCCTTTACGCCCTCGACCAGCGAAAGCGGCGGATCCTGGTTTATTCCATTGGGAAAGACGGTCGAGTCGCCCTGAGCACTGACCTGGCGATCGGCGTCCCGGGCCACACCCTGGGCCTTGCGATCGGCTGACGGCGGATCGTTTCTCTGTCCCGCAGCTGGCTACCGGTGAGTGCTTGACATCAACCACTCGCTCTTGCTAAAAGCTCAAGCATGCCGACTCGCTTGGCCCATCGGATGGGCGCCCCCGGGCACGCCCTCCTTTACAACGTGAAGCTGACGGCGCCGCGTCTTCCAAACGGCGAACCACCAAATCAAGAGGAGCAGAGAGCATGAGCAATTATCTGTACACGATGACCAACCGCCAAAGCGCGAACGCGGTGGTTGGAATGAAGATTTTGAAGAACGGATTGCTTGAATTCGTTAAGGGCTCGCCATTCCCAACCGCTGGCAAAGGTTCCCGGTCGGCGGAGAGCCAGAACTCGATCTGGATCCACCAGAACCTGCTCTATGCGGTCGATGTCGGCAGCCACTCCTTCGCCATTTTCCGCAAGAACCCCGAGGGCACCTTGACTCGGTTGAACGATAAGCCCGTGCCTTCGCAGGGCACCAAACCCTGCAGCCTTTGTATCAGCGACGGTATCTTGTATGTGCTCAACCAAGGCAACCGGAGCTCCGGTGGCAAGGCCCCGTCCAATATAGCTGTCTTTGCCGTCGAGGCGGAAGGCGTTCGTCATCTCCCAAGGAGTAGTGTCAATTTTCGAGCGGCGGAGACACCGACCCAGGTCATCGTCAATCGCCAAGGTACGGTCATCGCAGTGCCGTCCATGGGAGCTCAAGGCAGTCGCCTCCACTGCTACAAGATCGACGGGGGAGCCGCCCCGGGGCCTGGGTTACTCACCGAGCTCAGAAGCAGTCCTTTCGCGATCACAAACGGCGACTTCGGGTTCGGGTCCGCATGGAAGTCGGACGGCAAAACGTTCTTCATGGCGAACGCCGTTGGCAAAGCCTCGGTCGTCCGACTCACCGTAGACGCCAGCTCGGGTCAGATCGAGGAGAAGGCGCGGGCAGTAACGGCGGGCACCGCCTGCTGGTCGGCTCTCGGTCGAGGTGAAAAAAAGCTCTACATGACCAACGCCGACTCCGTCCTTGTCTTCGACGTTTCGGGCGGCCGGCTTGACCAGATCCAAAGTGTTGACGTAGCAGACATCCCGAATCCTGTCGTGCATGATCTGATTCTGGGACCCGACGGCAATTTCCTTTACGCTATCGAACAGCGAAAACGGCGGATTCTGGTCTATTCCATCGCCAAAGATGGACGAGTCGCGCTAAGGGGTGAACGGGTGATCGACGCCCCGAGTTTCCCATTAGGTCTCGCCATCGGCTGACACAGTCGTCTTTGTCATTGCCGCTGGCTGGTGATCTCAGAGGAGAATTTCTTCGTTAATTGCGGCGGTCTCGAAGGGGCATCTGCTTCAGCGGTGAAACGCGCCCGTTAGTTACCATTGGTCGCGCGGGCCGGAGGGCGTGGAGGTGACGACATCGCTTCGCTTCTGGTGGTTCTGCGCCAGGCGGAACTCCTGCAATGCATGATAGACGTCGCGGCGAGCGCGATTGATTCCGCCCAGGGGGCGGTGGTCGGCTGTGCAATGCCAGGGATTGTAAGTGAGGTTCTCGTCGAATTGAAGCTGGGCGGGCGAGTTAAACTCCTGCCGGGGCAGATGGATCTCAGCGATCTTGTAGAACGGAGAATTATCCCAGGGCACCAGGGCTGACTCGATGGGGTGCTGATAGGGATCGAGTTGGAATTGGATTTCAAAATCGAGTGTCCAATCCTTTTCCTGCAAGGAAGCGGCCAGGCGCCGCCGCAAGTAGTCGGGATCGTTCTTATCGGGCGGGCTGAGCGGTTTGCTCCGGGGGATGCGGTATTTTACGGCCCGATTTCCGAAACGATAGGGCACGGCGCTAAACCAATTAATCTCGAGCGGATTGCCAAAGACCCTGCGACCAAAGAAAATGTTATAAGCCTGCCGCCAGCGCGTCAGGATATAGAGCAACGGCCCCAGCGGTTTCTTGTAACGAAAGAGGAGGCGGAAAAAGGCCAGGAAATCACGCGCATGCTTGGCAAAGAAAGCGTTATTACCCAAAAGGATGAAATCGAAGGTGCCGGTTTCATCAGGCTGAAGCTTCTCGCCTTCGACCTCAAAGAGCTTGAGAGAAATACCGCGGAAGTCTTTCGCCTTATCGTTCGAAAGGAACGAATCCGAGTTGGAAAAGCGGATCCAGCAATCATAGACCCGGGGTTTGCTAAATAGCCCTACGCGCAATTCATCGGGTAAGTTGGGCAGGACTTGGAACCTGCCCTTGACCAGGCCATTGGATTTAGTGTGGGTATCCCGCAACTTGGGCTGGTCACGATATTGAATTTTGAGATGACCGATCAATAGATCGGTGATCGCGTCGATGGTCTCACGCTCGTCAGGCTCCGGGTATTCCCGGTAGAGCTCACGCTTGGGGTGGGGCACAGGCTTCTCCTAGTAGGACTGGGCTGTTCAAATACTGAGTTGAGTACGCACGACGTCTTCCTTGAAGTGACTCCAAACGGCCTGTTCGTAATGGATCGGAATCAGTGTCTCCAGCCCGAGGAGTTGCGCCATTTTTACTGTGCCGGCTGAATCGAAGGGGAACCGGAATGGCCAGGGAAGCGGCGGCCAGGTGATTGTCGAAGGACATATGGGGGATGGCTATTCCGTTACGCAAGCATTCTGTACACGGTGGCCGACGGTCGAGGCAAGTGTGAAATCATAACGAAAAAAAGATGAAAAATTTGCTTTCCAATCGCCTGCCCGGCCTGACATCCTGCGGACGAACACAAAGTTCTGTCGTTATGATACCCCAGATAATGGCGCATTTGGCTCGATCGTTAGGAACCTCTTACGCTCTTGATCTCGACGCCCGGCGTTCGGTGCCCGGACCCCGAACGCCGATAATGTCATTTTCGAATTTCACCGCTGGTTTCCTGTCGTGACGAAACGAATATGAAGTTACTCTGATACTTCCCACTCAGTTCTATCCTCCATGAAAGCGTCCCTCCTGGCGTTACTCCGCCTACGTGGTTACACATTTAGTTTTGTAAGCATCGCTCTGCTGACGGCGACTGTGCTGCTCGGCCTGCGTCTCCGCGCTTACGGACAGGCGAGCGGCTATTCCGCGGGCGCGCCAGGCAAGGGGCCTGCCTATCACCATTATGATTGGCAGCACGGTGAATATCCGCCTGGGACGATCAAAGGGGAAGCGGTCGACGAGGCCAGATCGGGGATGACTCTCAATCGGACGCCCGTAACGCTACGCACTCCGGAATGTTTCCCCGCGGAGCCGCGAGACGTCTTCTGGCAGATGGACAAGGTCGCCGGGCCCGACGGCAAGTTGCAGCCGCTCGACTTCGACGAGGATGGCGACGGCAAAATAAGCGATAAAGAACGCGATGCCATCCGCGGCCGTAACACCTGGCTGCTGTGGGGAGGCGGCAACGAAACGTTCTGGGACTGGTTAGAAACGAAGGGTTATGGCCTCACCGACTTTCTTATCCTGATGGATTCAAGGCGGCGCGGGAGCCGCTTTAAGGAGGCCGGGCTGATTACTCAACCTGGATTTGTCCCAGCGACCCAACCTATCCTCGGTTTGTACATCGACCAGGCGAATCCGGATGGTTCAGCCGTCTTGAAACCGCCGCCAGGCCCGAGCGCGGAAGCGGCGGCATCTCCCGCGAGTTACGCCCCGACCAGCGGGCCCGATTCTTATTATCCGAAGCCGGAACCGGAAGTATTCGATGCCCAGAAGCGTCGGCTGGAGGCGCCAGTCTACCAACCGGCGCCACCGGCGGGACATTATGACGAGTTATTTGTGCCATGGACGACCCCGGAAGAGAGAGCGAAAGAGTGGTCGGACACGACCAAAGACGATCCCTTCAAGGATTATGTCCCTGAAGTAGTCCGGAGGAAGCTGCCAAAGGACGGGCTCGATCCTACGGTCTACGGCTATCCTTCAGGTATCTTCGGTCTGCGGCTGATGCTGAATCCTGACTTCTTCGCAAAGACGGATGACGCCGCCCAGGCCCGTAAGTATTGGAAGGAAAGGGTCGAACAAACAAACGGCCAATACTATACCAGTGTTCAGATTCACTCGGATCCCAAGCTCGTCAGGCCGTTTCGGGTTAGCATGTCGTGCGGATTTTGCCACATAGGGCCGCATCCGCTGAATCCGCCGAAGGATCCTGAGAAGCCGGACTGGGATAATCTCTCGGGAATCATCGGCGCCCAATACTGGGATCCACAGCCAGCCTTTGGCAACCTTGTGGGCCGGCCAAACTTTCTCCATCACTTCCTGAAAAGCCAGGCGCCGGGAACGGTCGACACGTCGCTGGTCAGCACAGATCAAATCAACAACACGAACATCATCAACGCGATCTTCGACGTGCCGGCACGCCTCGCGCGGGCAAAGAACAAGCCTACGGAATTGCAAAGTAAGACGAACCTGCTTCTTCCGAGCATTGAAGATCCAGAAACCAGTAATAACCCCGGTGGCCAGAATAAGAGTCGACACTTCCCGATGGTTCTAATGCCGGGCGAGGATAGCGTCGGAGTCTGGGGGGCGCTCGCCCGGGTCCCCCTAAACATAGGTGTCTTTTCCGAGCAATGGATGCGGTGCGACAACCCCGTCCTGGGATTTACGCCGCAACGGCCTTTCCGCATCGAGGTAAACCGGGCCAATTCAGTTTACTGGAACGTGAACGAGAAATATCGCGTCGGCTACATGGCGGCGTTTTTCACCCTGGGCACGCAGGGCAAAGTAGTGAAAAGCACGGCGCCGATGAAGCTCAAGAACGCGCCCGCGCCGGAGAACGCAAAGCTCGGGCTCGCGGCTGATTCTCCTGAAAAGCGGACCACCGGCCGCAAAGCATTTCTAAACAACTGCGCAATTTGCCATTCGAGTAAACAACCCGAAGGCTTCGACCTCAAATTTGAACCGAAGATGGCTGGGGGCTGGGACAAGGCGCCCGCTCCCAAGGAACCCGCGCGCTTTGTTTACACGCTGCCGACCGACTACCGGGACTGGAATAGCTTCAAGCAAAGTCCAGGTTACCGCGATTATGTCATTCAAATCAGTCAGCTCGCCGGGGAACTGTCCGGCCCAGACGCCGTAGATCCTTTCATCACGGACAATTTCCTCTCAAACGAACTCCGGATTCCCGTGACTTTGGTGGGCACGTATGCCGGTCGAGCCATGGCAACGAACGCCACGACCGGGCAGGTCTGGGATAACTATTCGTCAGATACCTTTAAGAACCTCCCCTCGGTCGGCACAATACGTTACTTCAATCCCTATCGAAGCGAGGCGGGCGGTGTAGCTTTGGATTCGTACGGGACTAACGATGAATTTGCCGCACCCAGCGGTGGGCCGGGTTACTTCCGGCCGGCTTCGTTAATTAGTCTCTGGGCGACCGCTCCCTACTTCCACAATAATACACTGGGACTGTTCAACCAGGATCCAAGCGTTGAGGGACGTCTCGTAGGTTTCAACGATGGAATTCGAAAACTCCTCTGGCCGAAGGAACGCCCTCTTTATGCGCGGGACGGCATCACCTACTCACCGCACCCCGGCGATCTTCGGTCCGAAGGCAGTGCTGCGGCAAAGAATGATCCCGGTTACATCTACCGGCTGCCCGTCGATACCTTTGTTTCATTTCAAGCCGGGTATACTCCGCTCCTAATCCAGAGCATTCTCACCGGTTACCTCGGTGCCGGTCCAGGCAGGATAGTTTTCTGGTTCCTCAGCTTTGGAATCTGGCTCCTTCTGGCCCTGCTCTTTATTTTTCTGATCTTCTGGGGACGCGCCCGGCACGCCGGCGGCCTGCTCCTGCTTCTGGCGCTGGTGCTGGCCGCGTTATTGATCGTTACCGGCGCGGGCGGTGGCAGCGGGATGATGGCGGGGGCCCTGATGATGGCTGCAACAAATCTGATGAGTTATACGAGCGTCTGGCTCTGGGTGATCGTCGTGGCCCTGGCCGCGGCGGGAATACTCCTCCTCTTGACGCGGAACGAATTGAAATGGCTGACGAAGTTTATCTTTATCGTATCCACGATTGTTGTTCTCGCCGTCGGCATCCTGGCGAACAAGTTTCTGAATGGGCATCTCAAAGACGTGCCTTTGCCCCTGGCCCTCCTCCCCAACGACTGGTTCAATGCTGAGTACAAGGGAATCAACGTCGGCCCGATTCCCCGGGGCACGCCAGTGAACCTGCTGATGAGCATCGACCCGGCGAAACGTGCCCAGGTCGCTCCTGCCGTGATCGCGCTTCTCCGAGCGAGCGTTCACATTCAAAAACACCATCTCGTCGGTGAAGAGGCCTATGCCGTGATAGCGAAACAGGCAGGCCCCGCTCTGATCGCTGCCAGTAAGTGTCCCGATTTTGTGCTCGATCACGGCCATTATTTTGGTGAAGTCCTCGACCCTGATCCGGTAAAGAACGATGAGACCAAAGAGGCGCTTATCGCGTTTCTGAAGACGCTTTAAGCCACGATCGCCGATGAGTGCTGAACCCTCCGAACTCTCCGCGGTCGCGGAAACAGGAGAAGACCAGCTCGAGCAGCGCCTGGCCGAAAACTACGCATCGGACAAAAAGCAATCAGCGTTTGATTACATCATTGTCGGTTCAGGAGCGGGCGGAGGACCGCTCGCGGCCCGACTGACATACGCGGGGAAAAAGGTCCTGGTGATCGAGGCCGGGCCCGATCCGGCAAAAACCCGTTCGGTTGCATATCCAGCGGCCGAGGTTGGTGAAGTAACCCAGGTTCCGGGCTACTACGGCGCGGCCTCGGAAGATAAAGAGATGAGCTGGATGTTCTCCGTCCGGCATTACGAGGACACAGAGCGGCAGAAGCTGGATAAGAAATACAATCAAAGCCGTGATCCGGATACCGGCGGCGACATAAATCCCAAGTACGTCGATCGGCCTCCAGACGGGCCGAAACAGGGCGTGTTTTATCCCCGCAGCTCGGGCATCGGCGGCTGCACCGCGAGTCACGCCATGATCACCATCGCGCCAAATGCATCGAAAAAGATGTGCCCGTCTTTGTCCATTCCGGCACGGGCGAGTTCGAGGCTCGCCTCTACCATTCTGCTCCCGCTTTCTGGCGCGAGTTCCTCGACAAACATCCCGCGCGGGATGGTTCGCCGTGCAAGCTCCGGCTATGCTTGGGCCACGCTGGTGGCGGGGATTATTGGTTTGGGGGAAAGAACGCAGTCAGTTGGGGTAGCGACACCTACGAAATGTGCAGAAGGTTCCCCAACGTTTATTGTGAGATTACGACGCACGCTGAGTTAGTAGCTCCGAATAACCAAGCGTTCTTCGTCGATCGGCTCGCGAAATCGTTCGACGATTCACAACGCGACGCTGACGGCAAGCCTTACCCGTTTTCTTTCGCGAAAAAGCTCATCTACGGCACCGACTGGTACCTGCCCGACGCGTCGGAGCGGGAGGCAGTTCTCGTCGCCACTCAGCAGACTTTCCTGCACCCGAAGCTTCAACGTCATTACAAAAATTACTTCTTCGGAAACGCGCTTCGCTATTTGAAGGCTGGCGATCGGTTAGGTAAAAGTGATGCGTCGAGTGCGACTGGACCGAACAGACGACTCAAAGAGGCGCTCGCGCTTGCGCCGGATTAACCGGTTCTAGAGCGTTTTCAGGAACTCGATCAGCGCTACCTTTTCTTGATCGGGCAGCGTGATGCCGAAGAGATGTCCGCGATCCTCGATCAGGTCCGGACATTTGCTGAGCTGGAACAACATCGGCGCAAGCTCGCGCTTCATCAGCAATCGGGTCGCTTCTGCGTCCAGGTTCTGGTCGCGAATTTGCTGGAGCACCTGCCGTATCTTGCGCCCCAGCTCGGCCAGCGCCGCCGGATCCGCCTGGGGGTCTATGTTGGCGAGCAGGTTGATCGGGGTCCCCTTGGGAATTGGACAAAGGCGGAAAACACCATCGGGGTCGATTTCCGTTCCGAGGAGTTTGCGAAGATCCTCCGGAACCAGCTCGCCGGGCACTTCGAGGCACGACACCGCGCTGGTGCGCCAAATCGAATCGCGGTTGAGGCGCTTCTCCGGCCAGAGCAATTTTTCGATCGCGTCCTGGAAAGCTTCCATTCGCCCTTTCACCGATGGGTCGCCGTTGAACCCGCCGATGGAATTGTTATGCAGAAAAGGGGCCGTCGCCCAGATGGATATCAGTGATGGCGTTCGGTAGTATCCCCGGCCATCGGCTGGGAAGGAGAATGTTTCGTCCTCTTCCGTGTAAGGATTCCAGACCTGAATGGGACTGGGCGCCGGGAGTGTCTTGTAGGTCTCGGACGAAAACGAATCCCAGACGTGGCCGCGCGTAGCATTTGTTGCTGATGCTCGGGCGGCATTGGTTCCGATCTCCGCAACCGGATATCTCTCTTCGTTCGAGAGAAAATTGTCCTTCCAAAATTCCGGGTCGCGGCTTTGGGTGAGGAACCAGGTTTTTCGCTCCATCTCCGGCGGTGGTTGCTTGCTGGAGTGACATCCGGCGCAATTGAGGGCGAAGATCGTCCGCCCGTGATCAAGGACTGTTGAGTCGGACGTCAGGTAAGCCTTTCCTCCCGGCGCGTCGGCGAGATGCAGCGGCTCAAGCCGCGCGAAAAACTTTGCAAGGTTCGGCAGCATCGTTTCTGTCGCTCGCCATTGCGGCGATTCCTTCTGCGCGCTTCGGATGCTGAACGGTTTTTGCGGAGTCAGCCCATAAAGGAGCTGATGCTGTTGCAGCCAGTGCTCATGGAATAATCCGGTGTTAACAAAGACGCGCAGGGCAGCGCCGGTGAAACCGACCGAGTCCGCACCATCTTTCAGGATACGGGGCACCTTCATCCGCGGTTGCGTCCCCGGCAGGAGCAGGGTTTCGCCCGATAAAGCTTCCTCATGGCCAATCCGCAGTCGTTCGCTCAGCAGAAAGATGGGGTTGATCGCATTAGGATTATTCAGGTTATCCGTCGCCAGGCGCGACGTATCGGAAGTGCCGCGCGGTTGAGCGTTCAACATCTCCCAGAAAAATGTCCCTGGCCTGGCACCCGTCGCGAAGACGCGGCCTTCGTGGAGATATTGATTACCAATAACGGAAGCCAGATTTTGCCAGCCCGGATTCTCGGGGTCCTTCGGCGGATTGAGCGGATGGGGTGCGACGTGGCAAACGCTGCAGCTTACGCCGACCCGATAGGGTCGAATCAGCCTGGGGTTGGCCGCATACCCTGGATCGTTGAAGTAACGATCGGGGTTCCAGTTTGTTCGTGCTTCGCCGGTGAAAGCGGGGTTCGGGAAAATACGCAAACCGAGAATGCCGCTCGAACGTCCGTAAAGCTTTGGGTCAACCCGATCGTCAGGTGCGACGACCGGTTCGTCCAGCCATAAGCCAAACTGGTCTTCCTTCGCCGCGGGCCGGTATCCCGGTTCGTTGATTAACCCAAGGTCTTTGAACCGGGACGCGCGCTTCCGCGAGTCCACGGTTTTGAGCAGATCGACCGCTCCGCCGCTTCGCCGCGCCATTTCATCCCAGAACGCATCATTGCCGGCCGACCAAAGGTGCCACGCGTTTCGGCCTTTGATTTCATCCGCCGTCAGTGCTAGTCCGCCGTCCATCTCCCGGAACAAGTCTGGACCGGCTCCGATCTCGATGAGGGTCGGGCTCTGCGGCTCTGGCGTCCGCGCATGATCACAAGCGCCAAGCGCGAGTGCGATACACAGACACCTCGCCAGAGTAGGGAAGAAGCGCGGCGTTACTCGAGGCATGGTGCTTAACGCAATGCGGCCACCAAATATATGCTGCCGGCCACACAGATGGCGCCAGAAGCTAGGCGAAAAAACCAATTATGGAGACCTGTTGGAGAATCGCTTTGCCCGTCGTATTTCTCGGTTAGCTTGATCGCCGCAAACAAAGGCAGCGCCACTACCTGGTGCCCGAGTTCGACACCAAGGCTAAAGCCAATAATAGCGGTGGCGACGGCGGCGCTTTGCATGCCTTCCATGGCCGAAAGGAGGCCGCCCGCGAAGCCGAGGCCATGAAAAAGCCCGAACCCGAAAGCGATCGCCAACCTAAGTCGCCCCCGAGCATAGGAAGGGGATACAAGATTCTGCAAGGCGACAAAAACGATGCTGGCCGCAATCATCGGCTCAACGATGCGATTGGAAAGACGGACGACATCGAGCACCGCCAGGGTCAGTGTCAGCGTATGCGCAAGCGTGAATGCGGTTACCACTTTCACCAAGTCCCAAAGGCTTACCACCGCGAGAACAAGCCCGGCGATGAACAACAGGTGATCGTATCCGCTTAAGATATGGTGAATGCCGTGTCGTAGAAACGCCCATGCCATCGAGCTCTCAGGTGGCGTCGGTCCAGTAGATGCCGTCGATTGATCCCACTTGCAGTTTAGGCTGATCGGCTCACGCGATGTGAAGAGCAGGCCCTCCTGTAAGAGGTGCGCTCCCTGGGCGACCTTTACGACATAGATCGCTTCCCATGGATTACCCGGCGCGAAGGTGAATTCATTCAGGACATCTTGTTTCACCGTGATCGCGTGCGGCGGCCCTTGTCCCGGGCCCAATTCGAAGGTGAAATCATATCCAATGTGGTCGCTCGCGGCGGCGACCTCGGGTGGTGTAACCTTGTCCAGATGGCCTTTCAATGGCAGGCCATCGACTGCGACGTGCAAGTGATTCAAGAGGTAGGCGCCGTGGCGTTGCCAGACATCGTGGACCACCTTTATGTTTTCGGGCGCAACCAGGATATCCATGGCTCCCTGCGCCACCGGATGGGCTGAAACCGCAAGTGCCGTGGCCCCAAAAACGGCCACAAGATAGAAGAGAGTCCGAATCATCCCCTATGGACATGAAAACTGTTGTAGCGAGGATTTATCGCCAGCGCTTCTCGCAACCTCGCTGTGCCGCCCGGTATGTCGCCGGCGCTCATCAAAATAGTGCCGGCGTGGTAAAGGATGTGCGCATCTTTTGTCCCGAAACTGAGAGCGCGAAGGACACTCTCTCGAGCTTCCCCAATCTGACCCGTCTTAAACAAGGCCCAGGCGAGCGTGTCGCAAGCATTGACTCCTCGATGAAGCGCATAGTCCTTCCGAGCCCACTCGAGGGCGTGATCGGCATCTTTCACACCGTCGGCATATAAGCTGGAGAGATGATGGAAGTAAAGCGACTCGCCTCGCCCAATAGAGCCAAGGTAGGCAGCGAGTGCTCTTTTGTAGCACTGCTCCGCCTGCGTCGTTTTGTTGGCAAAGGTGTAAAGGTCGCCCAGGGCCTGTATGAGCTCGGGCCGCGGAAACCGCTCGATCAAGTTAATGTAGAGGGCGGCCGCTTCATCCAGTTTACCCTGCGCGCCGCGAAGCTCCGCCTTGTGCTCGAGCGCTGCATAATAATCCGGCCGTGCTGCCAGCCCGGCTTCGTAATTTCTTTCAGCCGACTCCCAATCGCCGCGACGGAAGTTGAGCTCTCCAAGCTGAACATGAGCCCACGCCAGAATGTCCGGACTTTCTTGCGCCAGCCCTTCCGCCGCAGCGACCACCGTTTCGTAGCGCTTGTGTGCCTCGTCGATTCTGCCGTGAACAAGGTCGAGCTGGGCGAGCCGCGGCTCCGTCATTAAAACGCTTGCTTGGAGCGTGCGCATTTTGCTCCAGGCATGTTCGCAAGCCGGATAGTCACCGAGATTGAAATAAGCATCTCCTAGCAGGCCAAATGCATGAGCGTTGTCCGGCTTCATCGCGCACAGTTGTTCGGCGCTGCTTTGTGCTTCTTGGAAGCGGTGAGACGCCAGCTCTACCCGTACTCGCAATGCGAGACCGGCATGATTCAACTCGGAGTTGGATGCCTTGAGCGATTGTTCGACCGCCTCTGCCGCGCGCTGGAGATTCGCGAGGTCGCCCTTGGACGCGAGCAATCGCAACCGCGCTTCAGCAATTCGATTCCAGGTCCCATACTCGAGCGGATTTTGCTTAACGCGTAATTCGAGCGCCTCCAGTGTGTCGCGCGTTCGGGTCACGGTTGTTCCCGCCTGCATCTGCGTTGCCAGACTAACCAGCGACGAAGCCAGGGCGAAGATCAGGACCGCAGGCGCAGGGGCCATGAAGAACCTGTCAGGCGTCTTCGGGAGGATCGCGACGCGGTTTGATCAAGTGCAGGAGGGCAAAAGAGAGAAGGACATGGGCAAAAAACACGCGGACCCAAAAAACGATGTCGGACAGCCACTTTGGATTGTAGTCCTGGAGGAGGATTGCGCTGAGGGCGATTACAAGGCCGATCAAGCTCAGGAATATGGCTTTTAAATCGGCTGGGTAAACGTAAATGGCGCCGCAGATCAGGCCCACACCCCCGGTTAAAAGCCATGGGACCAGCCAGGCAGTGCTACCCCTGGCACGAAGGCATCCGAAAAGCAGGGCCAGAAACAGCCCCAGAAATAAGAAACGTTTTCCAGCGGGAATCATATGTGTGTTGCTCCAGTTGTTATTGCGTTCGGTCGCTATCGTCACGGATCACCAGGGATCGGCGAGGTAGGGGAATTGGTCCAGGAAAGGCTTGTCGTTTTTCAAAGGATTGGGCGGAGTCTTCGGTTCGATCGGCGCGGCGTCCCACAAAGCCTGATCGCTCAGTGTTTCGATATTGTATTTCCGGCCGTTGGAATCCGCGCTCATGTCGAGAAAGAGCGAGAGGAAGCGCGTGGCCACCTGATCTTCCAGCCGCCGCCCATAAGGCCACGTGCCCGTGGTATCCATGTCGATGGGGCAGACGTTTGGGACAAAGACTTCGAACGACCGTTTCAGAGGAATATTCAGATGCTTCTTGTTCCAGGTGTCATCTGGCATGTTCAGCTCTTGGAAAAGTGTTTTTTTCACCCGCTTAAAGGCGTCCAGGATGTGGGCCGCGTCGTAGGTTTTGTGCACGGAGATGGACGAGTTGTCGTGATCGAAGGAGGTGCGAAGACCTAACGCGGTGATCGACGGCCCGAAACCCCACCCGAGATGGGCCAGGCGCGTGACGAGAGAAGGCCCCAACCAGAAATTGTTGGCGCCGACTTGCTTGTTGTCCTCGCGTTCATTCAAAGCCGCGTCAGCGAAAGGCTGGCCGTCTGTGTCGACAATTTTGTATTGCTTCAGCTCGTCATCGGAAGCAGCGGGCACCAGGTCAGCGAGTTGTTGTGCTCGAAGCCTGGCCAGGACTCCGGCAGACGCACCAGCCGCCACCACGAGAATCCCGAGCGTGATCAAAGGTGTCGGCCTCGCCCACCAGCGCGCGGCCTTCTTTTCCTCGGCCGGGCGGGGGTTGGTGCCGGCTCTAATGCCGAGGACAAGAAGTAACAACCCCAGCGCAATAATGGTTCCGGTCAGAAGCAAGGGATGTTTTCCAAATATGCCGCTTCCATAGGTCCGGTCGTCCGGGATCACGGGAATCTTCCCGGAGGCCTTCAGCACCCAGCTTTCGCCCCAGGTGTTCACGATCCGGTCCGTCTCAGGAGCTTTGGTGACGAATGAGAGAGGCATTTCGACAATGATGGCGTTGATATTTTTCCCCGCTCGATTGTCCTTGCCGCTGTAAACGAAGCGGTAATTGCCTTTCTCGTCCTTCTTGAACTTATTGCCCTTCCAGGTCCATGGGCCCGGCGGGAGCTCCTTCTTAACAGTGTATCCCAGCTCCGGGTTGGCAGGGTCGAAGTTAAAAAGATCATTGCCTTCCAGCTCGATAAGCGTCTTCGGGATCGGTAGCTCTCGTGCGTCCGCCATGGACAATGGAATGTTATAGAACTGGGGCGCGTAATTGATCGAGCGGAAGAATCCCGGCAGATCGTTGAAGAAGGCGTCGTCCCGGCCGCCCACGAAGACATTGATCGTGTTCCCGCCTGCTTCAATTGTCTCGGTCTTGTTGGTTGCGACCACCTTCGTGAAGCTACCGCCCGGAAACCGAAGGAGCTCGACCTTGGCCTGGTTATTCTGCGCAACGGTGACCCGGACCTCGGCGGGTTTGAGCCCGAGATACTTCCCCTTGATCGCCTTGAAGTATTCCAGGACGCTTTCGAGGCTGGTATCATTCTTGAGCGGCGGGGCAATTCTTGGATTGGGAGAAATCAGGATCCGATAAAGCACATCCGGATCGAATGTGCCGGTCGCCGGCACGGAAGCGAAGGTCAATGCGACGACCACCTTTTCACCACCGCCTGTATCATCGCTCGGAAACCCATACAGATCGTAGAGATCGGCTGCATTAGCGTCGATGTCCGAAAAGATCGAGTTGATCGCATTAGGATCGTTATGGTCCGCCGCGAAAGAAACGGAGGAAAGGAGCAGGAAGACTGGCAGGAAAACCAGGGTCAACCTGCCCAGGGGAAGCAGTTTTCTCATGCTTCGCGATCTGATTCTTTTTCACGCTCGCTGTCAAGCACTCGTAATTCGCAGCTTCGTTCCGGCCAGGCTCGATCCGTCAGGCAGCTCGCACTCGTCGGTTCGATAGGCATGTGTTATGTAGCGCCTGGCGTCAGTCCTCAAGCTGATCAATTCTTATCCTCGATTTTGAACTCGATACATACAGGAAATCTAATCGTGCCACAGATCTCGGAAATCCGAGGCACTGAAGGGTCGAACACCGTTGTTCGCGCTTAGTTGGTCCACGTGCAGCGATTTTCCAGGACACTTGCGAGGTGCTAGTGCGTTTTATCGACGAGGCCGCGTTCCGCGAGATTGGATGGAGGCCACGGATTCGTTACGCCGGCCGCCTTCCAGCGGCTCGGTCGAAATGACCTCCGGGAACAAAGGGCCCATTGGTGGTAACCAGCAATTCACCGGACCTCGTCATGGATAACGGCCATTACTTCGGCAAAGACCTGTCTCCTCAAGAACTGGAGGACCTGATCGACCTGCTTAAGACCTTCTAGCGGCCGTGCCCAATCCCAACTGGAACGAGCCTCATTCTAGCACAAGCACACGCCGGAACTGGACTGGTGACGGACACTTTAGGAGAAACTCACGTCTTCCGCGCCGAATCTCGATCCTGCCAATTGCGCCAACAGTAATAGTCAATAAACACATTGACTATTTATGATAAGCTGCCATCTTCGAGCCTAACCGCTCCTGGCAGCGGCGAGAAATCGCTCGTTCCAGGGCACAACTGAAATCGAAAGAACCCACTATGTTAAAGAGAATAGCCCTGATAGTTACAGCAGCCGCTCTCGCGGCTTTCAGTACGGTGCACGCTCAAACCACCAGCGTTGCGCCGCCGCCCAACGATCCGCAGATTGCAATGATCGCCGTGGTCGCTAACGGCGTCGACGTCGACGCCGGT
>Ga0193745_1000073_pt1 | contig 17638 bp, 11 predicted proteins | sample L1a2metaG_FD_145899 | JGI IMG/M metagenome (GOLD analysis project Ga0193745, IMG submission 145899) | Soil microbial communities from a riparian zone of the East river system, Colorado, United States - L1a2 | ecosystem: Environmental > Terrestrial > Soil > Riparian zone | place: USA: East River... | reverse complement strand
GCGTGCGCCCGGTCCATCGCGCATTGCGCGCCGGAGATGTGCGCCTGTCGCAGGCCGACATCGACAAGGCAAAACGGCTTCTCGGGTACCGGCCTGGCTGGAGGGTACGGCAGGGGCTGGAACGAGTGATCGAGTGGTATGTCGCAAAGCTCGCGCATCCGATCGGCTATGGGGTACCGGAGCCGCGGGCCGCACTCCACAGATCGTAGTTCAATCGGCCTGCCGCGGATCACGGACTTTCAATATTCGAAGGTCACAATCATGCAGGCTTTCCTTCTTATAACTCGGTGGAGGGACACTCCATGTTGAACATCTTGAGACGCGCTTGCGGGGCGGTTGTATTGGCGATTTTCAGCCTGGCCTGGACTGCACCCCAGGCTTTCGCACAATTACTGCCGCCACTGCCGCTGCCGGGCGGAAGCCTGATCGTCACTATTACGTCCCCGACCCCGGACTCCGTCGTAAGCGATACGGCGACGGTCAGCGCGAGCGTGAGCATCATCGGTTCGCTCACCGTCTCGAGCGTGCAGTTCCAGCTCGACGGCGCCAACATCGGCGCGCGAGATTCTTCAGCGCCGTATTCGATCTCCTGGGACACAAATTCCGCGAGCAATGGCTCGCATACTCTGACCGCGGTCGCGCGGAATGCGCTCGGCGCACAGTTCACCTCCTCGCCGGTGACGGTGACGGTATCCAACATTGCTCCGCCGCCGGTGCCGGTTCGCTTCGAGGAAATCGATCCGTCCATTGCCTACAGCGCCGGTTGGCGCTCGGATTCACACGGATCATTGAGCGGCGGGGCCGCCGCGATCTCGGACACGGCCGGCGCCCAGGCCACGTTCACGTTCAGCGGGACGTCGGTCAGCTGGATCGGCGGCCGCTCGTTCGAGACCGGCATCGCCCGCGTGTCCCTGGATGGCAGCTTCGTTCGCGAGATCGATACGTATTCAAGTACCGCGGAAGTCCAGGTACCGATGTTCACGGCAGTGGGCCTTGCCAACACGAGCCATACGCTGATGATCGAAGTGACCGGCCGGAAGAACGCGGCCGCGTCGCTTGCCTATGTCTTCGTGGATGCGTTCGATGTGCCCGCCGCGACGATCTCGCGCCTGCAGGAAACGGATCCGTCCGTAACCTTCACCGGCAGCGGCTGGCTTCAGGGCGATACGGGCGATGCATGGAGCGGCGGGACCGCCGCGGGTTCGGTCACTGCAGGAGATCAAGCCACGTTCAGCTTCACCGGTACGGGGGTCCGTGCGCTCAGCGCTCGCGGACCCCAGAACGGGATCGCTCGCGTATTCCTGGATGGAGTCTTCATGGCCGAGGTCGATACCTATGGTCCCCCGGCCTTTACTCCCCCGTCGGGCCCGGTCCATCCTGTCCAGGTCCAGTCGGAACTCTTCAAGGCAACGGGACTGGCCGACCGGAACCATACTTTGACGATCGAAGTGACCGGTCGTTTTAACCCGCCTTCGACGGCTGCCATCGTCACCGTGGATGCGTTCGAAGTGACGACGTCGGGAACGCGCCGCCAGGAGACGGATCCGGCCATTACCTATACCGCCGGTTGGTTCCTGGGCAACCGGGACCATCCATACAGCGAGGGGACCGCCGCGTTGGCGGGAGCCCCGGGCGATCAGGCCACGTTCACCTTCACCGGGACGTCGGTCAGCTGGGTCGGCTACCGCGGACCCCAGACCGGGATCGCCCGCGTAATCCTGGATGGAAACGTGGTTGCGGACGCCTTCGATACGTACGCCGCTACGGAAGTACCCCAGACGACCCTCTTCACGTTGTCGGGCCTGGCTGCGGGGAGCCATACGTTGACGATCGAAGTGACGGGGTCGAAGAACCAGGCTTCGGCCGGTACCGCCATCGTGGTCGATGCCTTTGACGTCACCCCATGAGGCATCGCGGGGGTAAACGCGTGGAAGGCAAATTGTCGTAGGGCCGCAGCTGCCATGCCCGTGCAGCACGCAGGAGAGCTTGGTTTAGATCGAAGCATGCCTGGCTCCGAGCTGCACGGGTTTACTCGAGGGCTTGGTTCCGTATTAGTCGGGATCACCCGAACTTGTCCATATGAAGTGAAGAAAGGGGAAATGCAATGGACTGGAGCATTCAAGCGTCTCGCGTGAGACTTGCCAAAGTGGCTGCCGTGCTGATTGTCGGCTCGGCTTGGATTGCACCCCAGGCCTTCGCGCAACTATTGCCGCCGCTGGGAAGCCTGATAGTCACCATTACTTCCCCAACTTCCGGTTCCTCAGTCAGCGGCACGGTTCCAGTCAGCGCAAGCGTGAGCATCGTCGGTGCTCTCACCGTTTCGAGCGTGCAGTTCAGACTCGACGGCGCCAACCTCGGCGCGCCGGATACTTCCGCGCCGTATTCGGTCTCCTGGAACACGACCACCGTCGGCAACGGCTCGCATACCTTGACCGCGGTCGCAACAGATATCCTTGGCGCCCGGTGGAACTCCGCTCCGGTCACCGTCGCCGTCTCGAATGGCCCGCCCCCCGACACCACGCCGCCTTCGGTGCCCACGGGACTGAGGGCCAGCGCCGTCTCCTCCTCGCAGATCAATCTCTCCTGGACGGCCTCGTCGGATAACGTGGGCGTGAGCGGCTACCGCGTCTACCGCGGCGGCACCCAGATCGCCACGACGAGCGCGACCTCCTTTATCAACACAGGTCTCTCTCCGTCCACGACGTACACCTACGCCGTCGCCGCCTTTGACGCCGCAGGCAATCTCTCGGCGCAGTCCAGCCCCGCGAGCGCCACCACCCCGGCTGCTCCAGACACCACGCCCCCGACGGTGAGCATCACGTCTCCGGCCTCCGGAGCCACCGTCTCCGGCACTGCTACCATTGTCAGCGCCAGCGCGTCCGACAACGTCGGCGTGATCGGTGTGCAGTTCCAACTCGACGGTGCCAACCTCGGCGGGCAAGATACCTCGGCGCCGTATTCGGTCTCGTGGAATACGACCACCGCGAGCAATGGCTCGCACACCCTCACCGCTATCGCGCGCGATGCCGCGGGCAACTCCAGGACCTCCGCGCAGGTGACGGTGACGGTGAACAACGCGCCTCCGCCGGACACCACGCCCCCGACGGTGAGCATCACCTCGCCAAGCAACGGCCAGACGGTATCGGCGACCGTGACCGTGACGGCTAACGCCTCTGACAACGTCGGCGTCGCGGGCGTGCAGTTCGTGCTCGATAACGGCACCAATATCGGCGCGGAGGACACGAGCGCGCCGTACTCGGTCTCCTGGAACACGACCGGCGCAGCCAATGGCTCGCACACCCTGACTGCAGTGGCCCGCGATGCCGCGGGCAACCGCACCACCTCCGCGCAGGTGACGGTGACGGTGGCCAACGCGCCTCCGGTGGACACTACGCCCCCGACTGTGAGCATCACTTCGCCGAGCAACGGCCAGACGGTATCGGCGACGGTGACCGTGACGGCTAACGCCTCCGACAACGTCGGCGTGGCGGGCGTGCAGTTCGTGCTCGACAACGGCACCAATATCGGTGCGGAGGACACGAGCGCGCCGTACTCGGTCTCGTGGAACACGACCGGCACACCCAATGGCTCGCATACCCTGACCGCGGTGGCCCGCGATGCCGCGGGCAACCGCACCACCTCCGCGCAGGTGACGGTGACGGTATCCAACGCGGCGCCGGCGGCAAAGCGCTTCGAGGAAACCGATCCGTCCATTGCCTATACCGCCGGTTGGATTTCGGACAACCATGGGTCTTTGAGCAACGGGGGCGCCGCGATCTCGGAAGCGGCCGGCGCCCAGGCCACGTTCACGTTCAGCGGGACGTCGGTCAGCTGGATCGGCGGCCGCTCGTTCGAGACCGGCATCGCCCGCGTATCCTTGGATGGCAGCTTCGTTCGCGAGATCGATACCTATTCGAAGACCGCGGAAGTCCAGGTACCCATGTTCACGGCAGTGGGCCTCGCCAACACGACCCATACGTTGACGATCGAAGTGACCGGCCGGAAGAACGCGGCCGCGACGCTTGCCTATGTCTTCGTGGATGCGTTCGATGTGCCCGCCGCGACGATCTCGCGCCTGCAGGAAATGGATCCGTCCGTTACCTACACCGGCAGCGGTTGGGTTCTGGGTGATACGAGCGAGCAATGGAGCGGCGGGACCGCCGCGGGCTCGGTCACCGCGGGTGATCAAGCCACGTTCACCTTCACCGGCACGGGGATTCGCGCGCTCAGCGCTCGTGGACCCCAGAACGGGATCGCTCGCGTATTCCTGGATGGAGTCTTCATGGCCGAGGTGGATACCTATGCTCCCCCCTTCGTCAATCCCCCGGGCCCAGTCCATCAGGTTCAGGTCCAGGCGGAGCTCTTCAAGGCAACGGGCTTGGCCAACCAGAGCCATACTTTGATGATCGAAGTGACCGGTCGTTTTAACCCGCCTTCGACGGCTGCCATTGTCACCGTGGATGCGTTCGAAGTGACGACGTCGGGAACGCGCCACCAGGAGACGGATCCGGCCATCACTTATACCGCCGGTTGGGTTCGGGACAACCGGGACCATCCTTACAGCGAGGGGACCGCCGCGGTATCGGCGGTCCGGGGGGATCAAGCCACCTTCACCTTCACCGGGACGTCGGTCAGCTGGGTCGGCTACCGCGGACCCCAGACCGGGATCGCCCGAGTAATCCTGGATGGAAGCGTCGTTGCCGACGCCCTCGACACGTATACCCAGTGGGAAGTACCCCAGACGACCGTCTACACCTTGCCGGGCCTCGCCAACACGAGCCATACGTTGACGATCGAAGTGACGGGATCGAAGAACCCGGCCTCGGGGGGTGTCGCCATCGTGGTCGATGCCTTTGACGTCAACCCAACGTCTCTGATCCAGACGTCGGCTACGAGCAGCTGTGGGTCGCAGTACTACATGTGTTCAGTTTTACAGAGATGAATGATGTAGACGGCTGTCAAATTGAATACCTTCCATCTTGAAACTTCATTCGGCAGCCGGTCGCTCTTACGGGACAATTGGCTATGCAAGCGCATCATCGGGGATTTGCAACGTCATGAAACCTTGACAGAGGAGGAAATCGACGCACTACGCATGGTTTCTCTTCATAGAACCCTGGTCTCGGCCATCTCGAAATTACCTTACTACCGGAAGATCCCGAATCGTTTTCCGGTCACGCGATCGCTCGAGGTACTACAGCGGCACTTCCCGATCATCAGCAAGGAGACCCTGCTGCAGAACCGGGACAAACTGTACCCGAACGCCGGGAGGCCCCGGCCGTGGAACTCCGTGGGGAAAACCAGCGGCACAACGGGAACGCCCCTCTCCGTGTTCAGAAGTCCGAAGTCGGTGCTGATGGAGAACGCGTTTTTGAGAAGGCATTGGGAATGGGGCGGGTATCGGCACGGCATGCCGCGCGCGACGCTGCGCGGCGAAATGATCGTGCCTTTGGGTCGCACGGCTCCACCGTTCTGGTTTTGGAATCGATACGACAACCAACTTCTGATTTCTTCCCGGCATCTCACGGATGCTTGCGCGGATGCAATCATCGACGAATTGGAGCGGTTTTCGCCGGTGATGTTGCAAGCGTATCCGTCGACGGCATTTACCCTCGCCCAGCTCATGGTGCGCAGGAATCGCCGCCTCGGCATCCCGGTGGTGTTTACCGCTTCCGAACCGCTTTATCCCCATCAGCGGGAATTGATAGCGGAGAGATTCGGCGCAAAAGTCATGGACATGTACGGAATGGCGGAACGAGTGGCGTTTGCCACGGAGTGCGAGTTTGGATCGATGCATGTCAATCCGGATTATTCCTATGTCGAACTGGTCGACTCTGACGGACAGCCGGCTCGAGACGTCGGCTACATCGTTGGAACCACTTTTCACAATCTTGCGATGCCGCTGCTGCGCTACAGGCTTTCGGACCGCACTCGTTGGATATCAGGCGGATGCCGCTGCGGGCGCCCTTTTCCAATGATCGAGCCAGTCACGGGGAAATTCGAGGACAGAATCTTTGGCAGCAATGGTGCGTTCGTCAGCCCATCGGTGCTCACCTTCGCGTTCAAAGGAGTGCAGAACATCAAGAAATCCCAGGTTGCCCAAGTCGCTGCAGAACGCTGGGAAATCCGACTCGTCCCGGCACCGGAATTTGGCGCGGACGATCAGCACAAGCTCGTCGACAATATTCACAAGCTGGTCGATCCCGGTGTGAACGTCGACGTGGTGCTAAAGGATGAAATACCCTGCACGGCGTCCGGAAAGTTCCGATGGGTGGTGAATGAGTGCTCCCACGCCGGCGAATGACCTTGGTCCTCACGACGGAAACGGACTGACTGAACATGTGCGGGATTGCCGGTTATCTGAGGTTGCGTCCGGAAAACTCCGCGCCGATCTCACCTCTTGCGGCGAGGGAGATGCTGGCGGCGATCCGCCGGCGTGGACCGGACGGAGAAGGCCAGTGGCGATCCACCGACGATCTGTGCTGGCTCGGCCACCGGCGCCTCGCAATCATCGACCTGCATACCGGCGACCAGCCGATGTGCAACGAGGACGGGACGATCTGGACCGTCTTCAACGGCGAGATCTATAACTACGCTGTTCTGCGTACCGAACTCGAGGCGCAGGGTCATCGTTTCAAGACCCGCAGCGATACCGAGGTTCTGGTCCACGGCTACGAGCAGTGGGGGCTTCGCGGGCTGGCCGGGCGTCTTCAGGGCATCTTCGCCTTCGCTGTATACGATGCGGTCGAGCGCACTCTGTCGCTCGCCCGTGATCCTATGGGGGTCAAGCCGCTCTACTGGTGGAGCGACGGCAATGCGCTCGTCTTTGCGAGCGAGATGAAGTCCCTTCTTCGCCATCCCGCTTTGCGCGACCGCAAGGTGAACCGCGCGGGCGTCGCGCAGGTCCTCGTGACGCGTTACGTATCGCGCCCGCACACGATGTTCGACGGGGTGTCGCGCTTGCCCGAGGGATGCTGCATGGCCGTTGCCGTGAACGAGCGCCTGCCCGCGGCGCCGCTGCGTTACTGGGACGTGCGTCACCGATCCGAGCAAGTCACCCTCGAAGAGGCGACGGAGCAACTGGATGCGCTGCTGAGGCGCACTGTGGATATGCAGCTGATGTCGGATGTGCCGCTGGGCGTGCAGCTCTCCGGGGGAGTCGACAGCAGTCTGGTGGTCGCCCTGATGGAAACCCTGCGCCGGGAGAAAGGAGATCCCGCCCCGGTGAAGACCTTTTCGGTCGGCTTCGATATCCCTGAGTTCAGCGAGCTCGGCTACGCACGCAAGGTGGCGGAACGCTACGGAACGGAGCACCACGAGATCACGGTGGGCTTCAAGGATTTTGCCGAGGAGCTGCCCTTCCTCGCCTGGATCTACGACGAACCGATGGGGGAGCCTCCGGGAATCCCCACCTATTTCATGTGCCGCGAGGCGAAGAAGCACGTGAGCGTGATGCTGTGCGGGGAGGGGGCCGACGAACAGTTCGGCGGCTACTCCAAATACATGTTCGACCAGTTCTCCGCGGCGCTGGACTGGATGCCGTCCGGGGTCCGCAATGGACTCCTGCGCGGCGTTGCGAGCGGCTTGCCGTTCAAAGGCCGGCGTCTGCGCAGCATGGCGGAGATCCTCGCGATAGCCGATGCTCCAAGCCGCTTCGCTTCTTGGTACGGAGGCTTCGACACGGAGCTTCAAGCCCGTGTGCTTTCCGACACGATGCGAAACGAAATCGGAGACGGCGGTCTGGCCCGAACCTTCGACGAAATCGTCAATAGCTGCGACAGCAGCGGCGCTCTCGATCGTTTCCTTTACTGCGACGTTCATACCAGACTGGTGGACGATATCCTGGTCAAGAGCGACCGGATGAGCATGGGAGCCGGCATCGAGGCCCGTGTGCCTTTCCTCGACCACAAGCTGGTCGAGTTCGCCGCAAGCCTGCCGCAGCACCTGAAGGTCAGCGGCCTGAACTCGAAGATCGTGCTCAAGCGGCTTGCCGAGCGCTACATCCCGCGAGAGACCATTTACCGCCGCAAAGTGGGTTTCACGGTTCCACTGACCCGCTGGTTCGCCGGGCCGTGGCGCGGCCTGATCGATGATGTGCTGCTTTCCGATCGCTGCCTGGACAGAGGTTACTACGACGCCGACGTCGTGCGCGGCATCGTGCGCGACCATGTCCAGGGTCGCGTCGACCGGGAGCAGGGGATCTGGCTGATGCTCACGCTGGAAATCTGGCATCGGCTGTTCGTGGACGATGACGGCAGTGAATCGGCCGTCGACAGGGTCAAGGCGGACTTCGGCCGCTCATTGGACATGCTGGCGGCCGCCGCATAAGCCCCGGGGCATGTCCTGACATAGCGATGATCGGCGTTCCCATGACCAAGCGGAAGATCGTCGTGTTCAGCCCGTCCCTGGACGCCCTCAGCGGCGTGTCGACCCATGTACGGATGCTGTTTGCTTCCGATCTCGCGCGGGACTATGAGCTGCTGCACTTCCAGGTCGGCAGCGAGGGGCGCAGCGAGAACGCGCTGCAGAAGCTCATGCGGTTTACGCTCAGCCCTCTCCATCTGGCTCTGTTCCTGCTGCGAACCGGTGCCGAGGCTGTTCATCTCAACGCTTCACTCGACCCGAAGGGCTATTGGCGGGACCTCGCGTATTCGATCGTAGCCAGGTTGCTCGGCAGGCGCGTGGTGAACCAGATCCATGGCGGCCCGATGCCCCAGGATTTCTTTCGGGGGAATGTCCTCCTGACCTGGGCCCTGCGGCGCTTTCTCGTCTCGAGCGACGTGGTAACCGTGCTCTCCAGCGCGGAGCTGATCGGGTACCGGGCATTTGATGCGCGAATCAAGGTCCATCTCGTTCCCAACGCCATCGATCCGGCAGGGCTTGCCGATCAGAGACGTTCCTACAACACCGACAAACCCCTGAAACTCGTCTATGTCGGCCGGCTCGTGCGCACCAAGGGACTGTTCGAGATGATCGAGGCCTTGATGCAACTGCATCGTGCTGGACGGGAGTTCAGGCTTTCCGTGGCCGGAGAAGGTCCGGATCGGCGCGAATTGATGGTCGCGACGGAAAGGGCGGGCCTCAAGGACCGCGTGCAGTTTCTGGGCGGCGTGTTCGCGGCGGAAAAGCGCCGGCTCTGGCTCGATTCGGATCTGTTTGTTTTTCCCTCGTACATGGAAGGGCTCCCGTACTCCCTGCTCGAGGCGATGGCGGCTGGCTGCGTTCCCGTCACCACGCCTGTCGCCGCGATTCCCGACGTGATGCGAAACGGGGAGCACGGACTGTTCGTGCCGGTGAAGGATGTGGGCGCGCTGGTGAACGCCGTGGCCGCTCTCGACGACGACCGCGAAAGCCTGATACGAATGGCCGAGGCTGCCCGGCGGCGGGTGCTGGAGCAGTACACGGTGGCGCGACTCGCGGACGATTTCCACAAACTCTACGATGGCTGCTTCGCATGAGCGCGACGCTCGCATGGAAATTGAATCGCCTCAAAGGCATGGGGCCCGCCGAAGTCTGCTGGCGGTTGCGGCAAGGTATTGCGACCGGGGTTGAGCGCATGGGTTTCGGTCTTGCGCGCGATGTCAAAGCCGGCGCGGGCGCTGCCGGCCCGGCATGGGTTTCGCCTTTGCCGACGAACTTCGATGCCATGCCGTATATCGAGGCGGCCAATCGCCTCGTCGCCGGACGGTGGGATCTGTTTTCGTTGCGCGATAGCCCTCTCGGTTTCCCGCCGCTCTGGAATCGCGATCCCAAGACCGGCGTGGACGTGCCGCTCGAATTCGGCAAGGGCATCGACTACCGGAACGAGCGTGTCGTGGGCGACATCAAGTATCTCTGGGAGCTGAACCGTCACCTTGAACTGGTGACGCTGGCGCAGGCATGGCATCTGACTCGCGAACCGCGCTTTGCCGAAGCCGCACGCCGCCTGCTTGTGTCCTGGCTGGATCAATGCCCGTATCCCCGGGGTCCGCATTGGACGAGCTCTCTCGAGCTGGCGGTGCGCCTAGTCAATTGGGCCTGCGCCTGGCATCTGCTGGGTGGCGACGCTTCCGCGCTGTTTGCCGCCGAGGAGGGCCGGGCGTTCCGGCGCCGCTGGCTCAGCGCGATCTACCAGCACTGCTACTTCATATCGGGCCGCCTGTCACGCCATTCTTCCGCAAACAATCATCTGTTCGGGGAGTTGATGGGGCTTTTCGTGGCCTCGGCGGTCTGGCCCCTCTGGCCGGAATCGGAGCGCTGGCGCGCGCGCGCGCGAGACGAGCTGGAAGCCGAAGCAATCAAGCAGAACGGCGCCGACGGCGCCAACCGCGAGCAGGCGTTCTGGTACCACCATGAGGTGGCGGACATGATGCTGCTGTGCCTGCTCTTCGGGCGGGCGAACGGAATCGACTTTTCCAGTCAGTTTACGAAGCGGCTCGAATCGATGCTCGAATTCATTTCTGTCGTCATGGATGCGGGCGGACACGTGCCCATGGTCGGTGATGCAGACGACGCCGTGATGGTGCGCTTTTCGCGCGAGCCGGAGTTCTGTCCCTACCGGTCGCTTCTTGCAACCGGGGCGGTGCTGTTCGGGCGGGGCGACTTCAAGGCCAAAGCGGGACGCTTCGACGAGAAGAGCCGTTGGCTTCTCGGCGATGCGGCTTCGGAGCGTTTCCGCGCGTTGCCAGCAGCGCCCGTGGAGCCTGCCAGGCGCGCGTTCCCCGAGGGCGGATACTACGTCCTGGGGCAGGACTTCGGCATGCCCTGCGAGGTGAAGGCCGTAGCGGACGCCGGCTCCCTGGGTTACCTGTCCATTGCGGCACACGGACACGCGGATGCGCTGGCCTTTACGTTGTCTGCCGGCGGCAACGAGGTCCTGGTCGACCCGGGCACCTACGCCTACCACGACCAGAAACGCTGGCGTGACTATTTCCGCGGAACCTCGGCGCACAACACCTTGCGGGTCGATGGCGAGGAACAGTCCGTGCCCGGCGGAAATTTCCAGTGGCTCTCACATGCCCGGGCGCGGTGCGAGCACTTTGAATCCGGGGTGGAGCGGGATGTGTTCGAAGGCGTGCACGACGGTTACCGGCGGTTGAACGATCCGGTGCGCCACCGGCGGCGGATCAAGTTCGACAAGCGGAGCATGCGTACCGAGATCACAGACACGCTGGAGTGCAGCGAGGAGCATTGCGTGGAGCTTCACTGGCATCTGGCTGAAAGCTGCGTGGCGCGGGTTTCCGGTCATGCGGTGGAAGTCAGCTGTGCGAACGTGCGCATGAGGGTCGAATGTCCGCGTGAGTTGGGTACGCCGGAAGTGGTTGTCGGTCGAGATGACCCGCCCCTCGGTTGGATATCACGGCGATTGGGCGAGAAGAAACCCTCGCCGTCGATCGTCTGTACGGGGCGCATTGCCGGTGGCACGAGCCTGGTTACCGAAATCACGATCGCGACCGTCGCAATGAGAGGGTAGGAAGCCGGATGCTCGGCGCAACACTGGATTATTTCATTCTGCGCGGCCTCGCCCATCGTCGAAACCTGGCGACCGAGGAGGAGCTGGACTCGCTCTCCAGCAAGGTTTCGGCGGAGTCGTTCGAAGAAGCGATGTCGAAGTTCCGAAAACTCTTCGACCGATACGAAGGACATCTTCCGGTCGATCACAGCCTGCGCTATCTGGACATGGGGTGCGGCACGGGCGGGTTGACCCTCGCGTTTGCGAAGCTTGGGGTCAGGCACATCACGGGCGTGGATGTCCTGCCGCGAAACATCGAAAGGGCCGAGGCTCATGCCAGGCAGATCGGGTCGGGTCGGGGCGTGCAGTTCATTTGCCGCGATTTGCGCGACTGGGTTCCCGAGGAGAAATATGACGTGCTGTTGTCGTTCGATGCGCTCGAGCACATCGACGATCCCGAGGCGTTTCTGAGGAAGATGACGGATTTCATCGCGCCCGGCGGTATTGCGATACTCGCTTTCGGGCCGCTGTTTCATTCCCCCCTTGGCGACCACATGTGGGATTTCTTCCGGCTGCAAATTCCCTGGCGAGGAGTCCTGTTCTCGGAGCAAGCCGTGCTGCGCGTCCGCAGGGAATGTTTTCGCTCTACTGACCCGGCGAAAGCCTACCGGGAAATCGCCGGCGGCCTGAACCTGATGCGATATTCGGAGTTTTTGAAGCACGTTCGTGATACCGGCTGGGAATTCGATTACCTGGCCGTCAATACCTTCCTGAAGCGTCTGCCGCCGCTTCGATTCATATCCGATATCGTCATGCGCCTTCCGGTGGTACGGGATTATTTCGCGCACAACGTTTACGCCGTTTTACGCCTCGCGGCCTGAAGCCGGCGCTGGTTCGCCGCTCCGAAATCATCCGCTGGTCCAACCGGACTACAAACTGCTTTGCAGCCGCAGCACGGGCGTCAACAAGCCCTTCCTATGCTTGGAGCCATGCTTACCGGAGAGTGCGAGTGCGGCCGCGTCTGCTTCCTGCAGCGCGTGGCCATTGCAACCGTAGGAGGCGTTCATGAAGCTTAGCGTCTGGGGTCTCGGATACGTCGGGACCGTTTCGGCGGGATGCCTGGCCCAGGAAGGTCATGAAGTCATCGGCGTCGATTCGGAGCCGACGAAGGTCGATCTCATCAACGCCGGCAAGAGCCCCATCATCGAAAAGGACATCGGCCAGATCATAGAACGGCAGGTGGCGGCCGGCAGGCTGTCGGCGACGACGGAACCCGAGATAGCGGTCCGGCAGACCGATCTGTTTCTGATCTGCGTGGGAACGCCGAGCCGCGGCAATGGCGACATCGAGCTGAAATACGTGCGCCGCGTATGCGAGCAGATCGGCGCGGCTCTGCGCGACCACCAGGGCGCACCGGTCGTGGTCATCCGCAGCACCATGCTGCCCGGAACCATGCGTGACGTGGTGATCCCGACGCTCGAGGCGTTCTCGGGCCGGCGCGCCGGCGCCGAGTTCGGAGTCTGCATCAACCCGGAGTTCCTGCGCGAGGGGACCGCCGTGCACGACTTCTCCAACCCGCCCAAGACGGTCATCGGCGAGCTCAACCGGGCAAGCGGGGACCTGCTTGCGAATCTTTACGCACGGATCGCGGCGCCGCTCATCCGTACCGACATCGAGACCGCCGAGATGGTGAAGTACGCGGACAACGCATGGCACGCGCTCAAGGTCGGTTTCGCCAACGAGATCGGCAATATCTGCAAAGGCCTCGAGGTGGACAGCCATCGCGTAATGGACATTTTCTGCCAGGACACCAAGCTCAACCTCTCGCCGTATTACCTGAAACCCGGTTTCGCGTTCGGCGGCTCGTGCCTGCCCAAGGATCTGCGCGCGCTGCTGTACAAGGCGAAAACGCTCGATCTCTCGCTTCCCATCCTCGCCGCGATCCTGCCGAGCAACGAGCAGCAGATCGAGCGCGCGATGCGGACGGTGATCGATAAGGGCAGCAAGAAGGTCGGCATACTCGGCTTCAGCTTCAAGGCGGGCACGGACGATTTGCGCGAGAGCCCGGTTGTGGAGCTGACCGAGCGTCTGATAGGCAAGGGCTATGACCTGCGCGTCTACGACGCCAATGTCAGGCTCGCAGCAATCCACGGGGCCAACCGCGACTACATCCTCAACCACATTCCCCACATCTCGCGCCTGATGACCCGCAGCATCGATGAAGTGCTCGATCATGCCGACACCATCGTCATCGGCAATGCCGCGCCGGAGTTTCACGACGTTCCCAAACGCATTACGGATGATCAGATCGTCGTCGATTTTGTCCGCATTACCGACTCGCGCAGCGTGTCCGGCGTCTACGAAGGGATCTGCTGGTAATGCCTGAAGCAAGCGCAGGAAGCGACATGGGGCGGCCCAAACGGGTATTGATCCTGGTCGAAAACCTGCCCAGTCCGTTCGACCGCCGGGTGTGGCAGGAAGCGACGACGCTGCGCGACGCCGGCAACCTCGTGTCGATCATCTGTCCGACCGGGCGCGGTTACGAGGGGAAATTCGAGCCGATCGACGGGATCCACGTCTACCGCTACAACCTGCCCGTCGAAGCATCGGGCGCGGCGGGCTACGCGCTGGAGTACGCGGTCGCGCTCGCCTGGACCTTCGCGCTCGCCTGGCGGGTGTTCCTGACGCGCGGGTTCGACGTCATTCACGCCTGCAATCCGCCCGATCTGTTCTTCCTGATCGGGGGGTTCTTCAGGCTGTTCGGAAAGAAATTCGTTTTCGATCATCACGATCTCAGCCCCGAGCTCTACGAAGCGAAGTTCGGCCGGCGCGATTTCTTCCATCGCCTGATGCTCGCGCTCGAGTACTGGACTTTCAGAAGCGCCGACGTATCCATTGCGACCAACGAGTCCTATCGGCGCATCGCGATCAGGCGCGGCCGGATGCCTGCCGAGCGGGTGTTCGTCGTGCGCAGCGGGCCGAGCCTGGAGCGCCTGAAGACCCTCCCGCCCGACGCGCGGCTCAAGTGCGGCCGGCGCTATCTCGTCGGCTACGTCGGCGTGATGGGAAAGCAGGAGGGCATCGACCATTTGCTGCAGGCTGTGCGCCACATCGTGCTCTACTTCGGGCGCGACGACATCCATTTCGGCCTGGTCGGAGGCGGCACGTCACTCGAAGAGATGAAGGCGCTTGCGCGGGAGCTGGGCGTCGCGGACTACGTGACTTTTACGGGCCGCGTGCCGGACGGCGAAATGCTGGCGATGCTCAACACCGCCGACGTCTGTGTCAACCCGGACATCGCCAACGACATGAACGACAAGTCCACGATGAACAAGATCATGGAATACATGGCGCTTGGAAAGCCGATCGTTCAGTTCGATCTCACGGAAGGGCGTTTCTCGGCCCAGCAGGCATCTCTCTACGCGCGGAAGAACGATGCTCTGAATCTGGCGGAGAAGATCCTGGAGCTGCTGGACGATCCCTCCCGGCGCGCAGAGATGGGCGAATTCGGGCGCAGGCGCGTGGCGAACGAGCTCGAATGGCGCCACGAAGCGCCCAAGCTGCTCGCTGCCTACGAGGCGCTCTGGCGCGGCGTCGAGGTTTCGCCCGCGGCGCAGGGCGTCGAAACGTGAAGCTTCTCCCCTGAGGGTTTGGCGTCGGACAAAACGATCGCCTCGGGATGTGGTTTGCGAAGATACTCAGACTCAACCGAGGTGAACGGCGGTGGATGCGAAAGTCAGACAGAAGACGCTCCGGATGCTGTCGAATGGCGTCTACGTCCTGACCTCGCGCAGTGAAGATCAATACGGCGCGGCGACCGTCACCTGGGTCTCCCAGGCGTCCTTCAAGCCGCCGTTGATCATGGCGGCGGTCCGTACGGAAAGCAAGGTGTTCAAGTGTCTGGCCGAAAGCCGCAGCGCAGTCCTGCACATCGTGGGCGAACGCCAGAAGGCGATCGCCTGGAGATTTTTCTTCCCGACGCATGCAGTGTGCGGAACGATAAACGGCGAAGCATTCATGGAGGGAAGGACCGCTGCGCCCGTATTTCCCAACCTCCCGGCGCACATTGAATGCGAACTTGAGCAAATCGTGGATACGCGCGGGGATCACGCGGTGGTGATCCTGCGCGTGGTGGAAGCCGAATGCCAGGAAGACGTCCGGCCCCTGACCATGGCGGAGATGCCGTGGAAATACTGGGGGTGATCGCAACACTCTCCGCGCAGCGATCGTGTTACGGCTCACGGTCTGAATCCGTTCGGACTATCTGCCGGCATCGAGCCTGTCTTTTGCCGGTGTCATCGTCTTAGCCGGGGGCGTTCGGGGCGAACATGGAACGATTCGTCGTATTGGACAGCTGGCGCGGCATCGCTGCATGCCTGGTGGCGCTGTTCCATCTGGAAGCCTACAGCCATGTGTACGACGTGCCGTTCCTGCGCAACTCCTGGCTTTTCGTCGATTTCTTTTTTGTGTTGAGCGGCTTTGTCATCGCCGCGAACTACCAGCAACGGTTGCTCGAGGGCTTTGGCGCAGGACGGTTTCTTTTGCTGCGGCTGGGCAGGCTGTACCCCCTTCATTTTGCGATGTTGATGCTTTTTGTCGGCTTTGAGCTGCTGAAGGTCCTGAAGAGAGTCCTGATTCCGACGCTCTTGTCGGTCAACCCGGTAGCACCATTCAGCGCCCCCCAAGAGGCGCCGAATACGATTCTCGCCAATCTGCTGCTCATCCAGAGCCTCCATCTATACGATTACCTGACCTGGAATGTGCCGAGCTGGAGCATCAGCACGGAGTTCTACACCTACGTCGTCTTCGCCGCGTGCTTGATCGGACTCCGCAAGCATGCGTGGATCGCCCTGGTCCTCGCCATGACAGGAGGTCCGGTATTGATCGCGAACTTGAGCGAGCGCAACATGGCCACCCTTTACGACTGGGGGATCATCCGGTGCATCTACGGATTTGCCGCCGGGGTGTCGGCTTGGATCATCTATGAAAGATGGAATGAAAAGCTCAGAAAATGGCTCTCGGGAAGCGTTATCGAGTGGGGCGCACTCGGACTCGTTGTCGTGTTCGTAAGCGTGGCGGGCACGACTCTCCTCTCGATCGCGGCCCCCTACATATTCGCGCTCGTCGTGCTCGTCTTCGCGTTCGAAGCGGGGACTGCGAGCGCGATGCTCAGATTGCGCGCGCTGGTTTTCCTGGGAACCCTCTCGTATTCCATCTACATGACGCACGCCTTCATCGGGAGAAGATTGTTCGACGCGGCCAACGCGCTCGACAAGCTGTGGCACATCGAACCCTTTACGCACCGCGACATCAACGGGCGGGATTTTTATTTCTTGGGAACCCAGCTATGGCATGGCGATATCGCCTACCTGGTCTATCTGGCGATGATCATCGCCATGTCCTATTTCACTTACCGCTGGATCGAAAAACCGGGGCGGGAATGGGTCAGGAATCGGGTTCTCACGCGGCAACGGACAGCGCCGTCGCCAAGCACCGTCAGCGCTTGAGCGTACTCGGTCTCTGCGGCGCCTCGATCAGGCCTTCGCCTTACGTCTCTAGCGCAGACGTGCCGCGAAAGCGGCCCCAAACCTTGCGGGCGATACGACCCCAGGCGGCGCGCCCCGTAAGGAGTTCCCACCCGCGCACCCTCGCGCGCCGGAGTCCGGTGTAAATCCTGTGCGCGACCGCCGGAGTGCGGGTGATCCGGACCAGCCACCAGAGGGCGGCCGCGAGCGACGGGCCCTGGCCGCGCTTCGCTTCCCAGAAGTAGCGCAGGGCCTCGGCGCGGTTTCCCTGGCCGAGGGCGGCCAGGCCGACCACGAGCTGCCTCGCTCTGCGCAGCGCGGCGATTTCGGCATCCTCGCCTCGCTCCGCCTCGAATAGTTCCTCGAACTGGTGCAGCAGATCCCGCTCAAACGCGAACCGCGTCGAGCCGGTCGAGAGGTGTCCCTCGTTCAGCTGCGCGCCGTCGTGGGCGGACTCGTGCTTGATCGCCATGGGGAGCGACAGGAAGTTGGCGGTGAACCGGCGGCAGAGATTGGCCAGGTAGCTATAGTCGGCGCTGATCCGGTAGCGCGGATCGAACAGGCCCACCGCTTCGCGGGCGCGGCGCGTCAACACCGTGGGCTGCAAGGCGAAGAGGAAGCCGAAGCGCATGTGCTCGAAAACGCGCCCCCGGTACAGGCGCGCGTCGCGACAGGCGATGCG
>Ga0193745_1000072_pt1 | contig 17696 bp, 11 predicted proteins | sample L1a2metaG_FD_145899 | JGI IMG/M metagenome (GOLD analysis project Ga0193745, IMG submission 145899) | Soil microbial communities from a riparian zone of the East river system, Colorado, United States - L1a2 | ecosystem: Environmental > Terrestrial > Soil > Riparian zone | place: USA: East River... | reverse complement strand
GTAGTAGCGAAAGTGATCGAGTAAAAAGGGCACGGTTTAAATAGGCCAATAGCTCAACTGGCAGAGCGTCGGTCTCCAAAACCGAAGGTTGGGGGTTCGATTCCCTCTTGGCCTGCCAAGAAACGATTGAAGGTCGTCCCGGGTTTTTCCGGGACGGCTCAGGGACGAAGGAGCACGAGGGGATGCACTCCCTCGTAGCATGCACGGGTGGCGGGATGGCGGTCCCGCCGGAGCAAAGGCGGATGGCGGACAAAATCAAGGTTGCGATAGCGGTGCTGCTGCTGATCGCGGGCATCGCGGGTTTTTATTTCCTCTCGGAAAGCCCGATGGTGCTGCGCGTGGCGAGCGTCCTCGCGGGAATTGCCGCGGGCTCCGTCGTGGGATGGACCACCGAGCCGGGAAAGCGGTTCTTCGTGTTCGCCCAGGAAGCGGTGGTCGAAACGAAAAAGGTGGTGTGGCCGACGCGCAAGGAATCGCTGCAGACCACCGGTGCGGTATTCGCATTCGTGGTGGCCATGGCGGTGTTTCTCTGGCTCACGGACAAGAGCCTCGAATACGTGATGTACGACGTGCTTCTCGGATGGAAAAAGTAGCTATGACCGCTAACGCAACCAAGCGCTGGTACGTGGTGCACGCCTATTCCGGATTCGAGAAGTCCGTGCAGCGCACGCTTCTGGATCGAATTCAGCGCGCGGGCATGCAGGAGAAGTTCGGCAAGATCCTGGTGCCGACGGAGGAAGTCGTCGAGATGAAGGGCGGACAGAAGAACATCTCGGAGCGGAAGTTCTTCCCCGGCTACGTGCTGGTGGAAATGGACATGACCGACGACGCCTGGCATCTGGTGAAGAATACGCCCAAGGTCACGGGTTTTGTCGGCGGGGCGCACGGCAGGAAGCCGCCGCCAATCAGCGAGAAGGAAGTGAAGAACATCCTGCAGCAGATGCAGGAGGGCGTTGAAAAACCCAAGCCCAAGGTGCTGTTCGAGATCGGCGAGGCGGTGCGGGTCAGGGAAGGGCCGTTCACCGATTTCCACGGCACGGTCGAAGACGTGAATTACGACAAGTCGAAGCTGCGCGTGTCGGTGACGATTTTTGGGCGGGCGACGCCGGTCGAGCTCGAATTCGGCCAGGTCGAAAAGGCGTAACAAGCGGGGAGGACGCGGAATGCGTCCGTTTGCACCCACCAGGAGAAATGCATGGCAAAGAAAATAGTCGGATTCATCAAGCTGCAGGTGCCGGCGGGCAAGGCCAATCCCAGCCCGCCGATCGGGCCGGCGCTCGGGCAGCGGGGCCTGAACATCATGGAATTCTGCAAGGCGTTCAACGCGCAGACGCAGAAGACCGAGCCGGGTCTGATGCTGCCGGTGGTGATTACCGCTTACCAGGACAAGAGTTTCAGCTTCATCATCAAGACTCCGCCCGCGACCGTTCTCATCAAGAGGGCGGCGGGAATCGAGTCGGGCAGCAAGACGCCGCACACGGACAAGGTGGGGAAGATCACGCGCGCCCAGGCCGAGGAGATCGCCAAGGCCAAGATGCCCGATCTGACCGCCGCCGATCTCGACGCGGCGGTGCGCACGATCGCGGGCAGCGCGCGCTCGATGGGCGTGACCGTGGAGGGCGTGAAATGAGCAAGCTCCCGAAACGGAAGCAAGCCTGGACGAAGCTGCGTGAGCAGAACCGGAATTACCCGGTGCTCGACGCGTTGAAGATCATCAAGCAGGCGGCGGTCGCCAAGTTCGACGAGGCGGTCGATGTGGCGATCAATCTGGGCATCGATGCGAAGAAATCCGACCAGACCGTGCGCGGATCGGTCGTGCTTCCGGCTGGAACGGGCAAGAAGATCCGGATCGCCGTGTTTGCGCAAGGCGACAAGGCGCAGGCGGCGAAGGACGCGGGCGCCGACATCGTCGGCATGGAAGATCTCGCCGAGAGCGTCAAAGCGGGGAAGCTCGATTTTGACGTCGTGATCGCGAGTCCGGACACGATGCGCGTGGTCGGGCAGCTGGGTCAGATTCTCGGCCCGCGCGGGCTGATGCCCAACCCGAAAGTGGGGACCGTGACGCCCGACGTTGCAGCGGCAGTGAAAAATGCACGGGCCGGTCAGGTGCAGTACCGCGCCGACAAGTCCGGCGTCGTTCAGTGCTCCATCGGACGCGCTTCTTTCACCCCGGAGCAGCTGCGCGACAATCTGGTGGCGCTGGTCGACGCGGTAAACAAGTCGAAGCCTTCCAACGTGAAGGGTATCTACCTGCGCAAGGTCTCGGTCTCTTCGACCATGGGACCGGGCGTGCGGGTGGATGTGGGGAGCTTTGGCGGTGGCGCGACGGCGCAGCATTGATATGGATCACAGAACTTTGGGCCATCGCACGGCTCTCACGGCGTGCGGTGGGTTATCAAAGACCGTAGGAACCGAGAGGTTTAATCGGCGGGAGCGACATGGAGTTGAACGATCCTTCCGTCCTACGCAGATGGCGAACCCCATGCAGGATTTTCCTGAATGCAAGGTCGCTATGGGTGCCGCAAGTCTTCGCGACGGGCGGCTTTGACAAAATGGAGGTAGACCTTGGGTCTCGATCTTGACAAGAAGAAGGCGATGGTCGCCGAAGTCTCCGCGCAATTAGCGAAGGCGAAGACGGTTGTCGTCGCAGAGTACCGTGGTCTGGAAGTGGGCCGCATGACCGAGTTGCGCGCGAAAGCGCGCAAGGCGGGCGTGTACCTGCGCGTCCTCAAGAACACCCTCGCGCGCCGCGCCGTGGAAGGCACGCCGTTTGCCGGACTGTCCCAGCACATGAAGGGACCGCTCGTCTACGGCATCTCGCCCGATCCGGTGGCGACCGCCAAGGTGCTCAACGAGTTCGCCAAAGCGAACGAGAAGCTCGTCATCCGTGCCGGCGCCATGCCGAACGCCGTGATTTCCGCCAAGGAGGTCACCGCGCTCGCGTTGATGCCGTCGCGCGAGGAGCTGCTCGCGAAGCTGCTGGGGACGATGCAGGCGCCAGTCGTCAAGCTTGTACGGACGCTGAACGAGGTGCCGGCGCGCTTTGTGCGCACCCTCGCCGCTGTTCGCGACAAGCAACAGGCGGCAGGCGTCCAATAGCCCGCATCCCTACCGGAACGAACTGATTCAGGAGAAAACGAAATGGCAGTGGCAAAAGCTGAAATCCTAGACGCAATTTCCAACATGACGGTGCTGGAGTTGTCCCATCTGATCAAAGACCTCGAAGACAAGTTCGGCGTGTCCGCTGCCGCGGCGACGGTCGCTGCGGCCGCGCCGGCGGGCGGCGGTGGCGCTGCGGCCGCGGTCGAGGAGAAGACCGAGTTCACGGTCATGCTGAACGCGGCCGGTGAAAACAAGGTCAACGTGATCAAGGCGGTGCGTGAAGTCACCAGCCTCGGCCTGAAGGAGGCCAAGGATCTGGTGGATGGGGCGCCCAAGCCTGTCAAGGAAGGCGTGTCCAAGGCGGAAGCGGAAGCGGTTCTGAAGAAACTGATCGACGCCGGCGCCAAGGCCGAGATCAAGTAGGCACGAGCGATAAAGGCTTGCACCGCAGAGCGCACAGAGAGCACGGGGAGTTGTTCCGGATTTTCCCTGTGCACTCCGTGATCTCTGTGGTTCAGGAGTTTTCACTGCGCAGAGCGCAGATGAGAGGGGGCGGAACTTTCCGGGTCGCCCCCTGTCCCCTGTCCTCTGGCTTCGAGACGGAGAGTCCATGACCACCGCTGCGATCTATTCATCCACTGAAAAAAAACGCATACGCAAGAGCTTCGCCAAGCGCGCGAGCGTGCTGAGCGTGCCGTTTCTTCTGGCGACCCAGCTCGATTCCTACGCGGCTTTCTTGCAGGCGGCGGTGCTTCCGGAAAAACGCAAGAACGAGGGCTTGCAGGCCGCTTTCACCTCGATCTTCCCCATCTCCAGCCACTCGGGGAACGCGCGGCTCGAATTCGTCAGCTACGCGCTCGGCGAGCCGCCCTTCGACGTGAAGGAATGCCAGCAACGCGGGCTGACCTACGCGAGCCCTCTGCGCGCCAAGGTGCGCCTCACCATCATGGACAAGGAAGCCTCCAAGCCCACGGTGAAGGAGGTCAAGGAGCAGGAAGTGTACATGGGCGAGATTCCGCTCATGACCACCACGGGCTCGTTCATCATCAACGGCACCGAGCGCGTGATCGTGAGCCAGCTGCACCGCTCGCCCGGCGTGTTCTTCGAGCACGATCGCGGCAAGACCCACTCGTCGGGGAAACTGCTCTTTTCCGCGCGCATCATCCCGTACCGCGGTTCGTGGCTCGATTTCGAGTACGACCCCAAGGACTACCTCTATTTTCGCGTCGACCGCAGGCGCAAGATGCCGGTGACGATCCTGCTCAAGGCGATCGGCATGACTCCCGAGGCCATCCTCGCGGCGTTCTACGATTTCGACACCTTCCAGCTCGCCAAGAGCGGCAATCAGTTCGAGCTGGTGCCCGAGCGCCTGCGCGGCGAAGTCGCGCGCTTCGACTTCGTCGACAAGGCCGGCAAGACGATCGTGCAGAAAGACAAGCGCATCACCGGCAAGCACATCCGCGACATGGAAGCGGCGGGAATGAAGCGGATGGCGGTACCGGACGAGTTCCTGATGGGGCGCACGCTCGCGCACAACGTCATCAACAAGGAATCCGGCGAGATACTCGCCAACGCCAACGACGAAATCAGCGAGCCCTTGCTTGCGAAGCTCGCCGAAGCGGGCGTCGAAGCGATCAAGACCGTCTACACCAACGACCTCGACCAGGGCGGGTACATCTCGCAGACGCTGAAAATCGACGAGACCGCCGATCAGACCGCGGCGCGCGTCGCCATCTACCGCATGATGCGTCCCGGCGAGCCGCCCACGGAAGATGCGGTCGAAACCCTGTTCAACGGTCTGTTCTACTCCGAAGACCGTTACGACCTTTCCGCGGTCGGCCGCATGAAGTTCAACCGCCGCGCCTACCCCGAGAAGATCGAGGAAAAGGCCCCCGGCTGGCTGCGCCGGTTTTACGCCCGGGTGGGCTCGCAGGGAGCCGAAGGCCTCGGGACGCTCTCGAACGACGATGTCCTCGCCGTGGTGGGAATCCTGGTCGAACTGCGCAACGGGCGGGGCGAGATCGACGACATCGACCATCTCGGCAACCGGCGCGTGCGCTCCGTCGGCGAGCTCGCCGAGAACCAGTTCCGCGCGGGCCTGGTGCGCGTGGAACGGGCGGTGAAGGAACGCCTCTCGCAGGCGGAGTCCGAAAATCTGATGCCGCACGATCTCATCAACGCAAAGCCCATCTCCGCCGCGATCAAGGAGTTTTTCGGCTCGAGCCAGCTGTCGCAGTTCATGGACCAGACGAACCCGCTTTCGGAAATCACGCACAAGCGGCGCGTGTCGGCCCTCGGACCGGGGGGGCTCACCCGGGAGCGCGCGGGCTTCGAGGTCCGCGACGTGCACCCGACTCACTATGGCCGGGTCTGCCCCATCGAAACGCCGGAAGGCCCGAATATCGGCCTGATCAACTCGCTCGCGCTCTTCGCCCGCACCAACCGGTACGGATTTCTCGAGACGCCCTACAGGAAGGTCGTAAGCGGAAAAGTCACGAACGACATCGATTTTCTCTCGGCGATCGAGGAAGGCAACTTCGTGATCGCGCAGGCGAACGCGCAAATCGACAAGAACGGCAAGCTCGTCGACGGCCTCGTCTCCTGCCGCTTCAAGAACGAATTCACGCTGGCGACGGCCGACCGCGTCCAGTACATGGACGTGGCCCCCGCGCAGATCGTTTCGGTGGCGGCCTCGCTTATCCCCTTCCTCGAGCACGACGACGCGAACCGCGCGCTGATGGGTTCCAACATGCAGCGCCAGGCGGTGCCCTGCCTCCGGCCGGAGAAACCGCTCGTCGGCACGGGGATCGAGCGCACCGTCGCGGTGGACTCGGGCACGGCGGTTCAGGCGCTGCGCGGCGGCGTGGTCGATTACGTCGATGCGAGCAGGATCGTGGTGCGGGTCAACGACGACGAAACGGTCCCGGGAGACGTGGGCGTCGATATCTACAACCTGGTGAAATACACCCGGTCGAACCAGAACACCAACATCAATCAGACGCCTCTGGTGAAACCGGGCGAGCGCCTCGCGAAGGGCGACGTCGTGGCCGACGGCGCCTCGACCGACATGGGCGAGCTCGCGCTGGGGCAGAACATGCTGGTCGCCTTCATGCCCTGGAACGGATTCAACTTCGAGGATTCGATCCTGATTTCCGAGCGCGTCGTGGCCGATGACCGTTATACCTCGATCCACATCGAGGAGTTGACGGTCGTGGCGCGCGACACCAAGCTCGGGCCCGAGGAGATCACGCGCGACATTTCGAACCTGTCCGAGGCGCAACTCTCGAGACTTGACGAGTCCGGTATCGTATACATCGGAGCGGAGGTCGAGGCGGGCGACGTTCTGGTGGGCAAGGTGACGCCCAAGGGCGAGACCCAGCTCACGCCGGAAGAAAAGCTGCTCCGCGCGATCTTCGGCGAGAAAGCTTCGGACGTGAAGGACACGAGCCTGCGCGTCCCCTCCGGAATCTCCGGAACGGTGATCGACGTGCAGGTGTTCACCCGCGAGGGGATCGAGCGCGACAAGCGCGCCGCCCAGATCATCGAGGAGGAGCTGAAGCGCTACAAGAAGGACCTCGCCGACCAGATGCGCATCGTCGAGGGCGACGCTTTCGAGCGGATCGAGCGGCTGCTGATCGGCAAGACCGCCAACAAGGGGCCGAAGAAACTCGTTCGCGGGACCAAGGTCACGAAATCCTACCTGGAGAGCGTCGAGCGCCACGACTGGTTCGAAATCAGCCTGGCGAACGAGGACGCCGCCCAGCAACTGGAGAGTCTGAAGGACAGTCTCGCCCAGACCCGGGTGAGGTTCGACGCGGCGTTCGAGGCGAAAAAGAAGAAACTCACGCAGGGCGACGAACTTCCGCCGGGCGTGCAAAAGATGGTGAAGGTGTACGTCGCGGTGAAGCGGCGCCTGCAGCCGGGCGACAAGATGGCCGGCCGCCACGGGAACAAGGGCGTCATCTCCAAGATCGTGCCCGTGGAGGACATGCCGTGCATGGCCGACGGCACCCCGGTCGACATCGTGCTCAATCCCCTGGGCGTGCCTTCGCGCATGAATGTCGGGCAGATTCTCGAAACCCATCTGGGATGGGCGGCCAAGGGCCTGGGAGTGAAAATCGGCGAGATGCTGAAGGCGAGCGCCAAGGCCGTGGAGGTGCGCAAGTTCTTGAACCGCATCTACAACCACGGCGGCAAGCCCGAGGACCTGAGCGGGCTCTCCGACGAGGACGTGATCACGCTGGCAGGGAACTTGAGGGAAGGAGTGCCGTTTGCGACTCCGGTCTTCGACGGTGCGTCCGAGGACGAGATCAAGGAGATGCTCGAGGCGGCGGGCCTGCCTCGCGGCGGGCAGGTGACTCTGCACGACGGCCGCACCGGCGACCCCTTCGACCGGCAGGTAACAGTGGGCTTCATGCATATGCTCAAGCTGCACCACCTGGTGGACGACAAGATGCATGCGCGCTCGACCGGTCCGTACAGCCTGGTGACCCAGCAGCCGCTCGGCGGCAAGGCGCAGTTCGGCGGACAGCGGTTCGGCGAGATGGAGGTCTGGGCGCTCGAAGCCTACGGCGCAGCCTACACGCTGCAGGAGATGCTCACGGTCAAGTCCGACGACATCAACGGCCGCACCAAGGTCTACGAAAATATCGTCAAGGGCGATCACAAGATCGACGCGGGAATGCCGGAATCCTTCAACGTGCTGGTGAAGGAAATCCGGTCGCTCGGCATCGACATCGACCTGGAGAGATTCTGAGCACTTTCGACACTCGGCGCATGTGCGCCGAGTGTCGGTGAAAGTCTGGAACAGGAGTATGAGATGAAAGCACTGCTCGATTTGTTCAAGCAGGTGACGCAGGAAGAAGAATTCGACGCGATCAAGATCGGGATCGCCTCGCCGGAAAAAATCCGTTCGTGGTCCTACGGCGAAGTAAAGAAGCCCGAGACGATCAACTACCGCACTTTCAAGCCGGAGCGGGACGGCCTCTTCTGCGCCAAGATCTTCGGGCCGATCAAGGATTACGAGTGCCTGTGCGGAAAGTACAAGCGCCTGAAGCACCGCGGGGTGATCTGCGAGAAGTGCGGTGTCGAGGTCACGCTCGCCAAGGTCCGCCGCGAGCGCATGGGGCACATCGAGCTCGCCAGCCCCGTGGCGCATATCTGGTTCTTGAAGTCGCTGCCCTCACGTCTTGGGCTGGTGCTCGACATGACGCTTCGGGACATCGAGCGCGTCCTCTACTTCGAGGCCTACGTCGTCACCGACGCGGGCATGGTCAACGACGAGAAGATCAAGCGCGCCAAGCTTCTCTCCGAGGAGGATTACCTCGCCAAGATCGAGGAGCACGGCGACGATTTCTCGGCCAGCATGGGAGCCGAGGGCATTCGCGAGCTGCTGCGCGCGATCAACCTCAACGAGCAGATCGATACCTTGAGGAAGGAGCTCGAGGCTACCGGCTCCGACACCAAGATCAAGAAGCTCGCCAAGCGCCTCAAGGTGCTCGAGGGGTTCCAGAAGTCCGGCATCAAGCCGGACTGGATGGTCATGGAAGTGCTGCCGGTGCTGCCGCCGGAGCTCAGGCCGCTGGTCCCGCTCGACGGCGGGCGTTTCGCGACCTCCGACCTGAACGACCTGTACCGCCGAGTGATAAACCGCAACAACCGGCTGAAGCGGCTGCTCGAGCTGAAAGCGCCCGAGATCATCGTCAGGAACGAAAAGAGAATGCTCCAGGAAGCGGTCGACTCGCTGCTGGACAACGGCCGCCGCGGCAAGGCGATGACCGGAGCGAACAAGCGCCCCTTGAAGTCGCTCGCCGACATGATCAAGGGCAAGGGCGGGCGCTTCCGCCAGAACCTGCTCGGCAAGCGCGTCGACTACTCGGGCCGCTCGGTGATCGTGGTCGGCCCGCAGTTGAAGCTGCACCAATGCGGCCTGCCCAAGAAGATGGCGCTCGAATTGTTCAAGCCCTTCATCTTCAACAAGCTCGAAATGCAGGGAATCGCCACGACCATCAAGGCCGCGAAGCGCGAGGTCGAGGCCGAGACGCCCGTCGTGTGGGACATCCTCGAAGAGGTGATCCGCGAGCACCCGGTGATGTTGAACCGGGCGCCGACCCTGCACCGTCTCGGAATCCAGGCCTTCGAGCCCGTGCTGATCGAGGGCAAGGCGATCCAGCTGCACCCGCTCGTGTGCGCGGCGTTCAACGCCGACTTCGACGGCGACCAGATGGCCGTGCACGTGCCGCTGTCGCTCGAAGCGCAGATGGAGGCGAGAACGCTCATGCTCGCGTCCAACAATATTCTGTCGCCGGCGAACGGGGACCCGATCATCGTGCCCTCGCAGGACATCGTGCTGGGGCTGTACTACGCCACGCGCGAGCGAATCAATGCCAGGGGCGAAGCCATGGTGTTCGCCGACGTGACCGAGGTGGCGCGCGCGTACGACTCCGGGAAGGTCGAGCTGCATGCGGGGGTCACGGTGCGCATCCGCGAAGCCGAATTCGGCCCGGGCGGGGAAAAGATCGAAAGACTTGTCCGCCACCGGACCACTGTCGGCCGCTCGCTGCTCTCGGAAATTCTTCCCGTGGGCCTGCCCTTTGAATTGATCAACAAGGCGCTCAAGAAAAAGGAGATCTCCAAGCTCATCAACGCGTCTTTCCGCCGCTGCGGACTGCGCGAAACGGTGATCTTCGCCGACAAGCTCATGCAGGCGGGATTTACGATCGCCACCCGCGCGGGTATTTCGATCTGCGTCGACGACATGCTCGTGCCCGTTCAGAAGCACACTCTCATCGCCTCAGCCGAAAGCGAGGTGAAGGAAATCGAGTCCCAGTACACCTCGGGCCTCGTCACGGTCGGCGAGCGGTACAACAAGGTGGTGGATATCTGGGGCCGCGCCGGCGACCAGGTCGGGAAAGCGATGATGGACCAGCTTTCCTCGGAGGACGTCACCGACCGCAAGGGCCAAAAGGTCAAGCAGGAGTCGTTCAACTCCATCTACATGATGGCCGACTCCGGCGCCCGCGGCTCCGCAGCCCAGATCCGGCAGCTTGCCGGCATGCGCGGTCTGATGGCCAAGCCCGACGGCTCGATCATCGAGACGCCGATCACCGCCAACTTCCGCGAAGGGCTGAACGTGCTGCAGTACTTCATCTCGACGCACGGCGCGCGCAAGGGCCTCGCCGACACCGCCTTGAAGACGGCGAACTCGGGGTATCTCACGCGGCGCCTGGTGGACGTGACCCAGGATCTCGTGGTCACGGAAGAGGACTGCCGCACCACGAACGGCGTTGCGATGAAGGCGCTGGTCGAAGGCGGCGAAGTGGTCGAGGCCCTCAGGGAACGCATTCTGGGCCGTGTCACGGCCTCCGATCTGCTGCACCCTGAAACCCAGGAAGTGCTCTACAACGCCGCTACGCTCCTGAACGAAGACGAGGTCGAGAACATCGAGGCGCTCGGCATCGACGAGGTTCGGGTGCGCACGCCGCTCACCTGCGATACCCGCTGGGGCTTGTGCGCCGCCTGCTATGGACGCGACCTTGCGCGCGGTTCCTCCGTCAACGTCGGCGAGGCGATCGGCGTGATCGCGGCGCAATCGATCGGCGAGCCGGGAACCCAGCTCACCATGCGCACCTTCCACATCGGGGGAGCGGCCTCGCGCGCCGCCGCGGCGAACCAGGTCGAAGCGAAGTCGAACGGCACCGTGCGTTTCACGCCGCAGATACGCTACGTCACCAACCCGAAGGGCGAGAAAGTGGTGATCTCCCGCACCGGCGAAGTGCTCGTCACCGACGACAACGGCCGCGAGCGCGAGCGTCACAAGGTACCCTACGGCGCGACGCTTCTCGCAGCCGACAGCAAGCCCGTCAAGGCGGGGCAGACGCTCGCCTCGTGGGACCCGCATACCCGCCCGATCATCACCGAGTACGGCGGCCTCGTGCGCTTCGAGTACATCGAGGAAGGCGTCACCGTCGCCAAGCAGATCGACGAGGTGACGGGCCTCTCGACGCTCGTCGTGATCGATCCCAAGCGCCGCGCCGCCGCGGGCAAGGGACTGCGCCCGCAGGTGAAATTGCTGAACGAGTCGGGCGAGGAGATCAAGATCGCCGGCACCGACCATCCCATCACCATCACCTTCCAGGTCGGCTCGCTCATCACCGTGAGGGACGGCCAGCAGGTGCAGGTGGGAGAGGTGCTCGCGCGCGTTCCGCAGGAGACCTCCAAGACCCGCGACATCACCGGCGGTTTGCCTCGCGTTGCGGAGCTCTTCGAGGCACGCTCTCCCAAGGACGCGGGGCTGCTCGCCGAGATCACGGGAACGGTGTCCTTCGGCAAGGACACCAAGGGCAAGCAGCGCCTGGTCATCACCGATCCGGAGAACGTCTCGCACGAGTACCTGATTCCGAAGGACAAGCACGTCATGGCGCACGATGGTCAAGTCGTGAACAAGGGCGAGTTCATCGTCGACGGCCCGGCCGACCCGCACGACATCCTGCGCCTGCAGGGCGTCGAGGCGCTTGCGCGCTATATCACGGACGAAGTGCAGGACGTGTATCGGCTGCAGGGTGTCAGGATCAACGACAAGCACATCGAGGTCATCGTGCGGCAGATGCTCAGGCGCATCCAGGTGGAGGACCCGGGCGACACCCGCTTCATCCTGGGCGAGCAGGTGGAGCGCGCGGACTTGCTGGAAGAAAACGAGAAGGTGCTGGCCGAGGGCAAGAAGCCGGCGACCTTCAGCTACATGCTGCTCGGCATCACCAAGGCGTCGCTGTCGACCGACTCGTTTATCTCGGCGGCCTCGTTCCAGGAGACCACGCGAGTCCTCACGGAGGCCGCGATCATGGGCAAGAAGGACGACCTGCGCGGGCTGAAGGAAAACGTCATCGTCGGCAGGCTCATCCCGGCGGGGACGGGCATGGCATACCACAACGCGCGCAAGAACGCGCCGCCGGCGCAGCTGTTCGAGGAAGGCACGCCCGCAGCCGAGGCGGAAGCAGCGGCAGCGGCCGCGCACATCGAGAACGCCTGAGGCGCGGGCGCCATGGCGATTGGCGGAAAGCTCCTGCGGGCGCTCCGCCTTCTGCCATTGGCGGTGCTGGGGACGGCGCTCGTGCCCTGGCCGGCACCGGCCCAGACGACCGACGCCTGGCCGGGCAAGCCGATCCGTTTCATCCTGCCGTTCCCGCCCGGCGGTGGTACGGACATCCTCGGCCGCCTTATCGCGGAACGGATGACCGCGAGTCTCGGCCAGCCGGTCGTGACGGAGAACCGCGGAGGCGCGGGCGGGAATGTCGGCGCCGAAGCAGCGGCCAGGTCCGCTCCCGACGGCTACACGATCGTGCTCGTCGCGCCTTCGCTCGCGATCAGCACCAGCCTCTACTCCAAACTCAATTACGACCCGGTGAGGGACTTCGCGCCGGTGAGCCTCGTCGCGACGGTGCCGAACGTCATGGTTACGCATCCCTCGGTGCCCGCCAAGACGCTGGCGGAATTCATCCGGCTCGCGAAGACGAAGCCCGGAGAAATGAACTTCGGCTCCGGCGGCAGCGGCACGTCCAACCATCTTGCCGGGGAACTCTTCAACATCGTGGCCGGAGTGAAGCTCGTGCACGTGCCTTACAAGGGCGTAAACCTTGCGATGAACGACGTGCTCTCGGGGCAGATCCATCTGGTGGTGATCGGCGTTCCGGCGGCGGCTCCGCACATCAAGGCGGGGAAACTGAGGGCGCTCGCGCTGGTGGCGCCGCAGCGCGCCGACGCGCTGCCCGAGGTGCCGACCGCCTTCGAGGCCGGACTGCCGAATTTCGAAGTCACCACGTGGTACGGGATCCTCGCACCCGCAGGCACGCCGAAGACTATCGTCACGCGGCTCAACGCGGAGCTCGTGAGAATCATGCACGCGCCGGACCTGAAGGAACGCCTCGCCGCGATGGCCACAGATCCGGCGACGAGCACGCCCGAGGAATTCGCGGACTACATCAAGCGGGAAATCGCAAAGTGGGGCGAAGTCGTCCGCCAGGCCGGGTTGAAGGCGGACTGACGCTCAGCCCCTGAGGCGCTTGCGCAGCAGCTCGGCGAACTGATCGCTCGGGATGGGCTTGCTGAAAAGGAAGCCTTGCATCTCGTCGCAGTTGTGGTCCTGAAGGAAGGTCTGCTGCTCCAGCGTCTCGACCCCTTCGGCGACGACGGTGAGGTTGAGGCTCTTGCCCATGGCGATGATTGCCTCGCAGATCGCCTTGTCCTCGAGGTCCTGCGGCAGGTCGCGGATGAAGGAGCGATCCACCTTGAGCGTGTCGATCGGGAAGCGTTTGAGGTGCGTGAGCGAGGAGTAACCGACCCCGAAGTCGTCGATGGCGAGGCGCACGCCCATCTTCTTGATGGCGGCGAGTATCCTGCCGGCGCGCTCGGTGTTCTGGATCACCATGCTCTCGGTCAGTTCCAGCTCGAGCAATTCCGGCCGCAGCCCGCTGCTTTTCAGCGCCGCCGCGATGTCCTCGAGCAGGTTCTCGTCGGCGAACTGGCGCGCCGAGAGATTGACCGCCATGCACAAAGGCGGCAGCCCATCGCCCTGCCAGGCGACGTTCTGCGCGCAGGCGGTGTTCAGCACCCATTTTCCGATCGGCACGATCAGCCCGGTTTCCTCGGCGAGCGGGATGAACTGCATGGGCGGCACCATGCCGAGCTCGGGATGCTGCCAGCGTATCAACGCCTCGACGCCCGTGATATGTCCGGTGCGAAGATCGAGCTTGGCCTGGTAGTGCAGGAAAAACTCGTTGCGCTCCAGGCCGCGGCGCAGGCTCGTTTCCAGCGCCATCCGCTCGAAGGTGTGGACGTTGGTTTCCTCGGAGTAGAACTTGTAGGTATTCTTGCCGTCCTCCTTCGCGCGATACATGGCGATGTCGGCGTTCTTCATCAAGGCCTTCTCGTCCTGCGCATCCGCCGGATACATGCAGATGCCGATGCTCGCCGTCACCCTGCATTCCTGGCCCTGCATGGACATCGGTTCGACCAGCGCGGAGAGGATCTTGCGCGCGACCGCGTCGACCTGCTTCGTTTCGCTCACCTCCTGGACCAGCACCACGAACTCGTCCCCGCCGAGGCGGGCGACGACGTCGCTCGAGCGCACCGTCTCGGAAAGACGCGTCCCCATTTCCTTGAGCAGCTTGTCCCCCGCGTCGTGGCCCATGGTGTCGTTGATGATCTTGAAGCGGTCCAGGTCGATGAACAGCACCGCGAAACCGCGCTTGTAGCGGTGCCCGTTCTGGATCGCCAGGTTCAGCACCTCGCTGAACATGGCCCGGTTCGGCAGCGACGTGAGGGCGTCGTGATTGGCGAGGAACTGGATCCGCTCCTCGTCCTTCTTGCGCTCGGAGATTTCCTTGCCGACGCCGCGATAGCCTTTGAAAGCGCCCGACGAGTCGAATATCGGCTCGCCGCTGATGGTGATCCAGACTGTCTTGCCGGAATCGTCTGGCCTGGACAGCTCCAGATCGCGAAACGGCTGGCGCGCGTCCAAAATCGCGATGTGCTTCGCCCAGTCGTCCGCGGACATGTTGGTGTAGTCCTGTTCCCAGCGCTTCTTGCCGATAATGAGATCGGCCCGGGTTTGAGTTACCTTTCCGGAATCGACTCCGCTTACCGAAGTGAAGCGGTACTGGTCATCCTGTTCCCAGAACATGTCCGAGGAGAGGGCGGTCAGGCTGCGGAAGCGCTCCTCGCTCTCGCGCAGCGCCGTCTCGGAGCGTTTTCGCTCGGTGATGTCCCGCACCATGATGACGACGGTCTCCACGCTGCCGTCCCCGCGCCGCACGCACCTGACCTCCATCGTGGTGTCGACGATCCCGCCGTCCTTGCGAATAAAGCGCTTGTCGTACTGAAAGGAATCGAACTCGCCCGCGGTCAGGCGCTTGAACAGCGCCAGGTTCTCGGCAAGATCGTCGGGGTGGGTGGTTTCAGTCCAGGCGAGCTGAAGCAGCTCCTCGCGCGGGTAGCCCAGCATCTCGCACATGTAATCGTTGACCAGCAACCAGCGCTTGCTGCCGGGCGCGGTGACGGCCAGCCCGACGAAGGGCAGTTGATAGAACAGCGTGAGCAGCCTTTCCTTTTCCGCGGACTGCGCGATCAGCGCGACCTGCTTCTGCTGCGCCTCCTCGGCGGCGAGGCGCTCGCTGGCGTCCCGCGCGATCGAAACAATGACGTGCCCATCCCCGGAGCGCACCGCGCGGGGATACGCCTCGACGGGAAGCTGCGATCCGTCCTTGCGGCGGTAGTGACCCCTTACCGTCGGCGCGCTCAGCTCGCCGGCGATCATTCGCTCGTAGAGTCGAGTGAGGTCCTCGCGGGACGTCGAGAAAATGTCGGGCGGGCCCATCGTCAGCAGCTCCTCGCGGCTGTATCCCAGCGCCCGGCATGCCGTGTCGTTGACGTCGATGTAGAGGAGGCTGACGGGGTCGATGAGAAGCATCAGGTCCGCCGAGGCGTCCATTGCGGCGCGGAACCGGCGCTGCTCTTCTTCCGCGCGCTTGCGCTCCAGGAACTGGCCGATCTGACTTCCGATCGCGAGTATCGCATTCAGCAATCGCTCGTCCGGCTCGCGGATCTGACGGCTGTTGAAGGCGAGCACGCCGATCGTCCTTCCTTCCGATATGACCGGAAAGACGAATCCGCCGCGTATGCCGATATCGACTGAAAAAGCCGTCCGCTGCGCGCGAGGGTCCTTGGTGATATCAGCGACCCACAGCGGCAGCCCCGACTGCCACACCCGGCCCATCAATCCGGCACCCGGCTTGTAGGCAATTCCGCGCGACCGCTCGAGGGATTCCTGAATTGCCGGATCCTGCACGCCCCAGGACTCGCCAAAACGCAGCACGCCGGCCTCCCCATCCACGCGAAAATACCGGCCGCACTCCCAGCCCTCCATTTCGCAGATGGCGCGGATCACCGCCGTCATCCCCGCCGTGACGCTCTCGGCTGCGGCGATCCGGTGCGCTACCGAGTGCTCCAGGTTCTGCAGCTCCTCCGCGCGCTTGCGCACGGTGATGTCCTTGGCGATACCGCGGTAGCCGGCGAAGCGGCCGGAGGAGTCCAATACCGGCACGCCGCTGGCGCTGATGGTGCGCGCGAGGCCGTCCGGGCCGGTGCGCTCGTATTCGTGGTCGCTGAACGGCTGGCGCGCGTCGAGCTTCGCCTGCACGGCGGTTTGCTCGCCGGGTTCGAAGCGGGCGCCGGGGATCTCCCAGCGCGTCTTGCCGATCAGGGAATCGGGTCCGAATCCGGTTTCGCGGAAGGTCTTTCCCGAGAACAGCGTGAAGCGCAGGTTCTTGTCCTGTTCCCAGTACCAGTCGGAGGAGAGATCGAGGACGCTTTTCAGGCGTTCCTCGCTCAGGTTCTTCGGCTGCCTCGGATTTTTCCCGGCTGCCATAACGTACCTCTCAGGGCTGTCGGATAAGCCCTGGCGCAACAAAATTACGAGCCTACGACGGGCTCGGTCCAAAGCCTCCCCGGAAAACCAACAGAAGAGTGGGGTCGCAAAGGCGTTACACCCGATCTTCCGCTATCCAATGATGAGCCGACATCGGACAACCTGTATGTGCGCTGCCCAGCATAAGGCACCGGCCCGACCGGGCAGGGGGGCGGGCCCCTGGGCGCCCGCCCCCCGAGCTCTCCAGGCCGTGACGCAAGCCCGTCTACGGCGACTGCCGCAGCGATTGCACGCAGGTGTCCCGGGAGTAGAACTTGAAGGTGTTCTTGCCTGCCTCCTTGGCATGGTACATGGCGATGTCGGCGTTCTTCATCAGCGACTGCTCGGTCTGCGCGTCCGCCGGGTACATGGAGATTCCGACGCTTGCACTGACCTGGCATTCCTGTCCGTTGATGACCATCGGCTCGATGACAGTGGAGAGGATCTTGTGCGCCACCGTCTCGACCTGGTCGGACTCGCCCACCTCCTGCACCAGCACCACGAACTCGTCTCCGCTCAGGCGCGCGACGACGTCGCTTGTACGCACGGTGTCCCTGATGCGGGTGCCCATTTCCCGAAGCAGCTTGTCGCCGGCCTCGTGGCCGAGTGTGTCGTTGATCACCTTGAAGTGGTCCAGGTCGATGAACAGCACCGCGAATTTGCGGTTGTTACGCTGCGCGCTCTGTATCGCAATGTTCAGCACCTCGCTGAACATGACCCGGTTCGGAAGCGAGGTCAGCGCGTCGTGGCTGGCAAGGTGCTGGATGCGCTCCTCGACCCGTTTGCGTTCGGCCCGGAGACGTAGTGGATGAGAATCGCGCCGATGCTGCGTCCGCCCTGGACGAGCGGGAACGCGGCCGCGGAACGGCAGCCCGCCTTGCGCCCTATCTCGTGCCAGGGCCGTGTGCGCTCGTCGTGCAGAAAGTCGTTGCTGACGCACGGCCGCTGAGTGCGAAACGCGATTCCAACCAGGCCCCGCCCTTCCGGGATCGTCTCGTCCACCGAAATATGCGATGCCTGCAGCTGCGGAACCCGCCCGGCGCTGGCCACCGCTTTCGTCCGGGTGGTGCCTTCCTCCGCGAGGAGGATGGTGGTATTGGAGAAATTGCCGCCGTGCACCGCCGCGTCGCACACC
>Ga0193745_1000071_pt1 | contig 17739 bp, 19 predicted proteins | sample L1a2metaG_FD_145899 | JGI IMG/M metagenome (GOLD analysis project Ga0193745, IMG submission 145899) | Soil microbial communities from a riparian zone of the East river system, Colorado, United States - L1a2 | ecosystem: Environmental > Terrestrial > Soil > Riparian zone | place: USA: East River... | reverse complement strand
CCTGCGTCGCCTCATGCTTGTAGCCGAGGCTCTGTGCCTGGGCGTCCTTCTCGTCCACTTTGGCGCCCTGCGCGGCGGCATTGCCGATGTTACCACTCACGGCAGCCGACACCACAGCCAGCGAACCCGTCTTGAGGAAAGAACGGCGGCCGGTATTGATACGGTTTTGCTTCATTTGACAGGTCTCCACACGGTTAAAAATAAAACTGTTGCAGTAACGGCCGAGTGCCCTCGGTTCAGGCGGGGCGCATGCCGAGCTTGTCCAGCAAAGCGCGGTCGCGCGCGGCTTCGGGATTGCCGGTGGTGAGGAGCTTGTCGCCGTAAAAAATAGAATTCGCCCCGGCAAGGAAACACAAGGCCTGCACGGCCTCGGGCATCTCGGCGCGTCCCGCGGAGAGCCGCACGGTGCTGCGCGGCATGGTGATACGGGCGCAAGCAACGGTGCGCACGAACTCGCTCCAGTCGAGTTTGGGTGCGCTCTCGAGCGGCGTGCCCTCAACCTGAACGAGTTCGTTGATCGGCACCGATTCGGGCGGAGGGGCCAAGCTCGCGAGCCCGGCGATCAGGCCCGCGCGCTGCGCGCGCGACTCGCCCATGCCTACGATTCCGCCGCAACACACCTTGATTCCCGCACTGCGCACCCGCGCGAGCGTATCGAGCCGGTCGCCATAAGTGCGCGTGGTGATGATCTCGCCATAGAACTCGGGAGCCGTGTCGAGGTTGTGGTTGTAATAGTCTAAGCCCGCCGCCTTGAGCTCTTCCGCCTGGCCTTCGCGCAAGAGGCCGAGCGTCGCGCAGGTCTCAAGCCCCAGCGCTTTTACCGCGCGCACCCTCTGCGCCACTTGCTCGATGTCCTTCCGCTTGGGGCCGCGCCAGGCGGCGCCCATGCAAAAACGCGTGGCTCCATTCTGCTTCGCCGCGCGCGCCGCCGCGAGCACCATCTCGAGCGGAACGAGCGGCTCGGTATCGACCCCGGTGCGGTAGCGCGCCGATTGCGGGCAGTAGGCACAGTCTTCGGGGCAGCCTCCGGTCTTGATCGAGAGCAGCGTGGAGAGCTGCACCGCGTTCGCGTCGAAGTGCAGGCGATGCACAGTCTGGGCGCGGTGCAGAAGATCGTTGAAAGGCAGCTCGAAGAGCGCCTCGACGGTCGCGCGAGTCCAGCGCGGCGCTTCTTCGGTCGGACCGTGGTGCACCGCTGCGGCGGCTGATGCGTTATCGGGAGTGGTCGAAGGCTCCATCACACGATCATCCGGGCAAGCCGAAAAGATGTCAAATGATCCTGTCCACTCTATTCAACACCTGCGTAAGAAACGTCCAGGCCTGGGCCAGCGAAGATTGTCTGCTTTGCGGGGCGGAAACCGCTCCAGAGCTGTTGTGCCCGGCCTGCATCGCCGAATTACCGGTGCTTCCCGATTCTTGTCCGCGCTGCGCGCTTCCCAGCCCCGCCGGCGCGGTGTGCGGGAGCTGCCTCAACCACCCCCCGCACTTCGACGCAACGCTCGCGTTGTGGCGCTACGAATTTCCGTGCGACGGGCTGGTGCAGGCGCTCAAGTATCGCGGCCGGCTCGCCCTCGCCGGATTCTTCGCGCGCAGCCTCGCGGCCCGGACCATGCCCGAGGTCGATCTGATCGTGCCGATGCCGCTGCACCCCAAGCGCCTCGCCGAGCGCGGATTCAACCAGGCCCTCGAGATCGCGCGGCACCTGGGCAGACCGATCGAGCCGCGCGGCGTGCTGCGCGTGAAGCACACGCTGCCGCAGACGGACCTTCCCTACGAAGAGCGCGCGAAGAACGTGCGCGGGGCGTTCCTGTGCAAACTCGATCTCTCCGGAGCGAGCGTCGCCGTGTTGGACGACGTCATGACCACCGGCGCGACCCTGAACGAGCTCGCACGGGCGCTCAAGCGCGCAGGCGCGACGAGAGTCGAGAACTTCGTGATTGCGCGCTCGGTCTCTCGCTGATCGGAGGTCGGCTTGATGGATCGGAAACTTGGGCGTAGCCTGCCTGGACTAGGATATCGACGCGTTACACGGGTGTCGGGAACTATGACGGTCAGCGGGAAAAACCGAAGTCAGGAAACAAAGCTTTCACGCTGGGGCGTAGTTGCTTTGCCGTTGAGCATATTCGTTGGCGTCTTACTGGGTGCAGTTGTCGGCGCAGCGGTGGCCCACATCGGCATTGGCGTTGCTGTCGGGGCAGGTTTTGGCGTGGGCGTCGGGGTTGCCGTGACGGTTGCAATTTTTGTATTTCGCTCTTCCGAACCGCCGGGTTCCCAATAGCGGCGCGCGGCTGATGCCGGACGTTAGCCAACTAGGTAGCGAATTACCCTGTTTTTGTGATTTGCCGCAGCGGCCGGATGCGTGGTGCACCGATTGATTTTCCAACCACTTAAAGGGGAGAGCAAAATGAAACTGAGACACTCCGCTTACGTAGTCGTCGCGATTTCCCTGGCCTTGTGCGGCTGTGTGGACAAGACGTCATCGGGAGCGGCGGGAGTCAAAAACATCGACGTAAAAGTCGAGGGCGGAAGAATCGTGGTCCCCGAGGAGCGCGCGGTCGTGACGGCGGACATAGGCACGATCATGTGGAATTTGTCAAAGGAAAGTAATTACCTGTTCCCCCGGGACGGCATCGTGATCGACCCCGGCAACTTCTCGCCCTGTGCCCCCACCAAGGGGGGAAAGAGCTTCACGTGCGCAAAGAGGGGCCACAGGCTCGGACACTATAAGTACATCGTCAACGTCAACGATGGCTCGAAACCGCTGAATCCTCTGCCGTTGCCGCCGCTCGATCCATGGATCAACAACCAATGAGTTCAGGCAGCGCCGCCCCACGCGGCGTCACGCACTGAAGCGAAGGTCCCGGACTCGGACCAGAGCCAGGCCAAGCTCGGAATCGGGCCCCGCTCCGATGGCTGTCGCCAGCGACTCCGCCTCGGCGAGAACGTCCTTGGCAGATTCGGGGTCGCCGGCGAGGTGCGCCGCTTCGGCTCGGCCGCAAAGGAGCACGCCGAGGCTAAGTCGATCGGACATCGCGCGCAGCAGAGACTCGCCGGAATCAAGGCAATTGCGCGCCCGGTCGAACTGGGCCTGGCGGGCGTGAAGCAGGCCGAGATAACCGAGCACCTGGCCTTCGGAGCGCCTGTCGCTTAACTCGCGGGCCACGGCAAGCGCTGCCTCGTAGCGGGTTCGGGCTTCGGCGGGCCGGCCGAGCGAGTCGTAGACGATTCCCTGGTTGCACAGCACGACGCATTCGAGGCGGACGTGCCCGATTTCCCGCGCGACGACCAGCGCCGCCTCGAGCTCCCTTACGGCCTCTTCCATTCTTCCTGTCAGCTGGTGAAGAAGGCCGAGGTTGCAGAGCGCGTTGCCTTCGAATTTCCGATCCCCCAGCTCGCGCGCCACGACCAGCCCCGCCTGGAGATGGGCGCGCGCGTCGTCGAGTCTTCCCTCCTTGAAGTGCAGGCCGCCCAGGTTGCCGAGCAGGCCGCCCTCCCAGCGCCGGTCCCCCATCTTGCGGGCAAGCGCGAGCGCAGCCTCCCAGTGCCCCCGGGATTCTTCGAGACGGCCCAGATGATCCTCCAGAGAGCCAAGGTCGTTGAGCACTTTGCACTCCAGGTCTCGATCGCCCAGCTCGCGAGCGAGCGACAGGGCATGCGCGTGAAAAGCACGGGCCTCCTCGATGCGCCCATCCTTCCCTTGCAGATCGGCCAGATTGGCGAGCACGCGCGCTTCGCACCTCGCGTCCCGCGCCTCCCGCGCGAGGACAAGCGCTGCCTCGAGATGCGTTCGGGCCTCCGCGACTCTCCCGGAGGCGTCGAGCGCGCTGCCCGCCACCCGTTCCGCAATTGCGTGTGCCGCCGCCCCCAGCCTCGGCGTGCCGTTTACTACCGAAGCGAGCTCCACGCCCACGCTGAACGGCCCGCGCAAATTGAGCGCTGCCCAAGCGCCCTCCAGAGCGCCCGCGGTTTCTTCCGCGGCCCCCCGGGCCGCTGCCCGCCGACAGGCGACCACGAGGTTGTCGATTTCCACGCAGGCCCCCGCAACCGCGCGCTTCTCGCCGAGCCCCGCAAAGTACCCGCTGTGCCGTGCCTCGGCGGCGGCGAGCGCCGAGGGGCCGCTCCCGGGAAAGCGCCTTTCGGTGCGCAGGTGCTCCGACGCGTACTCCTTGACGCTCACCAGCATGTCGAACCGCCCGTCGCTCACCTGCCTTACGAACGACTTGTCCAGCAGCGATTGCACCGTGTCGATGGTCCAGGGCGCATCCTCGTATCCGGAGAGGTCCAGCACGTCCTCGGCGGACTCCATCGTGAATCCGCCCTCGAACACCGAGAGCTGCGCCAGGGCCGCCTTGTCGGGCAGCGACAGCAAATCCCAAGACCAGTCGAAGGTCGAGCGCAGCGTCGCCTGCCGGTCACGGCGCCTGCCCGTTGACGACAGCAGCTTGAACCGCTCGCTCATGCGCGAGAGGAGCGTTCTCGGCGGCATCACGCGCACTCGCGCTGCGGCCAGTTCGATCGCCAGCGGCAGGCATTCGAGCAGATTCACCAGCGGACCGATGGCCGCCCGATCCTCCTCCGTCGGCTGGAAGTCGCGCTTCGCCGACTCCGCCCGGTGCACGAACAGCGCCGCGGCGTCGGGGGCCGCCAGCGGCGGCAGCGCGAGGATCTCCTCTCCCACGAGTCCCAAGACCTCGCGCGTGGTCACCACGAACCGTGCCTCTGTCGTCCGGTTGAGCCATCTTCCCAGCGTTTCCTCAGCGTAACGCGACACCTGCTCGAAGTTGTCGAGAATGGCCAGACATCGGCCGCGCGCCGCGATGGCATTGCCGAGCTGTGTTACCGGTTCTTCCTTGCCCAGCGGAACGGCGAGTGCCTCAGCGACGGCATGTACGATGCCGTCCAGGCTTCGAGCCTGCGACAAATCGCAGAACCAGACACCGCCCGGGAAGTCTCCGAGCCAGCTCCAACCGAACCGCGTGACCAGCCGCGTCTTGCCCGTGCCGCCGATCCCCAGCACCGATACAAGACGCGCGCCGGCGTCGAGGCGGCGCGCCAATTCGACTAATGTCTCGCGGCGGCCCACGAAGGAATCACGCTCGGCGGGCAGGCTGTGTTTGATGTTCCGGGCCGGTAACCAGACGTCACCCTCGCGAACTACACGATAGCCCTTGGCTGCATCGGGGGGCGGCACGAACAGTGCGTCAGCCTCGCCGACCTCGAACAGCTCTATCGGCTCTGCAATGCCTTTCATGCGCCAGTGACCGTGCGACTCGACTCGCAGAGTGAGTTTCCCCAGAGCGTTCAGTGCATCGGTGGTCAAAAGGGTCTGCCCCCCATTCGCGATCGACATCACGCGCGCCGTCACGGCCTTGGCTGCGCCCTCGACCTCGAGCGGCTTGGCACCTCGCGCCACGTCCGACTGGCTGTTCTCGCGCAGAATAACGGGTCCGACATGCACCCCGGCGCGCGCCTTCAGCGGCGGATTCAGCTTGGCAACGGCCCGTTGGTACGCCATCGCGTAGGCAACTGCGTCGGCGGCCGCTTCAAAGAGCAGCAGCATTCCGTCGGTCTTGTCGATTTCGCGTCCGCGCCGGACTGGGAGGAGATCACGGGCGAGGCGATCGTGAGCGGCCCACAGCGCAGCCAATTCGACCTCACCCAGCCTCTCAGATAGCTGTGCGCTGTCGACTACGTCGGTCAGGAGCAGCGCTCGAACCTCGCTCATGCGAAGCTGGCCTGGAAGATTCGGGTGATTCGCGAACCGATGTGGTCGCGTTTATCGCCGCGTCGTGACCCCATCCCCAAATTCTGAACCATCATCCTGAGTATGCGCCGGACTACTTCGCAACGTTCTTCGCCGATCGCTGAATGGCACCATAGCGGCCCTAGGCTTCCTCCCTCGGGTCGCGCGCGAGCAATTCCTGCACGGCGTCGCCCGGCGGAGTGCCGCGGAACAGCACCGCGCAAACCGCGCGGGTAATCGGCATGTCGACCCGCTTTTCGGCGGCGAGCGCCTCGACCGCGGGCGCGGAATACACGCCTTCGGCGACGTGGCCGAGCTGTTTCAGAATCGCGTCGAGCGACTCACCTTTTGCGAGGAGCAGCCCGACGCGCCGGTTGCGGGACAGCTCGCCGGTGCAGGTCAGGATAAGGTCACCCGCTCCCGCGAGCCCCATGAAAGTCTCGGGCCGCCCGCCCAGCGCGACGCCGAGCCGCGTGAGCTCGGCGAGGCCCCGGGTGATCAGCGCAGCCCGCGCGTTCAAGCCGAGTCCGAGCCCATCGCTGATGCCGGCGGCGATCGCCATGACGTTTTTCACCGCTCCGCTGATCTCGACGCCCGCGAGGTCGGTGCTGTAGTAGACCCTGAGCGTCGGGTGGTGCAGTTCGCGCGCCCAGCGCTTCGCGAAGGCTGCATCGTGGGCAGCGAGCGTGAGCGCCGTGGGGCGCCCCTGAGCCACTTCCAGCGCGAAACTGGGACCGGACAAGGCGCCGACCTCGGCGTGTTTTCCGAGCACCTCGGCCGCGACCTGATGCGACAGCTTGCCGCTTGCCTGCTCGAAACCCTTGCACGCCCAGATGACGGGCTGGTTCGAACGCGACCCGCGAACGCGCCCGAGCACTTCGCGTAGCCCGGAAGTCGGCGTGGCGATCAGGATCGCCTCGCTTTCGGCAAGCGCTGAGGGAAGCTCCTCGGTCACCGTCACCGCGTTGGGAATCGAAACTTCGGGGAGGTACCGATTGCGCCGACTCGACCCCATGGCGGCCGCCAGCGCCGCGCCGCGCGACCAGAGCCTGACGCGGTGCTCTCCGGAGAGCGAGACCGCAAGCGCCGTACCCCACGCTCCTGCGCCGAGAATTGCGATGTTCAGCTAGATGCCCCAGACCTGATTGATCTTGACGTAACCGCTCTGGCCTTCGGCGTGGCGCACCCTGATCCAGCCCCCTGCCGGCGGCTCCGCGACATCGAGGGCCACGCCCTGCTGCGCCTGGAACACGAGCGCCGCCTGCTCGTTCGCCGTCTGCCTGACGTCCGCGACGGCCGCGGTTACGATTACCGTGCGTTTGTCCGAGAGCGTCTTCTTTTCCACCCAGGCGAGGTCTCCCGCCTGATCGCGGACCTTCACCCAGGCGTCGATATTGATCACGACTTCGACCGGGTAAAGGCGGCTTGCGACGAAAAGTTTCTTGGCGCGAACCGAGGGCGCGTCATACATCGGCGTTCCGTTTTCCGCGATCGAGCGAAACTCGCCTGCCGCGGCCGACGACGCGAACGCAAGCAGGACCGGGAACGCGAGCGCCTGCATCAGTGGGCTATCTCGATGCGCGGCCCGCCCGGCTGCGCGGCGCTTTCGGCGGCGCGCTGCTGCTGAAGATGCGCCTCGAAATTCACGGGTGCGAGCAGCACCGGGGGAAAACCGGCGCGGGTGATGAGATCGGAGACGGTTTCGCGCGCATAGGGGAACAAAGCGTTCGGGCAGAGGATTCCGAGCACCGGGGCGAGCTCCGAATCGGGGACGTTGCGGATCTGGAACACGCCCGCCTGCGAGGCTTCCACCAGGAACAGGGTCTTGTCGCCGAGTTTCGCGCTCACCGTGATGACCAGAGTCACCTCGAACAGGACCTCGTTTACGCGCTGCGACTGCTGCGTGATCTGAACTTCGAGCTGCGGTTGCTCGGCCTGCATGAACGTCTGCGGCCCGCCCGGGACTTCGAGGGACAGATCCTTCACGTAGATTTTCTCGATGCCGAACGTCGGCTGCTGCACTTCGCTCATCGGGGCTCCGATAGAATTGAAAAGGCGCGCGGAGGCTAGGCCGCGAGCAACGAATCGAGCTTTCCGGCGTGTTCGAGCGCCGCAAGTTCCTCGAATCCGCCCACGTGCGTATCACCGATGTAAATCTGCGGCACCGTGCGCCGGCCGGTCCTGTTCGTCATTTCCTCTCGCTGGCGCGGATCGAGATCGACGCGTATTTTCTCGATCCAGGTGACCCCTTTTGAATTCAGGAGCATTTCAGCACGCAGGCAGAACGGGCAGGCGGCGGTCGAGTACATTCGAATCTTCGCCACCTACTTCTCCAGGGGCAGCCCCGCTTGCCGCCAGGCCCCGATCCCGCCGCTCAGCGTGGATACCTGCTCGAAACCCAGCTTGCGCAGCACCGTCGCGGCCCTGCCCGAGCGGTTGTCGTTGTCGCACACGATGATCACCGGCTTTGCCTTGTACTTCTCGATTTCGGCGGCGCGCGCGTCGATCTCCCCGATGGCGATGTTGCGCGCGTTCAGCATGTGCCCTTTTTCGTACTCGACCGCCTCACGCACATCCAGAACGAGAGCGTTCTGCTGGTTTATCAGCAAGGTCGCCTGAAGGGTCGAGACCGAAGCGCCGGCCCCTGCGCGGCGCACCGCGGGCCAGACCAGCATCGCGCCGCTTACGAACGCCACCGCGACGAGAAATATGTTGTCGGTGACGAATTTCAGAATGACTTCCGCCATGTCACGATCTCGGCGGACTGCCGCACAACACTTCGCGCATGGTAGCGATAAGATGCAGCGTGCGCTGGTCGCTCACGGAATAATACACGTGATTGGCATTCTTTCTCGGGCTGAGGATGCTTTTTTCCCGGAGGATCGCAAGGTGTTGCGAGACGTTGCTCTGCGAAGTCCCGACCGCTTCGACGATGTCCTGCACGCTCAACTCATGCTCACCCAGAACGCACAGGATCTTCAGCCGCAGAGGATGCGCGATGGCCCGCATTGCGAGGGCCATCCGCTCGATCTGCTCCTTGCGGCCGAGCAGCTCGAAAATGTCCCGGGGTTCGCGCTGCACGCCCTGCCCTCGAATTTCCATAGGGCCTCATTATAAAATGCTTTCTTGCGGCGCGAACGAGCGCCGCGTTGAGAATGCCCATATATGCATAAAGTCGTTCTGTTGCGCCACGGTGAATCGGTCTGGAACATGGAAAACCGCTTCACCGGCTGGACTGACGTGGACCTCACGCAACGCGGTGTGGAGGAAGCGAGGCGCTCCGGAGAGGTCCTCAAGGAGGCCGGCTTCGCCTTCGATTGCGCGTACACTTCAGTGCTGAAACGCGCCATCAAGACGCTGTGGCTGACGCTGGAGAGCATGGACCTGATGTGGATCCCGGTGCACCACTCCTGGCGCCTGAACGAGCGTCACTACGGCGCGCTGCAGGGACTGAACAAGGCCGAAATGGCCGCAAAGTTCGGCGACGATCAGGTGCTTCTCTGGCGGCGCAGCTACGACGTGCCGCCCCCTCCGCTGGAGCGCGGCGATCCCCGCCACCCCAGGGGAGACCCGCGCTACGCAGGTCTTGCCGAATCCGAGCTGCCGCTCACCGAGTGCCTCAAAGACACCGTCGCGCGATTCCTTCCGTACTGGAACGCCACGATTGCGCCCGAGGTGCTTCGGGGCCGCAAAGTCATTGTGGTCGCCCACGGCAACAGCCTTCGGGCCCTGGTCAAGTACCTCGACAGCATAAGCGACACCGAAATCGTGGACGTGAACATCCCCACGGGGATTCCGCTGGTCTACGAGCTCGACCCGGGATTGCGGCCGATGCGGCATTACTATCTTGGAGATCCGGCCGAAGCGGAAGCGCGAGCCCGGGCGGTTGCCGACCAGGCCAGGGCGAGAAATTGACCCGCGGGCGAAGAGCAGGGCGATCGCCCGGAGGTGAAGGGTCGGGATGATACCGCTTCGCCGCTCCGACATCGCCCGCGCGGCCCGCCGGATCGGGGTGGCGCTCCTCGTTATGCCATTCCTGGCGTTCGCCCAGAGCGAAGCGGAAAAGCTCGATGCCCTGCGAGCGCGTATAGAAGGGCTGCGAGCGAAAATCGCGGAGGCCGAAGAAAGCCGCACGGAGGCGCGCGACCAGCTGCGGGACTCCGAGCGCGCGATATCCGGGGCCGGCCGCGCGCTTCGCGCTTTGGGGACCAGACGCGCAACGGCGCAGGGCGACCTCAATACGCTGCTGCGGCGCGGCCAGGCGCTCGAGACGGAAATAGCCTCGCGCAGGGAAAGCCTCGGGAGGCTGCTCACCCTGCGTTATCTCAACGGAGAACAAAGCGCCCTGAAACTTCTATTCTCGGGCGAGGACCCCGGCCGCATCGCGCGCGAGCTTCATTACTACGGCTATGTTTCCCGCGCGCAGGCGGAGTTCATCGGAGACCTGCGCTCCAGCCTTGCGCGGCTGAGAGAGCTCGAGACCGCCACCCGGGAGAGGAACGCGGAGATCGCCGCCATCGAATCGGCGCGACGCACGGAGCGCGCAGCGCTCATCAAACAGCAGGCGGAGCACCGCAGAGTACTTGCGCGCGTGTCCAGCCAATTGCGCACGCAGCGCCGCGAGGTCCAGCACCTCGAGCGTGACGAGTCCCGGTTGTCGCGGCTCATCGAGGAGCTCGGCAGAGTGATTGCGGCCACGCCGCTCCTTCGCAACGAGAGAGTTCCGGAGCCCGGCGGTGCGGAAGGGGCCTTGTCGGGGCTCAAGCGCGGACTGCGGCTGCCGATCAGGGGCGTGCTCACGAACCGCTTCGGCGCCCAGCGCCCCAGCGGCGGGCCCCCGTGGAAGGGCTTGTTCATTCGCTCGCCTTCGGGGCAGGAGGTGCGGGCGGTCGCATCGGGACGGGTCGTGTTCGCCGACTGGCTGCGCGGCTTCGGAAACCTGCTCATAATCGACCACGGCAAGGCCTATCTCACCATCTACGGCAACAACGAATCGGTGCTCAAGCAGGTCGGCGAGCGGGTGCGCACGGGGGACGCGGTGGCGACCGTCGGAGCAAGCGGCGGCAACATGGAATCGGGTTTATACTTTGAGGTTCGACATGAAGGGAAAGCCTTTGATCCTATGCGTTGGGTGTCCTTGAAGTGACCGATAACGATTCCAAGCGGCCGGCGAAAAGCCCTGGACCGAACATCATGATGACCCAGGTCAGACAGGCCAGCCTGGTGCTGGTCGGCGTGCTGGCTGGGGTCCTGCTCAGCCTGAACTTCTCCGCGGTAGCCCAGCGCGAGGCGGCACGCTTCCCGCTCCCGGTGGACGAACTGCGCGCCTTCGCCGAAGTGTTCGGCGCGATCAAATCGAGCTACGTCGAACCCGTGGAGGACAAGAAGCTCATCACGGAAGCGATCAGCGGCATGCTTACCGGACTCGATCCGCACTCGGCTTACCTGGACCAGGACGCGTTCCGCGAGCTTCAGGTGGGCACCCAGGGCCAATTCGGCGGCCTCGGCATCGAGGTCGGCATGGAAGAAGGGTTCGTCAAGGTGGTGTCGCCCATCGAGGACACGCCGGCATTTCGAGCCGGCTTGAAGCCCGGGGATTTCATCATCAAGATCGACGACACCTCGGTCAAGGGTATGAGCCTGAACGATGCGGTCAAGCGCATGCGCGGCAAGCCGAAAACGACCATACGGCTCACCATCCTGAGGAAGGGCGAGCCGAAGCCCTTCGAGGTCACTCTCACCCGCGACATCATTCGCGTGCAGAGCGTGAAGTCCAAGCTGATCGAACCCGGCTACGGGTGGGTTCGCGTCTCCCAGTTCCAGGAGCACACCGGGGAAAATCTCGTAAAACACCTCGAGGGGCTCTACAAGAACGGGCCGCTGAAGGGCCTGATTCTGGATTTGCGCAACGATCCGGGCGGACTCCTGAACGGCGCGGTGGGCGTCTCCGCGGCGTTCCTGCCGCGCGGGGTGGCGGTGGTATCGACCGACGGCCGCACCGAAGACGCCAAGCGCAAGTTCATCGCCGCACCGGAGGATTATCTTCGGGGCAACCGCGAGGATTATCTGAAGAACCTGCCTGCGGCGGTGAAGACCGTGCCGATGGTGGTGCTGGTCAACGGCGGATCGGCTTCGGCGTCGGAAATCGTCGCGGGCGCGCTGCAGGACCACAAGCGAGCGACGGTACTGGGCACGCCGACATTCGGCAAGGGCTCGGTGCAGACGATCCTGCCGCTCGGCAACAACACCGCAATCAAACTGACCACCGCGCGCTACTACACGCCGAGCGGACGCTCGATCCAGGCCAAAGGCATCGTGCCCGACGTCGTGATCGAGGATCCCACGTCGCCCACCACGGGACGCTTGCGCGAAGCGGATCTGGAAAAGCATCTCCTCAACGACCAGGACAAGGAGATTCAGTCCGAAAAAGCGCAGCGGACCGGCACAAAACCGTCGACCGATGCTGAAGAAAAGCCCTCGGCGCCGCTCGAGTTCGCCTCGGAAAAGGACTTCCAGTTCCAGGAGGCGGTCAAGTTCCTGAAGGGCGTGCCGCTCACCACCGCGCAAAGCGCACCGCCCGCAGCAACCAAGAATTGATAAGGCGGACGCCTCCGGCGCCGCCTTGTCTCCGCGGGATGGAACCGACGCGAAGCGCGGTTCATCCCGCGGGCATCGTGTCCACTTATGAATGACGAACAACTCCTGCGGTATTCGCGCCACATTCTGCTTCCTGAGATCGGAGTCGAGGGACAGGAGAAACTGCTCGCGTCGTCGGCGCTGGTCATCGGCGCGGGTGGGCTCGGTTCACCCGCTGCTCTGTATCTCGCGGCAGCAGGCGTCGGGACGATTACTCTCGCCGACGGCGACGCGGTGGACCTTACCAATCTGCAGCGCCAGATCCTTCACACCACCGAATCGATAGGCAGACCCAAGGCTGCGTCCGGGCGCGAGGCGCTGAGAAAGATCAACCCGGAAGTAAAGGTCGTTCCCCTGCAGCAGCGCCTGCAGGGCGAGGGTCTAGACCCGCTGGTCGCTTCGAGCAGTGTGGTTCTCGACTGCTCGGATAATTTCGCGACACGTCACGCGGTGAATCGCGCATGCGTGCGGCACCGCAAACCGCTCGTCTCGGGCGCGGCGGTGCGATTCGACGGCCAGGTGAGCGTCTTTGACTTGAGAGACGATCTCAGTCCCTGCTATCACTGCCTGTTCCCGGAGAACGCGGAGCTCGAGGAAGTGCGCTGCGCGGTAATGGGCGTGTTTGCCCCGCTAACCGGGATTATCGGCGCCGTGCAGGCGGCGGAAGCGCTGAAGCTGCTCGCGGGAGCCGGCGAAACCCTGAAGGGGCGCTTGCTGATCCTTGACGCGCTCGCGATGCAGTGGCGAACGGTCAAGCTAGCCAAGGACCCGGCCTGCCCGATATGCGCCACGGTGACGGCTTAGATCCGGACCAGAAGCGGCCATTGCTTCTCCCATAACTCCGAAGGCAGTCTCTTGAAGCCGCTCTTGGCGTATTGCTGCCAGCGCCCGATGACGTAGCAAAGCAGGAGGTTGGCCTGAGGACCGGGGTCGGCCTGCTGCGAGGCTTGCGCGGCGTCGCCCGGCGCATCGCGCCTTTGCGTCGCAGCCACGCGCAGGCATTGCTTGAGGGTCGCTTCGAGGCGGTCGTGCAGCTGGTTGATCCGGACCTGAAGCCGCTCGTCCTCGTTGACGAGCGCGTCTCCGATCAGCACGCGCGTCATGCCCGGATTCTTCTCGGCGAAGTTGAGCAGCGAGGAAAGGATCGACTCGATCTGCTTCAGCCCGTTCTCCTCTTCCGCGGCGATCTTGTTCACAAGGCCGAACAGCGTCTGCTCGATGAATTCGATCAGACCCTCGAACATCTGGGCTTTGCTCGCGAAGTGCCGGTAAAGCGCGGCTTCGGACACGTCCAGCTCCTTGGCCAGAGCCGCGGTGGTCACTCTCTCCCCCTTCGGGCTTTCGAGCATCCGCGCCAGCACTTGCAGGATCTGCAGGCGGCGAGCGCCGGGTTTGGCAACGGGCATGGCATCCTCCCAGACAGTCGGCGGATGCCTATTGTATGACTCCGGGTAAGTGCTTGCTAGCGGCTTCCGGGGCGACTTTTCAGGCCCTCTCCAGTACGCCCCGTCACTTCGAGCGGATCAGCGTCCCCACGCCTTCATCGGTGAGAATTTCCAGGAGCAGCGCGTGCGCGACGCGACCGTCGATGATGTGCACGCTCTTGACCCCGTTTCTCGCAGCGTCGAGCGCCGAGCTGATCTTGGGAAGCATACCGCCGGAAAGCGTTCCGTCCGCCACGAGAGCGTCGATTTTTTTCGGTGTAAGTCCGGTCAAAAGCTTGCCGTTCTTGTCGAGCACCCCTGGAGTATTCGTAAGCACGACGAGCTTTTCGGCCTTGAGGACTTCTGCGAGTTTCCCCGCGACGAGGTCGGCGTTGATGTTGTAGGACTGCCCGTCCCCGCCAACGCCGATGGGCGCGACGACCGGGATGAAACCGCCTTCCTCGAGCGCCCAGATCACTTTCGGGTCGATCGAGGCGATTTCGCCGACCTGGCCGATGTCGATCTTTCCGCCGGCGTTGTTCTTGTCGGAGAGCAGCATCTTTTTCGCGTGAACGAAAGCCCCGTCCTGGCCCGTGAGGCCGACCGCCTTGCCGCCTGCCTGGTTGATGAGCGTCACCACCTCCTTGTTGACCTGACCGCCCAGCACCATCTCGACCACATCCATCGTCTCGGGGTCCGTGACCCGCATGCCCTGGATGAATTCGCCCTTCTTGCCCATCCGTGCCAGCTGCTGATCGATCTGGGGGCCGCCGCCGTGCACGATCACCGGGTTCATCCCGACGAGCCTCAGCAGCACGACATCGTGGGCAAAGCTGCGCTTGAGTTGCTCCTCGATCATTGCGTTACCGCCGTACTTGACGACGATGGTCTTGCCGTGAAAGCGCTTGATGTAAGGCAGCGCCTCGGCGAGGACATTGGCCTTGTGAGCCGGAGTCAGGTCGGGGTTGCTCATCGGCATGCGCATGCTGAGCGCCGATTGTACCTTTGAGCGCGGGAAAAAAGAAAAGAAAAGGCGGCCTGGGAGGCCGCCTTCTCAAAGTGGAGCTGCGGGATGAACGAGTCGCCGCGCTCGCGTTTTACTGGATCGTGAGCTGCTTCGCGGCTGCCGTCGCCTTCTTGGGGAGCGTCAGTTCGAGCACGCCGTCCGCGTACCTGGCGCTGGCGCGGGCTTCGTCGATTTCCTGGTTCAGCCGGAAAGCGCGCGATACCGTGCCGAAGATGCGCTCGCTGTGCAGCACGCGTTCGCCGTCTTTTTCTTCGCGCTCGGCGCGCGACTCGGCAGTGATCGACACCTGGTCGCCGTCGATGTTTACCTTGATGTCTTCCTTCTTCACTCCCGGCAGTTCGGCGACCACCTTGTATTCACCGTTCTGCTCGGCTACATCGACCTTCATGCGGCGCACGGGAGCCGCCGCTTCAAATCCGGCCGGCCCGACGACAAAACCTCTGAAAATATCGTCGACCAGATCGCCAAACGGGTCGTAACGAGTAATGTTTGCCATGGTTCTCTCCTGTTGTTCAGTCCGGGCAAGAGCCCGACGTGACGTAAATATGGGCACCGTGCCGGCGATTTCAAGCGCGCTTGCGATGCCTGCGCGAAGCGGCTAGATTGTTTCGATTCCTCTTGAACTGGAGCGCCACCGTCCCTACTTAATGAGGTTCGTGCCCTCCAGCCCCCGGATGATTCCGAAAACAGTGAGGCCGTCAGCCCGTGGGTCGCGGGATGCGCAGCAACCCGGCCGGTGCGCGCGTTGCGGCGACTCGTTCGAATGCGGAGCTCGGGCAGATCGCGAGCATTGCTGGTGCGAGGGATTTCCAGCCCTGCCCGCTCCGGCCCCCGGTTCGGGCTGTTACTGCCCCCGCTGTCTCAAAGAATCGATCGAAGCGGACCAGAGCCGCCAAGCGCGACGCATCGGCCCTTAGTCGCGGCCGGAGAGGCCCCTGACTTCGGCTACGACCTGAATCGTCTTGATTGTCTTGTCGCGCAGCTCGATCCTGAGCCGGATGGGCACGAGGTCTCCCTTTTTAAGCGGCCGTTTCAGGTCCACCAGCATCATGTGATGGCCGCCCGGCTTCAGCTCGACGGTCTTGCCCGGGGGAAGGTCCAGCTTCGGCACCGCGCGCATCCGCATCACGTTGCCTTCCATCTTCATCTCGTGGATTTCGGCGCTGCCGGCGGCCGGGCTTTCCGCTCCGAGAAGGCTTGCGCCCCGATCGCTCGTGAGCTCCATGTAGGCTCCGGCCGTCGTCTGGCCGTCCACGGTCCCGCGCACCCACGCGGCCCGGGCCTGGACCTGTCCATGCGCGGCTGCGGCGGCGGCAAGCAGTGCCAACCCGAGGAACGCTCTTGTGATCGTCCGCATCTTCAAAACCCTCACAGCACGTACCGTGCGAGGTCCTCGCTCTGCGCAAGCTCCTTGAGTTTCGCATCGACGAAAGGGGCGTCGATCCTGAAGGTCTCCTTGCCGCGTTTGCCCGCCTCGAACGAAATCTCCTCGAGCAGCTTCTCCATCACCGTGTACAGGCGCCGGGCGCCGATGTTCTCGGTCTTTTGATTCACCGCCCAGGCGATCTCGGCAAGACGCCGGATCCCGTCCGGTAAGAAAGAGATTTCGACCTCCTCCGTGGCGAGCAGCGCCTGGTACTGGCGGGTGAGGCACGCGTCGGTAGACGTGAGGATCCTCTCGAAGTCCTCCACCGAAAGCGAATCGAGCTCGACGCGAATGGGAAGGCGACCCTGCAGCTCCGGAATCAGGTCCGAGGGCTTGGAAAGATGGAACGCTCCGCTCGCGATGAAGAGTATGTGGTCGGTTTTCACCATTCCGTACTTGGTGGAGACGGTGGTGCCTTCCACGAGGGGGAGCAGATCCCGCTGCACGCCCTGGCGCGAAACGTCAGGGCCGGCCGTCTCCCCGCGGGTCGCGATCTTGTCGATCTCGTCCAGAAAGACGATGCCGTTCTGCTCGACGTTGGCGAGCGCCTTGGCACGCAGATCCTCCTCGTTGACAAGGCGAGCCGCTTCCTCGTCGGTGAGCATCTTCATCGCTTCGCGGATCTTCATCCGCCGCAATTTTTTCCTGCCGCCGCCGAGATTCTGAAACATGCCCTGGATCTGCTGCGTCAGGTCCTCCATCCCGGGCGGGGCGAATATCTCCATGTGCGCCTGCGGCGCAGACACTTCGATTTCGACCTCCCTGTCGTCGAGCTCGCCCTCGCGCAGTTTCTTGCGGAACTTCTGACGTGTGGCCGATTCCTCTTCGCCGGCAGCATTCCCCGGCGATTCGGCTTCGTCCGCCCCGACGGGGCTCGTGCGGCGGGGCAGCGGCAGCAGGACGTCGAGCACCCGCTCCTCGGCCGAATCCTCGGCTCTGCGTCGCACTTTCTTGGTCGCCGCTTCGCGAGTGTCCTTGATCGAGATCTCGACCAGGTCGCGAACGATCGTATCGACGTCGCGGCCGACATAGCCGACCTCGGTGAACTTCGTCGCTTCGACCTTGATGAAGGGCGCATCCGCGAGCCGCGCGAGGCGCCGTGCGATCTCGGTCTTGCCGACCCCCGTCGGCCCGATCATGAGGATGTTCTTGGGCGTGATCTCCTGCCGCAGGGGCTCGGCAACCTGCTGCCGGCGCCAGCGGTTTCTGAGGGCGATCGCTACGGCGCGCTTTGCGCGAGTCTGGCCGACGATGTGCTTGTCCAGCTCGTGGACGATTTCCTGGGGAGTCATGGAAGACATGGGGAAGGGAGGCCGGGAGCGGGGAAGCCGGAGATTCTACGAGGCCCCGGACCCCTGCCGCTCTAGTCCAGAGTTTCGACGACGATCTGTTGATTGGTGTAGATGCACAGTTCAGCGGCGATCGAAAGCGCCTTGCGAACGACGGCCTCCGCGTCGAGCTGGGTATTTTCAAGTAGCGCACG
>Ga0193745_1000070_pt1 | contig 17800 bp, 18 predicted proteins | sample L1a2metaG_FD_145899 | JGI IMG/M metagenome (GOLD analysis project Ga0193745, IMG submission 145899) | Soil microbial communities from a riparian zone of the East river system, Colorado, United States - L1a2 | ecosystem: Environmental > Terrestrial > Soil > Riparian zone | place: USA: East River... | reverse complement strand
TGTCTTACTCCGGGATTCTGGCCGCAGGCGGCGCTTGCCTCGTAGTCATGAGCCTGCATGCCGGTTCTGTCGACGCGTGGCTTTCATTAGGGCTTGTCTCAATCGCCGTCACGGCCGCGATTTGGCCATTCGTAAAGGCAAGCCCATCCTCGAACCCGGCACCGGCGCCGGCGGCTGCGACATCCGAACTCTGGAGTAAGACATTTTGTCGCCTCGCGCTGTGCTACGGCGGGTTTGGCTTCGGCTACATCATTCCTGCCACCTTCCTTCCCGTGATGGCGAAGGAGATCATCCCGGATCCCCAGCTTTTCGGCTGGGCCTGGCCCGTGTTCGGCGCCGCGGCGGTCGTTTCGACGATCTTCGCGGCGCAGCTGAATCGGTTACTGTCTCACAGGGCCGTCTGGATTGGAGGCCATCTCGTCATGGCGCTCGGAGTCGTGATTCCGCTCATCGTGCCGGGACTCTCGGGAATCATGATTGCGGCACTCCTCGTGGGCGGCACGTTCATGGTGATCACCATGGCGGGCATGCAGGAGGCGCGAAGGGTGGCGGGGCCTCATGCGCGTGCTCTCATGGCGGCGATGACTTCGGCGTTTGCGCTCGGCCAGATCCTGGGCCCGGTGATGGTGAGTTTTCTGGTTCAGTCGACAGGCGGTTTTGCCCCGGCATTGATCCTTGCCGCTGCAATTCTCGCCGTAAGCGCCATTTCACTGGCGCGCGCTTGATGATTATCGTTACAGCGAGGGGAGACAGAACGTGAGTGAATCGAAATGGGTTGCAGGGCAGCCCGCTTTCCAGGACCGGATGCCGCCGCTGCCTCCGGGCAAAATGACCGATGCGCAGCGCAAGGCCGCCCAAGAGATGATTGCCGGACCGCGCAAGGGCGTGAAGGGTCCCTTCGTGCCCCTTCTGCGCAGCCCGGAGCTGATGGACCGGCTGCAAAAGGTCGGAGAGTACCTGCGGTTCCGGAGCTCGCTCGAGCCGCGCATCAGCGAGTTCATCATGCTCGTCGTCTCGAGGGAATGGACCCAGCATTTTGAATGGTTCGTCCACGTGCCGCTTGGCCGCAAAGCCGGCATCTCCGAGGATACGATTGCCGCTCTTGCCGAAGGACGGCGGCCTGCAGGCATGAGCGAACACGAAGAGGTTGCCTACGATTTCTGCGAAGAGTTGCTTCGCACCAAAGGCGTCTCCGAAACCACCTATCGCCGCACGGTGACGAAGTTCGGCGAAAACGGCGTGATCGACATGATCGGCGTTGCGGGCTACTTCACGACGGTATCGATGGTAATGAACGTCGCCCATTCGCCGCCACCGGAGGACAAGTCCGTCAACGCGCTGTTTCCGTATCCGTTCTGAAGTCCGCAGTGCCCACACTAAGTGCTAAAGTTCGCCCTTTCCGCGAAAGTCCATGGCTCAATACGTCTACACCCTGCGCCGGGTCGGCAAGCTCGTGCCCCCGAAGCGCCAGATTCTCAAGAACATCTCGCTCAATTTCTTTCCCGGCGCGAAGATCGGCGTGCTCGGACTGAACGGCTCCGGGAAATCCACCCTTCTGAAGATCATGGCCGGTGTGGAGACGAACTTCGAGGGCGAAGTGATCCCCATGCCGAACATGAAGATCGGGTTCCTGCCGCAGGAGCCGCAGCTCGACCCGGAAAAGACCGTACGCGAAGCGGTGGAGGAGGGCCTGGGCGAGATGGCGGACGCGAAGAGGCGCCTCGACGAGATCTACGCGGCGTATGCGGAACCCGACGCGGATTTCGACAAGCTCGCAGCGGAGCAAGCGAAGCTCGAGGCGATCGTCAACGCGGCTCACTCGGACAGCGCCGATCTGCAGATGGATGTCGCGGCCGACGCGCTGCGCCTTCCGCCGTGGGAGCAGAGAATCGCGCCGCTCTCCGGCGGCGAGAAGAGGCGCGTGGCGGTATGCCGCCTGTTGCTCTCCAAGCCCGACATCCTGCTGCTCGACGAGCCCACCAACCATCTCGACGCGGAAAGCGTCGAGTGGCTCGAGCAGTTTCTGCGCAGGTTTCCCGGCACGGTGGTCGCGGTGACCCACGACCGCTACTTTCTCGACAACGCGGCTCAGTGGATCCTCGAGCTCGACCGCGGCTACGGCATTCCCTGGGAAGGCAATTACTCGTCGTGGCTCGAGCAGAAGGAAAAACGCCTCGAGGTCGAGGAGAAGCAGGAGCAGGCGCGCATCAAGTCGATGCAGAAAGAGCTGGAATGGGTGCGGCAGAACCCCAAGGGCCGCCAGGCGAAGTCGAAAGCGCGGCTGGCGCGCTTCGAGGAGCTTTCCTCCTACGAATACCAGAAGCGCAACGAAACCCAGGAGATCTTCATTCCGGTCGCCGATCGTCTCGGCGATGCGGTGATCGAGTTCAAGGGCGTGAGCAAGGGGTACGGCGACCGCCTGCTCATAGACGATCTGTCCTTCACCGTGCCGGCCGGCGCGATCGTCGGCATCATCGGCCCCAACGGCGCGGGAAAGTCCACCCTGTTTCGCATGATCACGGGAAAGGAAAAAGCCGATAAGGGCAGGATCGTGATCGGCCCCACTGTGAAAATGGCCCACGTGGACCAGTCGCGCGACTCGCTCGAGGCCGACAAGAACGTCTGGGAATTCATCTCGGGCGGCGCGGACATCCTCACCGTGGGCAAATTCGAGATGCCCTCGCGCGCCTACCTCGGCCGGTTCAACATCAAGGGTGCCGACCAGCAGAAGAAGCTCGGCACGCTCTCCGGCGGCGAGCGCGGCCGGGTGCACCTCGCGAAGACGATGCTCGCCGGAGGCAACGTCCTGCTGCTCGACGAGCCGTCCAACGACCTGGACGTGGAAACGCTGCGGGCGCTCGAGGACGCGCTCCTGGAATTCGCCGGCAGCGTGCTGGTCATCTCGCACGACCGCTGGTTCCTCGACCGCATCGCCACCCACATCCTCGCCTTCGAAGGCGACTCAGGAACGAGTTTCTTCACCGGCAACTACCAGGAGTACGAGGCCGACAAGGTGAAGCGGCTGGGCGAGGAGGCGGCCAAGCCCAAGCGCATCCGCTACAAGCCCCTGAAGAGGTGAGTCCGGAGTCCGTGCCGCTGCGCATCGCCATACCCGACATGGTCTCGCCGTCGTATTTCCCGGCGATCGCCGCGGTCGAACTCGGCTGCTTCGGCAAGGAGGGGCTGGAGGCGACGATCGAGCTTGTTTTCCCGGTCACGAAGACCTACGAAGCCCTGCGCGACGGCCGGCTCGACTTCGTCGGCGGCGCCGCGCACGCGCCGCTCTACGCTTTCCGCGACTGGACAGGCTGCAAGCTTCTTTGCGCGCTCTCGCAGAACATGTACTGGTTCCTCGTCGTGCGCAAGGACCTCGCCATCGAACGCGGCGACCTGCGCGCGCTCAAGGGGCTTCGCATCGGCGCCGCGCCCGGCCCCGCGGACGGCTTGAAGCGCATGCTCGTCGAGTCCGGAATCGACCCGGAGCGCGAGGTGAACATCGCGCCCGTGCCCGCGGCTGCAGGCGTGTCCTTCGGCCTGGCGGCGGCCAAGGCGCTCGAAACAGGCGCCGTGGACGGCTTCTGGGCGAACGGCATGGCAGCCGAGATCGCCTTGCGCAGTGGGCTCGGCGCGCTGGTGATCGACGCGCGCCGTGGCGACGGACCGGGGGCTTCGCGGCACTACACTTTCCCTGCGTTCGTCACGACTCAGAAATGGATCGACGAGAGCCCCGGGACGGTCGCAGCAGCGGTGCGCGCCGTCGTCGCGGCGCAGGCCGAGCTCAAGCGCGATCCCTCGCTTGCCGCAACCGCCGCGAAAAGACATTTCCCGGCGGCCGAGCTTGCCCTCATCTCCGAGCTCGTTGGGCGCGACGCGCCATACTACGATCCGGCGATTTCCCGGGAAACGGTCGACTCCCTCAACGCCTTTGCACGAGCGACCGGGCTGCTGTCCGCGGCCCCGGCTTACGAACGGGTCGTCGCGACGCAGTTTCAACCGCTGTGGAGGCGCGCCTCCTAGCCGCGTCCTTCTTCTTGTGGCCCGAAGCGCCATTGCGTAGACTGCGCACGGGATGGAGACGATACGGCAGCTCGAAGCCTTGTGGCGCTACGCGAGCTTGTGCGCGCAGGCACCGGCGAGCCTGCCAGAGTGCGATTCTTTCTGGACGGGAGCGGCCATCGTTACCGTCGCCGCCGTCGCTCTCGCCGCGCTTTATATCCTCCGGCGGATGACGAAGAACTTCTTCGCGGTGCGGGCCGAGAGGCAGCGGCTGGCCGCGGCCTCGCGCGTGGCGGACCCTGAAACCATGTCGCGATACCGGGTCGAATACGAGAAGCTCCATCCCGACCCCGCGCAGCAGGAAGGTATCGAGCGACGCATCAGACAAGCGCTCGACGAAAGAAAGTTGGAGCGGTGAACGGCAAGATGGAAAGTCCCTAGTGGACTCGTGAGGAGGGGAACCATGCCAGGCGCTAATCGGTCGATTCTCGCTGGATTCGGCGCGCTGTTCGCGCTCGGTCTGGCGGCGCAGAGCGCGCTCGCGGCGCCTTCGGGCACGCCGGTCCGCATCGGCAGCACGCTTGCGCTCACCGGGCCGCTCGCCGCGACCGGGCTGGTGCACAAGATCGTGGGCGAGCTCTATGTCGAGGAGCTCAACCGGAAGAACGGCCTGCTCGGCCGCCCCGTGGAGTGGGTGCTCAAGGACGACCAGTCGCGGCCCGACCTCGCGCGCACGCTCTACGAGCAGTTGATCACCGTCGACAAGGTCGACCTGATCATGGGCCCGTACGCGACGGCGAACATTCTGTCTGCGATGGGCGTCGCGCAGCGCTACAACAAGGTGCTCATCCACCACACCTTCGGCACGCCGAGCCTGGCGAAATACGACATGCAATTTCCGACCGGCGGGCTGGCGGGCGATCCGGACAACACGATACCCAAGCTCGTCTTCGACGCGCTCGCGGCTTCCGCGAAGCCGCCGAAGTCGGTGGCAGTCGTCACCAGCAAATTCCCTTCGGTGCACTTCATTTCCCTTGGCGCACGCGAGGCGGCAAAGAAGCGCGGGCTTCGCGAAGCCGCCTTTCTCGAATGGGATTTCGGCAACCGCGACTTCGGCCCCATCGCCGCACGGCTGAAAGACGCGAAACCCGATTTCGTCTGGGTCGGCGGCCTCGGGCTCGAGGGAAATCTGCTGATCGACGCGATGCGCAAGATCGACTATATGCCGCCGCTGCATTTCCACCTGTTTCCCGCCCCCGGCCCGCTGCTGAAAGCGCCCGGCGGGGAAAACGCGCTCGCGGCGACGACTTTCGAGGAACACCCGCCGTTCACCGACAACCCGGTGGCGGTCGAGTTCATCCGGCTCTATCACGAGCGCGCTGCCAAGGCCGGGTTGCCCGACACCTCGGTCGAGAATCAATCGGCCATTTCGTATTCCTCCTGGCAGACGCTCGAGGCGGCCGTCACGGGGGCGAAGAGCATCGACGACAAGGCCATCGCGCAATGGCTGAAGAAGAATCCCGTGGACGCCATCGTCGGCAGGCTGCGCTGGGACGGGCCGTTCAACTACATCTATGGCACCGATCTCTACAAGGTGAAGCAGAACCAGAACGGCAAGTGGGTCGTCATCTGGCCGAAGGAATTCACCGCGCCGGGCGCCCGGCTGATCACGCCCTGACCTTGTACCGTCATTCCCGCGAAAGCGGGAATCCAGTGACTTTGCGGCTTAAACGACACTGGATTCCGGATCGCGCTTTGCGCGTCCGGAATGACGACGCTCAATAGCCCGATGGCCCTGCCGAGCCTCACGCTTCTCGGCCAGTCGCTGCTTTCGGGCCTTTTCATCGGCGCGCTGTACGGGTTGCTCGGCCTCGGCCTGAGCCTCTGCTGGGGAATGCTGCGCCAGATCAACCTGGCGCATTTCGCGCTCGCTTTTCTCGGCGCCTATCTCACCTATCAGCTGGCGGGCGCCGGCATGGACCCGCTTGCGACGCTCGCCGTCGTCGTTCCCTGCTTCTTCGCCCTCGGCGTGCTCATGCACTGGGTGTTTGCGCGCTTCTCGGTGAGCGCCTTCAATTCGCTGCTCGTCACCTTCGGGCTCACCGCCATCATCGAGGCGCTGATCCAGTGGATCTGGACCGCCGACTTCCGCCGCATGGAGTCTGCATACGGCGAGGTCAAGTTCCGCGTCGGCGCGCTCTACGTCGGGCTTCCGGAGCTGTTGACCCTGGGGATGGCGGTCGCGCTGTCGCTCCTCACCTGGGTCTGGCTCCGCTACACGTATTCGGGAAAGGCGATGCGAGCGATCGCCGAGGATGCCCCCATCGCCGCCGCCTTCGGCGTGAACGTGCGCGGGCTCTCACTCATGCTCTCGGGACTGTCCGCGGCCTTTGCAGGCGTTGCAGGCCTGTGCCTCGCGCTCAGCTACACGCTGGCGCCGGGGCAGATTTACGCCTGGCTGGGCGTGGTGTTCGCCGCGGTGATGCTCGGCGGTCTCGGCAATCCGCTCGGACCGCTGGTCGCCGGAATCGTGATCGGCGTGTCCGAAGCGCTGACCATGGCGTTCACTGCGCCGGCCTGGGCGCCGCTCGTGTCCTTCTCGCTCCTGATCGTCGTGCTGCTCGCCCGGCCGGAGAGAATCTAGCAATGCGCCGCCGCGCACTGGCCGGATTCGCCGCGGCCGGCCTCGCGCTCTCGGCGGTGCCATTCTTCGGGCTGCCGGCGTTCTACGAATCGTTTCTCTACCTCGTGTTCCACTGGATCGTGCTCGCGGTGTCGTGGAACATCCTCTCCGGCTACTCGGGCTACTTCTCCTTCGGCCACGGCGCGTTCTTCGGCGCCGGGATGTATACGACGGCGACGCTCGCGACCAAGGCCGGCGTTCCGTTCCTGTGGACGCTGCCCGCCGCGGCGCTCGTCGCCGCCGCCTTCGGGATCGCGCTCGGGGCGGTGGTGTTCCGCCTCCCGCGGCTGCGCGGCGAGCTCTTCGCCCTGCTCACGCTCGCGGTGACTTTCGTGCTCGCGACGATCGTGCTCAACACCCCCATCGACGGCGGGCCCGGCCTGGTCCTGAGCGCGGTGCCGCTGCCCGCGATCGGGCCTTCGCCCTCGTCCACGTTCTACCTGCTCGGGCTCGCCCTGGCGCTCGCCACGCTGTGGATCGCCCGCGAGATCCAGCGCTCGAAGCTCGGCACGGGCCTCTTCGCCATCCACGACGACGAGGACGTCGCCGAGGTGCTGGGCGTGCCGACCTATCGCTACAAGCTCGCCGCATTCGGCGTGTCCTGCGGGCTCGCCGGCGTCGCGGGCGGAATCCAGGCGATGTTCATCTCCTACGTGACCGTGGGCGAGACGTTTTCGATCGCCGTGCCGCTCTACGTCGTTCTGATGAGCGTGCTCGGCGGCTCGCGCCACTGGTTCGGGCCCGCGGTCGGCGCGGCGGTGGTCACCGCGCTGCTCTACGCGTTCACCGCGAGCGACTACGCGGTGGCCGGCCGCGCCGCGGTCGGGATGATCCTGATCCTCGTGATCCTGTTCCTGCCCGAAGGCATCTTCGGGCAGGCGGTGCGGGCGCTAGATCGCCGGCGTGTCTCCGCAGCGCCGGCGATCGATGCAGCCGATCTTCCGGCGCCGGCCGCCGCTGCGCCGGGAAAAGGGGAAGGCAAAACGCTGCTTGAGGCGCGCGGACTGAGCAAGGCTTTCCACGGCGTGCAGGCGCTCGCCGGAGTCGATCTCGAGGTGCGGCGCGGCGAGATACTGGGACTCGTGGGTCCGAACGGCTCCGGCAAATCGACGCTGATCAACGTGGTGAGCGGCCATTTTCGTCCCGACTCGGGCCGCATCCTCTTCGAGGGCCGCAACCTCGCGGCGCTGCAAGCGCACCGCATCGCGCGCACCGGGCTTGCACGCACTTACCAGATCCCGCGGCCGTTCGCGCACCTCTCGGTGCTCGAGAACGTCGCGCTGCCCGCCATGTTCGGCCGCGACGCGCTCCCCCGCGCGGAGGCGGAGCGCGAGGCGCGCCGCTGGCTCGCATTCACCGGCCTTGCCGCGAAGGCGACGGCGCTGCCCGGCGAGCTCAACCTGCATCAGCGGAAATTCCTCGAGCTCGCCCGCGCGCTCGCTTCGCGCCCGGGGCTGCTCCTGCTCGACGAAGTGTTCTCCGGCCTGACCCACGCCGAGATCGACGACGCCATCCGCCTCATCCGCGCGATCCGCGCGCAAGGAGCGACCATCGTGTTCGTCGAGCACGTCATCCGTGCCGTGATGGAGCTCACCGACCGCATCGTCGTGCTCAGCTACGGCCGCGTCATCGCCCAGGGTGATCCGCGCGCGGTGATGAGCGAGCCGGACGTGGTCGCCGCCTACCTCGGGAAGCCCCATGCTTGAAGTCGAGCGCATCCAGGTTTCCTACGGCGCGGCGCCGGCGATCTCGGAGGTGTCGCTGCGCATCGGCCCGGGCGAGCTCGCGTGCGTGGTCGGCCCGAACGGCGCGGGCAAGACCACGCTCATCAACGCGATCGCCGGCCTGCACCGCATCGAGGCCGGCGCGCTCAAGCTCGACGGCCGCGACCTGTCGCGCCTGCCGCGCCACGCGTTTTGCGGCGAAGGAATCGCCATCGTGCCCGAGGGGCGGCGGCTCTTTGCCGGCATGAGCGTGCGCGAGAACCTCGAGCTCGGCAGCTACAGGCTCGCAGCGCGCGCGCGGCGCGGCGAATCGCTCGAGCGGGTCTGCGAGACCTTCCCGATCCTGCGCGAGCGGCTCGAGCAGCCGGCGGGCACGCTCTCCGGCGGCCAGCAGCAGATGCTCGCGATCGGGCGCGCGCTGATGGCCCGGCCGCGCCTGCTCCTGCTCGACGAGCCTTCGCTCGGTCTCGCCCCGGCGGTCGTGCTCGCCGTGTTCGACGTGATCAAGGAAATCAACGCGGGCGGCGTCGCAGTTCTGCTCGTCGAGCAGAACGCGGCCCTGGCGCTCGAGATCGCCGCGCGCGCCTACGTGCTCGAGGAGGGCCGCATCGCCGCCGAGGGCCGGCCGGAGGAGCTGCTCGTGCAGCCGCACATCCGCCGCGCCTACCTCGGATGAGGTGCTAGTATTTGCGAGAGGATGATCGAAAGAGGAGAACGCCGATGCCCTTCGTGAAAGTCACCGACCTCGCCTATGGGCGGCTGCAGTCGCCCAGCTTGGATGAAGCCGAGGAATTCCTCACCAACTTCGGCATGGTCCGCTCCGAGCGGACCCCGAACGCGCTCTACATGCGCGGCACCGATCCCGCCCACCACCTGCACGTAACCCACCTCGGGCCGTCGAAATTCATCGGCCTCGCATTCTTCGTCGAGAGCGAGGCCGACCTGAAAAAGTTCGCCAAGGCGCCCGGCGCTTCCGGCATCGAGAACCTCGACGAGCCCGGCGGCGGCAAGCGCGTGCGCATCGACGACCCTCACGGCTACCAGATGGAAGTGATCTGCGGCATGAAGAAGCTCAAGCGCCTGCCGACGCGCAAGAACGTGCTCAACTGGGGCGACAAGAAACTGCGGCGCGCCGGCGAGCTGATGCGCCTGGATCGCGGGCCTTCTCAGGTGAAGCGCATCGCCCACGGCGTCATCATGACTCAGAACGCAAGCGAGAGAACCAAGTGGTACCGCGAGATGTTCGGCTTTCTCTGCTCGGACGACGTCTACGCCGGCCCCAAGGACAACATCATCGCATCGTTCAACCGCTGCGACCGCGGCAAGACCTTCGTCGATCACCACGTATTCCTGTGCCTCGAGGGACCGAAGACGGGGCTGAATCACCTCTCTTTCGAAGTGCAGAGCATCGACGACGTCATGCTCGGCCACGAGTATTTGCGCGAAACCGGCAAGTACCAGCATGTATGGGGCATCGGGCGGCACGTCCTCGGCAGCCAGATCTACGACTACTGGAAGGATCCGTGGGGCCGGGTGCACGAGCACTGGACCGACACCGACGTGCTCAATTCGCGCCATCGCCCCAAGCTGCTTCCGGCGGAGGAAGGATTGCGCTCGCAGTGGGGCGAGCCGGTGCCGCAGGAATTCATCACCCACGCGATCCCGTAGCGCGCCCGAACCATGAAAGCCCTCGTCATCCGCGAATTCGGGCCGCCCGAGGTGATGCGGCTCGAAGAAGTGCCGACTCCCGTGCCGGAGGCGGGCGAGGTGCTCATCGAGGTCCATGCGGTGTCTGTGAACCGCACGCTCGATCTCGTCGTGAGATCCGGCGCGTACGCCGTGCCGGTCAAGCTCCCGCACGTGCTCGGCGTCGATCCGTCCGGCGTCGTCGCCGCGGTCGGCCCGGGCGTCACCGCGCGCAAGCCCGGCGATCGCGTCGTGACGCTGCAGTTCGTGCGGCCGCCGGCTGCGAACTCGTTTCCCGTCGTGCTCGGCCTGCACGTCTGGGGAGGGTATGCGCAGTACGTGAAAGTCCCGGTCGCGTGCACGCACTCCATTCCCGACGGCGTCGATTTCCCGGTCGCGACGGTGGTCGCGCGCCACGCGCCGGTCGCCTTCAGCTTGCTGCGCGACATCGCGGGACTGAAATCCGGCGACTGGGTGCTCGTGATGGGCGCGTCGGGGGGCCTGGGAAGCGCCGGCATCCAGGTCGCGAAATACCTCGGCGCGAAAGTCATCGCCGCGGCCGGCGCGGACGAGCGCGTCAAGGCGGCCATTGCGCTCGGCGCCGATGCCGGCGTCAACTACCGCAAGCAGAACCTGACCGAGGAAGCGATGCGCATCACTGAAAAGCGCGGGGTCGACGTCGTGTTCGAGAACATCGGCGACCCCGATCTCTTTCCCAGGGCCTTCGCGGCGCTCACGCGCGGCGGCCGCCTCATCACCGCGGGCGGCCACGGCGGCGGCACCGTGCCGCTCGACGTGAAGCAGCTCTATCTGAACCAGAACACGATCATCGGGTCGTTCGGGCGGATCATGCCCGCGGACGTGGAACTCGGCCTGCGCGCCGCGGCCGAAGGCCGCTACCGCGTGCTCATCGACCGCATCCTGCCGCTCGCCGAAGCGGCGAAGGCGCACCGCCTCGTCGACGCGCGCTCGGGCGTCGGCAAGGTCATTCTGCAGCCCACCTTGTCATGAAGCGCAGCACCGAGCGTTTTCTCACCACCCACACCGGCAGCCTGCCGCGCCCGGAAGATCTCGTGCGCATGATGTACGCCAAGGAGGAGGGCGTGCCGGTCGATCACAAGGCGCTCGGCGCGCGCATTCGCTCCGCGGTAGAAGAGGTCGTGCACAAGCAGGCCGGGGAAGGCGTCGATATCGTCAACGACGGCGAGATGTCGAAGCCCAGCTACGCCACCTACGTCAAGGACCGCCTCGACGGTTTCGGCGGCACCGGCAACACTTTCGTCTACCAGGACCTGGTCGGGTTCCCGAACCTCGCCAAGCGCGTGTTCGGCGACCCGGGGCGCTCGCGCAGGAAGACGCCGGGTTGCAACGCGCCGATCGGCGTGCGCGACGCTCAGGCCGCGCGCGACGACGTCGACAACCTCAAGGCGGCAGCCGCGAAAGTGAACGTGCAGGAGACGTTCATGAGCGCCGCCTCGCCCGGCGTGATCGGGCTTTTTTTCCGGAACGACCACTACCCCAGCCAGGAAGACTATCTTTTCGCCATCGCCGATGCGATGCGCCAGGAATACGAAACGGTTGCAAAGGCCGGCATCGTCCTGCAGATCGATTGCCCGGACCTCGCCATGGGCCGGCACATCCAGTACGCGAGCCTCTCCCTGGAAGAGTTCCGCAAGAAGGCGCGGCTGCACATCGAAGCGCTCAACCGCGCCACCGCGAACATCGCACCCGAGCAGCTGCGCATGCACCTGTGCTGGGGCAACTACGAAGGCCCGCACCACTGCGACGTGCCGCTCGCCGACATCATAGACGTCGTCTTCACCGCGCGGCCGAGCGGAATTTCGTTCGAAGCCGCCAATCCCCGCCATGCCCACGAATGGAAAGTGTTCGAAACGGTGAAGCTGCCCGAGGGCAAAGTTCTCATTCCAGGAGTGCTCGAATCGAAAACCAACTTCATCGAGCATCCGGAGCTGATCGCGCAGCGGATCGGGCGCTACGCGAAATTGGTCGGCCGCGAGAACGTCATCGCGGGCAGCGACTGCGGCTACGGGACCTGGGTCGGCCAGGCGGCGGTGGACGCGGACGTGGTGTGGGCGAAGATGGGGGCGATGGCCGAAGGGGCGAGAATCGCCTCGAAGGAGTTCTGGCCGAAGCGGTGATCCGGGCGATGGCGCTACTTCGGCTGCGGCCTCGCAGCCTGCAGTACCGCGCGGCGCTCAAGACTGTCCTTGGGCCACAGCTCGCTCGCCTTGTAGTATTCGGCAAAAGCCGGCATGTCCGGCGGAAGCACGACCCAGGGTTGCTTCGACGCGGTAAAGATGTGAATGTCGGGCGGCAAGCGGTCGGGTTCGTCGAGCGTTCCGACGCGGACGAAGCGAACCGCGTCACCGCCTCCCGCGTAGTTGCTCCAGACGGCGATGTGGCACTTCGGGCAGCGGGCGATCTTCTGGCCTTTGCCGCTGTTGGACGGTGTATTGACGATCTCGACCTCGCCTTCGAGCAACTGCACGCGGTCGGCTTCGATCATCGCGTTCAGGGCGAAGGAAGCTCCGGCCTCGCGCTGGCACCAGCGGCAATGACAGCAGTGAACGACCATGGGCTTCGACGTCATGCGATAGCGCAGTTGGCGACACGTGCACCCGCCGTCGTAGAACGCGGGGCCGGGCGCCGGTCCGCTACCCATGTTCCCTGCCCTTGAACACCCACATCGAAGCGGTTTTGCCCGCGCGCGTGAACCCGCATTTGCGGTAGAAAGAGACCGCCTTCGCTTCGGCGATCAGGATGTGCTGGTGAAATCCGCGATATCGCTTCATCAGCCGCTTCATCAGCTGCCGTCCAATGCCGCGGCGCTGGAACTCGGGCGCCACCAGGAAATGCGGGTAGTACACGACCAGGCTTCCGTCCGAAATCGCGTTTCCCAGGCCCACGAGCGAGCCCTCGACCCAGGCGGTGACGACGGAATGCGAGCGCTCGAGCGCGCGCATGAGATGAACCGGTTTATCGGCAGCAGACCACTGGACGGAGCGGTACAGATTCAGCACCTGCGCTTTCGGCAGAGACTTCGTCGATCGGTAACGCACCCGCACCGCGCTGTCTCTTTTCGACCTTTGGCTGGGCATGGCTACTCGCCGCTCATGGTGATGTGGCCGGGCTGGCTCTTGACGCGCGCTAGCCATGCCTCCACGGCGGGAAAGCGCGAAAGCTCGAAGCCTCCTTCATGCGCGACATGCGTGTAGGCATAGAGCCCGATGTCGGCGATCGTGTACTGCTCGGCCACGAAGAACCGGCGGCCGGCCAGGTGCTTCTCCATGACCTCGAGCGCGGCGTACCCCGGGCTCATCTTCTCCTGGAGCCTGGGCTCGTGTTTCTCCGGGCGCCCGAGGTAACGAATGATGTAGCGCGCGACCGCGATGTAGGGCTCGTGGCTGTACTGCTCGAAGAAGAGCCATTGCAGGACCTGCGCGCGATGGAGCCGCTCCGAAGGCAGGAAGGGCGTTCCCTCCGCCAGATAGTGGAGGATGGCATCGGACTCCGGCAGATAAACCCCTTCCTCGATCTCGAGAAGAGGAATCTTGCCGTTCGGGTTCTTCGAGAGAAAAGCCGGCGTCCGGGTCTGCTTCTCGAGAATGTTCATGTGCACCCACTCGTGCGGCAGCCCCAACTGGGCCAGCAGCAGCTTGACCTTGTAGCAGTTCCCCGACTGCAGATCGCCGTAGACCTTCAAGGGGCAGTCGGCTCGAGAGGGGTATCTACTCGCGGTACGACGGGTCGATGGCGTCGAGTTTCCTGATCAGCGCCGGCCATTCGAGGATGCCGAGCTTGCGGCGCACGCCCGGTTGATAGAGGTGCGATGCTTCTTCGATGATCTCGCGCGGCGGCAGCGAGATCTCGGTGTTGCAGGAGAGCGTCGCCACCTGGAGCTGGCAGGCGCGTTCCAGGCGGAAGATGTTGTCGAACGCCTGGGGAATGCTCGCGCCGACGACCAGGAGGCCGTGGTTCCTCAGGATCATCGCTTCGCGGTTGCCCAGGTCGCGCACCAGGCTCGCCTGCTCCTCCATGTCGATCGCGACGCCTTCGTAGTCGTGGTAGCCGATATCGATGAAGCGCATCGCGGTCTGCGCGAAGGGCATCAGCCCGGCTTTCATCGCCGAGACCGCCATGCCGGCGATGGTGTGGGTGTGTATGACGCAGTCCACTTCGTGCCGCGCGCGGTGGATCGCGCTGTGGATCACGAAGCCCGCCTTGTTGATGTCGTACTCGGTCGGGTTGAAGAGCACTTTGCCGTCCAGGTCGAGCTTGATGAAGCACGAGGCGTGCATCTGCTCGTAGAGCATCCCGTAGGGATTGATGAGGAAGGCGTTGTCCTCGCCCGGCACGCGGGTCGAAATGTGGTTGGCGATCATCTCATCCATGCCGTAGAGATGGACGAGGCGGTAGGCGGCGGCGAGATCGACGCGCTTCGCCCACTCGGCCGCGCTGACCTGCTCCTTGACCGATTTCTGCTTCTTGATGCGTGTGACGCTCATGTCATGCTCCAGGTGCGTGAGTCCGGTGCCGCATAGTTTAACTCCGACCACCCGCTCGCGGGCGTACCCTTTGATTTCGGTAAAACGCCCCGCAAGTCCGCATCGTTCACGAATGAAAAACCGGGTCCGTCCCCGGTTTTCACCGGCCTATTGCATTATTAACCTAAATGGGTTAATATTGGGCCGTGAACCTCGACCACACGCTGATCGCCCTCGCGGATCCCACCCGCAGAGCCATCCTGCAGCGCCTCTCGCGGGGCGAGGCGCGCGTGACGGAGCTTGCGGCTCCGTTCGACATCTCGCTCAATTCCGTCTCCAAGCACATCCGCATCCTCGAGCGCGCCGAGCTGGTGCGCCGTCGCGTGTCGGGGCGGGAGCATTTCCTCACCTTCAATCCCGCACCGATGGAGAGCGCCGTGGAATGGATGGAACGTCACCGCATCTTCTGGACCGAGAGGCTGGACGCCCTCGAGGCGGCGTTGCGCGCGGAGGATGCGGTGGCGGCCGCGAAGGAAAAATCAACCCATTCATCAAGCAGAAGGAGCAAGAAATGAACGACCTCGGCACTACCACCGAGCAGGGCACGGTCCGGCTTGAGCGCCTGCTTCCCGGCCCGATCGAGCGCGTCTGGGCCTACCTCACCGAATCCGACAAGCGCGCGACATGGTTCGCGAGCGGCACGTTCGACCTGCGCGTGGGCGGCAAGGCAGACCTGCACTTCGACCAGGACAATATCTCCTCGGAGAAACGGCCTCCCGATCGGCCCAAGGGCAAGAGCGATTTCCCCGGCAAGATCACGCGCCTGACGCCCCCCCGCCTCCTGAGCTACACCTTCGGGGCCACGGACCCGGAATCGGAAGTGACGTTCGAGCTTGAGCCTCGGGGCAAGGACGTCTTGCTCGTCATCACTCATTGCCGCCTCGCGCAGCGCAAGACGATGGTCAACGTCGCGGGCGGTTGGGACGCGCACGTGGGCATCCTCAGCGACCGCTTGAACGGCGTCGAACCGCGGCCCTTCTGGACCACGCACGCGAAGCTCGTGCGCGAATATGAGGTGAAGCTGTGAGCGCGCATCGCGTCGTCTCCCACGACGAATGGGTGAAAGCGCGCGAGCGCTTCCTGGTCCGGGAAAAGGCCTTCACGCGTGAGCGCGATGCGCTGAGCCGCGAGCGCCGCGAGCTCCCCTGGGAAAAGGTCGAGAAGAAATATGTGTTCGACGGCCCCAAGGGAAAGGAAACGCTCGCCGATCTCTTCGCCGGCAAGAGCCAGCTCCTCGTCTACCACTTCATGTTCGGCGCCGACTGGAAGGAGGGCTGCCCGGCCTGTTCGTTCTGGGCGGACAACTTCAACGGCATCATCGCGCACCTGAAGCAGCGCGACACGACGATGGTGGCCATCTCGCGCGCGCCGCTGCCCAAGCTCGAGGCATTCAAGGAGCGCATGGGCTGGAGCTTCAAATGGCTCTCATCCGGCGACAACGACTTCAACCGGGACTACGGCGTTGCGTTCACGCCGGAGGAGGTTGCGAGCGAGAAAGCCCTGTACAACTACACGATGCAGAATCCGATCGCCACGGAGCGCGAAGGCGCGAGCGTCTTCTTCAAGGACCCGGCGGGCGCCATCTTCCACACCTACTCGGCCTACGCGCGCGGCATAGACCTCGTGAACACCGCGTACAACTATCTCGATCTGCTGCCCAAGGGCCGCGACGAGAAAGGGTCGCCACTCGATTGGATCCGGCATCACGACAAGTACAAGGACTGATCCCTTGTTGATTTGCTGCGGGAATAACTTCAATCACGCTGCTTTGTTTCGCGCTTCCCGCAGCGCCCGCCACAGCCGGTCCGGCGTCACCGGCATGTCGAAGTCGGTGATGCCCGCGGGCCGCACGGCGTCGAGGATCGCGTTCATGGTCGCGCCCAGCGCTCCCGAGGTTCCCGACTCGCCTACGCCCTTGGCGCCGAGCGCGTTCGCCTTGGTCGGGACGGGGTGGTCTTCGCAGCGGATGGCGCGCATCAAGTCGGCGTGAGGCATCGGGTAGTCCATGAAGCTGCCCGCGAGCAGTTGCCCCGTCTCGCTGTCGTAGATCGCGTGCTCGCCGAGCACCTGCCCTACGCCCTGCAGCACGCCGCCGTGCACCTGGCCTTCGACGCTGGTGTGATCGACCACGTTGCCGATGTCGTCAACGGTCGCGTAGTTGACCATATCGACGACGCCGGTGTCGGGATCGATCTCCAGTTCCGCGATGTGGCAGCCATTGGGAAAGGTCGCGCCGAAGGTGCCTTCGGCGACGCAGTCCATGGGGTGAGGTGATTGGCCCGCGAGCTTTTGCGCGAGATCGAAAAAGCCGATGCTCCTGCCCGCCGCGTGAAACGCGGCGCTTCGGTATTCGACCGCCGAGGCCTCCGCGCCGAGGACGGCCGCGGCGTGCGGACTTGCGGTCGCTATCAGTTTGGGTCCCAGGAGTTTCACCGCGCTGCCCGCGCCGTAGAGCGAGCGCGAGCCGCCGGTGCCGTTGCCCACGACGGTCATGTCCGGGTCGCCCTCGTGGATGCGGATGCGCTCGCCGGTCACACCCAGGCCTTCGCTCAAGATTCGCACGAACGCGGTCTCGTGGCCCTGGCCGGTGGACTGCGAAACGCAACTCACGTGCAGGATGCCCGCCTTGTCGAAGCGCGCGAACGCCTGGTCCTTGGGCGCGAGCCCGGCCGCGCTCGCCTCCAGGAAGGTCGCGACGCCGATGCCGCGCAGCTTGCCTTCGCGCCTGGACCGCTCGCGGCGCGCGGGGAAACCTCTCCAGTCGGCAAGCTCCAGCGCCTGGTCCATCACCTTCTCGAACTCGCCGCAGTCGTAGGTCGTGCCGTTCGCGGTTTTATAAGGCATCGCCTCCGGCGGAATGAAATTTTTCCGCCGCAACTCGATCGGATCGAAACCGTGCTCGGCCGCGGCACGATCGACCAGCCGCTCGATCGCGCAGGCGATGTCGGGCCTGCCGGCGCCGCGATAGGCGGAAACCGGCACGGCATTCGAATAGGCGCAGCGCGTGTGCGCGTGCATCCCCGGGATGCGGTACACGCCGCCCATGGTGATGGTGATGTTGCGCGAGCCGATCTGCGGGCCGAAAGGGGTTGAAAAGGCGCCGAGGTCCGCCGTGTCCTCGAAACGCAGCGCGAGAAACTCTCCGT
>Ga0193745_1000068_pt1 | contig 18370 bp, 31 predicted proteins | sample L1a2metaG_FD_145899 | JGI IMG/M metagenome (GOLD analysis project Ga0193745, IMG submission 145899) | Soil microbial communities from a riparian zone of the East river system, Colorado, United States - L1a2 | ecosystem: Environmental > Terrestrial > Soil > Riparian zone | place: USA: East River... | reverse complement strand
CCCGGCGCCCAGCGCCCAGCGCCCAGCGCCCAGCGGCCAGCAGCCAGCAGCCAGCAGCCAGCAGCCAGCAGCCAGCAGCCAGCAGCCAGCGCCCGGCAGCCAGCTCCCAGCTCCCAGCTCAGCCACCTGCGAAGGCCTACAGGGACGGTTTATTAATGGAACAGTCTTTTCCTTAAGCTTGGCCCTATCTTATGCGGTAGGATCGTGGGGGTGACGAGGCTTTGCAATAAATGCAAGCGACGTCGACCCCTTCGGGAGTTCGATCTTGCTGTCATTCACCGCGCGGCAACGTGCCGCCTATGTACGCGCGAGAGCATAAACGCTTCACCTGCAGCGCGTCGTGTGCAGCTGGACGCTCTTGAGCGTCAACGCAGGACTTTGATCGCGGATCTTGTGAAAGTCGACTTTGACATTGCTCAGCTGCGCTTGATACCGTCAACGGCGGTGACGGACCGGGTTCCTGTGCCAGGCGATGCCGCTGTTTCCGACGACGGCTGCGGCTTTGGGGATTAGTTTTGCCGTTTGTCGATCCCGCAGCGCTAGATCTCAAGGCCTTATTTAGCGATAAACACATGTTTGTATCGCGTCGGTCCTGGAGCGCGACGGGGTTCCAGGTCTTAGACCGCGCGGACAACGGTAAGATCATGGTAGCAGCTCACCCGTCAGCGCCTGGACTGCTGTTCAAAAAGTACTGCGATGACAAATCTTTGAAAGATCAGCGCGCGAACTATAAACGGCGCGTCGAGGGCGCGGACCGGCTTCGCTCCTTCGTTGACAAACAGTTCCTTCGACATGTTGCCGTTCCTCGCAAGCAGCTGCTTGAACTCCCACGTCCATTCTCTCGTCACGCGTATATACTCGTCGTCGAGAGGCTTGATCTATTGAATGACGAGCAAACGCGAGCTGTTTACCATGATCTTGATCCGGACATCCTGCGCGAGTTGAGCGTCGTGCTTTTCCATTTTCGAGGCATGGACTCCAACGCCAAGAATGTTCCGCTCATCGCTGATGGACGGGTCGCCTTTATCGACACCGAGCACTGGGATCGCGACAACAACAAAATTTATTTGCATCAGCTTAGGGCTCATCTGAGCATCGACCGTTGTGAGCTTTCCAAGACGATCTTCGATCAGCTTGAAAAGAGCAGGGGTATCCTCTTCAAGGAGACTGCTGCCGTGAGCAAGCGCTTCGATGGGGAAGATACAAGTTCGGTGTCGTCTTCTTGAATAATGCTCAGCTTTTATCGGAGGCGACTTGAGCAAGCGTGATCGGCAGTTCGCTGAAAAGATCCAACACGAGCTTTCCGAGACGGAAGCAACGTTTCCGCTCTATGAGCACCTGCCTGCTCTATTCAAGAATAGTCGCATGTTCGACTCGTACGACGAGTTCAGCTCCGAAGGTTTCAGACTCGTCGATCACGCGGAGCAAAAGATTATGTCTGGCAGTCATAAGGCGGCGAAGGGTTTTCTCTTCAAGAAGTATAGCAACGTCAGGGATGGGGAGGAGCAGATTCTGAATTATATGCGTCGCATCGAGGGTGCCCGGCTCCTTCGTAATTTCGTCATGGAGCGTGGTTTCTCGCGTGTGACTGTCCCCCGTAAGTGGCTCTACGAGCTGTCGTCGAGCTTTCCGGAGCCTTACCTCCTTGTCGTTGAAAAGCTAGATCTTGTGTCGGAGAGTAAGACACTACACGGCTATGACCGTATTAGCAGGGGGCAGGCTCGCGAGTTGGCCGTGATCCTCTACTATTTTCGTGGGCTTAATTCAACAGCGTCGAATTTGCCGTTTGACGCGGACGGCAAGATTGCTTTCATTGACACAGAGCGCTGGCATCATGACAAGGACTTTTTGAACAAGGTCGGTGACCGCATGTCCGGTAGCCGTCGCAAGCTGGCGAAGAAAGTGTACGAAGAGTTGTCTGACCAGGGCGCGCGTGCGCTTCGGTCGGCATTCAAGTGAGGCGTCTTGCTTGGTGTGATTTTGGCCATACCGCCCGCTATTGGGTCAAGTGAGGCAGATCGCTCCGGAGCTTTTACTATCGGCAGATGTCCCTGGGGCTCCCCATACGGAGACCCTTATTTTGCCACGGGTCGTGGAGCTGTACCCGACGATGTCGGTACACGCGATGTCATGCGTGACATTGCTATCCGCGTATTGCGTGACGGGACCTTTATGGACCCGGATACAGGGGTTGGACTGTGCAGCGCGTTCCTAGAACTAGATGCGCAGCTATCCCACACATTATTACAACTCTCGCAAGCGCGAGACGCTTCACGTGTGTGTGCTATTGATCTAAAAGCCGCACGAGAAAGTGCCATTCAGTCCGAGGTTCTTCGGGTGTCCGCACTTGACGATGCACTGCAGTTGCGGACCCTCGCGATCCAGTTGAGTGAGGAGAATCGAACGCTGCGCCTTGAAGCGTGCGCGTACTTAGATCTGCAAGTATGCATCGACCCTTTGGATAACAACCGCCAGCCTGAACTTTATCAGGGAGGACAGTGGGATGGGGGTGATGATACCATGGTGCAAGAGCAGCCGTACGGCTGCTTTCCGATGAGGAATCAATGACAGACACCGACGACCGGCCGAGCATCGCGGAACTGCAGCGTTTCTATGAACGCGACACACATTCACCTCAGTGCTCCTGGAGATCGCTGCGGCTGCGCTGGAGTTACAAGGGCTTGTTGACCCACACGTGATTCTCACTGAATTTTCGTGCAGGCGACTTTAATAATCGTGCAAGGGGCCGGACCCTAGAATAGCTAACTGCCTCAGAATCAAGAGTTCTGCCTCAAAATTCAGACTGGTAACGGAGGCATGTAACCGCCATGGAGCATCGGGCGACCGGCTTCGATCGAGGTCAGTTCGTGAACAGCGACATCCAGCGCTACGCGTCGAACGATCGCGTTAGTATGAGCTAACGAGAAACCTGACATTCTTCGACTAATCTCGTCAGCGCGACGGGTAATCCAAGCGCTACGATCCTTTGCACGCTTCGCGCTTCGGCGCTTCGAGACTCTCCTGGACTGTTTGGCTGTCCTAGCCGTTGCCGTCGCCACGTCTGCCTGTGCGGCTGCGCCCTTGACTGTCGAGGAGCGTGTGACCGCGATCTTCTGCTTGCACTTACCGACGGGTCTGTTCATCTGTGACCGATCTTAGCGCAACGCACACTCTTCTACATAACGAAACACGGATGTTTGGGGGCGTTTCGTTACCTCAGCCTACTCGTCCCCTCGTCGATGAAGTCCTCCGGCGGGTAGCCACAGTGCAGGCAGACCCTCGACGAGAGCCACAGGTTCGCGAGCAACCCGTCCGTGTCTGGTGTCACGAGCCACAGATGGACACCAACGACTAATAATCGTGCAGACTGTCGCTATTTTCGTGCATGCACGTGTGCGGGAGTGCATTTCCATGCAAAGCTGCGCTTGGTGGGCAAGCGTATGTTGCAGCGCTGCATGTGCTCGGAGCGATCGGCGGTGGAGCGGGACTCGCAGCGCGCTCTTGGCGCACGTTGTTTGAGCGTTCGACCCGGAGAGCTCCGTGATCCCCGCGCGGACTTATGCTCGCAGCATGCGTGTCCAGGGCTACGGGCTCCAGGCGATCGCCGACGAGATCGGCGTCGTATTGTCCACAGCCTGGCGTTGGTGCCTTGGGGTGCCGTCAGAAGCGGCTGCCGCTCGTCGTAGGGCCGCTCATGTTAGCCGACCGATGACTGCTGAGCACAGGGCGAAATTGTCGGCTTCGATGCGCGTCGCGTGGAGCAAGAGGCGCCGATGAGTCAGCTGGGCAGCTAACCACGAGTGGCTCGTGCCACCGAACCTGAGGACAAAATGAGTAAGCAAGCAGAGATGAGGGACAGCGTGAAGATCGATCTGGACCTTGTGGAACGTAATCTGAGAAACGGCAACTACCTGCTGCATCAGGTTCCGCCGTATGCCCTCGCCTTCATCGCGAGGATCCGCGAGTTGGAGGTGGCGTTGGAACGGTACGGCGATGATGAACAGCATGGAGAATTGATCCGCCGAATAGTCGAGAAAGGCGCGGTGGTCCGTGACCAAGGATGAGATCGGCCAGCAGTCTGGGCGTGTCCTAGTTGCGGCAGCCACGAAGAATGCCGGGCTGACTGCCCGGCGGCTCCTTGGAAGGAGCCGTAAACGTTGAGGCGGTGCAGGAGATCCGGTAGCGGTACGCTTCGAACATCAGCCGACAAAGCGTGGATTTGTGGTTTTACGACGGCGCTCGCTGAGATTCACCGGCGACAGATGAACAGCACAGTCATTTGTGAAGTTGCTCGTGACGCGGGCATTGGTCTCAAACAGGCTAAGGATGCCGGTGTCGAAGTGTTCGACCGCCAGGAGTTAGTTAAAGCCGGTGTTCCACGGGGGCGCTGTGGTTGAAATTATTTCAGGTTGATCGTGGCGTTACCCAAGCAAGCAGTTGCGTGGTGTTGAGCCCGACGATCCCATCGGCTGTGATTTTCTTCGCGGCTTGGAATGTTTTCACGGCCGCTACCGTCTTGGGACCGAACACCCCATCGTCGACGAGCCCTGGCAGCCTCTTCTGAATCCACTTGACGCTGTCACCTGTGTCACCCTGGCGCTGCATGTGCAGACGGTTGGTGTCGACGGTCGAATGGAATCCCGGATAGTTGACCGCGTCTCCAGCAAATTGTTGGATGATCCAGGAATGTCCCCACGGTGGCGGGACGGGCGGTGGCAGGAGCTTGTCGACCATGGTCGGATCGTAAACGGCAGGCGACCTGGTCGGCCATGGATAATATTTCCACCACGGGGTGCAGTCGGCCAGATCAGGTGATGGCAAGTTGTTCATGCCATCTGGATCAATCCAGTACGTGTGTGAACTGTAGAGCAACGGTGGAGCACCAAGTGAGTCTGTGATCACACGTTTGGCACGGACAATCCAATCAAGCCATTGTTCTGCGGATAGCCCACGGCGGGACCCTTCCACGTCGAGGGCGAGCGGGAAATAGTTGCTGTTTAGTGATCCGACAACGTCAAGCGCCCTTCTTGCTTGATCTTCTGGCGTGGCGAGGCCTGCCGCCATGATGAGGTAAGGAAAGTTCGGCACGCCGATCGCGTCAAGCTGACGACGGTAGATCGGGTACCAAACGTCGGGGGTGAGCCCCTCGACGGCGCGCAAGCCAACGAATTGGAGGTGCCCGTACGCGCGTGCGCTGATCCAGTCGGGGGTAGCGTTTCCGTCGACGGAGGCGATGTCAATACCAAGGGTGGCCATGCGCTAGGGTACGTTGAGCTTCGCGCCTTTGCTACTTCGAGATGGACCTTCTGGTAGGATATCGGGCATGACCCCCGCCAAGCAACTTAACCACGAGATCGGGCGGGCACTTGTCGGTGAGCGTACGGCTGGATGTCAGTGGAGCTACTAAGTTTGCACGAGCCCTTGTAGAGGAGGGAGCGGCCTACGTGAATGTTAGGGCGAGTGTCTGGCGTCCGATTCAGCGAGGTAAGACTTCCATCTATGATCTTGCCAAGTGGATCCAAGTTTTAACCTCGCCTTGTTTTACGGGTAGAGCGTAGAGCGATGGCGGTTGGTAGAGCGCTTGTGGTTGGTATCGATCCTACGGTGTATCCGCTTTTATAGGACGGCAGGGTACTTTGGGAAAAACGTCCTGATACGCCTTGCGAAGTCTGCTGTGTCTCTGGGCCATGCTTACCTCGAGTGCAGCTTACAGGTCGATCACGGTTAGGTGCAAGATGCAAGCTGGATACTTAACCCGCAGGCGTGCCGATCTGTACCGCACTTGTAAATTTGTTTACAATGAGCTGCCTAGCAGCGCATGGTAGCGGCAGACTAAAGGAGCACAGCATGGTCCGCAAGTACAGCAAGAGGGCTTCCGATAAGGTTGCCCGCACGATGCACGAGTTCAAACGCGGTAAGCTCAAGAGCGGTAGTGGCCGCAAGGTTACCTCGCGAAAACAGGCAGTTGCGATCGGTATCTCCAAGGCGCGTCGAGTTGGTTACAAGGTCCCCACGATGCACGGACATGCGACCAAGCAACCCGATGTAGATGCACAGGTCCGTGACTATCTCATCAACATGCAGCCGGGCAATGAGATTGACGCCCGTGGAATCGCGAGGGCTCTTGGAGGTCTAGATCCGCTTGAAGCAGACTATGCCCTCGAGCGCGCAGAGAAGCAGGGCCTTGCCGTCACCAGCGATGGGCGGTGGTTTGGCCCGGTGAAGAAACCTACCGCTCAGATCAAACGTGAAATCGCCCAGGCTCTGTCACGACCAGTGCCTGAGACGATCAAGTTGAAAGATCGTTACAGCGGGGGTCATGTTTGGTTAGCTATTCGAGACGGTCGCGTTGTTGGCGTGACGGGAGCGGACCCCAGTCGTTACATGGGGAGGACTCTCGAAGAAGCCAAGCATCACGCTCGTTATGGGGGACGGCCGACCGTGTAGAGAAAGACCCTTCAGCGGTGACAGCTGCACCGCCCGCGGCGGTGGCACTTCTTTCGTTTGCAGCAGCGGCCTGCACCGCAGGGGCACTGCTTGTTCTCGCAGCAGAGGGTGATGTTGACCCCTCCGCTGTTCGCGAGAAAGCAGCAGACATTGGGGGCGAAGGACGACGAGAAATCAGCCATAAGGGTACGATATCACCGTCGAACGGGGCAGGCGATTTTTCGGCATTTACCGTGTACGCCCCTCATCGGAGGGTCATCGGGGCGCAGGCCTGCCCTTTTTTACGACGACGTCCCAGTCGCCAACGAACCGCGATGCTGCCTCGTGGGCCTCCGCTTCTGCCATCGACTCGGCTTCGGCCTTGCTGTATCCGCGACCGCGCCACGTGTCTCCGCGCTCTTTTCCATCCTCTTCGATCATGGGAAGGAACCCGCCGGAGGTCTTGTTCTGATTCGGAATCGCGTACCAACGGATGTTGACACGTGTGTGTTTGGAACGGCTAGTGCCGATCCGGCGACCCGCGGGCACCACTGGACGTGCTGTTGCCATTGACATAAGGTCAATCATTCGACCCTCGTGCATAGCGTCACGCCACGCGGGTGAATTGCGAGCATCTTCCCCGTTCGTGATCAGGGCTGCGATACGGCTCTCTGAGATCTCTCGCGCTCTAGCGATCTCGCCATCATCTACGGTCTTCCCGGTCTTCGTCGCGTAGGGATGTGGGGTCTTCTGCTGGCGCGCGTGGGAATGCCGGTAGCCGTGTCGATCGAGCCAGGCGGTAAGATCACGGTGCGGGCTACGGGGTGGCATGGAGCGAAGCATCGCGCGCGGCTGACCACATGTCAAGATCGTTGTCAAGTCGCTTTGTCACCGCGACCCAAGCGACGGCAGCTTGGGTAGGCATTTACACGTTTGCAGCTACGGCTCAGCAGCCACAGGTCAGCACGTTGCGGAAATCGCTGCAGCAGTTGGCCCCAGCAACGAAGGTGAGTTTCGCTCGCTTGCGGAGGCCGTGGCAGGACCTGGAGCGGCGGTGGCAGCGGCGGCGGGAAGAATGACAATCGTTTTTGCAGGACATGGGAACAGTCTACCAACGGGGATCTGGACGGTCGAGTTTTTGGTGATTGTTCCGGTGAACTTGCGTCGTTCACCGTCAAGGCAGCGGTCTTACTGGGGTAAACCGCCATTTAGTCAGGGGATCGTGCACAGGCTGCTGATCACGGTGCACAGCGTATTCACTCGCGTGATGCATACTGTCAGGCCTGAGTTGATCGATGTGTCGTCGGACCCTCCTGGTACATGTGCTAGGTCGGTGGCGGTCAGGATACGCAGCGTTTGAGCACGAATCTTCAGTTTTTTCATGGCTTTCCCTTAGCGGCGTTGTGTCCGGGCGTCGATCGTAGGCGCGATGTCGTTTGTTTCGTTAGGGCAGCAGGGCCTCATGCTTACTAGGGTAGAAAGCCTTGGGACACCGGTTGGTCTTTTCGAGCGTGTACGGCGGCAACGATTCTCACGTACGCTTCTGAGGTTGAAATCCCGTAGCGTTTCGCCTCGTGCCGCAGCACCATCCGAATAGCCTCGCCCACAGCTTCAAGCGCGACCTCGGGGGACATGCCGGCCGAGATGTGGTCGGTTTCCAGGCAATGTGACGTCCACTGCATGGGGTGTTCTGGGTTTGGCGTGACATCGATTGTAAATCGCATTGAAGTCCTTGTTAAGGCGTGTGGGAGCTTAGTACGTCGCTACTTGGCCAAGCAGGGATTGTTCGATCTCCAGCTCTCGGCCTTCCTCCCTGCCTAGGATGTCCGTGTAGTTTCAGCGCCGTTGAGTTCGCACGTCGATCGTAGGTGCGACGTCGTTTGTTTCGTTGGGGCAGCAGTCGTGCAGTAGAGCGTGGCGTATTCGACGTTGGCGGCGTTTGAATTTCCTACCGAATGTTCGACTCGGTACCGAGAGCACGAGTCTGGGATCGAGGATGCATCCGTCAGGTATCGTGGGTAGTACACCTACGTTGCTAGCGAATAAATGGCCACCCCAGCAGCAGTGCTTCATGCGCACTAGGGTAGCAAGGTCCGTTGACCGTTACGAGTTATTGTCTGGTCCTTACGGTCGTGATTTCTTGAGGGGTCCAAAGAGGTGCTCGGGTGGAAGCCTTCTTGGAGCTCCTGGTCCATAGCGACGCTCGATCTCAGCGCGGACTCTGCTTCTTCTCTCGTAGTTTTGCTGCAGCTCTGTCGACAGCGGATCGTTCATGCTCAGGTAATCGCTAGGGCGCTCGTACCCACGACCTGCACCGATCATCAGCTGTCCAAGCTTGGAGTTTTGCTCATCGAGCTTGTCTAGTTCTTTGTTGATTTCGCCGGCAGTCATGACCGCCGGGTCCTTGTTTGCGATCTTGATGGCTGCATGATCCTGGGTCTTCGCTGTTCGAAGTGCTGCCAGTGCGGGCCTCAGCTCGATCAATGCGCCTGGGTCACCCTTGCTCGCGCGCGCGGTTAGGTCAAGCGTCTCAGCGTCTCCCTCTTGTCGTGCGCGCATGCTCAGCGTGGCGAGATCTTTCAGGAGTTGACGACCGCTGGACGCGTAGGCTCCCGTTTGTGATTTCTTCCGTGTCGCGTGGTCCATGTGAGGGGACACGGCGTACGGATGCGGAGTTTTCTGCTTCCGGCCGTTCGCATGCCGATAACCGTGGCTATCGAGCCAACCGTCTAGTTCGTGGCGAGGGCTGCGACGTGTCATAACAGCGAGCATCCCCCGCGGGTGGGCCTTGGGTCAAGTTCTCGAGCATGAGGCCTACGCGGCATCGTAAACCGGCCAGCGGACGACTTACCTTCGATTTCGCTGCTGCATCTCCAGCACGCGCTCCGATCCCTCAACGTACTCCGGTGTGGATACCCACTCCATGATCTGCTCTTCACTGGCGGGATCTATGCGCTCTGGAGCCAGGTCTCGTGAAAGCTCTTTCGCCAGGCTGGTGATCGACTTACGCGTGACGTGCCCCTCGGGCCCGTCCCTTAGCAGCTTGGTCACGCGATGCGCTCCCTCTTTGGGGTTGCTCATTTCTCCTGATGAGATCAAAAGCGTCTGACGTCCGCGATGATCTGTCACGACCAGCGCGGGATGCCTAAGGAGCGCTTGATGCAGCCGTTTTTGACGAAGTTTGCTGACCTGCGAGACACGATCTGAAAAATCGGCTAGTGACTCCGAGGATTTGATTTGCACCCGTGGAATCGGCCGCTGTAGGGCTGCCGTCACTTCCGCGTCCAACTGCTTGCGAGATTTGGGCATTGTTACTTGCAGTCTTCCGCATGACAGGCCTTATGCACGAATGTGCCGTCCACGTCGTAAGAAGTTGGCCTAATGCTCCCTCCGCAAATGCAGCAGGCCGGATACGCCGAGATTGTCGGATCTGCGTGTCTGGAACAAGCGGCTTCGATCATGCCGCCTTCCTGGCGGCGGTCTCTGACTCCGACGGCCTCTCCGGAGTCGCACGCGTAGCATTTGCGTGTGCTGAACGGCAGACGTTGAGTGTTTTTGGTCGCGTGTGCTCGCGAGGCACTTCCTTGTCGCCCGCTGGCCGCGTAGGCACCTGCTTTGGATTTCTTCCGTGTTGCGTGATCCATGCGCGGTGACACGGTGTACGGATGTGGAGTCTTTTGCTTTCGTGCGTGCGCGTGACGATAGCCGTGACTGTTGAGCCAGTTGTCGAGGTGCTTTTTGGTACTGTGCTTTTGTCCGCCGCGCTCTGTAGGTACACACCCCGGATGGTAACCAGCGTCATCAGTCTCTGATGCATGGGCAGGCTGACGACACCCCGTGCAAACAGAGATCGGCGTTTCTGCAGGGGTGACATCGCCAGGCTCGAGATGCCAGAAGTGTGTACCGTCAGTAACGACGACACCCCAAGGATTGCGCTTCGCCCCTGTACCTGTAATGTGTGAGACGGTCAGCACGTCCTCACGTCCGACGAACGGCTTTCCAGCGTAGGCCGGGATTGGGCTCTTGATCCGCGATAGCGTCACGCGGTCTTGTTTTCGTAGAGCTGGGCGTTTGCTCTGGGGCATCCGATGAGCATCGCGCGAGGTGCGTTCAGGGTCAAGGATCTGGTAGGCAAGATGGCCCCTTAGCGGGAGGGCTAGGGTCACCCAGCATTGTCCGTAGGAGTGCTGGAAGGTTGCCGTTCGCCACACTCCATGCACTCGAGCCTCGCCTGATTGGGACCGTCGGACTTGATTAGGAAGCTTCTGCCCTTACAAGCGATGCAGGAGCGCTGTGGATCACGGGCGGTTCCGGAAATTGCAGGCAGCCTGATGTACGTGTCAGTATTAGCTTTGTCCATCGCGTCACTCCTTGGGGGTTAACCGTATAAGCATGGATTATTCCTCTCCATCCAGGACTTCCAGGTACGCCGACCAGGCCCCATCCTTCCACTCACTGTGCTCCGCCGATCTGACTGGGTACGGGTTGGACTCGTCGGGAACGTTCGGCTGGTCGTCTCGAGATCCGAGCATGTATACGACGTATCCACGAGCCCTGGGCGGCAGGGTTTGAAAGGCAGCCGCGGTCATCGCGATGGTCTTGGACATCGTCATGTCCTCGGCAGCCCTGCTATTCGTCGCGTGGCGCATTCAGGTGTCATGAACATCTCCTGGTGAATTCGTCATCGATGATCTGAAGCCACGCAGCGGCGTACTCCCACATCTTGTGGAGGATGGAGTCTTCTCTGGTCATTGGAGGGCTTCCCAAATGCTCTCCCAGATCTCCAGCTCTCGCTGATTTCGCGCGTCGTCGGCTTCCGTTCTGGGCTGTCGGTCTCCGTTGACACTAAAAAAGATCTCTCCGCTGAGGAGACCTCTCAGGTGCCGCAGCTTCGCAGGGAGCACCTTTCGCAGCTCTCTCAGGTCAGAGTCTGGAAACGTCGTGACGAATGCAAGCATTTCATTGTCGCCTGTGTATGGACCGACTCCCGTCCACTGGACGTGCCCGTTGTCGTCAAGGTACATCGCACCACCCCAGTCCGCGTACGTGGATGTCTTGGGCTTGTTCCAGCTGCCTGTCTTCGGGTTCATGGTTTGCGAGACCAACCGCCAGCCTTTTTTAGGCTTCGTTTCGAGCCAGTAGCGGATCTGTGTTCGCGCGGTGAACCCGTAGGGGTAGTCCTCGACAAGATAGGCTGTGGCTTCGCTGGTGTGCCCGTAAAGAGGCTGCTTGCCTTGTGCGGTGGAACCGACTGGAGTCGCGAGGGCCCCGTTGATTTCGTGCTGGAGCTGACGAGCTGGAGTTTTATTCATAGGAGGGTCCTATCTTGTAGGTCGACATGCGGCACGGAGCCGCTGATCACGGTCGTACTTCTCTTGGTTTCGGATGTGGCGTGCTCGTGATGCTTTGGCACGGCGAAGTTCCGCACGGGCTTCGGGTTCGTCTTTGAGCAGCCATTGGCCTCCCTCTGCTCTCGCACTGACCCGTGAGAAGAGTGTCTTGCCGTTATCGTAGCCGACGCGTCCCGCCTGCTCGGCTGGGAGCTCAGGACGGCAGGCCCAGATGTCGTATTCGATGGAGGCGGCGAGATCAGCAACGTCTTGGTCGGACAGACCGATGGCAGCGGAGACGTCCGGGAAATGTAGTGCAAGTTGCCAAAATTCTTTAATATTAATGACTCCTATCGAGCGACGATACAGGTTGCTCTCGATGGAACTTGCGGCGAAGGCGATCCGTCGATCATCATCCGCGATTGCGGCAGCATAATCGATCTTGAAACCCCAACCGCTGCGGCTGGATCTCATAAGGCCCCCAGGTAGTATGTGCGGGTCATGGATATTTTATCTTGCACGTCGTGTGCCAGCGCGTGGACCTATGTATCCGGCTGAAATTAGTTTCTTAGTACCAAGATACCCGTGTCCAACGGTACTCATGGCGAACCTGAATCGGCACGGTCCGCAACCCCGTGCTCATTCCACCACGATCTTGGAGCCTTCGTGCTTGCGTCGTTGGCGCTCGATCCCGGCCAAGTCTCGGAGCGCGGCGGCATCCCTGCATTCCACGCACGAGCACCGGCTGTGACCCGGAACGTGCACGTTCTCGAACGTCACAAGGCCGTGCTCGGTCAGCGCGGGCCACACGACACCATTTCCGCGTCGCTCCCCCCGCTCTTCCGGGCGAGCGTGCAAGGTTGCGTTGTGGAACTGCAGAAGAACATGCCGGTAAGTGATCTCCTGCAGTTCGATGGCTTCTGGCAAGCCCTCCGCAAGCAGGAGCGCTCGAGGCTCGTGAAACAGCAACCGTCGGCGCGCGCGCACGACGATCCCCATGACGGCCAGCACCAATCCGAGTAGGCCAATCATAGCGATCGCTCCCAGCGCGCATGGGCGGCCCTGACCGTGGCCCCCTGGCGCGCCTCGTCAAAACTCTCTCGTGGGCAGTGCATGCTGGTCATGCAATGTCTCCCTCAAACGGCAGCTCCATCTGCAGCGTCTTCACATTTTTGTGAAGATCGGAGGCTGTGGAAGGCGAAAATATAAGCGCCCGCACCCCCGGAAGTTCAGTCAGAGCTAGATCAATCAGCGGTCTCACGTCCGACCAGGCGAGACCTCCGTTCCCACAGCCTAATGGGGGTATTGCGATTGATCGGACGCCACGTGTCTTTACTTCGCGGACGAGAGCAACCAACCCCTCGCGAACATACTCGAGCCGCGAGGGGTGTTTCCAGTGTTTCTTGGTTGGAAAATTGATGATGAGCCGGGGTCCTGAGCGTGCTGCTGTTGCCACGACGAGCATGCGACCCACTTGGACCTCCCCTTGTCTGCAAGCTTGCTCGTATACCTCGAAGTTCGAGGGGAATCGCCGCTTGAACTGGAGAGCAAGGCCTTTGCCCATCACACCCACGGTGTTGACTGTGTTGACGAGAGCTTCCACATTAGCGTCCAGTAGGTTGCTCACACATAATCCTGGAAGAATTTAATCGAGAACCCGTGAAGAGTCCTACGCTCTCTTGGCGTCCTTTAACGCGGCGAAGATCAGATCTTCAGCGGAGATCCCGTGTTCGCGAACTTGCGTTAGTACGTCCTCGCGACTCTGGCGGCTTAGAAGCGCGAGCGGACTTCGCAGAAGCGCCAGGACCAAAAGCGCGGCTTTCTCTTTGGGAGTCGTGACTTCGGTAAACTTCATAGGGTCCCTTGCAGGTAATGGAGATGCAGCAGCCCAGACTCAGTAACGATCCGCTCTTTACGCGTCCGTGAAACGAGCCTAAGTTGGGTCAGGAACGATCAGGAGACGACTTGTGGTACTCGTGCCCCGAGGGGCTGCTGCAGCGGGTCAACATAGCCTTCCCTGACGTCACGCAAGTGACTGCGCGCCATCCAGAGCGGCCCGGTCGTCATCTCGTGCACTATGATCTCACATGTGAGGCACTCAAGGCGATAGCGGCGACGGCCGGTGTCGCAACCGACATGCTCGGTTGCCACGACGCGGAACGTGTGCCCGTCAAGTGTCAGCTCGCGCTCGTCACCGACGTGCATGTTGGGAAGCGCGTCCTCGAAAGGATCTCTACCGGATAGCGTGCGCAGCATTTTATTTATCCTGTCGTGTCGGTTGTTATCCGTGGTCTAGGTGTTGAAATTGAGGTGCTGCATCCCTGCCTCGGTGACCACGCGCCCCTTGCGCGTGCGTGTCACGAACCCGATCTGTACCAGGAACGGCTCAACCGCGTCCTCGATCGTCTGCCGCTGCTCCGAGAGTGCCGACGCGATTGCCTCAACGCCTACCGCTGCCTTGCTCTGGCCCACGAAGCTCAAGTACGCCCGATCGAGCGCCTCGAGCCCCAGCCCGTCGATGCCGAGCCGATCGAGCGCGACGATCGCCATGGACTCACCAACCACCAGGCGCTTGGGCATGAGACCCCCTCGCGAGTCCGTGCCGATAACGTAGTCACGCACGCGGCGGAGCAGTCGGTTTGCCAGGCGCGGCGTACCGCGTGATCGGCGAGCGATCTCTGCCGCACCCGTCGCGTCGATCGCTACACCGAGCTTGTCGGCTGAGCGGAGCACGATCGCAGTTAGGTCGGCTACGCTGTAGAGCGTGAGTTGGTAGCAGAACCCAAAGCGATCACGGAGCGGCGCGGACAGAAGTCCAGCGTGCGTGGTCGCGCCGAGCAAGGTAAATTTCTGCAGGGGCAGGCGGATGACTTTGGTACCCGCGGCCATGTCGAGCACCCGATCTTCCATCGCCGTGTAGAGGGTCTCTTGCAACGGGACCGCAAGGCGGTGGATCTCGTCGATGAAGAGTACATCGCCGTCCTGCAGGGACGTGAGGAGCGACGCGAGTTGCCCCTTGTGCGTGATCGCAGGGGCGGAGGTGACACGTAGGCGCGCTCCTAGCTCGGTAGCTACAACCTGACAAATAGAAGTTTTGCCAAGTCCTTTCGGACCTGTGAACAGCGTGTGGTCGAGCTGCCAGCCCCCGCGCTGTGCGGCGCGCACACTGGTTTTGAGGTTTTCGATGAGTTCTCGCTGTCCGATGTAGTCGTCGAATCCGGTGGGACGAAGGGCAGGATCTTCCGAGGACTGCCTGGATGGCGAGACGAGGCGGAGTGCGGTAGCGAGCATAGCTTTTCTATATTGCAGTTGTCGCGCCGGTCAGATCACCGCGGAGTTTGAAAGGTAAGTCCCCGAACATTGGCGCTGAGTAGGCTATTACCCAGGCGCGGGCAGTTCACGCGGTGTTGCGAACTGTAACCGGGTGTTTGTTTACCCATGGGCTGCATCGATCGACCATGTGTAGACTTACGTGCCAACAATCCAACGTGGCTGTGGCGTCGGTCGTCAAGCCCTGACAGCGATAGCTTCCGCGTACACGCAAAGTGCGGTTTCAATGGTGGAGCGTCGAGCAGCGACCAGACACGCTGCACTTGCTTTGGGAGCTTTTATATCAGCTGGGGTTGGAGCATAGACGGCGGCGGCATAAGCGACTGAGGAGGCAGCGGCAGCGGCAGCGGCGACGGTGGCAGCAGTGGAAGAGTTAAAGGAGCCTCCTTCGAGAGCGCTGATGGCAGAAGATGTGGCAAAGGGGCCTCCTGCGCCACTGGCGAAGGTCTTGGCGACTGTGAAGGCATCGGCAGCGGCTCCTAGGGAAGCGGAGTTGACGACGGCGCCAAAGGCATAGGAGACCTCTGTGAGGGCAGCGACAGCGTCAGCAACAGCGAAGGAGGCACAGGCACTGTCGTCTCCGTCTTCACCATCTTCACAACGCTTGCACGTCACGCTGCTAACCAAACGAGCGATTTGCTCAGCGGCACGCGCCGTGTAGATATCTACAACTGCTTCAATCCCGCGAAGGCGCTTAGCAAGGTCGGTCCACTGGACAACGTCCAGGCTCATTGGAACAATTCTGCGGAGCACCCCATCAATCAGCGAACACGCGCGACGGAGTCGATCAGGCGCGGGATGAGAGGGGCAAGTAGTTGGCGTTCCTCGTTCGTCAACCGAGCGCTCAAGCTACCACCGAACACGTTCAGAACTGGGCAGACGTTTTCGCGCAAACGCGTGCGCTCTTCCTCAGTGTACACGTGCATAGATCCTCGATTCTGAAGCTGCATACAGTATCCGCGTGGTGGTAGCGTGCTGGCGTAATCGTCCAGCATTACGGCTCGATAACCAGACAGTGAGGGCTGCCGTCTCCGATGATGAACCAACGCTGTTACTTCCGCTTATTGCACGCTGGCGTGTTGAGGACTTCATCTTGGTGCTTGACCATCCATGCCTCCGCTTTTGCTTTGGTGCCTTGCTTCGAGGCACGCCCACAAGTCGAGCATGCTGCCCATGTTTTACCCGGATTGGATGTAAAGATGTGGATCTGGTGGCGTTTCATAGCAACCTACGCGCAACGGCGAAGTGCGGCGGCCATCCAGCTTTCTGGCGACCGCTGCTCCTGCTCGGAGCATGCGATGGCGGCTTGCGTCGCGATGGCCCTCTTATATCCCGCCCCCTGGAGAGCTGCGATCACGTCTTCTGACCCTGGGACGGTAGCGATGGGCTTGCTCGCGGCGTGAGCGGGTGTCTCGGGGTTGATATGGCGCGTGATGCCTAGGTGGGGGCGACGCGCGACGCTGGCCGCCGCCCCTGGACTGTCGCGGCGAGTGATGCGGAGCTGGCGGATGCGATCTGCGGCAGCCGTGGCAAGGATGCCTAGACAGACGAGCGCGGCGCCGAGCAGCATGTGGAGGACATCGTTCATGGTCTTTTGCTTATGCGATCGGCATGCCGGCCTTGGGACCTCGCTATATCTGCGCAAATACGACCTGAGTATAGGAATACCCGTGTCTAGCCATGCTCACAAGACTGATGAAATGGCACAGGTGTTCCGCAAGCCGCTCCGAACGCTGATCGTGCGGACCGTCTATTAACCTCCCGCACGGCTCCAACGAATCAGTAGATACGCGGCACCAAGACCTAGGGCGAGGATCCCGCCGACATGGGCGGATAGTGAAAGGACGGTTGGCTGGGTTCGTTGCTGGATCGGTCGTGCCAGAGCTGGGGGTGTGGGCGGGCCGACCGGCCTAGGTGCAGGGGTTGCCATACGTGCAGGTTAGCAGAGTTTTTACTTAGCTCAGTCAAGCGGGTAGATCTTCACCGGTCACTTGGTCCCTGCCCGGAAGATGCGTCGCCAGCCATGGCTCGAACCTGCCATCTGGGGTCCAGCGCGCCACGAACCTACGTCCGATCCGCGTGACGGGTGCATGGTTTGAAGGGAGGTGCCCGAGCAGGGAGACACTGAACTCCTCTCCATGCTGCTTATCTCCCGTGTAACGGGCTGTGATTTCAATACTTTGTCCTGGCTGCATTATGGGAAGTAGCAGCGAGGGCCAGCCATTCGATGCGGCGAACACACCGCCCGGGATATCTCCAACGATCTGGTTCTGGCCTCCGAACCGGATATTTTCCACTGTCCAACTTTCGGGATTTCTTCCGATGATGAGTCGTGACGGACGGAACGTCACTTGTTGCGGCATTGTAAGCGCCCTGACCGAATGACCTGGCGGGACCCTTGACCCCTCCATCAACGGGATTGTCGCTAGAAGCGGAGGGTCGGGTACCTGGTACGCGTAGCGCTCAACTCCGATCTCTAGGACGATACGGTCCTTGGTCTCGTCCACGGCGACCAGGACGCGATCGGGATTCCCGTTCAGGGGTAGATCGGAATCCGGCCTCCAAAATAGGTTGCACATGAGCGGGGTGTCGTCCCGTGGGTCAAGGTCGGGTGTGGGCTCGGTCCCATGAGAGGCGAACGGCCATGTCATGCTGCGCTGGCGAACCGCACCTAGTATCGGAAACAGCGGGGCACCACGATTGAATAACGCATGCTCTTCGCCATCTATCCTAACGAGTAAGACAAGCGTCTCGTCAGCTGCGGCATCGTGCTCCTCGTCGAAGTCCTCGTCGAAGTCCTCGGCGGCCTCGCCACGGGACGAGCGGATCCTCTGGATCTCCTCGTTTAGCTCTCTCGTGTTGTCGAGATCAACGTTTGTCTGGCCGCATATCCACAACGCACGCACCTCCTCTATGAGGTGCAAGCCAACGAGATTATCCAGCAGCTCCTCGTCCTTCAGTTGCTCGTCGTCCCGCTCGTTAGGCATCGTGATCCTCTTTAGATTGCGCGAGCTTAGTTACGCGCATGACCAGCTCCGATAAGCCCTGAAACGGGCCAACCATTTTTTCGAGCGCTTTGAGCTGAGCGACGAGCTCGATCAGCTCGGTGACACTCTTGAACTTGCCGATTGTGCCTTCGAGGGCCTCCCACGCACTTGTCGTTAGCACGCGATCAGCACCTCCTCCATCCAGCCACTTATCGTGAAGTGTCTGCACGGCATCGGGGGTGAGCCGCAATTCGCGTACGACCTCGCGCTCTGATCTGTCCTCGTCGAACATCTCGT
>Ga0193745_1000067_pt1 | contig 18480 bp, 17 predicted proteins | sample L1a2metaG_FD_145899 | JGI IMG/M metagenome (GOLD analysis project Ga0193745, IMG submission 145899) | Soil microbial communities from a riparian zone of the East river system, Colorado, United States - L1a2 | ecosystem: Environmental > Terrestrial > Soil > Riparian zone | place: USA: East River... | reverse complement strand
CATCGGCCGCTCCCGCACCGCAACCACCAACTTGCTCAGGTTATTGAATCTGCAAAAGGCCGTCCAGGCGTTGGTTTTCGACGGAAAGCTCGAGATGGGACACGCGCGCGCGCTTCTCGCGCTCGATGGACGGCAGCAGGAGAGCGCCGCGAAGCGGGTCGCAGACCAGGCGCTCTCCGTCCGCCAGACGGAGCAGCTCGTCAACGCCATCCTTCACCCCACGGCCAAAGCCAGGCGAAGGCCCGGTACCGATCGCGACATCGCGCGCCTCGAGGAAGAATTGTCCGAAGAGATCGGAACCAAAGTCGAGATCAAGCCGAGCAAAAAAGGCGCGGGGAAACTGGTCATCAGCTATTCGAGTCACGATCACCTGGACGACCTTCTGTCCAGGTTCCGCCGCAAGCGGTCCAGTTCCTAACGAGCTGCGCCAGAACTGGAAAGACAGGAATCCATGGGCGCGCTCCACGTATGGCCCAAAGAAGGCATATCCCGCATTCCCTACTGGCTCTACTCCGACCCGGAAATCTATGCCCGGGAGCAGGAGCGCATTTTCTGCGGGCCGAGCTGGAGCTACGTCGCTTTGGAGGCGGAGATCCCCCAGCCGGGTGATTTCAAGCGCACTTTCATCGGCGAGAAGCCCGTCGTTGTAGTGCGCGACAAGGAAGACTCGATCAACGTGGTCGAGAACCGCTGCGCTCACCGGGGCGTGCAGTTCTGCCAGAAGCATCTCGGCAACACCGCCGAGTTCATGTGCCCTTACCACCAGTGGACCTACGACTTGAAGGGCAATCTGATCGGGGTGCCGTTCCGGCGCGGCGTGAAGAAGCAGGGCGGCATGCCCGCGGATTTCGATCCGAAGAACCACGGGCTGCGCAAGCTCAAGGTCGCTCGCCGTCACGGCGTGATCTTCGCCTCCTTTGCATCGGATCTCGAGGCGCTGGAAGAGTACTTCGGACCTTCGATGCTGGCGCTGTACGACCGCGTGTTCGACGGCCGGGAGCTCCGCGTGCTCGGATATTCGCGCCAACTGATACCCGCCAACTGGAAATTGATGTTCGAGAACATCAAGGACCCCTATCACGCGAGCCTGCTGCACGTTTTCCTTGTGAGCTTCGGGCTGTTTCGAGCCGATCAGCCCTCGAAAGTGCAGATGGATGCGACCGGCCGTCACGGTGCGCTGATTTCCTGGCGGGGGGATCAGAAGAAGACCGAGGACAACGCCGACATGAAGTCGCTGATCGACAACTTCAAGCTGCAGGATCCCCGGCTCCTCGAGCCGGTGCGCGAGTTTCCCGAATACACCGTCGTCATGACTACGCTCTGGCCCAACCTCATCATCCAGCAGCAGTCGAACACACTGGCTATGCGCCAGCTCATCACGCGCGGCCCGACGACGTTCGAGCTCGCCTGGACTTATTTCGGCTATGCCGACGACGACGGGGACATGACCCGGCGCAGGTTGCGGCAGGCGAACCTCATGGGACCGGCGGGATTCGTTTCGATCGACGACAGCGAAGTGATGAAATTCTCTCAGGCAGGTGTCGGACCGTACCCCGAAGGGGCCGGAGTCATGGAGATGGGCGGGCGCGACTGGAAGGACGAGCAGCATATGGTCACGGAATCCGTGATCCGCGCGTTTTACGCCTACTATCGCCGGGTCATGGAAGTCTAACCGCTTGTTACTCTTCCACAAGATGATGTAAATCGAACGTTCGTTCTTTTTATTGATATGACTGCTGCGGCGCGTTATCTGACGTTGAATTCCCGGGACCTGCGCCTGGAGCTTGAAGAGCTCTATGCCGCGTACACCGCGTGCCTGGACGAGGAGCGTTTCGAGGAATGGCCCGAGTTCTTCGTCGCCGAGTGTCTCTACAAGATCGTTCCACGCGAGAACTTCGAGCGCGGGCTGCCACTCGCGACCTGGCTTTGCGAAAGCAAGGGGTATCTCGCCGACCGGGTCACCGCAATACGCAAGACCGCCGTATACGCGCCGCGCTATATGCGCCGCATGGTGAGCGGCGTCCGCGTCCTCGGCTGGAAGGAGGCCGTGCTCGAGGTACGCGCGAACTATGTCGCGTTCGAGACGCTGCAGGACGAGTTCACCCGCGTTTTCAACGCCGGTCAATATCGCGACAAGCTCGTCGTCGAGGAGGGCAGGTTAAAATTCAAGGAAAAGCTCTGCATCTTCGACAGCCTTCTCGTCCCTAACAGCCTGATCTATCCCCTCTGACATGAGCGAGAACTGGGTCAAAGTCGCCGACGCCTCCGATGTTCCCGAAGACGGAACGCTGCTCGTCAATCTCGGCGCGGAGCCGGTGTGCCTGTACAACCTCGGCGGAAAAATCTTCGCTACGCACGACACCTGCACCCACGGGCAGGCGAGCCTAGCCGACGGCTTCATCGAGGGTGAGGAGATCGAATGCCCGCTGCATCAGGGGAGGTTTCACATCGCGACCGGCAAGGCGGTCGGCATCCCCTGCACCGAAGACATTCGCACTTACGCCGTGAAAATCGAAAACGGCGCGGTGCTGCTCAAGGAATAGCGAAGCCGTGCAAAAAGTGTCCCTGACGCTCGCCATGGGCGACTACGATCACACGCGCGACGTGGCGACGGGCCAAGTGCCCGTTCAGGGCGTGAGCCTCAATGTGCTCTACCTGCCCCCGGAGGAAGCGTTCTTTCGCTTCACCTTTTTCCGCGAATGGGAAGTGTCGGAAATGTCCATGGGGAAGTACGTGGCCCTGCGCTCGCAGGATGACGACAGCATCGCCGCGATTCCCGTATTTCCATCGCGGGTGTTCCGCCAATCGATGATCTACGTGCGCGAAGGCGGCAAGATCGACCGCCCGGAGCAACTGAAGGGCAAGCGTATCGGGGTTCCGGAGTGGGCCCAGACCGCTGTGATCTACTCTCGCGGTTACCTCGTTCACCAGGCCAAAGTCCCGCTCGCCTCGGTGGAGTGGGTCCAGGCGGGGGTGAACGAAGCGGGGCGCGTGGAGAAAGTGAAGCTGAAGCTGCCCGAAGGAGTGCGGCTCCGCCCGGAGCCGCAGCACTCCCTGAACGACATGCTGCTCGCGGGGGACATCGACGCCGTACTTTCCGCACGGCCCCCTCGCGGCTTCGGCAGCGGGATCGGGCGGTTGTTTCCGGATTACGAAGGGGTCGAGGCGGCATATTTCAAGCAGACCGGCGTTTTTCCGATCATGCACGTGATCGTCATCAAGTCCGAGGTGCTGGAGCGCCACCCCTGGCTCGCGATGAGTCTTTACAAGGCTTTCGAGGAAGCGAAGCGCCGCTCGGTCGAGCGGCTTTCGGACATCACCGCTTCGCACGCGCCGTTCGCCTGGCTTGCGCCCTACGCCGAGCGCATGAAAGCGCTGTTCGGAGAAGATATCTGGCCTTACGGGCTGGAGAAGAACCGGACCACGCTTCAGGCCTTCGTCGATTTTGCCTTCGAGCAGGGTGTGTGCCACAGGCGCCTCGTACTCGAGGAATTGTTTCCCAAGCAGGTATTGACCTCGTTCAAAGTCTGAAAATGGGCGCAGACGCAATCTGGATCACCGAATCCGAAGTCGTCCAGCTCATGGACCTGAAGGAGGCGATCGCCGCTCTCGAGGCCGCGCTGCACGCCGAAGCCGGCGGCGAGGCGCAGAACATGACGAAGACGCTGCTGCAGTATGGAAAAAACAACCTGCACGCGATCGGCGGCAAGCTCGGAAATCTGGTAGGCACCAAGACTTGGACCCATACGCAAGGGGGAACTTGTCCGCTTCTGCTCCTGTGGAGCGCCGAGGACGGGTCCCTGGCCGCAGTGATCGAGGCATTTGCACTCGGCAGCCTGCGAACCGGCGGCATCTCGGGCGTGGCGGCCGACTGGATGGCGCGGCGGGATGCGAAGGTGATGGCGATCGTCGGAACGGGCAAACAAGCGCTCGCCCAGGTCGGCACGATGCGCGCGGTGCGGACCATCGAGCGGCTGCAGATCTACAGCCCCCGGGAAGAGTCGCGCCAGGCCTTCGCCGCGAAAGCGCGCGAGGAGTTCGGCATCGAAGCCGTGAGTTGCATTTCGGTGGGCGAGGCATGCAGGGGAGCGCAGATCGTGACCCTGGTGACACGGGCGGCGCAGCCTTTCCTCACGGCGGCCATGCTCGAAAAAGGCGTTCACCTGAACGCGGTGGGCGCGATCGCCCCGGATCGGGAAGAATTCGCACAGGACGTCTTCGAGCGCGCCACGCTCGTGGCCGTGGACAATCTGGCGGGCGTGCAGCAGCTCTCGCGCGAATTCATGACCCGATATGCCTCGTCCGGGTGGGAGGAGGTGGCGCCGCTCTCCAGGCTCATCGCCTCGGGCCGCAGGCGTTCGGGCGCGGATGACGTGTCGCTCTTCAAAGCGATGGGCATGGGCATTTCCGATCTTGCTCTCGGGGTGGAATTGCTGAAGCGCGCGAGAGAGCGCGGCGCGGGCCGCGTCGTTCCCCAGCCGAAAAAGCAGAAGCCGCGGCTCGCGCGGGCGAAGAGCGCGGTTTAAGGAGTACGATTCAACCTCGGTCGAGGAGCTTTGCGATGAACGAATTCAGAAAAGACTTCCAGCAAATGCAGGGGCGGTTTCTGGACCGCTCGGGCCAGGATGCGCGGGACAATAACAGCTACTGGACGCCGATCGTCGTCACGAAAGATGAGATCGACAGCGAAGCCGGGCGGCTGGCGAGCCTGCCGCGGCCGGCGAACGGCCGGCGCGAGTCGCTGATCGTGCATCCGCTCGCCGCGGCCAATGCGCCGGGTTTCGCGCCGGGCATCCAGGTCAGACTCTCGGTGCTCAAGCCGGGCGAGAAGACCGCGGCGTTCCGCCACAACGCCACCGAGGTGAACTTCTGCATCGGCGGCTCGGGCCACACGCTGGTCGCGGGCAGGCGAATCGCTTTCCGGCAATTCGACGTTTGGAACCATCCTTCCTTCGCGGCCTACCGCCATGTCAACGACGGCAAGGATCTCCAGGTCCGCCTGACGTATTCGAACGTGCCCCTCCTTCAGCACATGCAGGTCTATCTTCCGGAGGACGAGCCTGCCGCCGAATTGCGCCCGGTGGAGGACGCGGAGGAGAAAACGCAGCCCGGCGATCCGCGCCGCAAGAGTCCCTACGGGATGATCCGCATCGGCGCGGACGGCGGCATGCTGATGCCGTACGAGATTCTCATCAATCCGGAGGCGGTGGTGTCGAAGCCCCTGCACTTCCCGTGGAAAGAGGTGAAGCGCGAGCTCGACAAGCTCGAGGCGCTCGGGAAAGACTACGCCGGGCGCAGGCTCTACATGATGTACAACCCCGTCACCGGCCGCACCAACGGCATCACGCCGAATTTCTTCGCCACCATGACGATTCGCCCGCCCAAGATCGTCGATAGGCCGCACCGTCACGTTTCCGCCGCGATCAACTATTATTTCCACGGCAAGGGGTATTCGACGGTCGCGGGCAATCGCTATGAATGGGCCGCGGGAGATCTCATGCTCTCCGCTCCCGGTTGGGCGGTGCACAACCACGCTTCGTACGACGATTACGTATACGAGCTCACCGTCCAGGATCAGCCGCTCAATATCTTTATGGAGTCGCTCCTTTGGCAAGAGAATCTGAAGAAGCCTGCGGCGCTGCTCGGAAGCGAGCCGGGATTCGAGACGAACCGGGGGAAAGCGGCCGCATAGGCGCCGGCCATCCCGGGATCGGTCGTGGACCTCAAGGACATCAAGCTCTACGTGGACGACCGGCCCGAAGAGGGCGCGTTCCGCGTGCACCGCGATCTCTTCGCCGACGCCGAGCTTTTCGAGCTGGAGCAGAAATACATCTTCGAACGCACCTGGGCGTTCCTCGCCTTCGAGTCGCAGCTCGCCACGCCGCACGATTTCATCGCAACCCATATCGGCCGGGTCCCGGTCATGGTCACGCGCGATGCATCCGGCAAGCTCGGCGCGTTCCTGAACGTGTGCCGGCACAAGGGCACGATGCTCGCCCGCACCGAGTCGGGCAACCGCAAGTACCACGTGTGCAACTACCACGGCTGGGCCTACGATTCGGGCGGCAGGAACATCGACGTCAAGGACCGGAAAAGCGCGTGCTACGGCGCGGCGTTCGACGCCGAGGACCACGATCTGGTGCCGCTCGCACGCTTCGCCAATTACAAGGGGCTGCTCTTCGGCAGCCTGAGCCCGGACGTGCCGCCGCTCGAGGACTATCTCGGCGAGCTGAAGTTCTTCATCGATCTGGCGATGGAGCAGGGCCCGCGGGGAATGGAATGCGTGCCGGGCCGCATCACTTATACGTTCGATGCCAACTGGAAGCTGCAGATGGACAACGGCGTCGACCAGTACCATCTGACTTCGACGCACACGAGCTTCATGGAGGTGGTGCGCCAGCGCGAGAAAGCCAAGAGCGGAAACCAGGCCGCGCGCGCCTTCGACTGGGACAAGCGCCTGGCGCAGGACGGGGGCAGTTTCAACTTCGAGCACGGACACACGGCGATCTGGCTGAACCAGGCGCAGCCGGAGCGGCGGCAGGTCTACGCGGGCAGGGATGAAATCCGAAAGCGCGTGGGCGACAAGCGCGCCGAGTGGATGTTGAAGCTCCGCAACCTCGTGGTGTTTCCCAACATGCAGATCGCCGACTCCACGTCGCTTCTCCTGCGCACGTTCCGGCCGCTCGCGGTGAACAAGACCGAGATGCGCGTCTATTGCATGGCGCCGGCCGGCGAGCCGCCCGCGCAGCGCGCCTGGCGCCTTCGCCAGTTCGAGGATTTCTTCAACGTGAGCGGCCTGGCGACGCCCGACGATACCAGCGTGTATGAAGACAGCCAGGCCGGGTTCGCCGCGCCGATTTCCTGGCTGCAGGGGTATCAGCGCGGCATCGGAGCGACCGAGCCCGGCGCGAACGCGCTCGCGCGCGAGATCGGCATCAACCCGGTGACGAGCCTGCAAGGCCCGTACATGATCCAGACCGAAACCTGCTTTCACGCGCCGTATCGCGAGTGGGCGCGCCTGATGCAGGCCGGAGTCTCGGGCGAAAGACCTTACCCGCGCTGAAAGATGGCCGATTCCCTCGAGATCGGCCGCGATGTTCTCGTTCGCGAAGCCGTTTATCTCGACGAGCAGCGCTGGGACGAATGGCTCGCCCTGTTTACGGAGGACTGCGAGTACTGGGTGCCGGCCTGGCGCACGGAAGACGAGCTGACCTCGGATCCCCAGGCCGAGATATCGCACATCTACTACGCGAACCGCGCGGGACTGGAAGACCGCGTCGTGCGCATCCGCTCGCGGCGCTCGCCGGCGTCGATGCCTCTCCGGCGCACCACGCACATCGTCGGCAACGTGCTGCTCACCGGGGCGGAAGGAAAGTCGCTCATGCGGCTGCGCTCCAGCTGGACCAGCCACGTTTTCGATCCGCACCACAAGAAAACCGGCATCTTCTTCGGCCACGCTCATTACGAACTGCGCCGCAAGGGCAAGTCCTGGCTGATCGCGAAGAAGAAAACGGTCCTGCAGAACGACTATCTGCCCTCGATGGTGGATATCTACTGCATCTAGACCCATCCTCGACCGGCCGGCCGGCATGAACCGCCATACGGCATTCATCTGCCATGACTACATGCTCGTCGAGGTGCTCGACGAGATCGAGTCGCGTCTCGGGCGCAGCGGCATCGAAGTCCTGCGCGGCCCGCAGACCGCGCCGGGAAAAAAGCTCGTCTATCCGGAAGCGCGCTACGAGGAGCTTTTCGCCCGCGCCGAAGTGATGATGTTCAGCTCGCGCTCGATCTGCTCGCGCGAGGTGATGCTCGCGGCCCCGCGCCTTCGCGGCATCGTCAATCCGACCATCGGTCTGGAAACGGTGGATCTCGCCGCGGCGAACGAGCTGGGCATCATCGTCGGGCACGGGGCGACGCCCGAGAATTTTCTCGGCATGGCGGAGGCAACGGTGATGTTGATACTCATGCTGATGTATCAGCCCAGGGCGACGGAAGACGTGCTGCGCGGCCGCCGGCCGCGGCCCAGACCCAGGCCGGAGGACGCTTGGGCGCGCATGCTGCGCGGGTGCACGGTCGGCCTGTTGGGCCTGGGGCGAATTGCGCGCGGCGTGGCCGAGCGGCTTTCGGGCTTCGGCGTGAACCTCGTCGCCTGCGATCCTTTCGTCGGGCAGGACAAGGCGCCGGCGGGCGTCAGGATGACGGACCTGGACGCGCTGCTGCGCTCGAGCGACATCGTGGCGGTGCTCGTCAGCATCACCCCGGAATCGCGCGGGATGCTGGGCGAGCGCGAGCTCGCGCTGATGAAGCCTTCGGCGTATCTCGTAAACACCTCGCGCGGCGAGGCGATCGACGAAGCTGCGCTTTACCGCGCGCTGAAGGAAAAGCGCATCGCGGGCGCCGCGCTCGACAGCTTCGCCGTCGAGCCTCTTCCCGACGACAGCCCGCTGCGCGAGCTCGACAACGTCATTCTCACGCCGCACATGGTGGGTCACACCCGGGACGTGTTCGCTTCCTTTCCGCCCGCGGCGGTCGAGAATATCACGCGCATCCTGCGCGGCGAGCCTCCGCTTTACTGCAAGAACCCGGAGATCATCCCGGCGTGGAGGCGGCGGCTCGCCGGGTTCGGCGTCTGAGAGCAGTCGGGTGCCGGGTCACAAATCCGGCTTGATGCCCGCGTCCTTGACGATCTTCGCGTACTTCACCAGGTCGGCCTTCATGACTTCCATGTAGCGCTCGGGTGTCGTGCCTACTGCCGACAGGCCCACCGGATTGAGGCGATTTTTCACGACGTCCGGATCCTGCAAGACCTTGTTGATCTCGGCATTCAGGCGGTCGACGATCGGCCGCGGCGTGCCAGCCGGCACGAGAACGCCGAACCACACATCGATCGCGTAGCCCGGCAGCGGCCCCGCTTCGGCCATGGTGGGCACGTCGGGCAGGAGGGACGTACGGCTTTCGTTGGCCACCGCGATCGCCCGCAGCTTGCCGGACTTGAAGTGCGGCACGAGCGAGCTGATCGACGCGATCGAGAAGGTAATCTCGCTCGTGAGCAATGCAGGTACGAGGAACGCGGCGCCCTTGTACGGCACATGCGTGATGTCGACCCCGGTCATGGTCTTGAGCAACTCGGCGCCGAGATGGTGCGGCGTCCCGATACCGGCAGTGCCATAGGTCGAACCAGGATGGGAGCGCAGGTAGGCCAGCATTTCCTTCATGTTCTGCACCGGAAGGCTCGAGTTCACCGTCAGCACGAACGGAATCGTGGCGACGAGCGTAACGGGCTCGAAGTCCTTGATCGGATCGTAGGGAAGCTTCGCAAAGAAGTTCACGTTGATCACATGGGTGTTCGAGGAAAGCAGCAGCGAATATCCGTCGGCGGGCTGCTTGGCTACGAACTCGGTGCCCAGGTTGCCGCCAGCGCCGGGCTTGTTCTCCACGACCACCGGTTGCCCGAGGTTCGCCTGCAGGCGTTCGGCGAACACGCGCGCGAGCAGGTCGTTCGCGCCTCCCGGCGGGAGCGGCACGGTGAAGCGGATCGGCCGGTTCGGCCAGGTGGCCTGCGCCGCTGCTTCGCCGGCCGGCAGCGCCAGCACGGCGCCCACAACCAGGGCAATCAAGACTCGCGCTGAAAACATGTTGTCCTCCCGTCTCTTCTTCGCCGCTTTCAGCGCTTCTGGCTCGCTCCCGAGCCGCCCATGTTGGTGTCGTATCCGGGAGCGACGCGAACGTCGACGACGCACACCGCTCCGCTCCGCGCAGCCAGGATTCCTTTCTCGATCGCGGGCTTCAGGTCCGACGCCTTCGCGACCGGGCCGATGCCTTCGGCGCCTTGCGCGCGCGCCATCATCGCGATGTCGATGTCCGGTCCGCTGATGCGCTGGCCGATCCAGCGATTCTCGACCGGGCGCGAGCGTTCCTTGGCGACGCGCTCCTGGTGCAGCTCGTCGTTGAAGAAGGAGCGGTTGTTGGCGACGAGGATCAGGCAGGGAATGCCGTAGTGCGCGGCGGTCCACAGCGCGGTGACCCCCATCAGGAAATCGCCGTCGCCCATGATGGCGACGGGGAGCCGGCCGCTGTCCTTCAGCGCGAGCGCCGCGCCCACGGTGACGCCCGGCCCCGCGCCCACTCCGCCGCCGCCCTCCGAGCCGATGTAATCCAGCGGATGGCGGAAGTGGCGGTAGGCGCCGTTCCAGCCGAGCGGCAGCCGCGTGATGCAGACTTCCATATCTTTCGCCGCCTCATTCAGGGCGTCGGCAAGCGTGCGGATCGAGACCACGTCGGGCGCGGCATCCGGCAGCGGCGCGGGTTTCGCCGCGACCGCCCCGGGGCGCGTCTTCACGCTATCGAGCAGCAGCGGAACCACGGCGTCCGGCTCGCACATCATGTAGACGTCTACCGCCGGCAAGCCCTGGTAATCCATGCTCCAGCCGCGGTGAATGTGCGCGTCGGGCGAGATCTGGATCACCTTCGCGCCCACCGCGTCAGCGCCCCAGGCCGCTTTCAGCGTGCCCGCGAGATCGACCCAGTCGAGCGACAGCACCACGTCGGCCTCGCGCAGCAGCTTCGCCGTATCGGGCGGAAGGAAGGTCGCGGGCGGGGCGGCGTGCAGCGGGTGATCGGTCGGAAACGCCGCGCCGACCTTGATGTCGGTGAAGACGCGCGCGTGGATCTTTTCGGCGAGCGCGACGCGCTGCTTCCAGCACGATTCGCTTCTGGAGACGCGCCCGGCGAGGATCACCGGATGCTTCGCGCCCGCGAGAAGCTTCGCCGCCGCCTCGGCGAGGTGAGCAGCCGGCAGCACCGGATCGGGCGCGCGGTATCGCTTCGCATCGGGAAGCGGCGGGAGCGCGCCGATTTTCGATTCCTGCAAGCCGGCGTCGAGGTTCACGTAGGTCGGCCCGCGCGGCGCGGTGTTGGCGATCTGGGCGGCGCGCAGGATCGCTTCGTACGCTGCAGGCACCGAGGCGGGCTGGTTGTCCCACTTGGTGTAGTCGCGCACCAGCGCGCCCTGGTCGGAGGCGGTGTGGATCCAGTCGATCCAGGGACGGCGCTTGGAAGCGTCCCAGGGGCCGGTCGCGCCGAGGACGAGCATCGGCACGCGATCGCACCACGCGTTGAAGATCGCCATGCTGGCGTGCATCAGGCCCACGTTGGAATGCACCACCGCGCCCATCATCCTGTCGGTGACCTTGGCGTAGCCCTGCGCGATCGCCACCGCCGATTCCTCGTGCAGGCAGAGCAGCATCTGCGGGCGCGTATTGCCGAGGTAATTGACGATGCTATCGTGCAGTCCGCGGTAGCTCGCTCCCGGATTCAGCGCGAGGAAGGGTATGTCGAGCGTGCGCAGCACCGCGGCGATGGCGTCGCTGCCCCAGATTTCCTTTTGCTCGGGACCCGCGACCGGCGCTTCGGCACGCACCGTCGGGGAAAAAGTTTCCTTGGCGTTCATGAGCGTTCCTGTGATCCGGGTACAACTTTGGGGAAGCCGATCATAGCTCGCCTGTTGTTGATCGTGCAATTGAGGTTGCCGGCACGGCGCTAAGCGTGCCCGCTGACGCGCGCGATCAGCGAGTCGGCGTTCTCGGGCGCCGCGTTGCCGCGCCACGCGATGTGGTGATCGGGCCGCACCAGCACGAGGTCGCGGGCGTAGAGATCGCGTGCCTCCTCGCCCGCGATATCGACTATTGCCAGAGGCAGGCCGTGTTTCCTTGCGGCGGACTCGATCGCGCCGGCGTCGGTTCCGCCACCGAATCGGAGGAGCGTGAAGTCGCGGCCGAAACGATCGAAGATCGAAACGCCGTCTTCGAGCCACACGTGCGGCGCCCGCGCGCCCGGAGTGGCGCTGGGGGTGTAGTGGTGCCAGTCGTCGGAGGGCGCGGGAGCGCCGTCGGGAGCGACGATAGCCGAGCCCGCATAGAAGACCCCGAAGTGAATCCCCGGGATGTCGAATTCCGTCGCGGCATGCCGGTAGAGGCGATCGCCGAGCACGGCGCGCGCCGCGTCTCCGGCCGCATTCTCGTCTTCGAGGTCCGTGGGCAGATCGATGTTGCCGATCGAATCCGCCATCGCGCGGGCGAATCGGGTATTGCGGTGCGCGACGAGCTTGCGCTCGCTCTGGTAGCTCGGGAGCAACCTCGGCCCGCCCCAACCCTCGCATACCGCGGCGAGCTTCCAGCCGAGGTTGGAGACGTCGTCCACCGAGGTGTTGTACCCCTGGCCGCCCGTCGGGGTGAACAGGTGCGCCGCGTCGCCGGCGATGAACGCGCGCCCCGCGCCGAAGCGTTCGGCGACGAGCGTGTAGCCCGCGGTCCACTCTGCGATGCCCAGCACTTCGAACGGAAAATCGCGGCCGGTAGCTCTGACTAGCGATTCGCGGACGTAGTCCGCGGGCGCTTGTCCTCCGCGCGGCAGTTGCACGTGGAGCACCCAAAGCGCCTTTCCGTCGATCGCGTTCATGAGAGCGCGCTGCTCGCGGTTCACGGCCCAGTACTGCCAGGCGCGAGGCGCGCGCACCACTTCGTAGAACGCAGGGGCTTTTATATAGACGGCGAGCATTTTCCCGCCCATAAAGTCGCGCTCCTCGCGCGATTGCCCCTCGTAGCGCACGCCGATCGCCTCGCGCACCAGGCTCCTCGGTCCGTCGCAGCCGACCGCGTAGTCGGCTTCGATCCGCTCGAGCTTGCCCGTCGCAAGCTGTTGGGCCTCGACCTGGACGCTGTTCCCGTGCTCATGCAGCCCCAGAGCGCGCCAGCCGAAGCGCACGTCCGCTCCCGGCCATCTCTCCGCCTGCTTTTTCAATACCGCCTCGATATACATCTGCTGCACTCGGTGCAGGGGCTCCGGCGTGGGCCAGCGCGAGTCGGCGCCCTCGCGCGCCGCAACCGCCTCGCGCCGGCTGCGCCCGTGCAGCCGCGCCAGCTCATGGCGCGTGTATCGCGTGAAATAGGCGATGTCCTGTGGATAATCCTCGGGCAGGCCGAGCGCACGGATTTCCGCGGCGAAGCCCAGGCGCCGATAGTGCTCCATCGTGCGCGAGGTGGTGGCGTTCGCCTTTGGAAGCGTCGGCGAGGCCGGATCTTCCTCGAGGAGAATGCAGGGAACGCCCCGCCGCCCCAGCTCGATCGCGAGGATCAGGCCGGACGGGCCGCCACCTACGATCACGACTTTCGTGCGCGGCATGGCCCCTGACTAGTTGTGCGGCGCGGAGAGCGTCCCTACGGCGGCGAAGAGCGCTTCGACCGATTCGCGCGAAAGATTACGCGTGATGAATACGATGCGCGAGCGCCGGTCTTCGCCGGACCACGCATCGAGCGTGACCGGGGTGTGAAACACGTGCTGCGCGCCCTGCACGAGCACCGGCCCGGGTTCGCCTGCGACGTTGACGAGGCCTTTCACGCGCAGGAGGTCGGATCCGCGCAGCGAGGTCAGCACCTGCACCGCGGCCGAAAACGTGTCCCAGGTGAAGGGATTCTCGAACCACAGGCAGAACGAGCGGATCGAAGCGTCGTGCGCTCCGGCGCGAACGCGCTCGCCGAGATACGACCCTTCGGCGGGGCGCGCTTCGCCCGAGGCGCGAGCCAGCGCTCGAGTTCTTTGGGTGTAGCGCGCGTGCTCCCCGGCCCGACGTCGCGCAGGAAGGCCACTTCCACCTCGCCGTCGACCGCGACGGTGCGCGCGGCATAGGGGTTCATCCTCTCGAGTCTCGCTTCGAGCGCCGCGACCGCGCCGGGTTTGGCGATGTCGCTTTTTGTGATCACGATGCGGTCTGCGACCGCGGCCTGTTTTGCCGCTTCGGGCATGTCGTCGAGGTTTTGCAGGCCGTTTACCGCATCGACCACCGTAACCACGCAATCGAGGCGGTACTGCGCCCCGAGCATCGCGTCGGTCTGCAGCGTGTGCAGCACCGGGACCGGATCGGCAAGACCGGTGGTCTCGACGAAGACGCGGTCGAAGCCGATGACTTCGCCTGCGCGGCGCTTGATGAAAAGCTCGCGCAGGGTTTCCTGCAGGTCGGTGCGCACCGTGCAGCACAGGCAGCCGTTGGAGAGCAGCGTCATCTGCTCCGAGGAAGACGCGAGGAGCTCGTGGTCGATGCCGACCTCGCCGAACTCGTTGACGATCACCGCAGCCCGATTCATTCCCGGATCGCGCAGGAGGCGCTTCAACAGCGTCGTCTTGCCGCTGCCGAGAAATCCGGTGATCAGGGTGACCGGAAGTTTTCCTGCCAGCGAATCGCGCGTGGGCGCGGGGCTAGCCATCAAATGGTCATTTCGAGGACGTACAGGCCACCGGCAAAGCGATCTACGGTAAAGACCAGCCGCCGGTCATCGACGTAGACGTCGTTCAGCTGGATCGACCCCGCACGCGAAAGCTTGGGCGCAGGCGGCACAAAGTAGGCGATTTCCTGCGGCTGGTAGGGGTTGCTCACGTCGAACGCGCGCACGCCGCCGCCGAAGAAGGTGCCGACGATCACGTCATCGGATTTCCAGGAGCCCGGCACCGGCAGGTTCTCGTGCAGGTTGTGCGCGCCGAAACGCCCGCCGTTTTTTGCAAAGGCCTCAACGGGCGGCAGGGGAAAGGTGCTGATCGGCACGAGGTTCGACTCGACCCGCGCATCCACCACCCAGACGAGCTTGGGCCAGTCCTTGCCGTCGGGCTGGACGCACTCGTCGCTCACGATAAGGAGCCCGCGGCCGAAAAGCGGCAGCACCGTGTGCGTGAAGCCGGTATAAGGCGGCGAATAGCGCCAGTGAGAGATGAGCTTTGGTCGAGATTTGTCGGCGATGTCGAGGATCACCGCGCCGCCCGAAATGTAGCCGATATAGGCGCGGTCCGGCCGCTCGGGAAAGACGTTGGTGTTATGCGCGCGAAAGCCCGAGTCGAACTTCGGATGGCGCGCAAGCGGCGGCGCGGAGTCGCCCACGCGCGTGCCGGGCAGCCACCAGCGTCCCACCTCTTCGGGTTTCGCGGGCTTGCGCACGTCGATAATTCGGTAGAACTGGTCGTCGGCGGGATTGTGCGGCTGGAAGTCCGGCGCGCCCGATGCCATGTGCACGTATTCCCCGTCGACGAACCACACGGCGTGCACGCCGCGCGAATGCGCGCCCGACGCGTCGAAATGCGAAATCAGCTTCGGCTTTTCCGGCGTGCTGATGTCGAAGAGGTCGAAGCCCGCGGGCTTGGTATTCACGGCGCTCGTCTGATACGCGACCGCCATGGTGTCGCCGACCACGTCCAGGGAATTGGAGCGCACCTTCGCGTGCGGCAGCTCGGTCTGCACCACCACGCGGGGATTTTTGGGATCGGTGACGTCCACCGCAGTGAAATTCTTGGGAGCGGATTCGTGCGCGAGCCACAGGATCCTCCGTCCGTCGCGCGCGAGCTGCATGCCCATCCCCTCGCCGATGCCGCCGAAGCCCTGCAGCTCGTGGTGCGACAGGAGCTTCATGTTGAGAGCGAGCGTCTGATCGGGACGGGAGGCGATTCCTGGAAGCGTTTGAGCCATCTTGATTCCTGTGTGAAGGGGGTGCGGCAAAGGCGTAATGGTACCGCCTCTCGCGCCGGGGAACGCACCCGGCAATTCCCGAAACAATTCAGGTACACTCGGTGGCCAAATGCGGGCCGCACCGCAGGCCCGGCCAATACAGGAGGAGACACCCATGCACAAACCGCTGGCAGTTGCGTTCGCCGCCTGCGCCGCGCTCGCCGCCGACGCGGCTCTCGCGCAGTCTTATCCAGCGAAGCCTGTGAAACTGATCGTGACCTATCCTCCGGGCGGCAGCTCGGACCTGATGGCGCGGGTCTTCGGCCAGAAGCTCGGCGAAGTGTGGGGGCAGACCGTGATCATCGAGAGCAAGCCGGGCGCGGCCGGCTCGATCGGAATGGATTTCGCGGCCAAGCAAGCCCCCGATGGCTACAGCTTCGTCGTCGGCAACATCGGACCCGCGGCGGTCAATCCTCTCCTGTCGAAAGTGCAATACGACGTGCAGCGCGATTTCGTCGCCATTTCGCTCATATCAACGGGCCCCAACATCCTCATCGTCCACCCTGATGTGCCCGCGAAGTCCTTGCGCGAGCTGACCGACTACGCCAAGTCGAGCTCGGGCAAGCTCAACTACGGCACCAGCGGCCCCGGGAGCATCTCGCATCTTGCAGGCGCGATGTATACGAACCTCACCGGCGTGAAAGCAACGGAAGTTCCGTACAAGGGCGGCATCCTCGGCGTGCAGGATCTCGTCGCGGGGCACATCCAGTACATATTTTCCGATTCGCTGCCGGCGATGCAATTCATCAAGGCCGGAAGAGCGCGCGCGTTGTGCGTCACCGGCGCCGAGCGCAGCCCGATCATGCCCGAGCTTCCGCCTTGCGCGGAATCGGTGCCGGGCCTCGTCGCGGTGAACTGGTGGGGCGTCTTCATGCCCGCGGGAACGCCCAAGGCCATCACCGACAAGTTCCACGCCGACCTCGTCAAGACGATGCAGGACGCGGAAGTGAAGAAGAAATTCGCCGACTTGGGCGTCGAGGCGGTCTACAGCACCCCCGAGCAGTTCGTCGCATTCATGAAATCCGAAACGGCGAAGTACGCCAAGCTGATCAAGGAGGCGGGAATAAAGGTGGATTAAAGGCGGACTGCTGACGCAGCCGCTTTAATTCCGCCGGTTGGAGCGGACGCGGCCGCCGCTCAACCGGCGGGAGCGTTTCTTTCGCACGCGCGGATTTCCCGCCATTTTCTCCAGCACAGCGCACACCGCGCCGGTGTCTTCTTTTCCGAGCCCCATCGCCATCGCGGCGTTGTAGATTGGCGCGCTTGCCGCGAAAAGCGGGGTCGGGCAGTCGACTTCGCGCGCGAGCTCGACTGCCATACCTCGTTCTTCATCGTAGCCTCGGAGTAGTCGCCTTTCACCATCATCGGCCCGCGCACCTGGAACATGCGCGAGCCGCCGGCGCCGCCCGCGACGACTTTCAGCACCTGCGCGGGATCGAGGCCCGCCTTCATGCCGAGCACCATGGCTTCGGCCGCGGCGACGTTGTGGATCGCGACGAGCAGGTTGGCGACGAATTTCATTTTCGAGCCGTTGCCGAAGTGCCCGACGTAGTAGTTCGCGCTGGTGAAGCCCTGCAGCACCGGGACGGTCTTGCGGTAGGCGGTGCGATCGCCGCTCACGTAGATGAGCAGGTCCTTGACGCGCGCCTGCGCCCCCGTGCCGCTCAAGGGGCAGTCGAGCAGGGTCACGCCGCGCTTCGCAAGCATGTCCCGCGCCGCTTCCTTCACCGGGATCGGGAGCGTGCTCGTCTCGATCACGATCGTGCCACGGCCGGCGGATTGCGAAAGCTCGGCGGCAGTCCGCGCAAGGGCGCCGGCAGAGGGCAGTGAGGTGATGATGATGCTCGCGCGCCGCGCGACCTCGCGCGGGCTTCGCGCCGCGATGCCGCCCGAGCGCGCGTGCTCGGCGCGCCGGCGCGGAACGATATCGAAGCCGGCCACGCGAAATCCCGCGCGCGCAAGATTCGCCGACATCGCCGAGCCCATGATTCCGAGACCGATCATGCCCACCGTTTGCTGCTCCATTGCATTCCTCTTCTTCTGTTGGTCCGCAGACAAATACGCTACCATTCTCGCTCAAAAAAAGGAGGCGGAGTGGCGGGGTCGGCTTCGAGTTTGCTGGTCGGCGTGGACATCGGCGGCACGTTCACCGACTGCGTGGTGCTGGCGAAGGACGGCACGATCACCGCCACGAAAGCGTCTTCCACGCCCTCCAATTTCGCCGAAGGCATGCTCGCCGCGATGCGCGTGGCGGCCGAGCGCCTCGGGCTTTCGTTCGAGCAGTTCTGCGGCGAAATCGCGGTGCTCACCCACGGCACCACGGTCGGCACGAACGCGCTCATCCAGAGGAAGGGCGCGAAGGTCGGCTTGATCACGACGCAGGGCCACGAGGACGCGATCCACATCATGCGCGGGTCGCGCGGCGTGACCTCGCGCGACATCGTCAAGGTGGTCCACTTTCCCTCGAGCCAGAAGCCCGTGCCCATCGTGCCCAAGCGCCTGATCGAAGGCGTGTCGGAGCGCGTCGACTGCTTCGGCGAGGTGGTCGTGCCGCTCAACGAATCCCAGGTGGAAACTGCGATCAAACGACTCGTCGATCAAGGCGTCGAGGCGATCGGCGTCTGTTTTCTCTGGTCGTTCAAGTATCCGCCACACGAGCAGCGCGTGAAGGAGATGATCCGGAAAATCGCGCCCAATCTATTTGTCTCCTGCTCGACCGATATCGCGCCCAAGTGGGGCGAGTACGAGCGCGTCACCGCGACGGCGCTGAACGCCTACATCGGCCCGGTGATGGCGAAGTATCTGGGCAACCTGGACGGGCAATTGAAGAAATCCGGCTACCGGCAGCCGCTGCAGATCACGCAGTGCGGGGGCGGCTCGATCTCGGTGGACCGGGCGATCGAGTCGCCGCTCCTGACGCTCGACTCGGGCCC
>Ga0193745_1000066_pt1 | contig 18693 bp, 21 predicted proteins | sample L1a2metaG_FD_145899 | JGI IMG/M metagenome (GOLD analysis project Ga0193745, IMG submission 145899) | Soil microbial communities from a riparian zone of the East river system, Colorado, United States - L1a2 | ecosystem: Environmental > Terrestrial > Soil > Riparian zone | place: USA: East River... | reverse complement strand
GTTGCGAACCCGGAACTCCTTGAGTTGATTTTCGACCGCCTCTTTCGAGATCCCGCGACGCTCCTGCATCCTTCCGGCGCGTTGATCGCGCCTGGCGGCTGCCACGCCCGGCGCATCATCGGTCAGCCTGCACCACTCTTCCCTCACTTTTCCGCTCAACTGCTTCCAGGCGCCTTCGAAACGATCCCGGTTCATTCTCGATCTCCTAGGGTTGTGGTTCGCTCCATCGTTGCGGCGAATTGTCCGCCTCGCGGAGCGCTCGATCCGTTCGCTGGCGTACATACGGCGCCAACTCCTAACGGGCGCCGCCATCGAATGCGATGGACATGGTCGGTGACAAGCGGCTTCGCATCCGGCAGATCTGTCCCGCCGGCGCGCTTACGGCTTTGCGGAAGCGTGGATGAAGGTCTATCAGGTACTCGGATGCCGGGCCGAAAACACCGGTACCAATCCGCTGCCGCTTACGCGGGAGATACGTGTATGAGCGGTGAGGCGGAAGGGCCCCGCCGACATCCTCAGCGGCCTTTGTCCGGCCTTTTGTCCGGCCCTTTGTCCGGCCTTCGTCCGGCGCATGCCGGAAGCGGCATCAGCTCGCGATCCTGGCGGGCAGCAAGCGATCCGTTTCGCGTTTGACGACTGCGTAGCACTCGCAGACCCGCTCTTCCAGCTTTGGCCGGTCGAGCACTTTGATGTGACCGCGATTGTATTTGATCAATCCGGCCGTTTGCAGCTTTACTGCCGCCTCCGTGACGCCCTCGCGGCGCACCCCCAGCATGTTCGCGATCAGCTCCTGCGTCATGTGCAGCTCGTCCGAGTTCAGCCGGTCCAGGCTCAACAGCAGCCAGCGGGACAGTTGCTGCTCCACCGAATGGTGCCGGTTGCAAACGGCCGTCTGCGCCATCTGCGTGATCAGCGCCTGGGTGTAGCGCAGCAGCAGATGCTGCAATGGGCCGCTGTGCTCGAATTCCTTCTTGAGGATCTTTGACGGGAGGCGGTACGCGGTGCCCGCGCTTTGCACCACCGCCCGGCTGGGCGTGGATTCCCCGCCCATGAACAGAGCGACGCCGACCAGGCCTTCATAGCCCACGACCGCGATTTCCGCCGACGCTCCGCTTTTCATGACGTAAAGGAGCGACACGATGCAGTCGGTGGGGAAATACACGTAGTCCAATTTACCGCCGGACTCGTACACGGCCATGCCGAGCGGCAGCGGCACGCGCTCAAGGTCCGGCAGCAGGCGCTCGTAATCCGCCGTGGGCAGCGCGGCAAGTAGATGATTTTGAGTGGGCGTAGAGATTCCGGATAGAGCAGGATTCTTAGCCATGTTCACCTCCAAGCACCAGCAATAACCCCTTCCCTTCCCTCCCCTCCCCTCCGTTCAAGGGAACACAGCATCTTACCCTTTATGTCCGATAGCGTACAGAGTATCCTGCGGCGGCTACGAGGCTGTTACACCCATCTCTCCGCTGGAACAAAACTGTAACCAACCACCTGTTTCGGTATATAGGGGATTCCAGCCGTGAATTCAGACGCATGGGGAACCTGGAGCCCCCCCCCGAACGGCCCCCGGAATATTTCGCTGTATGTACGCGGACGCACAGAGCACGCGATTTGCGAAGCGGAGAATGCGCGTTGCGACAAAATTTTCACTTTAGAAGGATAGTACACACCATGAACACAAAACTTGCTGCAAGCTGCCTCGTGGCCGGCGCGTTGATGCTGCCGATTGCCGGCTATGCCGGTGATTCTGATGCCGACCGTTCGTCACCCAAGTCATTCGTCAAGGATTCGATAATCACCACCAAGATCAAGGCCGAGCTGGCCGAGGAAAAGATGTCCAGCCTGGTGAAGATCAAGGTCGATACGGACAACAAGGGCATGGTAGTTCTGAGCGGCACCGCCGCGAGCAAGAAGGCAGCGGACAAGGCCGTTTCGATCGCGCGCGCGGTGAAAGGCGTCACCTCGGTCGAGAACCACATCAAGATCGTGGCCGACAAGTAGCCCGTCGGGATCCGAATCAGTCGCCGCGGTTCACGATCGCATGCCGGTGTCGCCACCGGCTGAGGCACGCACGGACTGGTTCGATCCCTCGTGCCTCGTGCAACTCGCGGCTCGCGTTATTCCGATCGTGAAGGAAATTCCCGACGCGAAGCCCAGTCTCGAATGAACACCGCCCTACCCGCCGGGGCCTTGTCCGTGACACTCGCTTTGGGTTTGATCGTGCCGGTGGTCGCTTTCGCGGAGGTGTCCGAAGAGCCGTTGCTCGGCCCGGGCCTGCGATTACGGCCGGCGTACGATGGCTCGGCTACTCGGCGCGCAGAGTTTGTCCCGGTCGTCCGATACTACGGCCAGCACTGGTTCGTACGCTCGACGCAGGGCGTGCTCGAGGGCGGTGCCCGGATAGAGCTTGCGCCGGGGCTCCATGCCGGCGCGCAGCTCGCCTACGAGTCGGGGCGCAAGACGAGCGAATCCGATTTCCTCAAGAGTCACGGTGTGCCGGATATCAAGATTGGGGCATCGGTCGGTGTGCATGTCGAGTGGGACCACAAGTTCGGTCCCATGCCGATCACACTGCTCGCGCGCGCACGGCAGCACGCCGACTCCGATCGGGGCGCCCAGGCCGACTTCCGCCTCAGCGCCGGTATCTTCCAAAGCGGACGCGTAGCCGCCGGCGTATTTACACAGGCGACGTGGGCTGACGCGAAATCGACCAACTCTTTCTACTCCACCCCGCCGCCGCAGTCCCCGACGGACTTGCCGGAGTTCAGTGCAGGAAGCGGATGGTTGTTTGCCGGCTTCGGCTTGCTCTGGTCGGTCGACCTGAGCCGGGATTGGACTGTGGTCGGCAGCATGGAGTCCCGGAACCTGCGCGGCGACGCGGCGCGCAGTCCGCTCGCGGAACGCACGTCGAATTACTATGCGAGCGCGGGCATCGCTTATCGTCTTTGAAGCAACTGCGGCGGCCGATCTTCGCAGGGTGACTCAGGAGCCTTACAAGTGACTCCAGACCAAACCGTCCTGCTCTTGGACCTGATTCTGGCTTGCGGAGGGGCTTACCTGGCCTGGTTGGGTAGCCTGTAAGGTTTTCCCTCTCAGTACCGTCACTGATATCCCCCGGGGGTGAGCCGCCCCGGCTGGCGGGAAAAACCGCCGGGATGAAGCGAAAACTCCCTATTTGCGTGCGCTAGCGTACAGATCGCCCTCAGGCGATAGAGATAATCGGGTGTGAGAGAGGAGGTTTGCGAATGAACGGGACCCGGTTCTTATCTGGCCTCACGGGCCTCTTGCGCGGCAAGCGCGGGCTGGTCTCTGACCCCCAGCCGGTCTTGCTGGGCCTCGCCGGTTTTGACGGCAAGCTGAAGTTTCTCAACCCGGCGTGGGAGAAAATCCTTGGATATCCTCAGCGAGAGCTGCTGGACCGGCCGCTGAGCGAATTGATGCAGCATGGGCAGACCGCCGCCGCGCTGGTGGACCGGCTTCTGGCAGAGGACAATTTCGACTCAATGGAATTCGGCTTGCGGTGCCAGGACGGCACGTGCAAGTGGTTCTTATGGCACCGGCGGTTCGATTCGGAGCACCAGGCGATCTTCATCGCGGGTTTTGACATCACCGAGCAGAAGAGCCGGGAGATCGCATCTTTGCTACGATCCTACGAGCGATCGAAAAGAGCCGGCGCCGCGGTTTGAACCGGCAAGGGGCCCAGACGCGCGCCAGCTCAAAATATTGTACTTATGTGCGCCAGCGCACAGAACCCCTTGAAGTAGTAGGGGATGATTGAAATGGGTGTATATCTCCTCCCTGATAAACACTCGAAGTCCCTGGCCCGGTAACGGCAATCCCGTTCCGGGCCTTTTTTATGTGTGTGCCAACGCACAGAAGGGCTCGGAATAGAGGGGGATGATTGAGGCGGGTGTAGATGGGTGTTTATACGTCCTTTCAATAAACACTCGAAGTCCCTGGCCCGGTGACGGCGATCCCGTTCCGGGCTTTTTTTTCGCTGCTGCCAATCCTGTACGCTGTCAGGCCTGTCTTTACCGCGGGTCTCTGCTTACCTGTTGACCATCCCGGCGATCAGCTTCAAGAGCTCGGCCTGAACGAGATCCTTGTCGATCTGGGCCAATTGGTAATCCCCTCTCGGGCTGGCGGGACCACCGGATTGGGGTACCGCGTTGCTGCTTTGTATGCACACGGTCTTGTTGTAGTGCCGGGTGATGAAAGACAGCGAGGGAAACTGGGCATCGCCGTTCGAGGACATTTCCATCCCGGCGGGCATGATGCGGATGGAGACGGCCGCCTCGATGGTCTTGCCATCGGGTTCGCCGGCGTACTCGTTTTCGGAAATCTTGAAGTCGTGCCCTCGCTCTTTCAGGATGGCGCCGATTGCCTCGAAAACCGGCTTCACCACCTTGGTTTTGAGATCGGCGAACCCTTTTAGAAAATTGTCCTCGTCCGTTTTGACCTGCTGTCTCCTCTCCTCGACGGCACGGCGCTTCTCGTCGTATTGATCCAGCAACCTTCCTAGCTCGACATTCAGGTCCCTGGCCATGGGCGTTCCTTTGCAGTTTCGTCGAACGATGCGGAAATCAATCCGCCGGACCCTCTCTGACGCAAATCGGGAGAAAAACCCAACACCCTGTCGGATGCCGGGGATCGCCAGAAAACCGCGAAACTCCTCCCGCGCGAAAAAAACGGGCTGTCTCTGCAGCCTTCTCTTTCTTCGCGGCCTGTTTGTGCATTGACGCTGTGCTCAAGCTCGCCGAAAATCCGGGCCGGGCATTACATGTCCATCCCTTGCATGCCCCCCATGCCGCCCATGCCGTGACCGCCGGGGCTGGCACTCTCCTTCTCTTCCACCAGCTCGGCAACCATCGCTTCGGTGGTGAGCAGCAGGCCGGCCACGGAAGCCGCATTCTGCAGTGCAGTGCGCGCGACCTTGGTCGGGTCGACCACGCCCATCTCGACGAGATCGCCGTAGGCTTCAGTCTGGGCATTGAAGCCGAAGTTGCCCTTGCCTTCGGCGACCTTGTTCATCACCACCGAGGGCTCTTCGCCCGCGTTGGCGACGATCTGGCGCAACGGCTCTTCCAGCGCGCGGCGCACGATCTTGATGCCGGCCTCCTGGTCGGGGTTGTCGCCCTTGATCTTGTCCAGAGCGCTGCGAGCCCGGATGTACGCCACGCCGCCGCCGGGAACGATGCCCTCCTCGACCGCCGCGCGGGTCGCGTGCAGCGCGTCTTCGACGCGCGCCTTCTTCTCTTTCATTTCGATTTCGGTCGCAGCACCCACCTTGACCAACGCAACGCCGCCGGCGAGCTTGGCCACCCGCTCCTGCAGCTTTTCCTTGTCGTAGTCGCTGGTGGCTTCTTCGATCTGGGTGCGAATGCTCTTCACCCGCGCCTCGATCGCCTTGGGATCGCCCGCGCCGTCGATAAGGGTCGTCTCTTCCTTGTCCACTTCGACGCGCTTCGCCTGGCCAAGGTCCTTGAGGGTAACCTTCTCGAGGGTCAGGCCGATTTCTTCGGCGATGACCTGGCCGCCGGTGAGGATGGCGAGGTCTTCAAGCATGGCCTTGCGGCGATCGCCGAACCCCGGCGCCTTCACCGCGCAGGTCTTGAGGATGCCGCGCAGATTGTTGACCACGAGGGTGGCGAGGGCTTCGCTTTCGACTTCCTCGGCGATGACGAGCAGCGGCCGTCCGGCCTTCGCCACCTGTTCGAGGAGCGGCAGCAGGTCGCGGATGTTGGATATCTTCTTGTCGTACAGAAGCACGTAGGGATTGTCCAGGACCGACATCTGCTTTTCGGCGTTGTTGATGAAATAGGGCGAGAGATACCCCCGGTCGAACTGCATGCCTTCGACCACCTCGAGCTCGGTCTGCAGGCCCTTGCCATCTTCCACCGTGATCACGCCTTCCTTGCCGACTTTCTCCATTGCGTCGGAGATGATCTTGCCGATCTCGTTATCCGCATTGGCCGAAATGGCGCCGACCTGGGCGATTTCCTTGCTGGTGGTGCAGGCCTTGGACATCTTCTTCAACTCCTCGACCACGGCAATGACCGCCTTGTCGACGCCCCGCTTCAGGTCCATCGGGTTCATTCCGGAGGCGACGAACTTCATGCCTTCTTTCACGATCGATTGCGCGAGCACGGTCGCAGTGGTCGTGCCGTCCCCCGCGACATCCGACGTTTTCGACGCGACTTCCTTCACCATCTGCGCGCCCATATTCTCGAACTTGTCCTTCAGCTCGATTTCCTTGGCGACCGACACGCCGTCCTTTGTTATGGTGGGTGCGCCGTAAGTGCGCTCGAGGATCACGTTACGGCCCTTGGGGCCGAGGGTCACCTTGACCGCATCGGCGAGGATATTCACGCCTGCGAGCATTTTGTGGCGCGCGGCATCATGAAAACGGACATCTTTAGCTGACATGTCTTGCTCCTGAATGGGTTGGCCTTGCTTTGTTTACTTTGCGACGACGCCCATGATGTCGTCTTCACGCATCACGAGGTACTCGGTACCTTCGATTTTCACGGCCTGACCGGTGTACTTGCCGAAGAGAATCCGGTCGCCGACCTTGACGTCGAGCGGGCGTACTTTGCCGTCTTCGAGGATCTTGCCTTTACCCACGGCGATAACCTCGCCCTGGTCGGGTTTCTCCGCAACGTTGTCGGGTATGACAATGCCGCCTGCGGATTTGCGCTCTTCATCGAGACGCTCAACCACAACGCGGTCGTGCAAGGGACGGATTTTCATCATGAGATTGCATCCTTAACGGTCAATGGGTGGCCGCTCGCCATTCGCGCGGCCAAAAGAGAACCGGTGCGAGCAAGACTCGTCGATTCTGGCATACGTGCGACATCCGTTTGATTTACTGACCGCCGATCGAGACGGTGAAGTTCAGTCAGCGGCGAGATACTGGCTGGTCGTTTCTAGAAGGAGGTGTATGATACTGACCGGTAACTCTCTTGTCAACCAGATTGCACATGACCAGGCCATCCAAAACCAACGGACGATCGCATCTGCGGTCTCCCGGGAAGCGGGGCGAGAACCGCCCGAGCGCCCGGAAACGCATCTTCGATACGGCCTCGGAACTCTTCTACCTCAAGGGAATCCGTGCAGTCGGGGTGGAGACGATTGCAGCAGAAGCCGATACGACCAAGATGAGCCTGTACCGGAACTTCCCTTCCAAGGACGAGTTGGTGGCCGAATGGCTGCGCGAGCACGACGCCAACTTCTGGCAGACGTGGGACGCCATGGCCAGCCGGCATCCCAAGGATCCCCGCAGGCAGGTCAAGGCCGCCTTTGCTCTGCTGGCGAAGCACGTTGCCGATCCCAAGACTCGAGGCTGCCCCATGGCGAATGCGGCGGTGGAGCTCACCGAGAGAGATCACCCCGCGAGAAAAGTGATCGAGGCACACAAGGCGAAATTGCGCGCCCGGCTGGTCCAGATCTGCACCCAGATGGGCGCCCGGGAATGCAGGCTGCTGGCCGATCAGCTGTTTTTCCTGATGGAAGGCGCCCAGGTCACTGCTCAGACTCTGGGGGCGCGCGGTCCGGCAAGGAACGTAGCTCGCGCCGCGAAGATGTTGATCGATGCGCACTTGCGAGCGTCTTGATGTCCAGGCTCGAAGACGCCGTTCCAACTCACCGCTGACCAGAGCCCGCTCGATAATCCTCCGAAGGAGGGTCAAATGCATACAGAACCTGCGACCGCAGAGATGATCGACGCCCTTGCGAGCATCGAGATGCAGCGTCAGGAAAGGGAAAAGACGTCCGGTGTCCCGGTGTCATGCAGCTGGGCGCTCGGCAAATTGTACGAAGTGCTCCGGCGCAAGAGGAAATCGCCGGGGATGAAGGCGGAAAGCGCCGCACTCCAGGCGGACATCGAAGCCGCAACTCTGGCGATCGGGCGGCTCAGAAAACTGGCCCAGATTACGGGACAACAGACCAAGCCGAAGAGGGACCGGCCGTGGCATCAGCAAAAATCCTGGCGGGATGTGCAAAAAACATTCGCCGGAAACCGGCCGCGAAGAACGATGAACCACCGGGATTCCTAGAGAATCTTCGCCAGGAAGCCTTTGGCGGGCGGTTTTTCGCGCTATGGAGGGCGGCGCGGCACGACGAGATTGCCGATGGAGACTTGTACCGGTTCCCCGTCCTGATTCTTCGTCGTCGTCCTCACTTTGATCAATCCCTGCTCCGGACGGGACTTCGAAGGACGCACTTCGAGAACTTCGCTCTCGAGGTGCAGCTCGTCCCCGGGCCGCACCGGTCGTGGCCAGCGGAACTCGTCAAAGCCCGCACCGACTATCCCGCCCGCGGGTTTCAACTCGCTCTCGACCAGGAGCCGCATGGTCATCGCGGCGGTGTGCCAGCCGCTCGCCGCCAGTCCCCGGAATATCGAGCCGCGTGCAGCCTCTTCGTCGAGATGAAAGGGCTGCGGGTCGAATTCGGCGGCGAAGGTCTTGATCCGTTCCTTCTCGACCCGCAGGCGCCCGGAGCCGAAGGTCTGCCCTACCGCAAAGTCTTCGAGATATAGTCCGTTCATTGCCGCGGTCTCCTCTGCAAACGTCGAGCGAGGTCCGAGCGTACCTGAGAAAGGTGCCAGCATGCGCACGCAGGCCGAGCGCGCACGAATCTACCGTGCATTGCATGAACGTCCCGGGATCTTCGTCATGCCCAACCCCTGGGACGCGGGCACCGCGAAACTCTTTGCCTCACTCGGCTTCGAGGCCTTGGCGACGACAAGCCTGGGACTCGCGAACGCACTCGGCCGCGTGGACGGGGCACTCGCCATTAGCCGCAAGGAGCTGCTCGCCAACTGCCGCGAGATTGCATCGGCGACGGAGCTCCCGGTGAACGCCGATCTGGAGAACGGCTACGCAGACGATCCCGGTGAAGCGGCGACGATCATCAGGCTGGCGGCCGACGCCGGCATCGTGCGCCGCTCGATTGAAGACGCCACGGGCGACTCGCCAAACCCATTTACGACTTCAACCTCGCCGTCGAGCGCGTCGCCGCGGCGGCAGAGGTGGCGCACGCTCTGCCCTTCCCCTTCACGTTTACCGCGGGGGCCGAGAATTTCCTGCACGGTCACCGCGATCTCGACGACACGGTCCGCCGACTCCAGGCGTTCGCCGGCGCGGGAGCCGACGTGCTCTACGCGCCGGGCTTGCACGATCCCGAGACCATCCGGCAGGTAGCCGCGGCCGTGGGGAAGCCGCTCAACGTCGTGATGAGCGCGGCGGATCCCGAGCTCACCGCGGAGCAACTGGCCGACGTGGGCGTGAAACGCATTAGCGTGGGAGGCGCGTTGTCGCGCCTGGCCTTCGCGGCCGTTCGCGATGCCGCGGCCGCGGTGCGCGAGGGCGGCAGCTTCCAGTGGGTGCGCGATACGATGCCGACTAAGGATCTCAAGGCGATATTTCTGCCATGATTGAGGAGATGCTGGTTTTGGAGTTAACATAAATGGCATGCGCGGAGGAAGAGTTATGGTCCGCAAAATCGCCGTCTCGCTTTTCCTGTCGCTTTCATTGGCAGCACAGGGCGCCGATGTCTTCCGCTGGGTTGACGAAGACGGCAAGGTCCACTACGGCGAGTCCGTTCCCGACCGATACAAGCAGAAGGCAAGGAAGGTCGACCTCACGGGGACCGGGGTTACCGACGCACGGCGGCAGGAGGCCGAAGCTCGCTTAGCCAAGGAAAAAGCAAGTGCCGAATCCCTGCAGAGAAAGCGCGAGGTAAAAACGGATGCCGAACAGGCCGCCCCCCCGCCTCCGGACACCCGCCAGGCGGGGAATGAATGCGAGGAACAGTTGAAAAAATATATGGACAGCCAAAACTGCTTCGCTCCGTACGTGATGAAAGACGGCGCGGTCAGACCGGAAGCATTTCAGCAATGCACGGTAGTGAAGCAGCCAAGAGGGTGTTGGCCAGTTTCGCCTCCTTCCGATCGGAAATATGACATGCCCACATTACCTAGATCAGGTCCTGAACCGTAAACTGCCGACAAATTTTGCGAATTTAAAAACCTACCGCTCCTCCGGAGCCTTGAGCTTGCGAAACGACACGTACAGCAGCACATCGTAGAGGACCTTCAATCCCGCCGCGGCCATGATCGGCGCGCCCAGGGTCAGCGCCTGCATGGCGCTCCCGGCGAATACGGGCGCGACCGCGCGCGCGCACATGCGCGCGAGGTTGGTGACGCCCCCCGCGAAGGTGCGCTCCTCGGGCCGCACCACTGCCATGAGGTAGGACTGCCGCGTCGGCACGTCCATTTCCGAGAGCCCCTCGCGCAGCAGAAACAGCACCGCGGCGATTTCGAAGCTTCCGGTGAACGGGATCGTGAAGGTGAGCAGGCTCGAGGGCGTGTGCGTGAACACCATGGTGTTCACGAGGCCGATGCGCGCGGCGAGCCAGGCGGCGCCCAGATGCGAGAACGCGTTCATGATGCGCGCGCCGACGAAGAGCATGCCGATCGCCGCCTCGGATGCGCCGAACTGCGCGTGAAAGAAATACGCGAAGAGCGCGCTGCCCTGGAAGCCCCCGGCGAAGCTGTCCAGCGCAAAGAGGAAGGACATTTTCTTCAGGATGGAGCGGCTTTCGGGGCTCACCTCGACGCGCAGCACCGCCGTCGGGGACTCCGACTGCGACGACAGGCTGAGGTAGAGGACCGCCGTCGCGGCGTAGAGCGCAGCGTAAACGATCACCGCGGCGCGCAGCGAATCGAGCGGATGCACCCCCGCGAAATCGCGCAGCACCGGCGGAAGCACCGCGAGCGCGGCGCCAAGCGCGTGCCCCACGTCCTGGATGACGTTGTACCAGGCGAAGGCGCGCGTGCGGCCGGCGTCGTCGCCGGTGGAGGGCAGGATCGCCTGTTCGATCGCAAGCGCGGCACCGCGGTCCTTGCCGAGCGAATTGAGCATGCCGAGGAAGGCGGCGACGCCGAGCACCACGATCTGGGAGGAAAAGGCAAAGACGATGCCGCCGGCTGCGGCGAGCACCCCGAGCCCGACCAGCCAGCGCTTGCGGCCGATGCGGTCGCCCCAGAACATGACCCCCGCCGCGCCCACCGCCGTGCCGGCGATTCCGGCGCCAAGGACCGCGCCCCAGGCCGCCGGGTCGAGCCCGAGCTGCGCGAGATAGATGCCGGCGAGAACGCCGATCAGGCCGTTGGCGACCGCGCGCAGGAAACTCGCGGCGAAAATGATCCTGCGGTCGCGGAGCATGCTAGCGCTCGAAGAGCTTCACCGAGCCGCGCCCGCGGGACTGGGCAAACTCGAGCGCCGTGAGGCCCAGGTTGTTGCGGAGATCGGTGCGCGCGTTCCTGGAGATCAGGTAGTGAATTAGCACGATATCGTCGTGGGAAACCGCGGCGTGCAGCGCGGTGTTGGCCAGGCGCACGTCCTGGACGTCGAGATCCGCACCCGCGTCGGCGAGCGCCTTCACCGCGAGAAACGTGCCGGTCATGGCCGCCCAGTGAAGCGGCGTCTCGCCGTCGTTGTTCGCGAGATTCTTGTCGGCGCCCGCCTCGATCAGCGCGGTCATGAGCGCCGAGCTCTCGATCATGGCCGCAGCGTGCAGCACCGTCTCGCCGATCTCGAGCTGGCCTTCTCGGCGGCGACGTAAAGGGGCGTCTCGCCCAGCTTGTTGTTCGCCGAAAGGTCGACTCCGGCATCGACCAGCCGGGAGAACTCGTCGAAATCACCGTTCTCGATCGAGCGGAACAGCGCTTCCGCCGGAGTCTGCGCATGAGCGCAGGCGCAAGCGAGGGCGAGCACGGCGAGGAAGAGGCGCGGAGCGTTTTTCATTCGAACTCGGGCCGGGGCGGGCCCGCCGGGCTGAGAGACTAGCAGAACCGCCGCCGCCACGGGTAACATCTTCTTCCAAGATCGTTCCGCCGCGACTTCAAATTGACGCGAAAAGCTGTCAAGATCGCCCGGGACCTAGACCGACCGACCGGATCATGATCACTCGTTTCAAGAAAAAAATGGCCGAGATCGGCGCCGCGACCGAGGTCTGCTTTCGCGTCGTGTTCGCCGACGGCTCCTCCTGGCAGAACCACGAGCGCGCGCCCGAGGCGACGATCATCATCCGCAACGCCCGCGCTGCGTGGCGCGTGCTGCTTTTCGGCCATGTCGGTTTTCTGGAGGCGTATTTCGACGGGGACATCGACGTCGAAGGCAGCCTCGCGCTCGCTTTCCGCGCCGCCCTGGACGCCGGGTTCGACGATCGCCCGACTTTCCTCGTCAGGGCGCGCAACTGGTGGCACGAGTTCCGCTTCAGCAACGCCTCGATTGCGCAGGCGAAAAAGAACGCGCGCTTCCACTACGGACCCGGCCAGGACTTCTACCGGGAGTGGCTCGACGAGGTCGGCATGGCCTACACCTGCTCCTGGTTCATGGATGGCACGAAGACGCTGGAAGAGGCACAGGTGGCCAAAATGGACCACGTCTGCCGCAAGGTGCTGCTCAAGGCGGGCGACACCTTCGCCGACATCGGCAGCGGCTGGGGCAACCTGCTGTTCTACGCCTGGGAGAAATACGGCGCGCGCGGCACGGGCATCAACACCACCACCGAGCAGGTGCGCGAAACGCGCGACGAGATCAAGCGCCGCGGCCTGGAGGGCAAGGTGGAAGTCCTCGAGCGCGACTTTCGCGAGGTGCCGCGCCAGTTCGACAAGCTGCTCTCCATCGGCACCCTCGAGCACGCGGGGCGCGACCAGCTTCCGGAAGTGATACGGGCCCACTCGGACTATCTCAAGCCGGGCGGGCTCGGGGTGATCCACTTCATCGGCCACGTCGGCGTGCGCGACACCGAGTTCTGGATACGCAAGTACATCTTCCCCGGCGGCTGGATCCCCAGCCTCGCCGAGGCGATCGACTGGTGCGAGCGCTGCGGGCTGGAGGTGGTGGACATCGAGAACCTGCGCCGCAACTACGCGCTGACGCTCGACGATTGGGCGCTGCGCTTCGACCGCAACTGGGACAGGGTGCACAAGCTCGACCCAAAACGGTTCGACGAGAGATTCCGGCGCATCTGGCGCAGCTATCTCTGGTCCTGCGCGGAGATGTTCCGCTCGCCGAACGGGAAGACGCACCTGTTCCAGATCGTGGTGAGCAAAGGCAACATCGGCGACGGCTATCCGATGAGCCGCGCCTTCCTGTACCGGTGAGCGGTTACGCGGACAAGCTCGAGCGCCTGAGCGCGGCGCTGCGCGCGGGAGGCCCGGGCGGGATCGGTCTGGCGAAGAACACCTCGAACCTCTTTCGTGACCGGGAGCGGCAGGCGCGCCCGCGCGTCGATCTCTCGGGCTTCAACGAGGTGGTGGAAGTGGACGCCGCGCGCGCGCGCGTCTCGGCCGAGGGAATGACGACCTACGCCGACCTTGTGGACGCGACGCTGGAGCGCGGCGTCATTCCCTGCGTAGTGCCGCAGTTGAAGTCGATCACCCTCGGCGGCGCCGCGGCGGGCGTCGGCATCGAGGCGTCTTCGTTTCGCTACGGGCTCGTGCATGACACGCTGCTCGCGCTCGACGTGCTGCTCGCCGACGGCGGAATCGTCACGTGCACGCCGGAGAACGAGCACCGCGACCTGTTCTTCGGTTTCCCGAACTCCTACGGCACGCTGGGCTACGCGCTCAAGGTCACTGCGCGCACCGTGCCGGTGAAGCCCTACGTGCGCATCGAGCACGTTCGCCACACGGATTCCCGGCGCTATTTCGAGGACCTCGAGGCCCGCTGCCGGGGGAAGGACGCCGATTTCATCGATGGGACCGTTTTCTCGGAAAAGGAGATGTTCATCACGCTCGGCCGTTTCGCCGACAAGGCGCCCGCCACGAGCGATTACACCTTCGAACACATTTACTACCGCTCGATCCGCGAGAAGAAGACGGACTGGCTCACCGCAAAAGACTTCATCTGGCGATGGGACACAGACTGGTTCTGGTGCTCGAAGAACCTTTTCGCGCAGAATCCGCTGGTCCGCAGGCTCATGGGACGCGAGCGCCTGAACTCGACGACCTACGCGAAAGTCATGCGCTGGAACAGCAAGTGGGGCTTTACGCGGGCTTTTTCCCGCCTGACAGGCAAGACCCCGGAATCGGTCATACAGGACGTGGATATTCCTATCGCCCGGGCGCCGGAATTCCTCGCGTTCTTCCTCCAGGAGATCGGCATCCTGCCGGTCTGGATCTGCCCTATCGGCGGATACGATGCTGAAGCGAAATTCCCGCTCTATCAGGTCGATCCCCGGACCTTGTACGTGAACTTCGGATTCTGGGACGTGGTGCAGGACCCGGTGCGGCGCGAGCCGGGCCACTACAACCGCAAGATCGAGCGCAAGGTCGCGGAGCTCGGGGGAGTGAAATCGCTCTACTCGGATTCCTACTATCCCGAAGAGGAATTCTGGCTGCTCTACAACCGGTCCGCGTACGAAGCGCTCAAAGCACGCTACGACCCGCAGCGAAGGTTCAGGAACCTCTACGAGAAGTGCGTGCTGCGAAAGTAAGAGGCGCCAGACGCACTGAACCCGCGACGGACGCGCCGACGGGATCGCGTTCCTGCCTGTCGTCGTGGAACGCAACCCGCCGTTAAGAGCTCGTGACCCAGGCACTCTCAATTCTCGAATCGGTCTTCGGCTTCCCGTCGTTTGTCGGCAAGCAGGGCGAGATCATCGAGCACGTCGCGAACGGCGGCGATGCGCTGGTGCTGATGCCCACCGGCGGCGGCAAGTCGCTGTGCTTCCAGATCCCGGCGCTGATGCGCGAGGGCTGCGGAATCGTCGTCTCGCCCCTGATCGCGCTGATGCACGACCAAGTGGCTGCGCTGCGCGAAGCCGGCGTGAGAGCCGCCTGCCTCAACTCGTCGCTCAGCGCGGAGGCGGCGGCGAAAGTCGAGCGCGAGCTGCTCGCGGGCGGGCTCGACCTGCTCTACGTCGCGCCGGAGCGCCTGACGACGCCGCGCTTCCTGGGTCTGCTCGAGCGCTCGCGGCTCGCGCTCTTCGCCATCGACGAGGCGCACTGCGTGTCGCAATGGGGACACGACTTCCGACCGGAGTACATCGAGCTCGCGCTGCTCGCCGAGCGCCACCCGGCGGTGCCGCGCATCGCGCTCACCGCGACCGCAGACGAAGCGACGCGGCGCGAAATCGTCTCGCGCCTGCAGCTGGACGACGCGCGCGTTTTCATCTCCAGTTTCGACCGGCCGAACATCCGCTACGAAGTCGTCGAAAAGGAGAACGCGCGCTCGCAGTTGCTCGATTTCATCCGCGCGCGGCACCCGGGCGAATCGGGCATCGTCTATTGCCTGTCGCGCACCAAGACGGAGGAGACCGCGGCCTGGCTCGCCGCTCACGACATCGAAGCGCTCTCCTACCATGCCGGCATGGAAAACGGCGCGCGCGCGGCGCACCAGGACCGCTTCATCAACGAGGACGGGGTGGTGATGGTGGCGACGATCGCATTCGGCATGGGCATCGACAAGCCGGACGTGCGCTTCGTCGCGCATCTGGATCTTCCGAAAACCATCGAGGCCTACTACCAGGAAACCGGCCGCGCCGGACGCGACGGCAAGCCGGCCGAGGCCTGGATGAGTTACGGCCTCGCCGACATCGTGCAGCAGCGGCGCATGATCGACGAATCTGTCGCCGACGACGCCTTCAAGCGCGCGTCGGTGCGCAAGCTCGATGCATTGGTGGGGCTGGCCGAAACCGCCGGCTGCCGCCGTGTCCAGCTGCTCGCCTACTTCGGCGAGGCGAGCGGGCCTTGCGGCAACTGCGATAACTGCCTGAATCCGCCGCGGGTATGGGACGGCACGGTGGCCGCGCAACAGGCTCTGTCCTGCGTCTACCGCACCGGCCAGCGCTTCGGCGCAGGGCACGTGATCGACGTGCTCCTCGGCCGGGCGACCGAGCGCGTCTCGCAGCTCGGCCACGACCGGCTTTCCACTTTCGGCATCGGCGCCGACCGCGACGAAAGACAATGGCGCGCAGTGTTCCGGCAGCTCGTCGCGCTCGGCTATCTGCGGGCGGACGGCGAAGCCTTCGGCGCGCTGAAGCTCACGCCGAGCTCCCGCCAGGTGCTGAAAGGCGAGACCAGCGTGATGCTGCGCGAGCAAGCCGCACCGCCCACCCGCGCAAAGCGCGGCAAGAAAAGCGCCGCAAGAGAGACCGGCACAGCCGCGCCCGACTCGGCGCTGCTCCGTGCACTGCGCGCCTGGCGTCTGGGCGTCGCCCGCGAGCACGGCGTGCCGGCGTTCGTGGTGTTCCACGACGGCACCCTCGAGACCATTGCCGCGCTGCGGCCGGGAACGCGCGAAGCGCTGCGCGGCGTATCCGGAGTGGGCGAGAAAAAGCTAGAGCGCTACGGCGAGGCCTTGCTCGAAGTCGTGCGCTCGCATTCCGCCTGACCTCGGCGGGCAGGAATCAGGGCACGCCGGTTTGCCCTCTAGCGCTGGTTTCTCTAAGATAACTACCAGATCGCCATTTGAAGCTAACCGTGGAAAAGAAGTATTCAATCGCCCAAGCGCGGCAACAGTTGTCCACAATCGTGCACGAAGCAGAGCGCACGGGCGCAGTCCGCATCACACGCCGCGGACAGGTAGTCGCGCGGCTGATCTCGGAGCACGAATTCCAGCGCCTTTCGCGCCGCAAGCGCCGTATCGATTGGGTACGATGCTGATCGATACGCGCGGTTTCAAATTCGACCGCGACGAAGCGAATACCCGCTGAGCGCGGTGCTTGCTCGCCTGCTTTCTTCCTCGATACCAACGTCCTCGTCTATTCGTTCTCCGAGACCGAGGTCGCCAAGAGCGAGGCCGGCCGCGCCCTTGTCGAGTCCAATGGCGCGTGGGTGAGTACCCAGGTACTCTCGGAACTTGCCAACGTGCTCACGCACCGGTTCCGGGCAAAAGTACAGGAAGCGAAGCGGCGTGTGATGAGCATCGCCGCCAGCTGCGAAGTAATCGTCGTATCGCCACCCATCGAGAAAGGAGATTCTCATGAATAAAAACACAATCTGCCTGTGGTTTGAGCGCAACGCAGAAGAAGCTGCTCGCTTCTATACAGGCCTTTTCCCTCAAAGCAGCCTCGGCGCCATCCATAAAGCGCCATCTGACTACCCTGATGGCAAGGCTGGCGATGTTTTAACCGTAGAGTTCGTTGTTGCCGGCATTCCCTGCATCGGCCTTAATGGAGGCCCGCGTTTCAAGCACAGTGAGGCTTTCTCTTTCCAGATTTCCACCGAAGATCAAGATGAAACAGATCGGTATTGGAACGCTATCGTCAATAACGGCGGACTCGAAAGCCAATGCGGCTGGTGCAAAGACAGATGGGGTATCAGTTGGCAAATCACTCCGCGTGTTTTGACGGAAGCAATGGCCCAAGGTGGTGATGTGGCTAAGCGTGCTTTTAATGCCATGATGCCAATGCGAAAGATTAACGTTGCAACTATTCAGGCTGCTGTGCGCGGTTAAGTGCGCACCAATTTCTGGCGGCTGACCATTCGCTGCAGGCGCGACGGCCCTGACGGGCCGCGGCCTGAGCTCAAACGTTAGACGTCACGTCTCCGGTGGGAACGGACAAACTTGGTGGATGTCTGCGTGATTGCCGACCCTGTGCTCTCCGACGCAGGATCGGCGAACAACGCCTTTTCCTTGTTACCTGGAGCACTCTATGACGATAACAGGTCGATGCCTCTGTGGGGCAATTCATTGGGAAAGCTCGGCGCCCCCGGTTGTCACGCGCGTGTGCTGGTGCAGGGAGTGCCAGTATCTCGGTGCCGGCAGCGGAACGGTTAATGCCTGCTTCCGCACAGCAGCGTTCACGGTGACGGGCCAGACCAGCGACTATCCAAGTGTCGCGGACAGTGGCAACCAAATGCACCGGCGATTCTGTCCGTCGTGCGGGACGCCGCTATTCAGCGAGGCAGAGGCGCGTCCTCACCTGATCTTCGTCCGCGTCGGCACTTTCGACGATCCTAATCTCGCCACTCCTGCGATGACGATCTGGACGTCGTCTGCACCCCGCTGGGCCTGCATCGACACAGAGTTGCCGCAAGTGGTGAAACAACCGCCGCCAGCGGCGTGATGAGTGACGCCTAACAACGCGTTGGAGCGGACCGTGAAGTATCGTGGCGCGCCTCTCAGGCGCGAAGCGGCAGCGTGTGCAGCCGCTCAACTTGGGCGTCAGGCCGCCGCCAGCAACTCCGGGATTCCCGATTCAAGCGCGAGCAGCGCGCGCTTTCGATCGAGCCCGCCCGCATAACCCGTCAGGCTGCCGTTCGAACCGACGATGCGATGGCAGGGAACGATGATGCCGATCGGATTTCGCCCGGTCGCGGCGCCCGCGGCGCGCGCGCTGCCCGGAAACCCGGCGTGGAGCGCGAGCTCGCTGTACGTAATGGTCTTGCCGAAGCCGACCGCGGAGATCGCCTTCCACACGGCCTGCTGAAACGGCGTGCCTTCGGGCGCGAGCGCGGTTTCGAAGCGCTTGCGCTCGCCGCCGAAGTATTCGGCCAGCTCGCGTTTCACCTGTTGCAGCGGCGCGTGGCGCGCATCCCGCCGCCAATCCGGATCGACTCGCGGGAGATATTTCTGGCCGTCGAAGTAGACGCCCGATAGTCCTTCGCCGTCCGCGACGAGCAGCATCTGCCCCTGGGGACTTTCGTAGAGATCGTAGTAGCGCATGATTTACTCCTTC
>Ga0193745_1000064_pt1 | contig 18732 bp, 16 predicted proteins | sample L1a2metaG_FD_145899 | JGI IMG/M metagenome (GOLD analysis project Ga0193745, IMG submission 145899) | Soil microbial communities from a riparian zone of the East river system, Colorado, United States - L1a2 | ecosystem: Environmental > Terrestrial > Soil > Riparian zone | place: USA: East River... | reverse complement strand
GGGCATCCACGTGCTGGGCGATGCGACGCTCTCGGCGCCGGCAATGCCCAAGTCCGGCCACATGGCGAACAACCACGGCAAGCTTGCGGCTGCCGCGATCATCGAGCTCATGAACGGCCGCGTGCCCAATCCGCAGCCGGTCATCGCCAACACCTGCTACAGCTTCGTCAGCGACAAGGAGGTGATCCATGTCGCCTCGGTGCACCGCTACGATCCCTTGCAGAAGACGCTGACGGTGGTGCCGGGCGCGAGCGGCGTCTCGTCAGGCCGCAGCGAGATCGAGGGCGGGTACGGCTGGGCGTGGGCACAGAATATATGGAGCGATATGCTTGGCTAGCCATACTCTCCGTTACCTCCCCTCTCCCCGTCTCTGTAAATATCAGCCGGGAAGGGGCACGCGTACTTTGTGCTCGAGCAGGCGCTTGCGGCTCGCCGCGGTGAGCCCCCTCGGCGTGAAGCCGAGCGCACTCGAGCGGCGCCAGAACAGCGTCTTCAGTGTGTCGTCATCGAATTCCGAGGAGGCGAGGCGGCGCAGCACGCCGCCTTCGAGCGCGGCGATCGCGAGGCCGTCGCTGTAGAGCACCCGGTTCGGCGTGATCGCCGCAACGCGCGCCTCCGCGGTCACGATGCCGACGAGATTGAGCGGATCGGCACCGGAGACTGCAACGAGCTCGCCGCTCTTATCCAGCTTCCTCACCGCGCGCAGCCGGCCGACCGCGTCGGCCAGCGCGAACTGCTCGCCGCCGAAGCCCGAAACGAAGCGCCCGCCGCGGATCTCGCCACGCGCCTCCAGCCGCCGGTACACCGCCGTGAGCTCGCGCCACGTCGGCAGACGCGATTCGCGCGCGAGCAGCGCGCGGAAAACAACGCCGTAGCGGCGCAGCAACGCGCGCGCGATCTCCTCGGCGCGCTTGCCGTCGTCGACCGCCGCATCGCCGCGGAGCAGCGCCCAGCGTCCGGCGGTGTCCACTTCGTACGCGGGGCGCCGGCGGCGGGAGCGCCGTTTGTGCTTCTCGGACGGCGCCAGCAGCGCACGCAAGCCCACGAAGCTGTCCGCGGTGACGAGACCTGCGCCCGCGAGCTCGCCGAGCGACCGCTCGGCTTGCGTGCGCAACTGCCCCGTGTCGGAAACGATCTCATGGAAGAACGACGCGCCCCGCGAGCGCAGCGTTTCGTATACGGCGCTCGCCTCCGAGCTCAACTCGCCGGCTTCCAATTCGGCGGCGCGCCACAGCCCCGCGTGCTCGCGCAGCATCAAGGCGATCGGCGAGCTGCGCAGGGGCGCCTTGCCCGACCCATTTGCGGGAGAGAGTCGGCCCCACGCCACCCGCCCGGAGAGGCAAAGCCTGTCGATGAAATCGGGCTCGTAGTCCTGCACGCGGGCTGGGAGCACTTCGTGCTCCCAGGCGCCCGCGGGAACCTCGTAGCCGTCGAGCTGCTCGATCACCGCGGCAAGTCCCTCGACACTTTTCACCTGGGTTTCCCCGGCCGCGTGCTGCCAGTGCAGGAGGAAACGCATGAAATCGGCAGCGCTGACCGGTTCGATCTCTGCGCGCAGCCGGTTGAGGGTGTATCGGTGAACGCGCGCGAGCAATCTCCGGTCGCACCACTCGAGCGGGCCGGTGCCCGGGGTCGGGGTGAAACGGCCGCGCAGCAGTTTGCCCTCGCTTTCCAGCGCAAGCAGGGCAGCGTCGATGAGAGCGGTGTCGGGAAGCCCGAGGGAATCGACGAGCTCGCGCGCGGTCACCGGCCCGAGCACCTCGGTTCTTCCGCGAACCAGCTCGCGCGCCGCGTCCTCGCGAACCCACTGCTTGCGCAGGCGCTCGGGGATCGCCGGTATCGTGGATTGAGGAACGATAGCATTCAGCTCGTCGAAGCGCTCCACCGAAATCCAATAACCGCCGGAACCACAGGCGCGTCCGGCGACGACCAGCTCGTCGAGGAGCGCGCGCCAGCGGGGCGAAGCTTCCTCGGCGCGAATAAACCCGGCGAGCAGCAAAGCGTCGTGCAGCTCGTCGGCTGTGTTCGCCGTGGGCCAGGCTTCCTCGCGCACGCGCTCGATCGCGGCGGGGTCGAGCGCGCCTAGGTCGTCGGCGCTTCGGGGTTCGGTCGTGCGCCGCGTGTACACGGCGCGGGTGCGGCGCTCCTCGAGCGGCGCGTCGTCCAGAAACGTGTACACCGCGGAATTCAGGATCTCGCTGCAGAACACCGAAGGTTCGGGCGTGTCCTTTGCGAGACACTTGATCTCGCCTGCAAACACGCGCTGCAGCGTGCGCACGAGCTGCGGCAGGTCCATCGCCTGCTCGAGGCAGTCACGGATCGCCTGGTGGACGAGGGGATGCTCGGGCAGCTCGCGCGCGCCCTGGATGTTATCGAGGCACGCGGCCGCGTCCGGGAATATCGCGGCAAGCAGCTCATCTGCGATCATGCGCTGGATCTGCGCGGGCAGGCGCGCACCGTTGCGGTTACGCGGGACAGCCAAGGCGACTGTCGTGGTCCAGCGCCAGCGCGTCTGGAAAATCGGCGAGTCGAGCACCGCCTGCACGAGCGTCTCGCGCACGGTCTTCGGATTCAGGTAACGGAACGCTTCCTCGAGCGGGAAGGAATGCATCGGCCCGAGGGAGAGGACCAGCGCCTCCTCGGTCGCCGCGGCCTGCAGCTCGAAGTTGAAGCTCTGGCAGAACTTCTTTCGAAGCGCCAGGCCCCAGGCTTTGTTGATGCGACTGCCAAGGGGCGCATGCAGCACGAGCTGCATGCCGCCCGCCTCGTCGAAGAAGCGCTCAAGGACGAGGGCCTCGGCCGTTGGCACGACACCCAGGGCTCGCTTGCCTTCGGCGAGATAGGCCGCGATCTGCTCGGCGGCCCCTCGCGGGAGCCGGTAATCCTGCACCAGCCACGCGACCGCGGCATCGAGCTCGTCGGGTTTGCGCGGCTGATCGGGCCGGGGAAGCTTCGGATCGGCGGCAGAGCGCAGCCTCGAGACCGCCGCGCTCATCTCGTCGCTTCGCGAAGGCGCCTCGCCCAGCCAGAACGGCATCGAGGGCGGCTGCCCGTGCGCGTCGGCGACGCGCACGACGCCGTTACCGATCTGCAGGATGCGCCAGGACGCGTTGCCCAGCTGGAAGATGTCACCGGGCAGCGATTCGATCGCGAAATCCTCGTTCAGCGTGCCGATGAACAAGCCCTCCGGCTCGAGCTGCACGCGGTAGTCGAACACCTCCGGGATGGCGCCGCCCGACATGATCGCGATCATGCGTGAGCCGCGCCGCTCGCGAAGCTTCTGGTGCACGGCGTCGTAGTGCACGAGCGCCGCGCGCTGACCGCGCTTGGTCGCATAGCCGTGCGCAAGCATGGCGACAACCTCGTCGAACTCGGCTTTTTCGAGGCCGCGATATGGGTAGGCACGGCGGAACAACTCGAACAAGGCGCTCTCGTCCCATTCCTCGGCGGCGGACTCGGCGACGATCTGCTGCGCGAGCACGTCGAGAGGCCTGTCTGGAATTAGCACGCGGTCGAGCTCGCCGTCCTTCACCGCGCGCACCATCGCTGCGCACTCGATCAGGTCGTCGCGCGTAACCGGGAATACACGGCCCTTCGGCAGGCCGCTCACGGTGTGGCCCGAGCGACCGACGCGCTGCAAGAGCGTCGCGATGCGATGCGGCGAGGAGATCTGGCAGACGAGATCCACGTGGCCGATGTCGATGCCGAGCTCGAGTGACGCGGTGGCGACCAGCACCTTGAGCCGGCCTTCGCGCAGCTTGGCCTCGGCGCCCAAGCGCGCTTCCTTGGCGAGGCTGCCGTGATGCGCGGCAACGTGCTCGGCGCCAAGGCGCTCGCTCAACTGGAATGCCATGCGCTCGGAGAGCCGGCGCGTGTTCACGAAAATCAGCGTGGTGCGGTGCGACTCGATCAGCTCGACCAGGCGCTTGTAGGTCTCCTGCCAGACCTCGCCCGACATAACCGCCTCGAGCGGCGAGCCGGGCACTTCGATCTCGAGGTCGATGTTGCGCTTGTGGCCGCGATCGACGATGGTACAGTCCGATTTTTCCGAGCCGATCAAGAACTGTGCGACCTCCTCGATCGGCTTCTGCGTCGCGGAGAGCCCCACCCGTTGCAGGCAGCGGCCGCATGCGTGATCGAGGCGTTCCAGCGAAAGCGCGAGGTGCGCCCCGCGCCGCGACTCGAGAATAGCGTGGATTTCGTCGACGATGATTACGCGCGCGGTCTTGAGCATCTGGCGCGAACGCTCGGCAGTGAGCAACAGATACAGCGACTCCGGCGTCGTCACCAAGATATGCGGTGGTGTGCGCAGCATCGCGGCGCGTTCCGCCTGCGGGGTGTCCCCGCTCCTCACCGCGGCGGTGATCCGGACGGGCGGGGAGCCCATCTCCTCGGCTATGTGCCGCATCTCGCGGCGCGGCTCGGCGAGGTTCTTGTGAATATCGGCGGACAGCGCCTTGAGCGGCGAGACGTAGATGACACGCACCTCGTCAGGCAATTGACCTCCTTCGAGGCTTTCGCGCAGCAGCTGGTCGATCGAAGTGAGGAAAGCGGCGAGCGTCTTCCCCGATCCGGTCGGCGCGGCGATCAGGGTGTGGCGGCCTGCGCGAATAGAACGCCAGCCCTCGAGCTGCGCTTCCGTAGGCGGGAGCACGCGCGTGCCGCCGTCCGTGGGCTCGCCGAAGCGCGTTTCCCACCAGCGCTGAACAATCGGATGAAAGTCTTGGGGAAGCATACCGGCGGCTACTGTGCAACTATACAGGATCTGGCTTGGAACGTTAGGTTGGAGCCGTTCAGGATTTTCCAGTGCTCCCGAAACCTCCTGCGCCGCGCTCGCTGGCGGAAAATTCTTCGACCAGATTCAGCTTCACCTGCACAAACCGGTCGATGACGAGCTGCGCGATGCGGTCCATGGGGTTGATTGTGAACGACTCCTTCGACCGGTTCCACACCGAGACCATCACCTGTCCTTGGTAGTCGGAGTCGATCAGGCCCACAAGGTTCCCGAGCACGATGCCGTGCTTGTGCCCGAGGCCGGAGCGCGGCAGCACGACGGCCGCAAGCCCTGGATCCGCCAGATGAATGGCGATGCCGGTGGCTACTAGGTCGGCGGCGCCCGGCGCGAGCGTGACCGGCGAATGGATGCAGGCCCGGAGGTCGAGACCCGCCGCGCCAGCGGTGGAATACTGCGGCAGCGCCTCGCGCAGGCGCAGGTCGAGTATCTTTACGTCGAGATTCTTCAAACGAAGCGGCGCCTAGCTCCGCGGCAGCAGCTTCGCGATGTGTTCGATCAACTGGCGCGCCAATACGATCTTGGGCGCGAGCGGCAACTCGTGCACACCGTCCTCGTCGAAAAGCGTGAGCGCATTGGTGTCCTTGCCAAAAGTCTCCTGCGCGAGGTTTGCGGCAAGCAGCGGGATCCCCTTCTTCCTGCGCTTCGCCTGCGCGTTCGTTTTCAGGTTTTCGGTCTCGGCGGCGAAGCCGACGCAGAACGGTCCCCTCGGAAGCGCCGCGACCTCAGCAAGGATGTCGGGGTTCAGGGCAAGTTCGATCTTGAGGTTGCCGTTGCCGCGCTTGATCTTGTGCGACTTGGGATCGACTGGATGGTAGTCTGCTACGGCAGCGACCGAGATGAAAATGTCGGCCTGGTTCGCTCTGGCCATCACCGCCTTGTGCATGTCGCGCGCGGTCGTCACGTCCACGCGCTGCACACCCGTCGGCGCGGCGAGCGCGGTGGCTCCGGATACGAGCGTTACCTCTGCCCCGGCTTCGAGCGCCGCCTGAGCGACCGCATAGCCCATCTTCCCTGAACTCTGGTTGGTCACTCCACGCACCGTGTCGATCGGCTCATAGGTCGGTCCGGCCGTGATCAGGACTTTTTTTTTCGAGAGTACCTTGAGGCCTAGCGCCGCTGCGACTTCGGCAAAGATCTCCCCAGGCTCGAGCATCCGCCCCATGCCACCCTCACGGTCGGCATGATCGCCCTCCGTGGGCCCAAGGATGCCTACGCCGTCGGCGCGCAGGCGCTCCACGTTGCGCTGCGTCGCCGCGTTCTGCCACATCTCAACATTCATCGCCGGCGCGACCATGAGCGGGCAGCGGCGGGCGAGGCACAGCGTCGAGAGCAGATCGTCGCCGAGGCCGTTCGCCAGTTTCGCGAGAAAATCGGTCGTGGCGGGCGCGACCACAATGATATCGCGGTCGCGCGAGAGCTCAATGTGGCCCATGCTGTCGGGCACGCGCGGGTCCCACATGTCGGTGAAAACCGGTTTGTTGGAAAGCGCCTGCAGCGTCGCCGGCGTGATGAAGCGGCAGGCGGCCTCGGTCATGACCACGCGCACGTCGACGCGCGCCTTGACGAAAAGGCGCGTCAGCTCGGCCGCCTTATAGGCTGCGATCCCACCGGTGATTCCCAGAAGAATCTTGTGTCCGGAGACGTCAGTCATCTCAAATCGGTGAACTGCGTTAAACCGCAAAACAGGGATTTTAAGCGAATTCTATGGCCATTACAGACTGGCCCCTTCAGGAACGTCCACGCGAACGGCTGCTTGCGCTCGGCGCCGCCTCGCTAGCCGACGCGGAGCTGCTCGCGATCCTGCTTCGTACCGGCATCAAGGGAAAGAGCGCGGTCGATCTCGCACGCCAGCTGCTCGGGCGCTTCGGCTCCGTCGGCGGCCTGCTCGATGCCGGATCCGCGAACCTCGCGGGGACCCCGGGTCTGGGGAGCGCCAAGCTCGCGCAACTCCAGGCAGCCCTCGAACTGGCGCGCCGCGCGCTTAAGGAGGAAATCTCCTCGCGCGATGCGCTGTCGTCGCCGCGGGCAGTGCGCGATTATCTCCGCCTTACGCTCGCCGGACGCGAAAAAGAGGTATTCGTGGTGCTGCTCCTCGACGCGCAGCATCGCGTCATCGCCTGCGAGGAGCTGTTCCACGGCACTCTGACACAGACAAGCGTTTACCCGCGCGAGGTGGTGAAGTGTTCCCTCAGGCATAATGCGGCAGCCGTGATTTTCGCGCATAACCACCCCTCCGGCGTCGCCGAGCCGAGCCATGCCGACGAGATCCTCACCCGCTCGCTGAAAAGCGCGCTCGCTCTGGTCGATATTCAAGTGCTCGACCATTTCATCGTCGCGGGCAGCCGCACGATGTCTTTTGCCGAACGCGGGCTGCTGTGACGATCCCCGGCGGATCCCTTCGCTGCGCTTGACTTTGAGCTTGAACGCTTGGCCCGTTTCGCCCTATAATGCGCCCCTTTCTTGCGGAGCATTCCATGGCGCGCGTCTGCCAGGTAACGGGCAAGAAGCCCCAGGTGGGACACCACGTTTCCCACGCCAACAACAAGACCATACGCCGGTTCTACCCGAACCTGCAGTACCGCCGTTTCTGGGTGGACAGCGAAAAGCGCTGGGTGAGGCTGCGCATTTCCAACGCCGGCGTGCGCATCATCGATAAAAAGGGCATCGACGCGGTCCTCAAGGAATTGCGCGAGCGCGGCGAGATCTAGCCTGAGGAACCGTCACCATGCGCGAAAAGATCAAGCTCGAATCTACGGCCGGCACCGGCCATTTCTACACCACCACCAAGAATAAGCGCAGCACGCCCGACAAGATCGAGATGAAGAAGTACGATCCCAGGGCGCGCAAGCACGTCATTTACAAGGAAACCAAGATCAAATAACCGCGCGTTGGAACGGACGCAGGCGCCGTTCAACGCGCAACCAAGAAAAGAGCCCGCTTTCGCGGGCTTTTTCTCATTCGGTCCTGCGGTGCCTCAGCCACCCCGCTTATAGACAATTTTCTTCGTTCCGCCGTCGCAAGTACCGACGACCTTGCCGTCCTCGGCTTGGTCTTTGTCCACGATGGTCAGCGTAAAGTCTTTCACGCCGTTGTTCTTGATCTTGGCCTCGATCTCGGACTTGAGTTCCTCGCACGGTTTCACCTGCGCTAAGGCCGGCAACGCAATCAGCATGGACGCAATAACCGCAAAAAGGCTCTTCATTTCATACCCCCTTTCTTGGCTTCCCTTGTTAAAAAGCCTCCCGATATGCAGCAGTTCCATATGCTACCCGGAAGCGGGCTTGAGTGCTGTTTGATTACGGCCTGGAAACAGAGTCCATCACTGGCAGCACGCCTTACGTCTTTGCTTTGATAGCTTAGCTGGTCGGCTGAAATCCGTGAAAAAACCCGCCGGCGGCGGGTTTTGTGGGATTTCCGCTTGCGCGCGGATAAGCGAACTAGGCGTAGCAGCGCAACCTGCGCGAGAACTCTACCAGCGGGTGGATGCCGCTCGCTTCGGCGCGGTGGCACCAGTCCTGCAACTGCCGAACGAGCTGCTCGCGGGAAGCGCTGGAGCGCTCCCACAGCGAAGCGAGCTCCGAACGCATCGAGTAAACGGTATGCAACGCGCGCGACTTCGCCAGTCCCTTCTTGAGGTTCGCGCGCTCGGTTTCGCACAGCGATCTCTCGTCGCGGTGGAGCCAGTGTTTCAGGTTCTTCAGCACATGCGCGTCGTGCGGGGCGAGCCGGCGCAGCTTGCCGAGCTCCTCGGCGTAGGTGCGCTTGAGCGACTTGGCGTATTTCGCGAGCACGTCGTAGCGGTGCGTGATCACGGCCTGAAGCGTCTCGGAGTCCACCGCAGGCTTCGCCTCGGTGAAGCGTGGCATCGGCGCGACTTTCTTCACCTGTGCCAGGCCAAGCGCCTCGAGCAGGCAAATATACATCCAGCCCAAGTCGATCTCGTACCACTTATTGGAAAGCTTCGCCGAGGTCGCATAGGCGTGGTGGTTGTTGTGCAACTCCTCGCCGCCGATGATGATTCCCCAGGGAACGATGTTCGTGCTCGCGTCTTCGGTCGACCAGTTCCGGTAGCCCCAAAAGTGGCCGATGCCGTTGATGACGCCCGCCGCCCAGAACGGGATCCAGGCGATCTGCGTGATGAGGATCAGCGCGCCAGGGACGATGCCGAACAGCATGACGTTGGCGGCACCCATCAGGGTAATGCCGAGTATCGAGAAGCGGGAGTAGATATTGCGCTCGAGCCAGTCGTCGGGCGTGCCGTGGCCGTAACGGTCGATCGTTTCGCGGTTATAGGATTCCTTCACGTACAGGAACACGCCGCCCCAGAGCACGCGATTGATTCCGACCTGTTGCGGGCTGTGCGGGTCCTCGGCGGTCTCACATTTGGCGTGGTGTTTGCGGTGAATCGCGGCCCACTCCTTGGTCACCATCCCAGTCGTCATCCACAGCCACAGGCGGAAGAAGTGGCTCACCAGCGGATGCAGATCAAGCGCGCGGTGCGCCTGGTAACGATGCAGGAACACCGTCACGCTGATGATGGTGATGTGGGTAAGACCGAGCGCGGCAAGGACGTAGCCCCACCACGGCAGGTCGAAAATACCTGAAAACAGCACGCTGGATTCCATCAAACTCCCCTCTGTTGAGGCCCGGCCGATTCTACGTGAATCCGCACAAAGGGCAAGGGCATAATCCCTGATGCCGAAGTCAGGGATTTCCTGATGCTATTCATGCCCTTGCAAGCTGGTAAATTCACAGGGAATTTTGTTCCGCGACGTGAGATTTTCGCGCGGGAAATATATAAAAAGATCCTGCGCGAACCTGGTTCATGCGGCACGCTCGAGCACTGCGGCGAAGAAGCCGTCGGTGCCATGCCGATGCGGCCAAAGCTCAAGATATTCTTCTACCTGGAGCCTGATGCCGCCTTTTTCAAGCACTTCACACGCTGGCCGCAGCGTGAATTGGGCATTGCGCAGGAAATCCTCGACAATCCCGCGGTTTTCCTGCTCGAGGATGCTGCAGGTGGCATAGACGAGCCTCCCGCCGGGCTTCACGAGCCGCGCCGCGGCAGCGAGAATCGATTTCTGCTTTTCCACGAGCTCCGCGACATCCTCGGACGTTTGGCGCCACTTCATGTCCGGATTGCGCCGCAGCGTCCCGAGGCCGCTGCAGGGCGCATCCACCAGCACTCGGTCGATCTTGCCCGCGAGGCGCTTCACGCGAGCGTCGTTCACTCCCTCGATCCGCTGCGGATGCACGTTCGACAGTGCCGAGCGCGCAAGGCGGGGCTTCAGCCCGGCGAGTCGCTTCGGGGAGATGTCGAACGCGTAGAGGCGTCCCGTCGAGCGCATGAGCGCCCCGAGGGCGAGCGTCTTCCCGCCCGCGCCCGCGCAGAAATCTACCACCATTTCGCCACGCTTGGGCGCGACCAGATGGCAGAGCAGTTGGCTCCCTTCGTCCTGCACCTCGATGTTGCCTTGCAGAAACAGCGGATGCCGGTTGATCGCGGGCTTCTCCTGGAGCCTGATCCCTTCGGGCGAGTACGGCGTCGTGGCTGCGCGGATCCCGTCGGCTGCGAGCCGTTCGAGCGCCGCTTCGCGTGAGATTTTCAGTGAATTCACGCGCAGGTCGAGTGGCGCGCTCTGCAGCAAGCCCTTCGCCAGCGCGAGCAGCGCGCTTTCGTCGTAGCGGGTGCGCAGGCGCTCGATCGTCCAATCGGGGAGCTCGCACTGGACCTCGAAGGGCTGTGGCCCAGCCGCGTCTCGCTTCACCGAGGCGAGCCACTCGGCCTCGTCGCCGCGCAGCCAAGGGTCAAGCTCGCGCAGGTTCGCACCGAGGAGCGCGGTCCAGGTCGCGAGCGCAAGACGCCGCGGGCTCAGCGTCGCCGCGACGCGCTCGAGGAGCCGGCGGCGCCTGAGCGCCGCGTACACCGAATCGGCGATCGTGGCGCGGTCGCGCTGGCCGATTTTCGGATGGCTATGAAAAAACGCCGAAAGCGTTGCATCGGCGGGTTGCTCGAGCGGCAGCACGGCCGCAAAGGCCGCCGTGCACGCATCGAGTAGCGGGCGCGAGAAGCGCGTCACTTGCCGATGCGCGTGATGATCTGGTCGGCTCGCGTGCCGTCGTTGTCAACGATCAGTACGCGCACCGGCAGGAAATCGCGCTCGGCGGCGAACCAGATGTCGGTCGCCTTGTCCTCGGGACCGTCGCGCACTTTCGCGATGTGCAGCGTCTGCATCTCGCCCGTGGGCGTGACGAGCTTCTCGGTACCGACGACGGTGAAGCGGAATGGAGTCAGCCCCCGCCCGTCGGCACGCGTCACGTCGTATTCCTTGCCCTTGGGCGGGACGAACGCAAAGCTGTAGGCGAGGCTCAAGGGGTCCTGTGCGTCCGCCGGCATCTTGAGCGTTTCCGACTTCCCGTTTTTCTCCTGCGTCAGCGAGCGCGCGTCCCAATCGAATTTGGCCGACACCACCCAGCTGGCGCCGCGCTGGTCGCGGAATTCGTCTGGCCGGAGCCCCTCGGCGGTTATGCGCCCACGGCTGGTGCGCTTTAGCGTGCCGAACAACGACAGAAATCCTCTGCCCTTCGTCTCTGAGGTGATCGAATAAGTCTTACCGTCGTGCTCGAGAGTTTCCACTACATCCCCGAGGACGCTGCCGTTGCGCATCATCTCGTAGCTGAGCGTCATGCGCTGGGGCGGCGCCCCCTGGGCAGCGGCGGCCCACAGGGCGAGCGCGGCCAGGCCGGCGCGGAGGAGCGACATGGGATTGGAGATCATCCTTCGGCGAGCAGCGCTTGTGTGGCGTCAGATCCGTTAACGCGCACAACGCCCTTGTCGACGACGAGGCGATCCTCTACAAACCAGCGCACCGCGAGCGGATAGATGCGATGCTCCTGGCGCAGTACCCGCGCGGCGAGCGTCCCTTCCGTATCCCCGGCGTTCACGGGGACCGCTGCCTGCGCGATGATCGGCCCGTGATCGACCTGGGGCGTGACGAAGTGCACCGTGCAGCCGTGGAACTTCACGCCCTCCTGGAGAGCGCGCCGGTGCGTGTGCAACCCGGGAAACGCCGGCAGCAGCGACGGATGGATGTTGACCAGTCGACCCGAGTAGTGCCGCACGAAATCGCCTCCGAGGACGCACATGAAGCCGGCGAGCGCGACGAGGTCGGGCGAATGCCGATCGATCACTGCCTCGAGCGCGGCGTCGAACGCCGCGCGCGAGGAAAACTCGCGCTCGTCGACCACCTGCGCGGGAATACTCGATTGCACGGCGAATTTCAGACCCGCCGCATCGGCACGGTTGCTGATCACGGCGGCGATCTTTGCGGGGAGCCCCGCGCCCACGATCGCCTCCATGTTGCTGCCGCGGCCGGAGATCAGGATGACGACGTTCTTCACGCGGCTATTCTACCGCCCCGGTTGTCGGCCCGATTTCCCAAGCGGCGGGCGCTCTCAATATACCCGCTCGACGCGATAACCCTGCCTCTCGATGAGGGCGAGCATCCCTTCCCCACCGTAGAGGTGATTCGCACCAACGGCTACGAAGGCACGGCCTTCGCGCAGCGGCATGAACAGGCGGTGTGCCATGACGACCGAGCGGTTTTCCACCACGCGCCGGAAAAGAACACGGTAATGCAGGGCAATCTCGGGGTAGCGCGCTGCGACACGTTCGCTCGCTGCGTGCACGCCGGCAAGATCGCGTTTCATCCAGGCCTGGATGGTCGGCTCGATCATCGCCGCGAGCTCGTCGCGGTGATCAAGCGCGTGCTTGAGGAGCTCCACTTGCGTGTCGAGCGGAATCCGTTCGAACACCGAGATCTGCTCCTCGATGCCTTCCAGGCCCAGCACGCGAAGCTTCTGGCCGCGCGCGATTCCGATGAGTTTCTGATCGAGAGTGATTTTCTCGTAGTCCTCGGGTGTAACGGTAAAGTTGGCAAGTGCGGCCCAAGGCTTGAGGCGCGCAATCACCTCGTCCGGGACCTGCCGCTCGCGCAGCATCACCGCGACCTTGGCGTAGGCTCCTGCGCCGATCAGCGGCTCGAGCCTGCGCCCGTCCTCGAACTGTGCCGCTTCGAAGAAACGCGCGGCCTCGCGCTCGCCCTGAAAGCTCTCCGTGTAGTAACGTCTTGAGCGTGCGAGGGCGCGGCTTACCGCGTCGGGCACGTCGAGCACGCGCGGATCGGCCACGTGGATCGTTCCGAACACATAGCTGGGGGCAACGCCCTCCCTGGAAACGCGCCACAGCAGGCCCTTCGCGAACTTTTTTTCGGATTGGAGCGTCTGCGCTGCCCCGGGAAGGGAGGCCGCGACGCACAGACAGGCCAAAATCACGCGAAGAAAAATTGCCCGCGATGCCGCAGCGGCGCGCGGCATATCCTTACTCCTTCCGTGCGGAAGCAGCGGGCTGCGGGAATCCCGGCAGCGGCTGCAAGCCGTCAGATTCGAACAGCTCCTGCAGTTGCGCTGCGGCTTCCTTGGAAGTCTGGATTAGCTGCGCCTCGTCGTGCTGGACCGCGTACTGAGCTTCGAGCCGCTGCTCGTCGTGCTGCTTGAACAGAGTCACAGCGCGCTCGGAGGCGGCGATGCCGAAGCCCAGGGAAAGCAGCGTGTGCCGTGCCATATCCAGGCTCGCCGAAAACGTCTCACGCCAGATGAGCTTGACCCCGAGGTCGCGCAGGTGAAATAGATGCACGCGGTTGCGCGCGCGAGCGAGAATCGGAACCTGCGGAAAATGCTTACGCACGATCGCGGCAGTTTTCACCGAGGCCTCGACGTCGTCGATCGCAAGCACAAAAAGCCTGGCTTCACCCGTTCTTGCCGCCTCGAGCAACTCCAGGCGCGAAGCGTCGCCGTAGTACACCTTGCTGCCGTAGCGCCGCACGAAATCCACCTGCTGGTAGCTCACTTCGAGCGCCGTGAACGGCACGCCGCACATGCGCAGTACGCGCGAGATGATCTGCCCCACACGCCCGTAACCGGCGATGATGACCGGGTTGCCAGGCCCGGTGATCGTGTCGAACTCGGGGGCCGCGCGGCCCTCGATCCAGCGCGCGAGCATACGTTCCTGCAGCTCGAACAGGGGTGGCGAGAGGAGCATCGAGACCGTGACTACGACAACGAGGAGCTCAGCCGTGCCCGCTTCGAATACGCCGAGCACGCCTGCCGCAGTGAAAAGGACAAAGGCAAACTCCCCGCCTTGCGAAACCGCAAGCGCCAATCGCTGTGCGGTCTCGTTCGGCGCGCGACCGATTCTCGCGATCGCGTACATCAGGACAAGCTTCACGGCCATCAGCCCCGCGGCGAGGCCGAACACCATGAGCGGCCGGTTCCACACCAGTGCGAGGTTGGCGCTCATGCCCACCGCGATGAAGAAGAGCCCGAGAAGCAAACTCTTGAAGGGCTCGATATCGGCTTCGAGCTCGTGGCGAAACTCGGAGTCGGCAAGCAGTACTCCGGCAAGGAAGGCGCCGAGCGAAGCCGACAGGCCGATTTTCTCCATGATGAGTGCGGCACCTACCACGAGCAGCAACGCGGCCGCGGTGAATACTTCGCGTCCGCCGTAGCTTGCGACGGCCTTGAGCACGGGGCGAATCACGAGCCGGCTCGCCGCGATGACCACCGCGATGACCCCCAAGGCCTTCGCCGCTGACGTCCACCCGCCTGCGGCGTGCGCTCCCGAATCGCTCAAGAGCGGCAGCAGGGCAAGCAGCGGGATGACCGAAAGATCCTGAAACAGGAGCACCGCGAATGCCTCGCGCCCATGGCGCGTGGCGAGCTGCTTGCGTTCCGCGAGAGACGCGAGCACGAGCGCGGTGGAGGACATCGCCAACCCGAAACCGGCGACCAGCGCAGCCTGCCACGAGAGGCCGAACGCGAGTCCCAGAGCGAAGAGGGCCGCACCGGTCGCAAGCACCTGCGTGCCCCCGAGGCCGAACACGGGACGGCGCAATACCCACAGGCGGCTCGGCTGCAGCTCGAGGCCCACCAGGAAAAGCAGGAGCACCACGCCGAACTCGGCGAACTGCAGCGTGGATTCGACCTCCCCGATCATGCCCAGGCCCCAGGGGCCGATCAGCATCCCGGCGCCCAGATAGCCGAGCACTGCGCCGAGCTTCAGGCGCTGGAAGAGCGGTACGAGCAGCACCGCGGTGATGAGGAAGACGGCAGCCTGTTCGAGGAGATGCATGGCACGATCCGAAGGACGGGATGCGCTGCATTATGCGCGAGCGGCGCGGCGCGCGGAACAGGATGCCGAGAAGCCGTCTACTGCTATGTCGCAGGCATCCCCGCGACCGCCGTAAGCATGCTGACCGAACCCAAATCGTAGCCGTCCACGATGAATGACATCGGTTCGCCGTCGCCTTGCAGGGCGGCAACGTAAAGGAGCGGCAGATAATGTTCGGGCGTCGGCACCGACAAGCGCGCGTCCTCGCCGAGTTTCTCGAAATCGACGAGCGCCCGGTGATCACGGGAGGCGAGCGCTTCGCAAATCCTCTCGTTGAAGCGCACCGCCCAATCGAACGGCGCTCCCCCTGCCCGCTTCATCAGGCGCAGGTTGTGCACGACGTTGCCGCTGCCGACGACGAGGACGCCTTCATTACGCAGCGGCGCGAGTCGCCTGCCGGTTTCGTAGTGGAATTGCGGCGGCTGAGTGCCGTCGATGCTCAGTTGGACGACGGGGATCTCCGCACCGGGGTACGCGTGGTTCAGCACCGACCAGGTGCCGTGGTCGAGGCCCCATGACTCATCCAGCCGCACCTCCACGGGCGCGAGCAGTTCACGCACCCTGGAGGCGAGTTTGGGGTCGCCCGGCGCCGGATATTGAACGTCGAACAGCGCCTGCGGGAACCCGTAGAAATCGTGGATGGTTTTCGGCTTGCTCATCGCCGTCACTGCAGTCCCCTCCGTATACCAATGCGCCGAGACGCACAGGATGGCCTTGGGCTTCGGAATTGATTTGCCGAGCCGCCGCCAGGACTCCGTGTACTGGTTGCGCTCGAGCGTATTCATCGGGCTACCGTGGCCGAAGAACACGACCGGCATTCTGGATCCGTTGCGCTGCATTAGGGTGCGTTCACGCGAGATCGAACAGCAGGACCTCTGCGTTCTTCCCTTTTTCAAGCACGATTTCGGCCGTGTCGACGGCTTTCAACGCATCTCCCGCTTCGAGTGGCTGGCCGTTCGCAGTAAGTCTCCCTCGCGCCAGGTGCAAGTAGGCGCGCCGACCGGGCTGCAAATTGTGGACGGCGCGGTCCGCCCCGTCCAGAAGCGCCGCGTACAGAAAGGCGTCCTGGTGAATCGTCACGGATCCCTCGCGCCCGTCGGGCGAGGCGACCAGCCGCAGCCGCCCGCGCTTGGACGCCGCGTCAAAGTGTTTCTGTTCGTAGCTCGGCGGGATGCCGGTAACGCAGGGCTCGATCCAGATTTGCAGAAAGTGCGTCACGTCTTGAGCTTGATTGAACTCGCTGTGCAGCACGCCCTTGCCCGCGCTCATGCGCTGCACGTCCCCCGGCACGATGGTCGAGCCAGTTCCCATGCTGTCCTTGTGGGCGAGCGCGCCCTCCAGCACATAGCTGATGATCTCCATGTCGCGGTGGCCGTGAGTGCCGAAACCCGTGCCTGGCTGAATTCGGTCCTCGTTGATCACCCTGAGATGGCCGAATCCCATGTTCTCGGGATCGTGGTAGCCGGCGAAAGAGAAGGTGTGGTAGGAGCGTAGCCAGCCGTGGTCGGCGTGGCCGCGGTCCTGGCTTTTTCGGATTTCGATCATTGCGGGCTTTCGTGTCGATTGGATATGGGGTTGCACAGGCAATTCATCAAGGGCTGATGATCTTCATGTTGAATGCCCGCTCGACAAGCCAGATTCCGGCGACTGCCGCGATCGCGATGGACCCCCCGACGAAGACCAATCGCCGGTAGAGCCAGCTCGCGCGCAGCGCGTACGCGGCCGGCAGGAACGCGCTCACGATCGCGAGTTGGCCGACCTCCACGCCGAGATTGAAGCCGACGAGCGCGATGAGCAGCGCCCCCTGCGGCAACCCGAGGTCTCTCAGAACGCTGGCGAAGCCGAAGCCGTGAATCAGCCCGAAGGCGAAAGCGACCATCCAGCGCCGCCCATGCACCAAGGGAAAGACGTTGTTCAGCGCGGCGAGCACGACCGAGGTCGCGATCGCCGATTCCACCAGCCGCGAGGGCAGCGAGATCACCCCCAGAGCCGCGAGGCTCAGCGTGATCGAATGAGCCACGGTGAACGAGGTGACGATCTTGAACACGTCCCAGAAGGCCGGGGGAAACCGTGCGACCGCCCGCCAGCGTCCCCCTTCGAGCACGAGCACCGCGGGCAGGAGCAGGGACAGCAGGAACAGGATATGGTCGAAGCCGATCCAGATGTGCCACACCCCCTCGCGGCCATAGTCGAAGAACTGCGTCAACGCCGAGATCTTGGCAAGCTCGAATGCCTGAGTCGAGCGCTCCGGACCGAAGATGGCGGTGCGCGTGGCGACCCCGTGCTCGAGCCTCAGCAACCCCCTGTGCTGGGGATCGAGGTCGGCAAAGAGGCTGTAGCTGATTTCGAGGGTGGTCACCTCCTCAGGACAGGTGGCCGCAAAGCGCATCACCGAATACGCGCCGTCGCTGTGGTCGTCGACGAGAAATTCACCCGCGCGGGCGGCGCAGTCGACGCCCCGCGAGCGCAGCTTCAATCTCGCGAGAGCATAGGCGGCGATATCCGCGTGATGCGCCTTCACCTCGCCCCAGGTGATATCGCCGTCTCCGCTATCGTCCAGGCCGATCGCAAAATCGAGGTCGCGCAGCGCGATGTCCCACTGCCCCACGATGTTCGCCCCTTCGACGCTGATGGCAAGATAGCTGTCGCTCGGTTTGTGCGCGAGCGCAGAGGAAGCGACCAGCAGAAGAAGCGCAGCCGGCAGCGCTTTCATCGCTTGAGCGCTTTCAGTTTTTCGGCAGTGCGGCGGAGGCCCGGATCCTCGTGCCCCGAGCGCTCCAGCCAGTCGAGTGCCTCCTGAGCGGCCGTCAGGTCTTTCATCGCGAGCGCCGCTTCGAGCAGGATGCGCGCATCGCGCGGCTCGCGCTGCAGTTTCCAGTTCTCCCGTGCCAGCGCGAGTGCCTTTTCCTTGTTTCCGAGGAGAGCGAGGTTGAAACGCGCCTCCTCCTGCTGATGCAGTTTGTCGCCGCGCAACGCGGCGGCGTCGAACCGGGATCTGAGCGCCTCGATATGCTCTCGCGCCTTCGGCGCCTTCAGTGCCTGCTCGGCGAGGGCAAGACGCAGCAGCAAGATGTCCGACTTCACCCAGTCGACGAGCAACGGGACGGCTTCCTCCGGACGTCCCTGGTCGAGCAGAAAGTCCGCGTAGGCCGCGAGCAGGAACTGGTCGTTGATCGGTTCGAAGTACGCCGCGCGGAAATGCTCCTCGGCTTGCTTTACATCGCCTTGCCGCAAAGCCATCTCGGCAAGGCGCGTCAGCACCCAGACCTTCAATTCGGGCGGCGCGTCCGCTTTCCTGGCAAGCGCTGCGGAGAGGGCGCGATGGGCGGCGGCGGCCTTGCCCGTGGTGCCGTCAAGGTAGGCCATGCAGCCGACGGCGTAGAGATCGGACTCGAGCTTCTGCAGGGCCAGGCAGTCTTCCCGTGCCCTTTCGTAATCCGCCTGCACCATGTGGATTGCGGCGCGCCAGGACCAGGCGCGTGCGCTCGTGGGGTCTTCGCGCGTCGCTGCTCCGAGGTCCCGCATTGCGCCGGAGAAATCGTGGCTGTACTGCTTCAGGATCGCGCGCATCACGAGAACGTCAAGCGGTGGAGCGGGCAGATCCCACCAAGGTTTGAGCGCCGCCTGGGCGTAGCCTACGTAGCGGGGGTCCCCTTCCGAACTGGCAAGCGCGAAATAGCGCTCGGCGAGCCGGACAGCTGTTTCCCGT
>Ga0193745_1000062_pt1 | contig 18962 bp, 18 predicted proteins | sample L1a2metaG_FD_145899 | JGI IMG/M metagenome (GOLD analysis project Ga0193745, IMG submission 145899) | Soil microbial communities from a riparian zone of the East river system, Colorado, United States - L1a2 | ecosystem: Environmental > Terrestrial > Soil > Riparian zone | place: USA: East River... | reverse complement strand
CCATCAGGGCGGCATTACACCCTTCATGGAAAGGTCGCAGCCCCACGCGGCCATCGGCGATCTCGAGCGCCTCGGCCAAGCGCTCGGGCGCAATGAGATTGAGGCTCTGCATAGCTTCGAGGTAACGGGTCGCCATGATATTTCCAGAGCAAAAACCATGCCCTGCCCCTACACCGTATAGGAGGGGCCGAATACCCCGAAGTGTCAACCTCGACCCAAGACAAGAAGGCTGCCAGAGGGGCTTTTGTCAGAAACTCGCCGCGATCCGTCAACGCTGCGACACCCTCTCCAACGGACTAGATGCTCAGGCGCGATCCGCCCTTGCGGCATAGCATCCAGGCTTGGCGTAGTGAATATGAACGTACGCGACAGCCCGGGAGGCGAGCTGCGTCCCGAGCAAAGTCTCGAGCTGCTTTCCGTCGCACAAATCCGCGGTCACGATCATTCCGTCATTGTCGAAAGCTCGCAGCGACAGCATTCGGGATCTGAAGAGTTCGGGCACCTCGTCGACTGCCGGCCGGGCCTGCTCGACTCCTTCCCGGACAAAAATCGCGTGGCTGGCACGATAGGGCGAGGCGGCATCCTGATGCGCGTAGTTGACCAGAATCAATCGGTCACCGATATCGGCGTCGGCGAGGCTCACGCGACATGGGAAACCCGGTTTGGTGGTGGCAGTGCGGCGAACAGCGAAATGGCCGGCAAGTTCATCGTCAGGCAGCCTGAAAAGCGGTGCGAACTGCTCGTGTCCGAGAGCGCTGATTTGAAAGCTCATGGGTGTCCTCCTTTCGGCCCATATTAGCCGGGCGTCAAGGGTGAAACCACCCGGATCTTGCGGTCGAATAGCGCTATTCGCGTAACATGAAGCGCATTTCCGATCAGCGCAGTTCGAGACAAGGGAGGAGCCCATGCGTAATCTGAACAAGCTCGTCGTCGTGTTCGTCGCCGCGATCGCCGCAGTCGCAAGCACCGCGGTGCGGTCTCAGGAAGGGGAGGGAACAGGATCGGGACCCGCAAGAACGCCCTCGGCGTCTCCGGAAGCGCGAAAATTCCTCGCGCCGCCGAACCAGGTCGTCGCGATCCGGGCAGTGCGGCTGTTCGATGCCCGGTCGGGCAGGATGCTCGGCAACCAGGTGATCGTCGTCAAGGGCGATCGCATCGCCGAGGTCGGGGCGGGGGTGCAGGTTCCGGCCGGCGCGACCGTGCTCGAACTCGGCTCGGCGACCGTGCTTCCCGGCATGATCGACGCGCACGTCCACCTGAATCTCAACCAGCCCAACACGCCCGCCAAGCGCACGCTGATCGCGCTGGCGAACGCGCAAGTCGATCTCGACGCCGGTTTCACCACCGTTCTGGACATGGATTCGCGCGGCGGATTCAATACCGTGGACATCCGCGACGCGATCAATTCCGGCCAGTTCCAGGGGCCGCGGATGCAGGTCGTCGGCCAGTCGATCAACCAGCGCGCGACCAACTACTACGCGGACACGCAGTCGCTGCGCTACTACGAGGGATTCACGGAAAACAAGAACACCAACTCTCCCTGGCTCGCCCGCGCCGCCGTGCGCGAGGCCAAGCTGCACGGCGTCGACTGGATAAAGATCTACACGACCCAGGATTTCGTCGGCCCGGTTCACATGTGGAGGCCGGACGCGACGCTGGTCAACAGCCCGTCGTTGACGCTTGAAGAAGTCGAGGCGATCGTGGACGAGGCCCACCGGCTCGGGCTGAAGGTGGCCTGCCACACTTACGGGGGAGAAGGCATGCGCAGTTGCTTGAGCGCGGGGGTCGACTCGCCCAATCACCTGCTCGAGCTCGACGATGCGGGAGTTCGGATGATTCTGCAGAAGAAGCTCTACTTCATCCCGACCATCGACGATTTGATCTCCCTTGAAAAAGCCGATTTGCGGGAAACCGGCGGCAGGAACTCGCGCCTGCGCCTGATGGAGCAGGCCTTCAAGAGGGCGCTTGGAGCCGGCGTTCCGATCGTGTTCGGAAGCGGCGCCACTTCCGCCACCATCCCTCACGGCAAGCAGGCCGACCAGTTCAAATACTTCGTGAAATGGGGGATGAGTCCGGTGCAGGCCTTGCAGACGGCCTATCTTCCCGCCGCCCGGATGCTGAACTACGGCTGGGAGAACCAGATAGGGAGCATCGAAAAAGGCAAGTTCGCCGACATCATCGCCGTCTCCGGAAACCCGCTCGAGGACGTCGCCGAAATGGAACGAGTGAGGTTCGTGATGAAAGGCGGATTGGTCGTGCGGAACGAACTGGGCGCCCGCTAGGGGTCGCGCGCGACGCAGACAGTCTTTGCGCCGTCGTTCGGTGCGAATCGCCCGTTCCCTGATCTGCATCGCGGGGACGGCGTGCGCGCTCGGGCTGCACGCCCAAACGTATCCGAGCCGCCCCCTCCGGCTGATCGTCCCGTTCCCGCCGGGCGGATCGAGCGACAGCGTCGCGCGCGTCGTCGTGCAGAAACTCTCCGAGGGTCTCGGCCAGCCGGTCGTCATCGAGAACCGCCCGGGGGTCGGCGGCTTGCTCGGCTCGGAAACGGTTGCAAAGGCCGCGCCCGACGGCTACACGCTGCTTCTCGGCAGCGTGAGCTCGCTCGCGGTCGCGCCGCACATCTTCGCCAATCCCAAAATCGATCCGGAAAGAGATTTCGCGGCGATCGCGCCCATCATGAGCAGCCCGCTCACCGTGATCGCGAGGCCCGCACTGCCGGTGAATTCGATCGCGGACCTGGTCGCGCTCGCGAGATCGAAACCCGGCGCGCTCAACTACGGGGCGGCGGGCCTGGGCACGCACGTATACCTCGTTGCCGAGCTTTTCAAGAAGCAGGCCGGCTTCGACGCCGTGCACGTGCCGTTCCAGGGCGGCGCGCCCACGATGACTGCGCTCCTCGCCGGCAACATCGACTACAAGTTCGACGTCGTCAATACCACTCTTCCGCAGGCCCGCGCGGGAAAGGTCAAGGTGCTGGCCGTGACGAGCGCAAGGCGGATCGCCCTCATGCCCGAGGTCCCGACGCTCGCCGAATCCGGCTTTCCCGGTCTCGAAGCTACCGCATGGGTGGGCGTCGTCGGGCCCGCGCGGCTTCCGGCTGCAATCGTCTCGCGTCTGAACTCGGAAATCGGGAAGGCGGTTTCGAGCCGAAGCCTGAGCGAGGTCTATGCCGCGCAGGGCGCCGTGCCCGAGGTCGCGACCGCGAAGGAGTTCGCGAAGATGATCGGGCGCGAATACGCGCACTGGGGCGCGGTGGTGAGAGAGGTCGGCGCGAAGGCCGACTAGTGCATGCACGCTCCGCCGTCGACGACGAGGGTCTGCCCGGTGATGAAATCGCTTTCGGGCGAAGCGAAGAAAACGATCGCGCCGACCAGATCCTCCGGCTTCTGCGTGCGCTGAATCGCGCGCTCCCCGGCGGCGGCCGAGCGCATTCTGACGATGCTCTCGTCCGGGTTTTCCTCCGACAGCGTGCTGCCCGGCGCGACGCAGTTGACGCAGATGCCGTCCTTGCCGAGCTCGCGCGCGAGAGTGCGCGTGAAGCCCAGCACGCCCGCCTTCGAAGTGACGTAGTGGATGCGACTCGCCGAGCCTTTCAATGCCGTGCCCGAGCTGATGTTGATGATCTTGCCGTAGCCGCCCTTGCGCATGTGCGGCACCACGGCGCGCGAGGCGAGCCAGGTGCCGCGCAGGTTGACCGCCATCATGCGGTCCCATTCCTCGATCTCGATCTCGTCGAAGGGCGAGCGCGACATCGGGATGGTCGCGAAGATCGCGGCGTTGTTCACCAGGATGTCGATTCGTCCGAACGCCTCGACCGCGCGGGCGGCCATCGCCTCGACGCTCGCCCGGTCGGCGACGTTGGTGCGTACCGCGATCGCCTCGAAACCCTGGCGCTTCAAGTCCGCGGCGACGGTCTCTGCGGCGATTGCGTCGATCTCGGCGATCACGACTTTCGCGCCTTCCCTCGCCATGCCGAGCGCGTAGGCCTTGCCGATTCCGTGCCCGCCGCCCGTGATGACCGCCACCTTGCCAGCCAGGCGTCCCGTCATGCTTCTCTCCTCAAAATCCCGTCGTCCCCGCGGAAGCGGGGACCCGGCGCCTTTGGCGGAACGTCCCTGGATTCCCGCTTTCGCGGGAATGACAGGGGACGTTCAGTGCGTCGCGCTTCGGCTCATGTAATGCCGCGCGATCTCGGCGCCGGTCGCGCGCCACACTCCTTCGCGGCGGCAGATATGCTCGAGCGCCGCATCGAGCGCGCCGATGCGGTGCGGCACGCCGCTCAGGTACGGATGCAGCGCGATCGCCATGACGCGCCCGGACTCGGCGCCTTCCTCGTAGAGAACGTCGAATTGCCGGACGATCATGTCGCGGAACTCCTCCGCCGTGCGGTTGCGCTTCTCGAACGCCGGCTTGTCGTTGATCTCGGTGCTGTAGGGCACCGACACCAGCCTGCGGCCGCTTTCGAGCGTCATCAGGTAGGGCTGATCGTCGTTCACCCAGTCGCAAACGTACTCGCAGCGTTCGGCCGCGAGAAATTCGAGCGTGTCCCAGGTTTCATGCAGCCCCGAGCCGAGCCAGCCGACCGGCCGCGAGCCGGTCGCTTTCGCGATCGTATCGAGCGCGCTGCGTATGGTCCCGCTCTCCCGCCCCGCCGGCAGCTCGTTCAGCCGCCGCGTGTTGCTCTCGTTATGGCCCATGAATTCCCATTTGCGCGCCTTGCATTCCTCGATGATCTCCGGGTGCTGCGCGCACAGGTCGCTGTTGAGCGCCGCGGTGCCGCGCACGCCGTAGCGGTCGAGCACTTTCATCAGGCGAAAGACGCCCACGCGGTTGCCGTAATCGCGCGCGGCCCACGCGGGAACGTCGGGCGGTTTCGTGCCCGAGCCGCCGGCGCCCGCGGGAATGCTTTCGGCGAGTGAAAAGAATTCGATGTTCGGGATCACCCAGAGCGCGACGCGAGCGCCGTCCGGCCATTCGAGGCGCGGCCGGCGCGTGATCGGCGAGTAGGGGAAGGGGCCGTATGTTGCGCGCGGTTTCATCGCGCGTCGTTTCGGTTGCTGGATTTCATCGCACCTCGGCTTTCATTCCCTCAAGGTGAGCGATGATTTCGTCCACGTGCAGCACGTCTGCGTACTTGTGATGCATGTCGAAGAGGTTGACCTTGTGCGATAGAGGGCTGCGGTCGAAGCAGCACTCCTCGGCGAGCGTCACGTGAAAGCCGTGGGAATACGCGTCCACCGCGGACGCGCGCACGCACCCCGAGGTGCTCTCGCCGCACACGATGACGCTCTTCGCGCCGAGCTGCGTGAGGTGCGCGGCTAGCGGCGTGCCGTAGAACGCGCTCGCCCTGACCTTGGTGATCACCACGTCCTCGGGATGCGGCGCGAACTCGGGGCGGATCGCGTACATCGCGGGATCGATGCGCACGCCCTGCCGCCGGGTCGCGCGCACGTTCTTCGGCTGGCTCTGCGGCCGCGTGTCGCCGGTCGAATAGAAGACCGGCAGCCCCGCAGCGCGCGCCGCGGCGAACAGGCGCTTGGTCGGCGCGATTGCCGCCCAGGCGTATTCGCCGCAGGAGTTCGGATACGTTTTCATCACCTCCGGCACGGGCTTCGCTCCGCCCTGGTACACGAGCTCGTACAGGTCGATGGCGATGAGCGCGGGCGAGGGCCCGACTCCCACTTCGCGCCGGTAGTTCGAGTAGAGCTCGATCACGTCGGGCGGCATGATGTCCTTCCAGCAGTGATCCTCGAAGGGATCGTCCCGACGGCGCGTCTCGGCCGCCTTGCGCGCTGCTTTTTGCATGATCAGTCCGCCTTGATGTTGGCTTCGCGCACGATCCTGTTCCAGCGCTCGAAGTCCGACCGGATGAGGTCGTGCAGCTCCTCCGGCGTTCCGCCCGCGGGCGCCATTCCCTGCTTCAACATGAGCTCGGCCACCGCCGGCTCCTTCAGGAGCATTGCAATGTCGGCGTGGAGTTTCGTGCGGACCTCGCGCGGCGTCCCTTTCGGCACGAGCAACGCGAACCAGGTGCCGACGTTGAAATCCTTCACGCCCGACTCGATGAAGCTCGGGACTTCGGGCGTGCGCGCGGCCCGCTTTGCGGCCCCGGCTGCGAGGATGCGGATGCGCCCGCCCTCCGCGAGCGGCAGCGCCACGCCCACCGAGGCGAACATCAGGCTCACCTGTCCGCCGATCAGATCGGTGACTGCCGCGGCATTGTTCTTGTAGGGCACGTGCACGAGGTCGATTCCCATGGTGGATTTGAATACTTCCATCATGAGGTGCGCGGGCAGGCCGCTGCCCGGGGAGGCATAGTAGATCTTGCCGGGACTGGCGCGCGCCATGCCGACCAGCTCCGCGACGGATTTCGCCGGAAAGGACGTCGAAGCCATCAGCGCATAATCGCCGCGCGCGAGCAGGATCACCGGATCGAGATCGTTCACCGGGTCGTACGAGTTCCTGCGCACGCTCGCCGCCGAGGCGAAGTTGTCGGCCATGATGAGCACCGTGTAGCCGTCTCCGGGCGCGGCCACCACTGCCTGCACCCCGATGATGCCGCTCGCGCCGGCGCGGTTGTCGACCACGAACGGCACCTTCCAGCTCTCGGCGAGCCGCGGGCCCAGGTTTCTCGCGATCAGGTCGGCGCTGCTGCCGGGCGTGTAAGGCACGATCGCCCTGACCATGCGGCTCGGGTACTGCGCTTGCGCGGCCGCGCTCAGCGCAAGCCATCCGTAGAGGAACAGGAACGCCGCCCGTGCAACCGAATTCGTGCCGCTACGCATCTTGGCTCCTTGGCGCAATCAGTATGCCATGCTCCGCTCCGGTTTCGCCGGGCCGTCTCTTCGCGGAAGGCGGGGAGCGAGAGTAGACTTCGCCGCAGGAGGAAACTTCATGAACCGGGAATTCGGATCCGCTGTCGCAATTCTCTTCGCGCTGCACGCCGCGCCGGTCCACGCGCAGGAAGCCTGGCCCGCGCGCCCGGTCAAGTTCATCGTGCCCTCGTCGCCCGGCGGCGGCACCGACCTGTACGCGCGCCAGCTCGCGCAGGCGCTTTCCGAGTCGCTCAAGCAGCAATTCATAGTGGACAACCGGCCGGGCGCGAGCGGCAACATCGGCGCCGAAGCCGCGGCGAAGTCGGCGCCCGACGGCTACACCTTCCTCGTCTCCGCGAACCCGGCGATCGCGGTCAACCCGAGCCTGTACAAGAGCCTCGCGTACAACACGGAGCGTGACTTCGTGCCGGTGGCGCGAGGCGTCGTCGCGCCGCTGGTGATCTGCGTTCACCCTTCGGTCCCCGCAAGGACGCTCGCGGAGCTGGTCGCGCTCGGCAAGCGCGAGCCGGGGAAATTTTCGTTCGGATCCGCGGGAACGGGAAGCCCGACCTATCTCGGCATCCGCATGCTCGAGGAGGTTTCGGGCGCGAAGTTCCTGCACGTGCCCTTCAAGGGCATCGGCAACATGATGCCTTCTCTTCTCGGCGGCCAGCTCGATTTCGCCTTCCCCGACGCCGCGGTTGCGCTCGCGCACATCAGGGCGGGGAGGCTGATCCCGCTCGCGATCATCGAGCACGCCCCCCAGCTGCCCAAGGTGCCGACGTTCGCCGAGGCCGGGTTTCCGGGCCTGGAAATCTACAGCTCGTTCAGCGTGGTCGCGCCGGCGGGCACGCCGCCTGAGATCGTGAAGCGAATGAGCGCGGAGATCGCGCGCGCGATGAAATCGCCCGCGCTGGCGGAAAAGCTCGAGCACGAAACCCTGATCCCGGTATTCGACACGCCGGAGCTCTTCGCCGCTCACCTGAAAAAGGAAAGAGCCGCCTGGGACGCGGTGATCCGCCGCAACGCCATCGTGCCGGACTAGCGAGGAATGGACATGAGGGCGGACGCAACGAAGCGATGGGGCGTGCTCGCGCTGCTGGCGGGTGCGCTGGCGCTCAACAGCGCTGCCGCGCCAGCGCAATCCTGGCCCTCGCGCCCCGTGCGCGTCATGGTCGGATTCGCCCCCGGCGGTCCGAACGACATCATCGCGCGCGCCTACGGCGCGCGCCTCGCCGAGGCCTTCGGCCAGCCTTTCATCGTCGAGAACCGCACCGGCGCCGGAGGCAATCTCGCCGCCGAGGCGGTGGCGCGCGCCGCGCCCGATGGCTACACGCTCACGCTCGGCTCGACCGGCCCCAGCGCCGTCAATCCCGCGCTCTATGCGAAGCTTCCCTTCGACCTGGTGCGCGACCTCGACATGGTGAGCCTGGTCGCCACCGGCAACAGCGCGCTCGCGCTGCACCCGGGCGTTCCCGCGGCGAACGTGAAGGAGCTGATCGCGCTCGCCAGGTCGCAGCCCGGCAAGCTCACCTATGCCTCGTCGGGCAACGGCTCCTCGCTGCACCTCGCGGCCGAGCTCTTCAAGCAGATGGCGGGCGTGGACCTCGTGCACGTGCCTTACAAGGGCGCGGCACTCGCGATGACCGACCTCGTATCGGGGCAGGTCGACATGAGCTTCGCGCCGGTCGCGAACGTGGTGCCGCTCGCCAAGTCCGGGAAGCTCAGGCTCCTCGCGCTCACCGGCGCGAGGCACTCGGCGTTCGCCCCAGGCACGCCGACGCTGGCGGAGAGCGGGTTGCCGGGATTCGACGTGTGGACCTGGTACGCGATCCTCTCCACCGCCGGCACGCCCGAGGAGGTCGTCAAGCGCCTCCACGCCGCGCTCGTGAAAATCGCGCAGAACCCGCAGCTGAAAGAACAGCTCGCGAACATCGGGATCGACGCGGAGGCGAGCGCCTCGCCGGCCGAAGCGCGCGCCTATCGCGCCGGCGAAGTGGAGAAGTGGGGGAAGCTGGTGAGGGCGATCGGGGTGAAAGCGGAGTAGTTCCCGCCGGCCTCAGGCTCGCGCCTTGAGCAGATCGCGGATCTCGGCGAGCAGCACTTCCGTCTTCGACGGGGGAGGCGGCGCGGCCTCCTTTGCTTTCATCAGGTAGCCTACAACCTTCACGATGAAGATGTAGAGCACGATCGCGACGATCAGGAAGTTCACCACCTCGCCGAGGAAAAGCCCGTAGGGGACTTCCTTCGCGCCCACCGCGAACTTCCAGCCGAGGTAGCCCTGATCGCCCGGGAGCATCATCCCGACGAACGGCATGATGATGTGCTTGACCAGGGAATCGATGATCTTGCCGAACGCGACGCCGAGGATCACGGCCACGGCGAGGTCGATCAGGTTGCCCTTGAAAGCGAAGTTTTTGAATTCCTCGAGCGATTTCAGCATGCCTGCCTCCTGGGGTTGGGCGAATTGGCGAAACCGCCATCCTGCGCTGAAGGCTCTGATACCGCAAGACACCGCTTCCCCGGCTTACTTTTTCGGGAATGCGGGAGTAGGATTCACCTGGCCGTTTTCAAAAACATCCCCCGGGAGGCGCACATGCGCTCTGCAACACATTCACTCGCCGCCGCGGCGGTTTTGAGCGCCGCGCTCGCCGCAGTTTCTTCCGGCGCCTTCGCGCAAGCCGCGCTCGCCGGCAAAGTCACTTCCGCCGAGGAAGGCGCGATGGAAGGCGTGCTGGTGAGCGCGAAGAAGGCGGGCTCGACCGTCACCCTCACCGTGGTCAGCGACGCTCAGGGGCGCTACAGCTTCCCGTCCGCGAAGCTCGAGCCGGGCCGCTACGCGATTCGCATCCGCGCCGTCGGCTACGATCTCGACGGCCCCGGCGCGACCGACGTCACCGCGGGCAAGACCGCCACGCTCGACCTCAAGCTCAGGAAGACCGCCGACCTCGCCGCGCAGCTCTCCAACGGCGAATGGATGGCGAGCGTCCCCGGCACCGACCAGCAGAAGGGGCTCCTGCTCAACTGCGTAGGCTGCCACAACCTCGAGCGCGTGGTGCGCTCGGCCCACGATGCGGACGCCTTCACGAATACGGTCCTGCCGCGCATGCAGGGCTACGTGAACCAGAGCATCCCGCAGCATCCGCAATTGCGCAAAGCCGAGCGGCTGATGGAGGAGCGCGGCGACCAGCGCGTCCAGGTGTACCGCACCACCGCCGAATATCTCGCCACGATCAATCGCGGCCCCGCGCAGAAGTGGAGCTACGAGCTGAAGACGCATCCGCGCCCCAGCGGCCGCGCGACGCGCGTCGTCTACACCGAATACGACCTGCCGCGCGACACGATCTCGCCGCACGACGTGATCGTCGATTCCGAGGGCATCGCCTGGTATTCGAGCTTCGGCGAGCAGAATCTCGGCCGGCTCGATCCCAGGACGGGCAAGGTCACGGAATATCCCATCGACGTGCACAAGCCGGGATTCCCGACGGGCTCGCTGGGCCTGCGCACGGACAAGGAGGGCAACCTCTGGCTCGGCAACATGTACCAGGCGACGATCGTCAAGTTCGACCGCAAGACGACGAAATTCACCACCTGGAAGCTGCCGGCCGAGCAGAGCCCGCAGCATTCATACGTCGACGGCAAGGTGTGGACGCAGAACAACGGCTTCGCCGGCGTGCACCGCCTCGACGTAGCCTCGGGGAAGATCGAGACCTGGGAGCCGTTCAAGAGCGCGCCCAAGGGCGAGCCGCACAACATCTACGACGTCATTCCCGACTCGAAGAACAACGCCTGGTTCACCGACTTCCGCTGGCGGCATATCGGGCGCATCGACGCGAAGAGCGGCGAGGTGAAGATGTTCGAGATACCGGCCACGGCCAAGGTCGTCGCGCCGCGCCGCGGCATGATCGACGCGCAGGACCGGCTCTGGTTCGCGCAGTACCGCGGCGACAAGATCGCGGTGCTCGACACGAAGACCGGACAGTTCCGCGACTGGGCGGTGGGCCCGCGCTGGTCGTCGCCCTACGACGTGATGATCGACAGGAACGAAGAGGCGTGGACCGGCTCGATGATCACCGACAGGGTGACGCGGCTCGACACGAAAACCGGCCAGTCCGTCGACTACCTGCTGCCGCGCACGACCAACATCCGGCGCGTGTTCGTCGACAACTCCACGACGCCCGTGACCTTCTGGGTCGGCAGCAACCACGGAGCGTCCATCGTCAAGCTCGAGCCGCTCGACTAGACGCGGGCCCTCCCAGGGACCCCCGGTCGCTATAGCCCGAGCTTCGGCAAGGACGGCAGGATCGGTGCCGTCTGACCGGGCAGCGTGATCGGCGGCACGACGGGCGCCGCGATCGGAGTCGTGACGGGGAGTACAGGAGCCACGATCGGCGTCACAGCCGAAACCACGGGCGCTGCGATCGGAGCCACGATCGGCGTGACAGCCGAAACGACCGGCGCCGCGATCGGAGTCAGGATCGGCGTGACGGCCGAAACGACCGGGGCCGCGATCGGAGTCAGGATCGGCGTGACAGCCGAAACGACGGGTGCGATCGCAGTCAGGACCGGCGAGGTGACCGCCGAAACGGTGAAGCCGAGCGAAGTCACGACCGGGGAAGTGATGCTTGAAACCGCGGATCCGATCGGAGTCAGGACAGGGGAAACGGCGCCGGTCACGCTTCCAGTCAGGCTCGGGACACTCCCGGTCAAGCCGCCTGCCGTCGTGGTGCCGGGAGTCGCGCCGGCGCTCCCTGGCGCGGCCGCGAGGCCCGTTTGCTCCATGAAACGCGTTTGCTCGTCCTGCTTGCTGCGCAGGAACGGCGGCGGCAGGAACAGCGGCGTCGGAACGGAGCGCTCGTCCGCGAGGTGAAAGAATTCTCCCGCGGCGAATTCGCGCTCGAGCAAGCGGCCGTCGAAAGGCGTCACCGCGATCCTGCCTTCGATGACTTCGCCGTAAAGTCCCTTGGCGGCGGCGCTGCCGTCGGAATCCTTGCAGTCGCTCTGGCACATGACGATGCTGAAATCCGTTCCGCGGATCCCGATCGCGGCGACCGACACCCGCAGCCTGTAGCTCATGCGGTTGCGGCGGCCGATCAGGCCGGTGATGGATCGCGCGCCGCCCTTGAGCAGGCTGAAGAAGGCCGACTCGCTGCGTCCCTGCGCGTAGGAGTATTCGTCGATGATGAAGTCCGAATTCGGGCGTATCCAGACCAGGCCCGAGTCGGTGAACAGGATCAGGACGTTGCTTTCGGCGGCGGTATGGATCTGATCTCCGGACTCGATCGCCGCGCCCCGGTACAGCCTGAGGATCTGTCCGCCGCGAAGCGCAAGGACGTCGCCGCCCGCGGTCAGCACCTGTCCCGCGGGCTCCGCGCGCGCGGGCAGAGCCGGCGCCGCGGCGCAGAATGCGACGCAGAAAACACCCAGCAGACGCGTCAAGCGCATGCGCGCATTTCCTGAAGTTTTCATATCTCCCTCGCCCCTAAAGATAGGACATCAGATGGCAATTCGCTGTCGTCGCATCCGTTTGTTTTTTGTACGGGATTATCGACTTGGTATCGTTGCCCAGCTACAAGATGCCCGGCGGCAGCCGACCCGCCTAGTCTGCCCGGAGAGGGAGCCGCCACCAAATCAAAGCTGAAAGGCAGCGTGATATTTTTCGGGTTTGCCCCACTTAACCTCCCGGCAGCGCGGGAGTAGGATGGCCCCCAAGAAGCGCGGCGCGCCCGGCCCGGGCGCAGTAGCCGCGCCTCATCCTCAAGGGGGAATTTCATGACGTCCTTCGACGATAGCTTCGAGAACCGCCGCCGTCTGCTCCAATGGCTCTCTGCCAGCCCGCTCCTCGCCTCGCCCGGACTGGCGCTCGGCGGGGTGGACCGCCCCTCGAAGCTCCCCGAGCTCGAGGCGAACGCCCCGCTCATCGCGAACCCCTCGGAGGCGATCAACGTGTTCGACTTCGAGCCGGTGTTCTTCAAGAACGTGCCGCCCGCGCACATCGGCTACATGGCCTCGGGGATCGACGCCGAAACCACGCTGAAAGCCAACCGCGAGGCCTTTGCGAAGTATTACCTGCGGCCGCGGCGCCTGGTCGATGTCTCCAAGCCGGACACCAGCGTCGACATCTTCGGCGTGAAGTACACGAACCCCATCTTCATCTGCCCGACGGGCGGCAACCGCGCCTATCACCCGGAAGGCGAGTTGGCGGTCGCGCGCGCGGCGAAGACGGGCGGGCACCTCGAGATGCTCGCGACGCCCGCGACCACGTCAATGGAAGACGCGATCGCGGCGCGCGGAGCGCCGGTCTGGTACCAGCTCTACGCCTCGCCCAAGTGGGAAGTGGCCGAGGCCCTGGTGAAGCGCGCCGAGCGCGCCGGGTCGCCCGTCGTCGTGGTGACCGTGGACCGCGTCGCGGGCAGAAACCAGGAAACCTTCTTCCGGCTCAAGCCCGGCGACTCGCGCGACTGCAAGTCCTGCCACGCGGAAGACCTGCAGGGGAGCGTCGTGCGCAAGCCCGCCTACGCCGGCATCGATCTAAAAGGCCTGCCCAACCTCCAGTCGGCGAACATGAGCTGGGACTTCATCAAGCGCCTGCGGGGCGCGACCAAGATGAAAATCGTCGTCAAAGGCATCCTCACCGCCGAGGACGCGAGGCTGTGCGTGGCGAACAGGGTGGACGGCCTCGTCGTCTCGAACCACGGCGGGCGCGGCGAAGACAGCGGCCGCGCCACGATCGACGTCCTGCCCGAAGTGGTGGACGCGGTGCAAGGCAAGATCCTGGTGCTCGTCGACGGCGGGTTTCGCCGCGGCACCGACATCGCCAAGGCGCTCGCGATGGGCGCGAACGCGGTCGGCGTCGGCCGGCCGTACCTGTGGGGATTGGGCGCGTTCGGCGAGCCCGGCGTGGCGAGGGTGCTCGAGATCCTGCGCACCGAAACGCGGGTGGCGATGATGCAGTGCGGAGTGCGCTCGGTCAGGGATTTCACGCCGGCGTTCGTGCGGAAGGTCTGAAGAGCATGGCCAAGTTGACCTTGTACTACGCAACCAACCGCAACCACGAAGGCAAGGACCGCTGGCATCCGGACTCGTACGGCACGAAATTCAGCGACGACGGAATGGAGAATCTGCGCTTCGGATTCGTCACCGTCGACGCCGACGACAAGAGAATCGACAAGCACCTGAACGCGGGCATGCAGGATTGCGGCAACGGCGACGGCATCAGCCTCGGCGAGTACCTGGCGGGTTGCGCGAAGACCGCCCGGATCGAGGCGTACAAGGAGCTGATCAATCCGGGCATCGCCGAAGTGTCGCAAAAAAACGTGAAGCTCGGCTCGAAGGCGATGTTCACGGACATCATGTCCGACATGGAAAAAAGCAGCGATGTGCTGATCTACATACACGGCTTCAACGTTTCCTGGTTCAGTGCCGTGGGTTACGCGCTGGCACTGCAGGCCATGCTGCAGAATTCCAGAACGCGCGATCCGGAGCAGAGCGTGCTCGTTATCCTGTTCACCTGGCCTTCGGACGGAATGGCGCTGCCCTGGGCGTCGTACAAATCGGATCGCTCCGAGGCGAGGGGTTCGGGCGCGGCCGTGGGGCGCGCCTTTCTCAAGGCCCGCGATTTTCTCGCCGCGCTGCGCGACCGCGCCAAGAAAGGCGGCAGGGAACTGTGCGGCCAGGACATCCACCTGCTGTGCCATTCCATGGGCAACTATCTGTTGCAGAATGCGCTCGAGCGGACGTTCGATTTCACGCCGGGAAACACCTTGCCGCGGCTCTTCGAGCACGTCTTCCTGTGCGCGCCGGATGTCGACGACACCGCGCTGGAGGCGGGCCAGCCCCTGGCCCAGATCGATCAGATCTCGCGCAACGTCACGATTTATCACAACCGCGGAGACAAGGCGATGGTGATCTCGGATTACACCAAGGGCAACCCCGAGCGGCTCGGCGGCTCGGGCGCCGCGCATCCCGCCTTGCTGCACAACAAGGTCCATCAGGCCGACTGCACCCAGGTCGTCCATGACTTCATCCAGCACAGCTATTACCTCATCGGCAACGTCAGCGCCGACATCCGCGCGAGCATCGACGGCTGGGAACAGGACGACCCCCGGCGCAACCGGGAGCGCAACGCCACCTTGAACAATGTCTGGGTCATGAAGAAACAGCAATGAAAGGGGAGACCATGAAGAAAACCGTCATTTCCCATGCCGCGTTCGGTTGCGCGACGGCGTTGCTCGCTTCTTTCGTTACCTGGCTGGCGCTCGCGCCCGGATCGATCTCGCTGTCGCAGGCGCATGCGCAGCCTGCCAATACCGGAACCCGGCAGAGCGAGCTTTTCAGGACGACGATGAACGACGTGCTCGGCCGCGTGGTGACCATCCGCCGGACCGAGCGCGATCCCGGTAACGGCAGCGGTCCGCACCGCCATCCCGGCAGCCACACCTTCGGCTATGTGCTGGAAGGCACCTACGAGGTGAAAGTCGACGACGGCCCGCTGCAGCAGCTCGGGCCGGGCGGAACGTTCTACGAGCCGCCCGGCGCGCTGCACGCCGTCTCGCGCAACGGCAGCGCGGTCCACCCGGTCAAGTACCTTGTCATCCAGATCTCCGATCCGACCAAACCGCAGACCGTGCCCGAGTGAGGGGATGAGCGCCTTGAAGAAAATCATTTCGATCGCCGCATTCCTGGGAGCGGCGGTCGCAGCCGCGCAATTCGCGGCGGCGCAGACCGTCGCCTATCCGGTCAGGCCCGTGCACGTGGTCCTTCCCTTCCCGCCGGGCGGGAGCGTGGATACCGTCGCGCGCCTGGTCATGCCCCGCGTGTCGGAGAGCCTGGGCCAGCAGTTCATCATCGAGAACCGCAGCGGCGCTTCGGGCAACATCGGCACCGAATACGTCGCTCGCGCGGCGCCCGACGGCTACACGCTGATGGTCAATACCATTCCGTTCGTGGCCAATTCCCATCTGTACGCCAAGCTCCCGTTCGATCCGCTGACCGATTTCGTGCCGATTTCGCTGCTGGCCTCTTCGCCGTCGGTGCTGGTCGTTCACCCGTCGCTGCCGGCGCGCTCGGTGCGCGAGCTGCTCGAGCTGGCGCGCTCCAAACCCGGCGTGCTGAACTTCGCCACCGCCGGACCCGGCACCAATCCGCACATCGCCGGGGAGCTGTTCAACTACCTGGGCAAGGTCAAGACGGTCGCGATCCACTACAAGGGCGGCGGTCCGGCCCTGCTGTCGACCGTCGCCGGCGAACGGCGTGGCTTCGTGTCGGGTGTCTCCGAAGCCACGCCGTTCGCGGCGTCCGGAAAGCTGCGCGCGCTCGGCATCACCAGCCTCGCGCGCTCGCCCGCGTTTCCCGACATTCCGACCATCGCGGAATCCGGATTGCCCGGCTACGAATTCGTGACCTGGCACGGCCTGCTCGCGCCCAGGGGAACGTCCGGAGCGATCGTGGCCTTGCTCAACGACAGTGTGAAAAGGACGATGGCGATGCCCGAGCAGGTAAAGCTCTTCCGGCAAATCGGCCAGGACATCGTCGCGAGCACGCCCGAGGAATTTGCCGCACACCTGAAGAAAGAATCCGCCAAGTGGGGCCGGGTGATCAAGGAGCAGGGCATGCGCGCCGAATGACAAGCCCCCCAGGGTTTCAACGCTCTGCAGAGAAATGGCAGGCTATTCTTGACAACCCTCGCGGACGCGCCTAGCCTGATTATCCCCTGTTGCGGCCCTCCAGGAAGGGATCGATGCCTTCGCATCGGTCGAGCGCGCAGTACCTTCTGACCGCGTTTATCGAAACGGAGGATGCGATGATGCGGAACTGGTTTCATTTCATATCTCTCGCAGTGGTTGTGTTCTTCGGCCTGGAGAGCGTAGCAGCTGCCGATACGTTCAAGATTCGCCTGACAGGCGCCCGGTGTGCCGATGATCCCGCCTGCCACAACCGCTTCCACCCCGCAATCAAGCCAGTGGTCATCGTCAAGCCGGGTGACACGGTCATCATGGAGACGCGGGACGCATTCGATGGGCAGATCACGCGGACGTCCACGGCGGCCGACGTGATCCCGACCGGTCTCGGCGGCCCGCTCAATCTCAACCTCGTCCACCCGCTGACCGGACCGGTCGCGATCCAGGGGGCTGAGCCGGGCGACCTTCTAGTGGTGCACATCGTCGACATCATCCAGGACGACTTCGCCTATACGATCAACGTTCCGGGCTTTGGCTTCCTCAGGAGCGAAGTGCCGGGGCCGTCGATCCTGCACTGGGACATCAAGGGAGACGTGGCGACTTCGCGGGACCTGCCCGGGGTCCGCATCCATGCGGAACCTTCGATGGGAACCACGGGAATCGCCTTGTCCGTCGCCAAGACCGAGGAGGTCTATCAACGCGAGCACGAGCTTGCCGGGCGTGGCGGGTTCGTGCTGGAGCCAAACCCGGACGACGCGGTACCGGCAAACCTGTGCGGGCATGGCGGGACGGTCGCCAGCCGGTGCCTGCGCACGATCCCCACGCGCGAGAACGCGGGGAACATCGACGTCAAGCAGCTGACCAAAGGCGGCAGGCTTCTTATTCCTGTATTCGTGCCCGGGGCGCTCTTTTCGGCGGGCGACGCTCACTTCGCGCAGGGTGACGGCGAGATCGCCGGTACCACGATGGAGATGAATGTCACCTTGGTGGTCAAGTTCACCCTTCGCAAAGGCGATGCGAAGCGGCTGGGCATAACCACTTTCCAGTTTGAGCGGGACAACTTCTTCGCCCCGCCCGAGCGGGCGGTGCCGAAGCGCTTCTTTGCCACGACGGGCATTTCCGTGAATCGCCTCACTGGCAAAAACGAGAGCGAAGATCTGACGCTCTCGGCCAGGAATGCGGCGCTCAACATGATCGATCACCTCGTTCGCACCCGGGGGCTGACGCCCCAGCAAGCCTACATGCTCTCCAGCACCGCGGTTGACCTGCACATCAACCAGTTGGTGGATGTGCCGAACTTCCTGGTGTCGGCGTTTCTTCATCTCGATGTTTTCGGGGACGGCGACAGGGACGGCGACAGGGACGAAGACACGAAATAGAACCAGCACCCGGCTTGGGTTCAAGATGAACCGGCGCGAGTTTCTTGCGGCAGCGTCCGGCGTTGCCGCGGCGGGGTTCTTTCCGCGCGTCTCCCTGGCTCACTTGGGCGCTCACGAGGGACGCTTCAGCACCGGGGGCCTGACTCTCATCAGCGGCTACAGCGCTGAAGGCCACCACATGGTGGGCCAGGCCGTAGTCGAGCTCATTTCGCGGCATGTCCCCACAGCGAAGAGGTCGCAGCTCACGGTCATAGCCAGTTCAGCGGACACTCTCCGGTTACTGCGCTCCAACGGCACGAACACTGCCTATGGCCGGTTCACCGTGGATCTCGCTCTGGTGGAGGGTGACGAGGCCTACGCGGCAATAAAAGGGACAAATGCTTTGGGCTCGCAGGACACCGGCGGGCTGCGGCTGCTGACATTGCTTCCGGCGCAGTATCTGCACATTGTGACGCTCAGCGGAAGTCCGATCCGGAGCATCGGGGAGCTCAAGGGAAAGACGGTCTCCATAGGCCCGGCTCGAAGCCGATCCGAAAAGCTGACGCTCCGACTTCTGGAGGCGCTTGACCCGTCCGTCGGAACCTCTTTGCAGCGGGCGGCGCTCGGGTTGTCGGAGTCAATGTGGGCGTTGGCGGAGAAAAAAATCGACGCCCTTGCGTGGCACGGACCTGTTTCCCCGGCCCTGTTTGAACATCTCGCCGGACTCTTGAAAATCCGCACTACGCTGCTGTCGCACGAGGAGGGGGTCCCAAAGCTGCGGGAAAAATACGGAACCGGCTACTACCCAGCGTTGATCCGGCAGGGGGCCTATGCGTGGCTCGAGAAAGATATCCGTGTCGTCGGCACCCAGAACCTCCTCATCAGCCGGTTGGATCTCCCCGCTCAGACGGCTTATGACATCGTAAAAACGCTCAACTCTCACCGAGATGCTTTCACGGGTGGGGATCGCCGGCTGAGCGACATAAGCGCTGGACCGGAGACCTACATGCCCTTTCCTGCGCACCCAGGTGCCCTGAAATTCCGTGAGGAGTAGCCGGGGAATGGCGCCGATCCTGAAATAAAAAACGGCGCCCCGCGGGGCGCCG
>Ga0193745_1000060_pt1 | contig 19829 bp, 18 predicted proteins | sample L1a2metaG_FD_145899 | JGI IMG/M metagenome (GOLD analysis project Ga0193745, IMG submission 145899) | Soil microbial communities from a riparian zone of the East river system, Colorado, United States - L1a2 | ecosystem: Environmental > Terrestrial > Soil > Riparian zone | place: USA: East River... | reverse complement strand
CGGCGTGACGCTCACGTCCACCGCCTCGCCGCTCGCCAGCGTCGCTGAGATGCGCGCCTCGCCGTTGGCCGTGAGGAACTCCTTGGCGGCGCGCGCCTTAGTGAGCAGCATCCGGGTATCCCCGGCGGAAAGCGGCGCAAGCTTTGCCTGCTCCACGATCCAGCAGAACAGCCGCTGGTCGAAATCGTCGCCGCCGAGCGCGGCGTCGCCGTTGGTTGACATCACCTCGAACACGCCCTTCGAGAGCTTCAGGATCGAAATGTCGAAAGTGCCGCCGCCCAGATCGTAGACGGCATAGATGCCTTCGGCGGCGTTGTCCAGGCCGTAGGCGATCGCCGCCGCGGTCGGTTCGTTCAGCAACCGCAGCACGTTCAGGCCCGCGAGCTTGCCGGCGTCCTTGGTCGCCTGGCGCTGCGCGTCGTCGAAGTACGCGGGGACAGTGACGACGGCGCCCGCCAGCTCGCCGCCCGATTTCCCGAACAGGCTTTCCTCGGCGCGGGCGCGCAATACCTTGAGAATTTCGGCCGAGACTTCCACCGGGCTTTTCACACCGGCAACGGTGCGGATCTGGACCATGCCGGGCGAATCCAGAAAATTGTAGGGACTGTTCTCGGCATGGGTGACGTCCTTCAGGCCGCGCCCCATGAAGCGCTTCACCGACGCGATGGTATTCCTCGGGTCGCGCGCCTGCTCGGCTTCGGCCTCCCGGCCCACGATCGTTTGCCCGTCGCGCAGATAGCGGACGATAGACGGCAGGAGCGCATGGCCGTCGTGATCGTTGAGCACCACGGCGATGCCGTTCCTCACCGCGGCCACCAGAGAATTGGTGGTGCCGAGGTCGATGCCGACCGCGAGGCGGTGCCGGTGCGGTTCGGGCGACTGGCCGGGCTCTGAAATCTGCAGCAGCGCCATGTCAGAACCCCGGCCTCATGTCTCGAGCTCCGCCAGCTTGTCGTCGATCTCTTCGGCCAGCTTTTCGTAGAACATCAGCATGCGGGTGGTCTGCGAAGCGCCCTGGTCATCGCGGCCTCCGTCCAGCTGGCCGTGCAGCGTTTCGTAGATCTTCCCGCTCTCGTCGCGCAAGCTTGCCCGCAATCGAAGCAAGGCTTCGAGCTCATCCGCGCCGGATTCGATGCGCTCGCGCCAGCTCATCTGTTCCATCAGGAATTCGGTGGGCATCGCCGTGTCCGTCTCGAACTCGGGATCCACGCCGCGCAATTGCAGGATGTAGACCGCCCGCTTGAGCGGAGATTTCAGGGTTTGGTAGGCCTCGTTCACGCGCGTCGCCAGCTGCATGGACACGCGCCGCTCTGCGTCGGGCGAGGCGGCAAAGCGGTCCGGATGCACCTCGCGCTGCAACTCGTGATAGCGCGCTTCGAGGGCTGCGGTGTCGACTCCAAAGCTCGCCGGCAGACCGAACAGCTCGAAGTGGTTTTGATTGAGATTCATGGTCATTCCCGCGGCCTTCAGCACCCGCGAAGGCGGGTGGGGAATCCAGTGGCTTTCAAAATTCGCTGGGCTCCCGCTTCCGCGGGAGCGACGGAAGTCAAACGTTGAACGATTCCCCGCAGCCGCACTCATCCTTCACGTTGGGGTTATTGAACTTCAGCCCCTCGTTCAAGCCTTCGCGGGTGAAGTCCAGTTCGGTGCCGTCGAGAAACTGCAGGCTCTTCGGGTCGACGATGACCTTGACGCCGTGGCTCTCGAAGGTCTGGTCTTCCGGATTCACCGTGTCGGCGTATTCGATCCTGTAGGCGAGCCCCGAGCAGCCCGAGGTGCGTACGCCAAGGCGCAAGCCCACGCCCTTCCCTCGCTTCGCGAGGAAGGAACTGACGTGGTTCGCGGCGCGTTCAGTCAGAGTAATCATGGTTCTCAGGCCGCCTTCACTTCCTTTTCAGCAGCCTGTTCGAGCCCGTGCTTCTTGCGGTAGTCGACGATCGCCGCCTTGATCGCGTCCTCGGCGAGGATCGAGCAGTGGATCTTCACCGGCGGCAGCGCCAGCTCCTCTGCGATCTGGGTGTTCCTGATCGTTTCCGCCTGGTCGAGCGTCTTGCCCTTCACCCATTCGGTGACGAGCGAAGAGGACGCGATCGCCGAGCCGCAGCCGTAGGTCTTGAAGCGCGCGTCTTCGATGACGCCCTGCTCGTTGACCCGGATCTGCAGCTTCATCACGTCGCCGCATGCCGGCGCCCCCACCATCCCGGTGCCGACATGCTCGTCGCCCTTGTCGAAAGAGCCGACGTTGCGCGGGTTCTCGTAATGGTCAAGTACCTTGTCGCTGTATGCCATGTGCTACTCCTCAGTTTCGGTCTTTCCCTGAATCCTTATCCTCAATGTGCCGCCCATTGCACGGTATTCAAGTCGACACCCTCTTTGTACATTTCCCAGAGCGGAGACAGCTCGCGCAGCTTGCCGATCTTGGCGCGCAGGAGCTTGACGGCGTAGTCGATCTCTTCCTCGGTGGTGAAGCGGCCGATGGTGAAGCGGATCGAACTGTGGGCGAGCTCGTCCGAGCGCCCGAGCGCCCGCAGGACATACGAGGGCTCGAGGCTCGCCGAAGTGCAGGCCGAGCCCGAGGACACAGCCACGTCCTTGATCCCCATGATCAGCGACTCGCCCTCGACGAAGTTGAAGCTGATGTTGAGGTTTCCGGGTATGCGCCGCTCCATGTCGCCGTTGACGTAGACCTCTTCCATGTCCTTGAAGCCGTCGAGCAGCCGGTCGCGCAAGGCGCGGATGCGCCCGCTCTCGGCCGCCATCTCCAGCTTCGCGATGCGGAACGCCTCGCCCATGCCGACGATCTGGTGGGTCGGGAGCGTTCCCGAGCGCAAGCCCCGCTCGTGGCCGCCGCCGTGGATCTGCGGCTCGATGCGCACACGGGGTTTCCTTCGCACGTACAGCGCGCCGATGCCCTTCGGGCCGTAGACCTTGTGCGCAGTCACCGTCAGAAGATCCACTTTCAGCTTCTGCAGGTCGACCGCGATCTTTCCGGCGGCCTGCACCGCGTCGCAGTGGAAGATGATGCCTTTCGCGCGGCAGATCTCGCCGATCTCGGCGATCGGCTGGATCACGCCGATCTCGTTGTTCACCATCATCACCGAAACGAGGACGGTATCGGGGCGGATCGCCGCCTTGAATTTTTCCAGGTCGAGCAGCCCGTTGTGCTCCGGATCGAGATACGTCGCTTCGAAGCCCTGGCGCTCGAGCTCGCGCACGGTGTCGAGCACCGCCTTGTGCTCGGTCTTCATCGTGACGATGTGCTTGCCCTTGCCTTTGTAGAAGTTCGCCGCGCCCTTGATGGCGAGGTTGTTGCCTTCGGTTGCCCCGGAAGTCCAGATGATCTCCTTGGGATCGGCATTGAGCAGCGCCGCGACGTGCCCGCGCGCTTCCTCCACCGCCTTCTCCGCTTCCCAGCCGAACGCGTGCGAGCGGCTCGCCGGGTTGCCGAACTGCTCGGTGAGAAAGGGAATCATCTTCTGCGCCACGCGCGGGTCCACCGGCGTGGTCGCAGAATAGTCGAGGTAAATCGGAAATTTCATGTCGTGCGCGTCCCGTTCAGGCAGAGACCGCGGCTTCCTTGCCGCGTTTGTCCTGAAGCACGTTCACCGACTCCTTGCGCGCCGCCTGCTGCGCGACGAGGTCGGAGAGCTTCACCGAATCCAGGTATTCGTACATCTTGTCGTTGAGCTTCGCCCACAGGTCGTGAGTCATGCACCGCTGCTCGTCGTGGCAGTTTTCCTTGCCGCCGCACTGCGTCGCGTCGAGCGGCTCGTCCACCGCCGTGATGATGTCCGCGACCGATACCTTTTCGAGTTTGCGCGCGAGCGTGTAGCCCCCGCCGGGCCCGCGGACGCTGTCGACCAGCGTGTGGCGCCGCAACTTGCCGAAAAGCTGTTCCAGATACGAGAGCGAGATGCTTTGCCGCTGGCTGATGCCGGCGAGCGTTATCGGACCCTTGCCGCCGTGCATGGCGAGGTCCAGCATCGCGGTCACTGCGAATCTTCCTTTGGTCGTCAGTCTCATGGTTGCACCCTGAACGGCTTCTGAATACCCGATAAATTCGGTCAAGTATACCAAAATCCCGACAGATTCAATCAACTATTATTTGTTGACCACCTTGGGCCCCAGTCGAAGCTGCCTTTGCGTGTCTTCGCGCTCCGCCTGAAGTTGCTCGATCTGATTAAGAATCAACTCGATACGCTTGTCCATCTCGACGCTGTGATCGAGCAGGCCCTCCACCGCCTTGGCGAGCGGATCATCCTCCGCCTTGGCCGTCACGGCGTAAGCGGAGAATCCCAGCTTTGCCGCCTTTTCCTCGCGGGTCTTGTCCTGCTCGTCGAGAATGATCCGGGCGGGGATGCCGACCGCGGTTGCGCCTCGCGGAACATTTTTTACGACTACCGCGTTCGATCCGACCCTTGCGCCATCGCCGACGACGATGGGCCCGAGCAGCTTGGCTCCCGCGCCGACGACGACACCGCGTCCGAGCGTCGGGTGGCGCTTGCCTTTGTTCCAGGTCGTTCCGCCGAGCGTGACGCCGTGATACAGCGTGCATTCATCGCCCAGTTCCGCGGTTTCGCCTATCACGACTCCCATTCCGTGGTCGATAAAGACGCGCCGCCCGATTTTCGCGCCGGGATGGATCTCGATACCGGTGAGAAAACGCGATACGTGGGAGACGAATCGCCCAAGCCAGCGCATTTTCATGCGCCAGAACCAGTGCGCCACGCGATGGACCAAGAGCGCGTGAAAGCCCGGGTAGCAGGTGATGACTTCCCAGGTCGAGCGCGCCGCGGGATCGCGGTCGAACACGCAGGCTATGTCTTCGCGAATTCGGTCGAACATTCTGGATTCCGGAGGCTGATGCCCGGCATTATCGGAAACCTTAGTGAATTGGTCAACTATTTTCCGGGCGGACCCCTGTCGTCCCATGCCGCGAGCATGCCCCGCAGAATGTTGACCTCCACCCTCTCCAGCCGCGCGCGGGCGAAGAGCCGCCGCAGGCGATCCATGAGCTTGCGTGGAGCGCGCGGATGCAGGAAACCGCTCGCGGTTACGCTGCGCTCCAGGTGCGCGTAGAAGCTCTCGATCTCCTCATGCGTCGCGTATTCGATCCGCGGAGCCGCCGCGCCCGGTTCGAGCGCGGCCATGCGCACTTCGTACGCCATCACCTGCACGGCCTGGGCGAGGTTCAGCGACTTGTAAGCGGAGTCGCTCGGAATGCGCGCGATGCGGCCGCAGCGCATGACCTCCTTGTTGGACAGGCCGACCGTCTCATTGCCGAAAACCAGAGCGACTTCGTCTCGCTGTGCTGCGCGCACCAGCTCCTGCGCCGCGGCGCGGGCGTCGATCGGCGGATGCGACAGCTCGCGGCTGCGCGCGCTCAGCGCCACCGAGAAGCTGGTGCCTTCGAGAGCCGCGTCGAGATCCGCGCAAACCCGGGCCGACCCGAGCACATCCGCGGCACCCGAGGCCATTGCCCGTGCTTCCGGATCGGGGAATTTCCTGGGGCGCACCAGGACCAGCCGCGCCAGGCCCATGGTCTTCATGGCTCGCGCCGCGGCGCCGATGTTGCCGGGATGCGAAGGCCGCGAGAGAACCACGCGGATTCGAGACAGCGGACCGCCGGCTTTCATACTAGAATCCCGCGTTCAGCAGCAGCGCTCTTTCGAATTCCCGGACGAAAAAATGCACCCGATGCTCGGAATCGCGGTCAGGGCCGCGCGGCGGGCCGGCGCGATCATCAACCGCGCCGCGCGCGACGTGGATTTGCTGCCGGTAACGCGCAAGCGGCACAATGATTTCGTCACCGAAGTGGACAAGGCCGCGGAACAGGCGGTCATCGAGATACTGCACCGCGCCTATCCGGACCACGCGATTCTAGCAGAGGAGTCCGGCGCCTCCGCCGGGAACGCGGGCGAGTCCGAGTACACCTGGATCATCGACCCGCTCGACGGCACGACCAATTTCATCCACGGCTTTCCCCAGTACGCGGTCTCCGTCGCCCTGCGGCACAAGGGTGTTCTCGCGCAGGCGGTGATTTACGATCCGACCAACAACGAGTTGTTTACGGCGACGCGCGGCCGCGGCGCCTACCTGAACGAGCGGCGCATCCGCGTCTCCAGGCGCGTGCAACTCAACGAAGCGTTGATCGGGACCGGGTTCCCCTTTCGCGATCTCCAGAGCCTCGACGAATATCTCGCCATGTTCCGCGAGTTCACGGTTCGCACCGCCGGGCTGCGCCGCGCGGGTGCCGCGGCCCTCGACATCGCCTACGTGGCCGCGGGAAGACTCGACGGCTTCTGGGAAATGGGTCTGTCGTCCTGGGATATGGCGGCGGGCGCCTTGCTGGTGCTGGAAGCGGGCGGCCTGGTCGGGGATTTTCGCGGCGACTCGGGCTACCTCGATTCGGGCCGCATCGTCTGCGGCAACCCGAAAATCTTTTCTCAAATGCTGAACGTCATCGGGCCGCTCGCCGCGAAGTAGGCTGAAGTCCATGCGCCGCCTGCTCCGGATCCTTGTCGCGGGGTCGATCCTGTGGGTCTTGCCCTTGCAGGCCGCCGAGCTGCGCATCGGCCTCGCCGCGGACGTCACCTCGATGGACCCGCACTTCCTCAACATCGCGCCGAACATCAATATCTCCTCGCATGTGTTCGACGCGCTGACCCACGTGGACCAGGACGCGCGCCTTGCTCCGGGCCTGGCGGTTTCCTGGCGCGCGGTCGACGCGACCACCTGGGAGTTCAGGCTGCGGCGGGGCGTGCGTTTTCACGACGGGGCCGAGCTCACCGCGGAGGACGTGGTGTTTTCGATCGAGCGCACCTTCCAGGTCCCCAATGGCCAGTACCGGACCTTCACGCAGCGCATCGTCGGCAAAGAGGTCCTGGATGCGCACACGCTCAGGCTGAAGACCGCGACGCCTTACGCGATGGTGCCTTACGATCTCGTTTCGGTGTTTATCGTTTCGAGGAAAGCCGCGGCACGCTCGGGGCCGGAGGACTTCGACTCGGGCAGGGCCATGATCGGCACGGGGCCTTTCAGGTTCGCCCGCTTTGCGCGCGGCGACCGCGTGGAGCTCGCGCGCAACGAAGACTATTGGGGAGGGAAGCCGGCCTGGGAGAAAGTGACCTTCCGCATCGTCCCCACCGACCCGGCGCGACTCGCCGGCCTCCTCTCCGGGGAGCTCGACGCGATCGAGCAGGTCCCTCCCGCGGACCTGCCGCGCATCCGGCGCGATGCCAGGCTGAATACGGTGCAGAAGGTGTCGTGGCGCACTATTTTCTTTTATCTCGATCAGTATCGTGATCGCGCGCCCGGGCTCGCCGACAAGGCCGGCCGACCCCTCGAGCGCAATCCCTTCCGCGACCTCCGGGTGCGGCGCGCGCTTTCCAAAGCCATCAACCGGCAGGCGATCGCCGAGCGCTTGATGGACGGCGCGGCGCTGCCGGCTTCGAACCTCGTCTCACCGCCCGTGTTCGGTCATGCGTCGGACCTGAAGCCCGAGCCCTACGATCCCGAAGGGGCGAAGCGGCTGCTCGCCGAAGCGGGATATCCGGACGGATTCGCGATGACGCTTTCCGCGACCAACAACCGCTACGTCAACGACGAGCAGATCGCGCAGGCCGTGGCGCAGATGCTCGCGCGCGTCGGCGTCCGTGCGCGCGTCGAGACGCTGCCGCTGAACGCGTATCTGCCCAAGGGGCGCAAAGGGGAATTCGCGTTTGCGATGTTCGGCTGGGGCTCGTTCTCGGGGGACCTCGCGCTGCGCGCGCTCGTCGCCACTCCCGATCCGGACAAGGGATTCGGCGCATTCAACTGGTCAGGCTACTCGAATCCGCGCGTCGACGCGCTGCTCGAACGCGCCTTTGCGAGCGTCGACGAGAACCGGCGCGAGGCGCTCGCGCGCGATGCGATGCGCCTCGCCATGCGGGACTACGCCGTGATCCCCCTGCACCATCAGGTCACGACCTGGGCGATGCGAAAACCGCTCGCCTACGCACCGCGCACGGACGAATTCACGCTGGCTCATCAGATCCGCGAAAAATGACGCCGGAGACTTTTGGATGCTGATGAATCTCCTGCGCCAGCTCTTCGTCCAGCGCAAATCGGCGCGGCTCTTCGCCGAGGCCCAGCGGCTGTTTCGGGAAGGCGCTTTCGAGGAAGCGGAGCGGGCGGGCGTGGCGTATGCAAAAGTATCGTCCGATCTCGCCGATATGCATTATCTGCGCGCCTTGATCGCGCTCGCGCAAGAGCGACACGAACCGGCGGCTCGGCACCTGGAAGCGGCAATCGCGGAACGCGATTCGGATCCGACTTTTCACTCCAGGCTGGCGGAAGTCCTCCAGAGGCTGGGCCGGCACGAGACCGCCGCCTTGCATTTCGCCCGCGCGCTGGAGCGCCTTCCTCCGTCCGATCCAACGCGGCCGCGCATGATGCTGCGCTTGGCCGCCGCGCTCCAGGACTGCAACAGGCAGCCCGAGGCGGAGCAGTGGTACCGGAGAATCCTCGACGTCGACCCGGGGAACCGCGACGCTATCCTTTGTCTCGCCGTGATACGCGAAGACTCGGATGTCGAGGAGGCGCGGACCCTCATGGACCGATACACGGGGCTGCAAGCCGGCGCTGCTCCGCGATTGCGCCGCGCGCTGATGCTTCCCGTCATCCTCCAGTCCAGCGAACAGATCGATCACATAAGACAACGCCTCGATCGCGACCTGGATGAACTGCTCGAACAGAAATCGCCCAAGGTCCTGAACCCCGAATTCGAGGTGGGCGCGACTCCTTTCAATCTCGCTTATCACGGCCGCAACAACGCCGAGCTGCTACGCAAGATCGCGCGGGTCTGTCGGTCGATGTATCCGGCAAGAACCGAATGCGCCCGTCAACCGTCTGCCTCGGGCCGGCCGCTGCGCATCGGTTTCGTTTCGACCTATTTCTATACGCACTCGGTCGGCCGGACCACGCTCGGCCTCATCCGCGATTTGCCGCGCGACCGCTTCGATGTCCACGTGTTCGCCATCGCCCCGCAAACGGACGACTTGGCCGAGGCCATACGCAAAAGCGCCGACCGCTATGTGTCGCTCCCGCTCGATCTCGGCCGGGTTCGCGACGCGATCGAATCCGCCGCCCTGGACATAGCGTTCTTCGCCGATATAGGCATGCATCCGCTGACCTATTTCCTCGCGTTTTGGCGGCTTGCTCCGATTCAGATGGTGACCTGGGGACATTCCGTCACCAGCGGCATCGACACGATCGACTACTACGTATCGGCCGACGCGATCGAGGCCGCGGGAAGCGAGAAGTACTACACCGAGAAACTCGTGCGCCTGCCCGGCTATTTCATGCCGCGCTATCGCCGGCCCGCGCTCGATGGTCCGCGCATGTCGCGCGAGCAGCTCGGCTTGCCGGAGGGCAAACACCTCTACTACTGTCCGCAGAACCTCTTCAAGCTTCATCCGGATTTCGACGCGTCGATCAGGGCGATCCTCGAGCGCGACCCGGAAGGCGAGCTCGTGCTGCTGGAGTTCATCCGGGCGGGTGTCGCGGAACAGCTCCGCCGGCGCTTCGAGCTCACGCTCGGTGCGCTCGCATCGAGAATACGCTTCGTTCCCCGCTCGGAGCACCGCAAGTTCCTGCAGTACGTCGCCGCCGCCGACGTCGTCCTCGACCCGTTTCATTTCGGGGGATGCAATTCGAGCTGCGATGCGCTGTCCCTCGGTGTTCCGGTGGTCACCTTGCCCGGTTTGCAGCTTCCGGGCAGGTTTACGCTGGGCCTATACGAAGAAATCGATCTCGACTGTTGCATCGCCCACTCGGCCGACGAGTACGTGGAAATCGCGCTGCGGCTCGGCCAAGACGCGGAATATCGAAAATCGGTGTCGGAGCAGATCTCGGGCCGCTGCGCGCGCTTGTTCGACCGGCCCGACGCGGCGCTGGCCCTGGGGGAGGAGCTGCTTCGCATCGCCGGGACTGCACGCTGATGCTCGCTCTCTGCGTTCGCCGCCTCGCGCAAAGCGTCGCGGTTCTGTTCGTCATGTCGCTGCTGGTGTTCGCCGGCGTATACGCCGTCGGCAACCCGATGGACATCCTCGTCAACCCGCAGTCCGACCAGAACGAGATCGCGCGCGCGGCGGCTGCCCTGGGCCTCGACCGGCCCCTTCTCGAGCAGTATTTCATCTTCATCAGGCACGCCGCGGCCGGAGACCTCGGGAGGTCATTCGCCTTCAACGTGCCGGCGATCGGCCTGATCCTCGAGCGCATGCCGGCGACGCTCGAGCTCGCGATTGCGGCGATGCTTATAGCGGTGCTGCTCGGGATCCCCCTCGGGCTGTGGGCAGGCCTGAAGCCCCGCTCCACCGCCGGCAAGACCATCATGGCGGGTTCGATCCTGGGGTTCTCGCTTCCGACCTTCTGGGTGGGCATCATGCTCATCATGGTGTTCTCGGTCTGGCTCGGCTGGCTGCCGACATCGGGCCGGGGTCCAACGGTGAATCTCATCGGCATCCCGGTGAGCTTTCTCACGCTCGAGGGCCTGCGTCACCTCGTCCTGCCCGCGGCAAACCTCGCGCTCTTCAATCTGTCGCTGGTAATCCGGCTGACCCGCTCCGGAACGCGCGAAGCGATGCAGCAGGACTATGTCCGCTACGCCCGGGCCAAGGGCCTGACCGAGACGCGCATAGTCGGCGTGCACGTGCTCAGGAACGTCCTCGTCCCGGTCGTTACGGTGGTCGGAGTGGAGTTCGGTTCGGTGATCGCGTTCGCCGTAGTCACCGAGTCCATATTCGCGTGGCCCGGAATGGGGAAACTTCTCATCGATTCGATCAACGTGCTCGACCGGCCGGTGATCGTCGGCTACCTGTGCATCGTCGTCGCGCTATTCGTCGCGATCAACCTTTTCGTCGACCTGCTCTACTCGTGGCTCGATCCGCGGGTCAGGCTCGGAGAAGCGACATGATGCCGACCCGGCGAATCGCCGCCGATTTCGCGACCAGCCGCATCGCGCTTGCCGGCCTCGTGCTCCTCTCGCTGTTGCTGCTCGCCGCGCTGCTTGCACCGTGGATCTCGCCCCAGAATCCCTACGATCTGGCGCGGCTCGACCTGCTCGACTCGCGCCTGCCGCCCGGAGCCCGCTCGAATGCCGGCGCGATCTATTGGCTGGGCACCGACGACCAGGGCCGCGACATGCTGTCGGCGATCCTTTACGGCCTGCGCACCAGCGTCGCCGTCGGCTTCGCAAGCACGACGCTCGGCCTTGCGATCGGCGTAAGCCTGGGCCTTGCGGCGGCCTGGCTCGGCGGCTGGTTCGACGCGCTGGTCATGCGCCTCGCCGATCTCCAGCTTTCGTTCCCTTCCATTCTCATCGCTCTGGTGCTGCTGGCGGTGCTCGGGCAGGGCCTGGACAAGATCATCGTCGCGCTGGTCGCGGTTCAATGGGCCTACTACGCCCGCACGGCGCGCGCCGCTGCGCTGGTCGAGCGCAGGAAGCAATACATCGATGCCGCGGTCGCGCTCGCTCTTTCGAACGCGCGCATCATTTTTCGCCACTTGCTGCCGAACTGCCTGCCGCCGCTTCTCGTGCTCGCGACCGTCCAGGTCGCCGCGGCGATCACGCTCGAAGCCACCCTCTCGTTCCTCGGGCTCGGGCTGCCGATCACCCAGCCTTCGCTCGGCCTGCTGATCTCGAACGGCTTCAACTATCTGCTTTCGGGCCACTACTGGATCAGCGTCTTCCCCGGAATCGCCCTGCTCCTCGCCGTCGTCGGCATCAATCTGGTCGCCGACCGGTTGCGCGACGTCCTGGACCCGCACGGGCAGCGTTGAGCCTTATACTATGTGTGGCCCGGGCGCGAAGCGCGAGTGGAAAATTCGCGCAGCCCCGGCGTTCGACACCCTGGAGGCGAGACCATGAACGTACTGAAGAAAATCGCGGTTGCGACGGCGCTGCTCGCCGCGGCTGGCGGGGCCCCGGCGCAGGGACCCAAGCCGCTGGAGGTGATCGCCTTCGGCGGCGGCGGCAACTGGCCGATCTGGGCGGCGCAGGACAAGGGGCTGTTCGCGAAGAACGGCATCGCCGTGAAGCTTTCCTTCACGCCGAATTCCGTCGAGCAGATCCGCAACCTGATGAACGGGACTTACGACTTCGGCACGACCGCGTACGACAACGTCGTCGCCTACCAGGAAGGCCAAGGGGAGACCGAGCTGCCGGTTCAGCCCGACCTGTTCGCATTCATGGGCGGCTACTCGGGGTCGCTGCGCTTCGTCACCCAGCCCGACATCAAGACATATGCGGCCCTCAAGGGCAAGACCCTCGGCGTGGACGCGGCGACGACGGGGTTCGCTTTCATCCTCTACAAGCTCGCGGCGATGAACGGCCTCTCGTCCGCCGATTACAAGATCGAGCGTCTTGGCGGAACGCCCGCGCGCGTGCAGGCGATGATGGAAGGCAAGATCGCCGGAACCATGATCAGCTCTCCATCGGAAATATTGCCCGAGTCCAAGGGCTACACGCGGCTGGGCGACACGACCACGACCTTCGGTCCGTACCAGGCTTCCATCGGGGTCGCGCGCCGCGCCTGGGCGGCGAAGAACGGCGACCAGCTCACCGCCTTCATCCGCTCGTACGTCGCGGCGATGGACTGGCTGCAGCAGCCGGCGAACAAGGACGAGGCGGTTTCGATCTACGTTAAGTACATCCCCAGCGCCCCGCGCCCCGCGGCCCAAAAAGCCTACGAAGTGATGTTCGGGGAGAAGGAAGGTTTCCAGAAGAAGGCCAAGATCGACATCGAGGGCTGCCGCACGGTTCTGAGGCTGCGCAGCGAATTCGCCAAGCCCCAGAAAAATCTCACCGACCCGATGAAATACGTCGACGAGAGCTTCTACACGAAAGCAGTGCAATAGCGTCAGAGGAGACCTGAGACATGTTCATTGCAAACTCCGCGGTAAAAACGGCGCTGGTGGTCGCGCTCGCTACCGGCTTTATCATCGGCTGTCAGACCACTGATCCCTACACCGGAGAAAAGAAAACGACCAGCACGACTTTCGGCGCCCTCATAGGCGCGGGTACCGGAGCGGCGATCGGCATGATCTCCGGCCGCGACGCCAAGCAGCGCAGGCAGCGGGCCCTCGTCGGCGCCGGCGTCGGCGCGCTCGCCGGCGGCGCGGTCGGCAACTACATGGACAGGCAGGAAAACGAGTTGCGGGCGCTGATGCGCGACAGCGGCGTGACGGTCACCCGCAAGGGCGAGGACATCATCCTCAACATGCCCGGCAACGTCACTTTCCGCACCGGCAGCGCCGACTTGAACGCGCAGTTCTTCAAGGTGCTAGACGGCGTCGCGCAGGTAGCGAAGAAATACGACAAAACCATCATCGAGATCGCGGGTCACACCGACAACGTCGGCGGCTCGGATTACAACCGGCAGCTTTCGCAGCGCCGCGCCAGCGCCGTCGCCCAGTACCTCATGAGCAAAGGCGTGAGCGAGCCGCGCGTCATGACCGCCGCAGGCGGCGAGGATCACCCGATCGCGAGCAATTCGACCGAGCAGGGCCGCGCAGCGAACCGGCGGGTCGAAGTGACGCTCGCGCCGCTTAAGGAAGGCTGAGCCGGCCTACTCGTACAGCCCGGCACGCGCCTTGCCGCGGAACACGCGGTAGGCGAACGCCGTGTAGGCGATGAGGAACGGCAGCACGATCGCTACGCCGACGAGCATGAATTTGAGCGCGGACGGGTGCGAAGCCGCTTCCCAGAGAGTCATGCGATCCATGACCACGTAGGGAAACAGGCTGTAGGCGAGCCCGGCGAAGGCGAGCGCGAAAATCGCCACCGCACCCGCGAACGGCGTCCAGTCCGGTTCGCGCGCGCCGCGCTTCATGCGTCCGGCCGCAAGCCACACGAACACGCCCGCGGCGAGCGTCCCGAGAGGCAGCAGCATCAGCGCGAGGGTGCGCGGAAAGTCAAACCACTTTGCGTACACGGTCGGGCTCACCAGCGGCGTCGCGAGGCTCACCAGCGCCACGCCGAGCGCGACCCAGATCAAGCCCCAGCGCGCCCAGGCGAGCGCCTTTTTCTGCAGCTCGCCCTCGGTCTTGAGGACCAGCCAGGTCGCGCCGAGCAGCACGTAGCCGCCGCACAGACTCGCGCCCACCAGCATGGCAAACACGTAATAGCCGAATCCTGAATGAAACCCGGTGATGTAGCGGCCGAGCATCAGGCCCTGCGCGAACGAAGCGAGGAAGGAGCCGAACCAGAAAAGCCAATTCCACAGCTCGCGGTGCCAGCCTTCGGCCTTGACGCGGAATTCGAACGCGACGCCGCGCAGCATCAAACCGATCAGCATCGCCGCGACCGGCAGGTAGAGCGCTCCCAGCACGATGCCGTGCGCCGCGGGGAAGGCGACCAGCAGGATCCCCACGCCCAGCACCAGCCAGGTCTCGTTCGCATCCCAGAACGGCCCGATCGCGGCGACCATGAGTTCCTGCTCGCGCGCATCCGCTGCGGGCATCAGCATCCCGACTCCGAGATCGTACCCGTCGAGCACCACGTACAGCAGGATCGCCAATCCCATAAGGGCGGCGAAGATCAGGGGCAGGTCCAGGCTCATGCGTGTGCGCCTTTGCCCGCGAGGTGCGTCAGCACCACCATGTAGGCGAGCAGCATCACTGTATACGTAATGATGTAGCCGGTGAGGCTCGCGCCGAGCTGCGCCCCGGAAACCCCGCCCGCCGCGTCCGCCGTCCTGAGGATCCCGGTGACGAGCCATGGCTGCCTGCCGATCTCCGTGACGAGCCAGCCGGCGAGCGTCGCGATCCATCCCGCGAAGGTGAGACCCGAGAAGGCCCACAGCATCCATCGCTGCGGCAGCCTGCCCCGGCGCGTCGCCCACACGCCGCTCCAGGCGGCGAGCAGCATCAGCATCCCCATCCCAACCATCACCCGGAACGCGAAGAACACCGGCGCGACCGGGGCGACATCCGGCGCGAAGGAATCGATTCCTTTCACCTCGGCATTCGCGTCGTGCTTGAGGATCCAGCTCGCGCCCTTCGGGATTTCGACAGCGAAATCGTTACGGCGCTTTTCGTCGTTCGGGATGGCGAAGAGCACCAGCGGCGCGCCCTTCTCCGTCTTCCAGATCGCCTCGATCGCCGCGATCTTCGCCGGCTGGTGCTCGAGCGTGTTCAGGCCATGCAGGTCGCCCACCAGGACCTGCAAGGGCGCGAGCGCCGCGGCGAGCACGAGGCCGGTGCGCAAGGTCTTGCGCGCCGAGGCGTCGTCGCCCGCCCGGAGCAAGCGCCACGCCGAAAGCCCTGCGACCACGAAGGACGCGGTAAGCCCCGACGCAAGGAGCATGTGGGAGATCCGGTACGGAAACGACGGATTGAAGATCACCTGCAGCCAATCTCCGGCGATGATCGCAGCGCCGTCCATCACGTGGCCGGCGGGGGTCTGCATCCACGAGTTCAGGGCGAGGATCCAGAACGCCGAGACCGTCGTGCCGATCGCGACCATGGCCGAGGAGAAGATGTGCACCCAGCCCGGCACGCGGTTCATGCCGAACAGCATCACCCCGAGAAAGGTCGCCTCCAGAAAAAATGCGGTCAGCACCTCGTACGCGAGCAGCGGCCCCGCGATATTGCCGACTTTCTCCATATATCCCGGCCAATTGGTTCCGAACTGGAACGACATGGTGATGCCGCTCACCACGCCCATCGCGAAAGACAGCGCGAACACCCTGGTCCACAGCTTGTAGGTCGCGAGCCACGCCGGATCGCCCGAGCACGCGTACCGGATCCGGAAGTAGAACAGGATCCACCCGAGCGCGATCGTGAGGCTCGGGAACAGGATATGGAACGCGATATTCAGGCCGAACTGCGCGCGGGCGAGGAGCAGGACGTCTGTGTTGTCCATGGCTGCACCAGGATGTTGCCAGAACTTACTGGATGCCGCCTATTACCCCTGCAATCTGTAAAAACGAGGAGATTCCATCAGTACGCTATCGAACAGACCCACTTGGTTTCTGGGTTCATCGTGCTTCCCAGCACAAACTCATCTTCGCATTTGGCTGTGTTGCAGAAGGGGATTGTGCATTTCACGACTTCTGCGCCCTTTCCTGCCTGGATGAGACGCCCTTGAGGGCACTAGAGGAGTAGCCATGGGACCCCCAAAAAGTACGAGTCGGTATCGGCTATTTCTGCTCTCTGTCCTTTCCATTGCTCTCACCGCTTGTTCCGCTGGAGGTGGCAGCGATGGCGCGCCGGGCGGGGGAGGCACGAACTACACCGTCGGAGGCACGGTCTCAGGCCTCTCGGGCAGCATGGTGCTGCGGAACAACGGCGGCAATGATCTTACGATCTCGGCAAACGGGAACTTCACCTTCCCCGCGCCGATCGCCCAGGGCAGCCCCTATGCCGTCAACGTGATCACGCAACCGGCGAACCGGAGCTGCAGCGTAGCAAACGGCACCGGCACGGTCGCAGGAGCCAACGTCACCAACGTGACAGTCACCTGCGCGGCAATCTTTACCGTGGGCGGCACGGTCTCGGGCTTGAATGGCACGGTGGCGCTGCAGAACAATGGCGGCAACAACCTCACGATTTCGGTGAGCGGCGGCTTTACCTTCGCCACCGCTCTGGCGACAGGCAGCGGCTACAGCGTTACGGTGCTCACGCAGCCGGTGAGCCAGACCTGCGCGGTCGCAAACGGCGCGGGCACGGTGAGCGGGGCAAATGTCACCGGCGTAACCGTGAATTGCACCTCGCCACCCGAAGCGCGGCTCGGCAAATGGTCCGCCGTGAGTCCGGCGCCGATCGTGCAGCTGCATCTCCACCTTCTTGCCACCGGCAAGGTGTTGAGTTGGGGGGGTCCCACGGGCAAACCTCCGTACACATGGGACCCCGCGACCGGCGCGTTCACCGCGGTCCCCGCCCCCTCCGAGTTGTTCTGCTCCGGCCACGCCTTCCTCCCCGACGGCCGGCTGCTCGTCGCCGGCGGGCACAGAATCGACGGGCTCGGCACGAACGGGCTAGGCCTGCCGAACACGAACGTGTTCGATCCCGCCACCGGCGCGTGGCAAGCCATGCCAACCATGGCCAAGGGGAGATGGTATCCGACGAACACCGCGCTGCCGAGCGGCGAGGTGGTGACGATCGCTGGCTCGGACGAAACCGGCGCCACTGTACTGGTCCCCGAGGTGTGGAACGGCGCCGCGTGGCGCCGGCTCACCTCGGCAGCCCTCGACCTGCCGTATTATCCCCGCACGTTCGTAGCCCCCGACGGGCGCATCTTCTATGCCGGAGAGCAGCAGCAGTCGCGCTATCTCGACACTGCGGGTGCGGGCAGTTGGACCAACGGCCCGCTCCGCAAATTCGGAACGCGCGACTTCGGATCCGCGGTGATGTACCAGCCGGGGAAGATTCTCTATTCGGGGGGCGGCGACCCTCCGACCAACACCGCCGAGATCATCGACTTGAATCAGCCGAGTCCGACGTGGGCCTTCACCGGGTCGATGGCGTCGGCTCGCCGGCAAATGAACGCCACCCTGCTGCCGACCGGAGACGTCCTCGTCACCGGCGGCACGAGCAGCGCTGGGTTCAACGACCCCGCAGGAGGCGTGCGGACCGCTGAGCTGTGGCGTTCCGCAACCGGCACCTGGACGACGCTTGCGAGCAGCGCCGTGGTTCGCATCTACCACGGGACCGCGCTGCTGCTGCCGGATGGCCGAGTGCTCTACACGGGCAGCGGTGATGGGGGGAACAGCCCGAACGAGCTGAACTACGAGGTGTACTCGCCGCCCTACCTTTTCAACGGCGCGCGCCCGGCCATCACGGGCGCGCTGCCCCCGCGCGCCGGGTACGGCCAGATCCAGATCGTCGATACGCCGGACGGCGCCGCGATTGCGAAGGTGACGCTTATAGGGCTCGGCTCGGTGACACATGCCTTCGACCAGAGCGCGCGCCTCGTTCTCCTGAACTTCGCGCCGGTGGCCAGAGGGCTCACGATTGCTTTTCCGGCGAGCCGCACGATCGCCCCACCCGGCCCATACATGCTCTTCCTGGTGAACGCGGGCGGCGTGCCTTCGGAGGGAAGGATCATGCTGCTGCAATGAACGTGCGTGACCGTGCGCAAGTGACTTCCTAAACAAGCGCCTGGTCGTCGAGATGATCGTAGTGGTCATGCGACACGAGCACGAGATCTACCGGCGGCATCGCGCGAAGGGGAACGGGCACCGGCTGGAAGCGCTTGGGGCCGGCGAGCCGCGAAGGCGACGCGCGCGGTCCCCAGACCGGATCCGTGAGCACGCGAAGGCCGTCGATCTCGATCAGCACCGTGGAATGGCCGAGCCAGGTGGCGCGCAGCCCGCTGGCGGGCGGCCTGCCCCATGCTTCGAGCGGGTTCGACGATGGCAGCGGCCCCCGCGGCACTCGCCGGTCGCCGCCGCAGAGAAATTCGCCGAGCGTCGGCATCGACACGTTCGGGTCGCGCAATCCCGGAATGACCGGATGCACGTTGCGGAACCGCTCCCCCGCCCAGAGCGGCGACGCCTTGATCCGCTCGAGCCGCGCGCCTTCCGGTTTTCTGCCGAGTGACTTCATGTAGAACGATATGCGGAAATAGTCGCTGCTTGCAAGATCCCCCTCGCCTACTGCAACATGTCTGCAGCCACTGCCAACAGGGATTGACGAGCGAGATGGAACGCCGAAATATCGTAGCCCCGAGCAGCAACACCGGAAATCAAACGCCCTCGCCAGATCTTCCCGGTACCACGGCCATGATGCAGCAGTACCTGCGCATGAAAGCGCAGTACCCGGACATATTGCTCTTCTACCGCATGGGCGATTTCTACGAGCTGTTCTACGACGACGCGGAACGCGCCTCGCGCCTGCTCGACATCACCCTCACGACGCGAGGCAATTCGGCGGGCGCGCCGATCAAGATGGCGGGCGTGCCTTATCACGCGGTTGACCAGTACCTCGCGAAGCTGGTTCGCATCGGCGAATCGGTGGCGATCTGCGAGCAGATCGGCGATCCCGCCACTTCCAAGGGACCGGTCGATCGGCAGGTGACGCGCATCGTCACCCCGGGAACGCTCACCGACTCGGAGCTGCTCGAGGAGAAATCGGACAATATCCTGCTCGCGCTCGCACATACCAAGGGCGCGGTCGGGCTCGCCTGGCTCAATCTCGCGAGCGGCGATCTGCGCGTTACCGAAATCGCGCCGCACCTGGTCGAAAATGAATTGCGCCGTATCGGTCCGGCGGAGATTCTCGCGGCAGAGGGCACGACGCTCGCCGGTTTCGCGGTGACCCGGCTTCCGGAATGGCACTTCGAATTCGAGGCCGGCCGGAAGATCCTGCTCAAGCAACTCGGGGGAGCGAGCCTCGCGGGATACGGCTGCGAAGACCTGGAACCCGCGATCGGAGCCGCAGGCGCCTTGCTCGAGTACGCGAGGAAGACGCAAGGGCAAGCGCTGGCGCACGTCGCGGCGGTGATCCCGGAGCGCGCGGGCGAGTACCTCCGCATGGACGCGGCGACGCGGCGCAATCTGGAGCTCACCGAAACCCTGCGCGGGGAACCGGCCCCTACGCTTTTTTCCCTGCTCGACGAGTGCGCGAGCGGCATGGGGAGCCGGCTCCTGCGCCACTGGCTGCACCACCCTTTACGCGATCAGGCAGCGGTCAGCACGCGCCACGAAGCGGTTGCGGCCCTCGTCGATGCTTACCCCGGAATCAACAAGCTGCTGCGCCGCTTCGCCGACGTCGAGCGCATCACCGGGCGCATCGCGCTCAAGAACGCCCGCCCGCGCGATCTTTCTTCATTGCGCGACAGCCTCGCC
>Ga0193745_1000059_pt1 | contig 19831 bp, 12 predicted proteins | sample L1a2metaG_FD_145899 | JGI IMG/M metagenome (GOLD analysis project Ga0193745, IMG submission 145899) | Soil microbial communities from a riparian zone of the East river system, Colorado, United States - L1a2 | ecosystem: Environmental > Terrestrial > Soil > Riparian zone | place: USA: East River... | reverse complement strand
CGAGCACGCGAAAGTTTGCGACCAGAGCGCTGACGAACAGAGGGTCGGTGATTTGGCGGCTGGTGTCGAACGACGGTGCCGCGCCTGCGCCAAACCACAGGTTGTTCGAGGATGTGATAGTCATCGGATTTTCTATTCTGGCGTACGGCGCCAACCCGGAGGGAACGACGATGCCGCTTGCGACGATGTTGTTTCTGAGCGTGATCGTATTGGCCGCCTGGAACCTGATGCCCTCGGAGTTGCTCGCGTCATTGTCTTTCGCGCAGTCGACAAAGGTGTTGTTGTAGACCAGCGCTACGAGCGCGAGGCCATTGAAGCGGATGCACCCCCCGCCCACCCCGGCATCGGTGGTCGGCCCTTGCATGGCGGGATCGGCCACCTGATAGACGACGTTGTTATAGGCCTGGAACCCGGTCCCGGTTTGATCGCCGAACAGGATGCCATCGAGGTGGATATTGTGAATCAGGTTGTGATGCACCCGCACGTTGGTGATGGTCCTGCCCGCGTCGCCGAAGATCTGGATTCCGCGGCCACCGGTCTGGTTGTGAATGTGGTTGTAGGCAATCTCGTAGTTATCCGACGTGGCGGCGCGCCCATCGAAGTAAAGGCCGTGGTAGAGCTTGCTGCCGCCGTTGTCACGGACATGGTTGCCGAGCACCTTGAAATTCGTTCCGCTGCCGCTGATCGCGGCAGAGCCGCCGGAATTCTCGAACATGCAGCAAGCCAAGTTGTTCACGACGCGAACGTCGGTCAGGTCCACACCCATACCGATGACGCTGCCGCCGGCTCCGTTCATATCGCAGTTGAGGCCGGCGACCACATAGTGTCCTTGCGTGCCGTTGGCCCCTTGGTAGAAGGTATGCACGCAGTTCCCGCCGCCGCCGGTTATCGAGAAATTCACGTTCTCGCCGGGGTACCCCAGAACCATCAGCGGGAGGCCGGCCGCGCCGCTGACGTTGTGGAAGTAGATTTCTGCGGTGTAGGTGCCGCCACGGATCGCCACGGTGGCGCCCGGGCTCGCGCCAGCGAGCGTGTTGTTCACGCACGTAACCGTCGTACAGAGCGTGATTGCGCCGGTGGTCACGGTGAAAGTCTGGTCGGTATTGGAATCGATGCCGCCAACCGTGACCTTGATTGGCCCGGTCGTGTTCGCCGGCCCCAATTGAACGGAAAGTTGCTGAACATCCGATCGGCCATTCGATGTCCCGAGAAACATCTTTCGCGGCACCGCACCCGCGCCGACGGTCACCGTGACCAGGCTGATATCGGGTCCAAACCCGGTGCCGAAGATAGAGAGATAGGTACCATTTCCGTTCTCGCCACCGCTGTTCGGGCCGCTGATGATATCGGTGTAGAAAATGCGTGGCGCAGCGAAGCCCGCAAGGGGAAGGAGGAGAAGCAGTAGCACCGCTACACGCGCAAAGAGGTTTGGCATGTCAATTTCCTTCGTGACCATGACGATGGCATTCTCGTTCTCGGGGCGGGCTTCCCCGTGGTGCGCAACAGTCAAACAGTGTGTGGCTCGTTGCTACCTGCGACAAAGGCCACGCAGAGAAGAGAAAGCGCTGCAGATGAGACCTACTGGAACACAAATCAAGAGCCATTGTCAACGTTTCTCGTCCCGCTTGCCGGGCAGGCTTCCTCGATCCGGGCAAAACGATTTCGCACGTGAAAAAATCACGCCCCGGAAATCGAAGGAAACGTCGTCAGACCCCGACAACACAGGGCTCGCGGGATTCAACCGGTCTCGCCGGTGCTCGATGAAGTTCTGTGCGGCAGCCAGGCGCTGCACCCGGTCAGCCACCCTTCGAGTTCAATCGGCCGCAGCCCGGAATGGTCGAGTATTCTCGACAGCACCAATGGGTTCGCCCGCGAGCTGTTCAGTCCACGGTCGCAAGTAGTTGCCGAGACAACGCCGCTTTCAGCGAGCCACGGGAGGAACTCGGGCTCGTGGACTCCGCTGGGATAACAAAAATGAGTCGGATTCACGCCGGTCATTTCGACGATGCACGCCCTGTTGTCTCTGATTTCCCGATCGAACAGATCGCGGTCCAGCGGCGTGCGGTGCCGATGCGTGTGCAACTCGAAGCGAACGCCATCCTTCGCCAGCAGGGATACTTCGGAGGGATTCAAATTGTGCAGGATGCGTCTTGCCAGCAAATCCCCGTAGGACATTCGCAGATGTTCGGCCAACGACTGGAGAACCTGATCTTTCTCATGCGCCTTCAATCGCTCCCGTAGGGTGAACTGCTTGAGGGCGCGCCACGCGCCGGAGCGGCCCGCTTCGTTCCTCAAGTCAAACGGACGGTCAAGGCCGATCTCCTCGCGGGCGGGCATGACGGAGTGACGGGCCTTCCAAAGAAGGTAGGAGCAGAACCCGTCAAAAATGGGCCGGTTGTACGTTGTGTAGAAGGAACTCAGATATACGGTTACCGGGTACCCGTATTTCTTCAGTCGGGGATAGGCCTGCTCATAGAAGTCGTAGTGGCCGTCGTCGACCGTGATGACTACGCTTGCCGGCGGTAGATCATGCTTGTACAGGCGCTCAATCGCTTCATCCAGAGCGAGAACGACGAAGCCCCCTTTGGCCAGAAGTTCAAGGCGGGCTTCGAAATCGGCTCCCTGCATGTAGAGACCGGGGTTCCACTGGTGTTCATCATCGAGCGATATGCCGTGGTAGCAAAGTATGAGAAGCCGTTGGCGGCGCCAAGCACTTCCAAGGCACAGGTTGAAAGCCCCGAGCTGCTTGAGTCCCGTGAGCGTGGCCTGCTTGATCCCCCTCAGCATTCCTTTCCCTCCTTCTGAATCCTGCTTAAGGCGTTTTCGTGGAAACGCTTCTTATAAAACGCCAGGCGTATGCCCGGATCTCGCTCTCGCGCACAATCATGGCGACCGCGATGACCGTCATGCCCAGGGGGATTCTTACCGCCAGATTGAGCCACCCTTGACCGGTGTCGATTCCGGTGATGATGAAATACATGAGAGCCGAAGCAGCCGAATAATAAGCAATCGTGAAGTAGGGGATGCTTGCTCGCAGATATCGCCAGCTCAGAACCGCAGTGAGCACCGAGGAGGCGATGCAGGCAATCATGGTTGCAATGGCCGCGCCCATTGCCTCGTACCGCGGCAACAACAACATGTTTGCTCCGATGTTGATCGCAACGGCGATCAGCATTATGGTGAGCATCTGGCCGGATTTTTTATGCAAATACAGGCCGGCAGACAGGATCGAATTCATCCCCAGGAAAACCAGGCCCACCAGTATGATGGTCGAGAAGTCAGCCGACTCGGTGTACTTGGGGGACGCCAAAGCAGTGAGTGCGTCGCGCGAAATCGCGGCATAACCGACACAGAGCGGAATCACGGTCATCGCGTAGTAATTCAGGGAGCGGCTCAGGAATGTTTCTGTCGCTTCCTTGCCTTCGCGCGCGTACAGCTCGGTGTAGATCGGAACAACCGCGTAAGACAGGGAAAACATCAGCAGGTCGTTGATGTAAGAGGGAACGTTGTAGCCCACGGTGTATACCCCCAGTACGGCCTGGCCATGATAAGCGACGATCATGTAGCGGTCCGTATACGAGAGCAGCAGATAGGCAATCTCCGTCAACAGCAATGGGAAACCGAATTTCAGCAAGTCGAGCGTGAGCGCGCCCGAAACCTGCGTGATGGAGAAGCCGTGATCCTTCAGCAGCCAGCGGTAGAAAAACACCGTAGCACCGAGTTGAGCCAGTGCGACGCCCAGGAAATAGCCGTAAAGCTCGCCAACGAGCCACAACAGCAGCGCGAAGGCGAGTACGATTTCCACGACCTTCGTCGTGGCGTTAAATACGTTAAGAAGGAATATCTTGCCCAGCGCGCGCATGTAGTTCATGACGATGATGTTGAGCGGCCGCGCGAACAGGTATACCGCCATGATCAAAAAACAGCCAAGGAAGCCTTCGTCTACGCCGATGAACTTGTTGATGATGGGCAGCGTGAAAACGTACACGCCGACGACAATCACCGTGAGCAGAACTCCGCGAGTGAGCACGGTGGATGTGAACAACGTCAGCCGTTCCGGGCTCCCGGCGTATTCTCGATAAAAGCGAATGATGCTGTCGGATAGGCCGCCTTTGGCGATGGCCACGGCAATGGCGATCGTATTCGTGACCAGGCCGAGAATTCCGTACTCTTCGCGCGTGAGCAATCGTGTCAGGATCGGAAAGGTGATGAAACTGAGCAGCAGCAAGAGCGTGCCGGTGCCGAAGAACTGGCCGAAATGCAGGAAGAGTTTCTGGATGGCGGACATGCGGCAGGCCGGCTGAGCTACTCGAACATTTGAATCGGCGCGGCGCGGTGCCCTGGTTATTTGAGGATGCGCTCGAGATGTTCCCGCAGCAACGATTGCGACTCGGATTTGCGTCGCTGTATATGGGCCGGAGAGTATTTGACGCCGGGCTGCAGATCCTCGAGATACCCGGGTGGTCGCTGCGCTTCCCAGGAACGCATCAGCTTGGCGCGATACTCATCGATCGTGCAGATCGGAACGGCGGGGCAGCCGGCGACGACTATCCCCGGCGGCACGTCCTTCGTGACAATTGCCCCGGCGCCAACGACTGAGTTGGGACCGATGCGTACGCCCGGCAAGATGACTGCGCACATCCCGATGAAACAGTTGTCCAGGATGTCGATGCGCCCGAATTCCTGGAGACTCGGCGACTCGTCGCTGAATATCCACCCACCACCGTCGTGCGTCGAGAATGCCACGGCGGGCGCGATAGTGCAGTGGTTGCCGATGCGCACCAGATACGGTTCGGGACCAAAAGAACGGATCATGATGCGGCAGTCATCGCCGATCTGCGTTCCTCGCGCGCGGAGGTATTCGGCGATGGTGAACTCATCGTATCGGGCGAGCGCCACCTTGTGGCACAGGCCGCGGATAAGTGAGGCGATTGTCCTGATCATCGATGGATTATCCGTGCCGGGCCTTCATAGCCGCCACACGTGAAGCCCGGCCGCACGCAATTTCGTGGGATCGAACTGTGCCTTCACGTCAACGAAGCAGCCGTTTGGGACCACCTTTTTGCGAAGCTCCGAAATATCCCGGCGGACAAATTCCTTGTGTGCCACGGCAACCACGAGGGCATCGGCCACCGGCAGCTGGTCCCAATCGACGAGCTCGATATCGTATTCTTCGATTGCGTCGGCCGGAGCCGCGACCGGATCGTGCACCCGGACATCCACTCCGTAGGACTGGAGTTCCCGGATGACATCGATAACGTGCGAGTTGCGCAAGTCGGGAACGTTTTCCTTGAACGTCAGACCGAGCAGGTGCGCGGCGCGGATCATTTGTTTGATGGTCTGCTCGGCGATGAACTTGCCCATGTTGTCGTTGATGCGGCGGCCAGCCAGAATTACTTCGGGATGGTAGCCGATCATTTCGGCCTTGTGAGTCAGGTAATACGGATCGACACCAATGCAGTGGCCGCCGACCAGTCCGGGACGGAACGGCAGGAAGTTCCACTTGGTGCCGGCTGCCTGCAGCACTTCGAGGGTGTCAAGCCCCATGCGGTTGAAGATGAGCGCGAGTTCGTTCATGAGCGCGATGTTGAGATCGCGCTGGGTATTCTCGATGACCTTCGCCGCCTCGGCGACCGCGATGCTCGATGCCCGATAGGTCCCGGCCGTTACGACCGAGCCGTAGAGCTTGGCGACGGCCTCGAGCGTCTGTGGAGTATCGCCGGAAACGACCTTCACGATGCGGGTGAGCGTGTGCTCCTTGTCGCCGGGATTGATGCGCTCGGGTGAGTAGCCGACGTTGAAATCCTGTTTCCATTTCTTGCCGGAGCATCGTTCCAGAACCGGAATGCACACTTCTTCGGTCGCGCCGGGGTAGACGGTGGACTCGTATATCACGATCGCACCCCGCTTCATGTGCCGACCGACGGTTTCGCTGGCGCCGATGAGCGGTCCAAAGTCGGGCAGGCGCGCAGAATCGATCGGCGTCGGCACGGCGACAATGATGAAATCCGCGTCTGCGAGCCTCGCCGCTTCGGTCGTTGGCGTCAGTTTCCGGGCCGCGCGCAGCTCGTCGGGAGAGACCTCACCCGTCGGATCTTTATGGTTGAGGTAATGGGCGACCTTCTCGGCGTTGAGATCGAATCCGACGGTTGGATAGAGCTTGCCAAATTCCACGGCCAGAGGAAGACCCACGTAGCCGAGCCCCACCACGGCGACGGTGTTCATTGAGAGTAGTCCCCCCTATCGCTGTTTGAGTGGATCCGACAGCTTATTTTACTTGACCGAGACCGCGAACTGCGGGCTCATTTACGTGCGGATCCGGCGGGAGGGAGTCTTGAAGGGCGCAAACGCAACCCACGGCTCAAGACTGCGATGGTCCGGTTGGCCCCCTGCAAGCGGTTGCGGCCGTAACAAGCGCCAATGCCTCCGGAGCTGCGCTCAGTATTCATGGACGCGCGCGCAGACGCCGATAGGCAAGCAGCGCCAACTTGGCCGTTCGGCGCGCCGCCAGGTAGCCGCGGTGCAGCGCCGCGCGCCAGCGCTCGCGGAACACCACCACACGGAATGCCTCTTCGGGGAGGGGGCGCCACGTCTTGTGCCACTGCATGTCGGTGACCAGATTAACGCACTCGAGTGCGCCGCTGGCGACTTCGACCACCCGGGCCATCAGTACCTGCCCCGGCGAAAAGCGCGACTCGGCTTCGTGGTAGCCGATCTTGAGCACGTGCTTGCAGTGGTTCACGCAGACGGAGAATTGCGCCGCGATAGGCGTATAGCCGCGGAGCAGGAGCGTGACTTCGGGGGCGAAATCAGGGCCGCGCTGCGCCAGCAATTCCGCATAGAAGCCGCGTGTTGCCGGATTCAAGTGAACGGCCGAGCCAATGCCTGTCTCACCCTTCCAGCCCGAGCTCTCGAGTGCGAGAAACGCTTCGTAGGCTGCATTGATCCCGCCGATGGGCGCGCTTCCGAGCGTGGCCTCGTTGGCGCTCCTCACTGCATCAACCGGCACGCCGTTGACAGTCATGTGCGCGCCGCCTGATTCTTCCAGACGCTTTTGTGACTTGCGTAGACTGGCACGCAGGTTCTTGGACAGTCCAGCGAGCAATTCCGGAAACGGACGCCGCGTATCGAGCGTGTTGCACGCTGTGGCGGTCACGATTTGGGCACCTGCGGCTTTGAGCTCGCGCGCCACGAGCATCGCATGGCTCGAACCCAGGATGCGCGGCCAGTGCAGCGCATCCCAGCGTTCGGGCCAAGCGGCGAGTGCGGTGCCCAGCGCGGCTGCAATCTCCTTGATGCGGACATCGGCGGCGAGCGGAAAATCGGCGAGCCGCAGTTGCTCATGTAAGCCCAAGCTGAGGACTCGCAGGTGACGGAAACAGGAAACTGACGCATTGCTGACAATGGTCGGAACGATGGCTACTGTCCTTGCGCCGTCGAGTACTTGCACGTAGGCTAAGGACGAAGCGTCGTCCAACAGATGCATGGCGCAGGCAAGGTGCCACTCGTAGCGCGCGTACAAGTCGGCCCAGGCGTGCAAGGATAGCCACGGTTCGCGTAGCGCGCGCAAGCCAGCGAGACCGACAAGTCGTCGGGTGAGCATGGGGGGGCGGTTCAATGCACGTCGGAATCGGCTGGGTAGCTTGCCGCTTGCATACTATTCCATTTTCCCGCGTGTGCCGTGCCGGCCGCGCGAGAAATCCGCATGGAACCCATCAGCGTCGTTGTCCCGACGTACAATCGCGCTGAACTCCTGCCGCGGACTCTGGCCAGCGTGGTCGCGGCGATGGCCGGAGACGATGAAATCATCGTTGTCGACGATGGCTCGACCGACGATACAGCCGACGTGCTGGGTGCCGCCAACACCCCTTGGCGCGGGCGCGTGCGCTACCTGCCATTGAAAAACGGCGGCGCCGGACGTGCTCGGAACGCTGGCATAGCCGCTGCCAGGCACGACCTCATCGCGTTTGCCGACTCCGACGACGAATGGCTGCCGCACCGGCTGGCGCTGCAGCGCCAGCCGCTGGAAAGCGATCGTGCACTCGCGTTTTGCTTCTCGGATTTCGGGCAGCTGCTCGAGGACGGCCGCATCGTGCCGCACTGGCTGGCGCACTGGAGCGGCGACACGCGCGACTGGGACGCGATCCTGGCGCCGGGACGCCGCTACGCCGAGCGGTGGCCGCTGCCCGCTACACTGCATCCGGCAGACGCGGCGGCTCGAGTACACGTGGGTTCGATGTACCTGCAGGAGTTGCATGCCAACTATATAAACGTAAACACGCTGCTCGTGCGTAGGAGCGCCGTGGGTGAAGCGCTGTATTTCGGCGTGGACCTGCCCGTCCATGAGGACTGGGAATGCTTCGCCCGCATCACGCGCGCAGGCGACTGCGCATACCTGGATGTCGATACGGCTCTGCAGCGCTCGCATCGCGGTCCACGCTTGACTCAAGCCGGCATATTCGAATCGGCCAAGGCGCGCGCCACGTTGATCGAGCGCACCTGGGCGCGCGATGTGGTGTTCATGCAGGCACATGGACGTGAGGTTGCAGCCGTGCTTGCGAGCCTGCGGCGGACGATCCTTCGGCAATTGATTCGCGTGAACCGGCGGGACGAGGCGCGCGCTCTGCTCACGCAACTCGACGGGGCATGGCCCGAACGACTCGCCTTGATGGTGCCGCACGCGGTGTTGAAGGCGGTAGGAAAAGGCGTATAAGTCGACACAGGTATCGCGCGCTAGATTTTTCGAGGCAAAAACACTATCCTTGATTGCGGAGGGCTCTTCACTACAGGCAGCTGATGGTTCCGGGAGAACCTGCGGGCTGTCGCCTCCTTGATGCATCTCACGATATCAACACAAATAATATGTCTGCAGACAATTTGATTCAATTCGGGAAAGACCTGAAAGCGTTCCCGGATCTTCCCTTCAAGATGAGGAATTCGCTCCCGAGCCATCCTCTGTTTGAGCCAGAACGGATAAAGAAATTGCTGCGCACGGTTCCGCGTCGGCACATCGAGATACGCATGGTTCAGACCCGTGATACCAATGATCAAAAGTACGCTCGCGGTCAGAAGCTCGACGACGCCGATCCAGTGGAAGCTTTCGAGCGACTCGAAGAGGTGCCGACGTGGATGCTGGTGCATGAAAGCTGGATACATGACCGCGACTATAACGACTTGGTAAAGGCATACGTGGCCGAACTGGCCGGGCATTGCGAAGAAATGCAAGGCGGGATCTATGACATCGGTTGCTGGTTGTTTCTTTCCTCCAAGAGCAGCGTCGTTCATTTTCATTCCGATCCGGACCAGAGTTTCCTGAATCAGGTCAAAGGATCAAAGACCGTCTATACCTACCCGGCCAGAATTCTTCCGGAATCGGCCGTCGAGAACCTGGTGCGCTCGAGCGATCAAGGCGCGGTCAGCTACGTACCCGAATACGAAAAATCGCTGAATCCACCCGTGGTATTGAAACCCGGTGACAGTGTATTTCTTCCCTTGTACGGACCTCATCGGGTCATCAACGACGATGTCCCCTGCATCTCTTGGAACGTAGGCTTCAACACCCGCAAGAGTCTGCGGCGCAAAAAAATTCATTTGGTGAATCTGGAGCTGCGGAAATTCGGACTGCCGGTCTCATCTTACGATCGCAGCCATACCGTCGACACTCTCAAGCATTTCGCCTATTTTGGCTTCAGGGTCAAGAACAAGCTGCAGAGACTCATGGGAATTGGAGCAACGGCGAAGTGACCCATGAAGCGCGGCTCTCTCCGTGTGTCCGCAGAAGCAGTACGCCACGTCCGTTGCAGCCGAGGGGTGCATCTGGCTTGAATACGCTCGAGTGAGGTAATTCTGTTGGGAACATTCACGAAGTGACAACAAGGCAACTAGCCGAGGGGGAGTTCGAGATAACAGTCGAGATTGGTCCCCATGTTCTGCCATTGATAACAGACAGGATGTTTGTGATCCAATGGAGCAGCCTTGCGGAGCAGGACAGGAAGTTCAGCCTCCTCCAAGAACCCGCTTTTGTCATTACCTGGTATAGACAACACGAATCGCTGTTCGAGCCGATCGTTTGTCTCGGGCACAACTCCAGTGGACAGCTCGTCGGGCTGATGCCGTTGGCGCGGAGGCGCGAGGGTCGCGTCATCACGCACGCCGGCGATATTCATGCGGATTACTGCGGGTGGATCGCATTGCCGGCGATTGATGGACGTTTTGCGGAAGAGTGCTTGATAGCTCTGAAGAAGGCCCTTGGACTCAAACAGTGGGTTTGGACATGGTTGACCCCGGGGGCCCCAACTGATTTTCTCGCTTCGCGGCGTCTGAAGGAGAACGGCATCTTCGCAAGCTTCCGCACCGAGCGCTCGCCAATCTGGAATCTAGAAGATACGGGCCGCTTCGATCAGCTGGTGAAAACGAAGTCCATCAAGAACCAAATCAACCGCTTCAAGAAGAAGGGGGGATTTTTTCTCGAGCGCGTGCGTGACAAGGAGCGGACTCGAGAGCTACTGAAGCACCTGCGATTGCAGTGCGATTTTCGCCAAGAGGCGATTCAGGGCGTCCGGCCTTTCGCGGACAATCCTTGCAAGGAGTCTTTTTTCGTCGAGCGGCAGGAGTTTCCCGAGTCGAATCACTTTACCGTGTTGTGGTCCAATAACAAGCCCGTGTCCTTTCATTTCGGCGCCTGCAATGGCGACACCCTGCTGCTGGGACTGACCGCCTACGATCCGACGGAGAGCCGGAATTCGCCCGGCAAAGTGCACCTGATTGAACTCGCTCGGATGCTCAAGGAAGAAGGGTTTCATCGCATTGATCTGACTCCAGGCGGGGACCAGTACAAGGAGTTCGTCGCAAACGACTCACAGGAGCTGGTTATCCCGACGTTCCAATTCTCCCGAGCGGCGAACCTGCGAGCGGATATCGTGGAATCCGCATCGCGAAAGATAAAGAAGGCGCTGGCTGTCTTACGGGTTCACCCGGATGACTATCGGCAAACGATATCGCGGCTGAAATCGCTGCCAGCGCGCCTGAAAAGGGCGACGCCCCGGAGGCTCCTTGGCATGATCAAGCGAGTCTTCTATGAGGACGTCGTGTATCTGCAGTACACATCGGAGGGCAAATCCCAGCCGGCCGAAGTCGTGCGCGATCCGGAGATTTCCGCCCAGCGCTACGAGGATCTGCTTCTCTACGAGCAGTGCAATCCCTGGCTCGACCGCCGTCAGTTGCTTTCGGGGGCGCTGAAGCGGTTCAGCTCCGGAGAAACCCTCTACTCCGCCAGTCGCGGCGGAAAGCTGCTTCACTACGGATGGGTGGCTCCAGGAGGGCAGAGCCATCTTCTGCAGGGTGTAAATGCCACCTTCAATTCCCCGGCGGACAGCGTCGTGCTCTACGATTTCTTCACTCATCCAGAATACCGGCGCCAAGGCTTGTACCAGCGATGTCTGCGGCAGATGTTGCAAGATCTGGGCGCCGCCGGGGTTCGGAGAGCTTTCATCGGCGTCCTGCAAGGCAACGAGAGCTCCCGGCGGGCCATCGAGAACGCGGGATTTTCACTGAGCCGAACGTTCCGCAGGAAGAGGATTCTCTGGTTTGAAACTAGCGAAGAGCACGCCTTCTAACCGGCCGGCGCACCTGAAATCTCATGGCCCTGCGGCTGAGTTCCGGGTGGTCAGATCGAGGCACTCCCGGCGCCTCGAATCAAAACATTACGTACACCGACTCGCTGACCTGCTCTTCGAGCTCGACATCGACAGGGTGGTCGAGACCCGCGCGAATCAGATGCGCCAGGACCGGTTTGAGCAGATCCGCCGCCTCGCGCCCGTGCCAGGGTTTGGTCAGTTCGGCGGCAAACTCGAAAGGATCGGGCCCTTCTTCGCTCAGTGCGGCCGGCAGTTCGAACAGTGAGCGCAGGTCGGATGGCTCGTTGGCATCTACCCAGGTTGTGACCTTGTTGCCAAATTTTTCGCTGACCAAGAGGCCGCCCTCGGCGGCGAGTTTCTCCGCCACCGGCCAGAATTCCAGGTCGAACAAGCGATCGAGCTTCGCCACCAGTTTGGGCGGGTGGGATTCCGCTGCGACCACGGCGATATCCTCGCTTTCCAGGCCTTCGCCCTTTCCCTCGGGCCATGGAGGCTGTTCGGGTTTGACCAGAATGTAGTCGCCCAGAGCCAGCACATCCATCTCGGTTCGCATGAAGCACCGATACGCGTCCTGGGGGGTGCAGACGATGGGCTCGCCGCGCACGTTGAAGGATGTATTCACCACTACACCGCAACCTGTTTTGCGATGAAATTCTGCAATGAGATCGTAGAAAACGGGATGGTCTTCCCGGCGCACGGTCTGAAGTCTCGCCGAATAATCGACATGCGTGATCGCCGGGAGGTCGCTGCGCAAGCGGCGCACCACCGGAAGCAGGTCGTCATCGGCGCCGATCGCGTCGTCCAAGGGCAGCCTTCGCGACTCCTTGACCGGCGCAACCATGAGCATGTACGGGCTTTCACCCTTGAAATCAAAATACTCGGACACTCTGTCGGCGAGAACCGCCGGTGCGAACGGCCGGAACGATTCGCGGTACTTGATCCGCAGGTTGAGTTCGGCCTGCATTTCGGAATTTCGAGGATCCCCCAGGATCGACCGTGCGCCAAGGGAGCGCGGACCGAACTCGAGCCGGCCTGAAAAATGCCCCACCACCTTGCCCTGCTCGAGATACTCTGCCAACGCGCCATTGCGACTCTCGCCGTTCAGCTTCCGGAAGGGGAAACCTTGCGTCTCGAGATAGCCGCGGATCTCATCGTCGCTGAATTCCGGCCCCAGATAAGACCCGCCTTGGGCAGGCCGCCCGTCGCTTCGCATCTTGCGGGGCTGGCCGAAATAGCTGTGGTACACATCCAGCGCCACACCCAGGCCCTGAACTGTGTTGCCGGCGGCCGGCTGAATCCAGATCTGCTCGAAAGGCCCTTCACGGAGCAGACGCCCATTGGCAACACAGTTCAGGGCCACGCCACCCGCCATGCAGAGATTCTTCTCCCCCGTGAGTTCATGAGCCGTGCGAGCCATGCGCAGCATGACTTCTTCCGTGACAGCTTGTATAGACCGTGCCAAGTCGATCTCGCGGCGTGTAATCCGGCTTTCGGGAGTCCGTCGAGGTCCTCCGAACAGGTCGGCAAAGGCCTGGTTGGTCATCTTGTCGTCGCGCAGGAAGCCGAAATAGTCCATGTTCAGTTCCAACGAACCGTCCTGCTTCAGGTCCATCAGCTTTTCGAAGATGCGCTCCGCATAAATCGGTTTGCCGTAGGGAGCGAGCCCCATCATCTTGTACTCGCCCGAGTTCACCTTGAATCCCGTGAAATGCGTGAATGCCGAGTACAACAGACCGAGCGAATGAGCGAACCGCATTTCCTTCATCAACCGCACGGAACTGCCTTTGCCCGATCCGATCGTGGCGGTCGCCCACTCTCCCACGCCATCGACGGTCAATATGGCTGCGCTCTCGAAGGGAGACGGATAGAAGCAGCTGGCGGCATGCGAGCGATGGTGAGCGCCCTGCAATACGAGACCCTCGTAGTGAAGGAACTTTCGGATAAGCTTGGGGAAATGCAGCTTCATCCGCAACCAGGCGGGCATGATCTTCAGCCACATTTTCTCCGCGGACTGGCGGTCCACCGCCATCAGCGCGTGACATAGCCGCTCGAAGGTCAGCGCCGAGTTGTCGTAGAAAGCCACGGCTGCAAGGTCTTTCTGCGAGATGCCTGCTTCCTCGAGGCAGTAGTTGATCGCATTGTGGGGAAAGCGGCGATCATTTTTCACCCGTGAAAAACGCTCCTCCTCGCTGGCCGCCACAATTTCGCCATCCCGAATCAGCGAGGCCGCCGAGTTGTGATAGAAACACGAGATGCCAAGCACATACTTGCTCTTCGGTCTGTGAATCGGTGATCGCACGGATGCTTTCAATTCCTGCACGGGCTTCGAGGAGGTGCGATCTGGAATCAACCCGCGGGATTTAATGAACGAGGCCATGTGCTCGGCGACCATGCGGTTCGCCATGGGCGTGAAATGCCCGCCGATTTCGTAACCCAACGCCTGCCGAACGGCCCAGGGGAGCCGCGCCAGGGGCGTGCTGACATCGCAAACGTGCACGCCTTCCGAAGGAGCGTCCAGACGCGCGAAAAGCGCCTGATAGATCGGTTTCCGTCCATCCTGAAAGAATTCCTGCGTAGGAATGGGGACAATGACGACCGGCCGGGGACGGATCTCCGCGACAAACTGGCGGAGGATCGCCTCCATGAGGCGCCAGCCGGGCGAGTTCGGGGACTCGATGTCCGGGTAAGGATTCGCCGTCCTCTTCTTGACCTGCTGTATGGCCCGGGTGCCGAGTTCTCGAAGCAAGGGGAAATTACGGAGTCTCTTGAGTCCGGGGAACTTGAGATACCAATCGCGCGCCCGTCCCAGCCAGTTGGCTTGGCTCTTTCCCGCGGGATCGTCTCGATCTACCGGCCGTTCCATCGGAACAGGCACCTGATGGAGCTCGAGACGACCGTCAACGAGCCGGAAATACGGCTTTGGTACCAGAAGACGCTTTCGCGTTACCCGGTCGATGACCGGCCGATGAGATACTTGAATTCGATTGAAGCTGTCGATCTGGACGCAGAGCACGACTAGATCCGCCTCGACATCTTTTGCGAACTTCCGGTAGATCAGCAGGTGCTGGTCCGTACCCGAGCCGGAAACTCCGTAGTTCTGCACTTCGGCGCCCAACAGCTTCCCGAGCTGGTCCGAGTAACGATCTTCGTTGGCAACATTGTCGCCCGCCGTGTAAGAATCTCCGAACATCAATACGCGGAAGTGTGAGGGCTTGGGCTTTGCGTACTCGAAATCCGACCGGAAGCCGCTCGAATTCGTCACTACAAAATGGCCGCCGTCCTCTCCCGGAATGCGCGCGCGCAAATTGGGCACAAATACGTGTCCGACATCCGGGTCGTACCGGATGAGCATTCGGTGTGTGCTTTCGCGGAGGAGAAACATGGAGCTCGCAATACTAACATAGGCGTTTTCGCCGTCCATTGCTCACGGTGAGAGAACGCGCTGGGTAAGAGCTTAGATAAGGAAGAGACGAACCTCAGCTATGCACAGTGCAAGATCATTTCTGCTCTTTCTCGTCGTGATCTGTTCGCTGAGCGCTGCCGGACGATCCTTCGGGACCGAGCTGGTCAACATAGAATCGGTGATACTCAGGAACCGGGTCGTCGTGCTGGACAGCGTAGTGGTGAAAAAAGCCCTCTACGTCGCATTTTCCCTCGCTTCGGAAGGGAACACGCGCAGGCGACTTGACGTTCGAGGGCGGCTTTTCAGCAACGGCGCGCTCCTGTCCGAGGCTTCTCTGGCAGCGCTTCGAGAGCGCACGGGAAATCTGGTGTTTGACCTTCCTTACGAGATGCCCGGTGGCGCATACACGATTTCGGTTGCCGCGTACGATGATCGTAGGAACGAGGTGGCGTCTGGATCGCGAACGTTGGATCGGTCGGACCTGAGGAGCAGTGTTGGCCAGGCGCACGATATCTCCGCAGCGCCGCCTACAGAAATTCCGCACGCGAAGGAGCCCGAAGATCCGCGGCTGGCTGATGCCTTCAAGTCTCGCGGATATGTCGTATTCGCACGGTCGCCACTGGCTTACATATTCCGCGAAAGCAGGCCGAAGGGGCATGAAGTGATAGATCAACTTTCGGGACGTGCCGTTCGGAACGCCTCGGTGGTCCTGAATTTCTCTCTCTATCCCTTGCGGGAGCTTGGAAAAGTAAGAATCAGCATAAGTGAACTGCGTAAAGGCCAGGCAGTGCTGTCGAAGAACCACGTTCAATTGGCCTGCGTCGAGTCTGTCCCGGATACGGCAGGGATACCCAAGGGGCAGTTCCGATCCGTTCCGGCGTTGCTTAGACCGCTGAGACCGACAGAGATATACATGCGGGATTGCTGGAGAGTCTGGATCACGGTCACGTTGCCCAAGGATGCCCTTCCAGGGACATATTCCGGCGCAGTGACCATTGTCCCCGAGCATGCGGAGCCCACTCGTCTGCCAATGAGGCTGACGGTCGCGCCCATTTCCGTCGAGGATGTTCCCGGAGTGGACTACTGCATGCTCATGACCTACGAGTTCGTGGAACTGGCCATGCCTTGGAGCAGGGAAGAGAAAAGGAAGATTTATGTTGCAGCTGCCAATGTGCTGAGAGACTATCGGCAGCACGGCATGACTACTTTGTGCCTTCATTCCCCCTTCGTTCTCATGACGGGAAAGGATGGCATGCCCGTTCTGGACGACATATTTGCCGCACTGCGTGCCGCCCGGGACGCCGGTTTTACCAGACCCATCGTGTGGTACATGGGGCATCTCATTCAGACGGCAAAACCCAGACACCCGGGAAACATCCTCAATTTCGAAGAGGGCGTTCAGATCGCGCGTCTGAAATACCTTGTAGCCACCGTGTCGAAGTACGCGCGTGAAAATGGCTTCCCGGAAGTCGTGTTTCTGCCGATTGACGAACCCGATGACTCGTATCAGGACGTCAATAACAGGCGCGGGTCGCTGGCGCCGCTGTTGGTGAATACGATCAGGGAGGCAGGCGCGAAGAGCATGGTCACCGCTGAACGATATGCCCAGTCCGGCCGACCGGATTACCTGGCGTCAGCCCTGCTGAAAACAGAGGAACTGCGGGCCGCGCACGATGGAGGTGCCCGATACTGGAGATATGAAAACCGAGTGACGACTGAGTGCGCCAGCCCGGCCTACGCAAGATATCAGTACGGCTACTATGCGTGGAAGAACAACATCGACGGGATGTCGTCGTGGACGTTTCAGAACACGCAAAACGCCGGTGGCGTGCCCGGCGAGGTGAAGACCTCAAGCCTCGACGTATATCTGGCCTATCCGGCGCCGCTCGGCCCCCTTGCCACGATCAAATGGGAGGCGGTCAGAGCGGGGATCGATGATCGCAAGCTAATCTATCAACTTGTGAAACGCGTGACCCGGATGAAATTGAACGGGAAGGATCCCAGCCGTTACGATGACTTCCTTCTCCGCATAAAAGACATGGACGCGGAGACCTGCTGCAATGCTGCTACCTGTTCGGAGGCAGAAGCAACCGCGCTGGACCGGCAGCGAGATGCCATCATCGACGTGATTTTGCAGGCGGACAAGGAAATGCGATAAGCACCCCTAGACGCTTGCCACGATTACACGGACTTGTCCCTGCTCGTCGTATTCGGCTCTCACTTCGCGATAGCGCGCATCTTTCTGCATTCGCCGCATGAACGGTACGCCCTGGCCAAGCCCAAGCTCAAAGGCGAGCCAGCCGCCAGGACGCAGAAAGCGCACCGCATCTTGAACCAAGCGCTGGAGAATTCGGATTCCGAACGGGCCGCCGTCGAATGCTTCGCGGGGTTCATGCGCGCGAATCTCGTCGTGCATGGAATCTACCTTGGCGCTTGAAATATACGGTGGGTTGCAGGTCAACAAGTCGACTTGACCATGAAAGTCCACGGTATCGAACGGGCCGAGCAAATCTCCTTGCCGCACGGTGACGCGCTCGATCAAATTCAGGAAGGCGGCGTTTTTCTGCGCAAGACTTACTGCCTTGTCGCTGATATCCGCTGCGTAAACTCGTGCCGCTGGTTCATGGCTGGCCAGGGCCAGAGCGAGATTGCCCGACCCCGTACAGACGTCAACGACGGTCGCTTGGCCGCGGGAGCGCACGAGATCGCGCAATAGCCTCAAGGCTGCTTTACCCAGGATCTCAGTCTCTTTGCGCGGCACCAGGGCCTCAGGGCCGGCAAGGAGTTCCAACCCCATGAAGTGTTGCCGACCCGTAATGTGTGACAGTGGAGTACCTGCCAAACGCTGACTGACCATTTCCTGCAATCTTTTCTTGCCTGCTTCATTCAGCTCTGCACGCGGAAGAGTGCTCGCCAAAACGACCGACATCGGCTGTCCCGACGCGGCGTGGCAGAGAGCACGCAACGTGCTCTCTGCCGTCTCCTCCGGTTTGTCGGGAAGAGCTGCGAAATTCTCGGCCAGTCTCGACAACAATTTCTCATACAGGTTGTCGCCCATCAGCTAGTCTCCACTCAGGTCTTCCCTACCGTCAGCCTATGGTTTTCGGCAGATCGGTCATGATACCGATCTCTCCGGGGATGATACTTCACAGACCGCCCCTGCAAATGGACGCCAAAGCGCGACACAAATGTAGTTCAAAACAGGCTACGATCTGGACTGTCTTGACGAGTGGGGCCGCTTCTGGACGAGCGCAAGGAACTTGGCTATCGCGAACGATGGAGTCTCTATCGCGAACGATGGGGTCTCGTGGCGGCAGTGCACGCTGCGGTTTTTCATAGCCTGCGTTCATGGCTGGGGCTTCGGGTTTGCGGGATTTACGCCAGGCCACTTACACCCCCGAAGGGTTCGGATCCCGCTCTGCCCGGCTTCTCCTATCGCGTGTTCGAGCAGGGCGAAGCCGACGCGTTGATCGCTTGCGTCAGACGTCCCGAGCTGGAGCTATCCGAGACATTCGTGCGCGGCGCTCTTGGTAAGGGGGACGCGTGCCATGCGATCCTCTGCGACGGCGAGCTCGTCTCTTACGACTGGTCGGCGTTCACGCCGACCCATGATTCCCAGGGTGTCTATGTCGAATTTGGCGAAAAGGACCGGTATGGCTACAAAGCGTTCACGCTACCGGAGTTTCGCGGCCGTCATCTGCCCCGCGTATTCAAGCCTCTCGGAGACGGCTACTGCATTGTCCGCGGCTGCACGCACACCATAGGGTTCGTCAAAGTCGACAACCGCCCCTCTATCTCCGCCACCGTCGCACAGGGCTACCGCCGGGTCGGCTTCGCGGGGTATCTGAAGCGCGGCCCGATCTTCGTCGCGTTCCGCACTCAGAGCGCGCGCCGCCGCGGGTTTCGTTTCTTCGTGCCGCCGAAGAAGGGGCGCTGATACACTCTGCTCCAACGGCGATTATGATTGCCACGATGGATCAATTCCGCAACGCGAGCGTATTCCCATGAAGGTCCTGGTGACGGGCGGGGCCGGCTACATCGGATCGCACACCTGCGTCGAGTTGATGCAGGCGGGGCACGAGGCTGTTATCGTCGACAACCTCTGCAACAGCCATCGCACGGTCATTGGTCGCATCGCTCGGATCGTCGGCAAAGCGCCGGAGTTTGTCGAAGCGGATGTTCGTGACCTGGACGCACTGCGTAATGTATTCGCCGGGCATCGATTCGATGCCGTGATCCATTTTGCCGGCCTCAAGGCGGTCGGAGAATCAGTTGAAAAGCCGATTGAGTACTACGACAACAACGTGCAGGGAGCGTTGGTGCTGTGTCGCGCGATGGCAGGTGCGGGAGTCGGCACGTTGGTATTCTCCTCCTCCGCAACCGTGTATGGGGCGGCCTCGTCGGTTCCGATCCGCGAAGATGCGCCACTCGGTCCCACGAACCCGTATGGCTGCTCGAAATTGATGGTGGAGTGGATTCTGCGGGACCTCGAAACTTCCGACCCCGTCACTTGGCGCATCGCCCTGCTGCGATATTTCAATCCCGCCGGCGCACACCCGAGCGGATTGATCGGCGAGGACCCGCAGGGGATTCCCAACAACCTCATGCCCTACGTAGCTCAGGTCGCGGCGGGCGTTCGCGACAAGCTTCGAGTCTTCGGCAGTGACTACCCGACCCGCGACGGTACCGGAGTGCGTGACTACATCCATGTTGTCGATCTGGCTCGCGGGCACCTTGCGGCGCTGGAATCCATGCGACGCGAGGGGAGTGGGTTGACGGTCAATCTTGGCAC